>Ga0181523_10005481_pt1 | contig 10466 bp, 8 predicted proteins | sample PEATcosm2014_Bin_43_FD_119752 | JGI IMG/M metagenome (GOLD analysis project Ga0181523, IMG submission 119752) | Peatland microbial communities from MTU Mesocosm Facility, Houghton, MI, USA - PEATcosm2014_Bin05_30_metaG | ecosystem: Environmental > Terrestrial > Soil > Wetlands > Peat | place... | reverse complement strand
CTGGTAGCGGCGTTGCGATCCCCTCAGGCTCCCTCACGATCCCTCTCCTTCCCGCACGGTAAAGACACGTAAAGACACGCTCGGACAGACACTCGCCGGACCGCTTCACGGATCGAGACTCACGTCCATACTGCTGGATCTCGCAACGCTGAGCGAGCGGCTCCGGTTCCCTGTTGACGAATACCACGTTCCTCGGCAAGCAGCAGGCCATCACCGACCCTGAAGCGCGGTGCCAGCCTGCCGGACAGACGACGGAAACTGTCAAGCGCACTTGAGCGCAACCACGATCGGCTACTCGGACGGGGTCCTGTCCTCTGTCGAGCGGTCACGGAGTCGGTAGAGCTCGGCGAGCGCTTCATTGTCTTTGGGGCGCCCGGCGTATTCCTTCGAGGCGATGATGTCGTCGAGGCCCGCCACCCGGACCTGGATTCCGGCGACAGTGAGCTCTTCGGCGGCACCTTCAAGCTCCTCGTACCGCTGTCGGTGGCCCTGGCGGTTGACCATGTCAACCAGCACGTCGAGATGCCCGGCATCGGTCGCCCAAGTCGAGATCTGCGAGCGACTGAGAGTCAGGCCGTCCAACTGGACCGGCAGGGCGGCCGACTCTTCGTCAGTGAGGCCCTCGACCCGGAGGCGTGCCTTCAGCTCGCGCATGGCGGCAGCCAGTCGGTCGAAGTTCTCGCCCGTGCGCCGGACCAGGCAGTCGAAATCCCCGGTGGGTCGCTTGGCTCCGTAGGCCTGGGTGGCCACTCCCCCGATCACCAGGTAGTCGACGCCGTGGCGATCGAGAACCTCTGTAATGCGGGGTACGTCCGGACGGGTCTGATCAGGCAAGGGTGTCGGCAGCCGTCTTGCCAGCTGCACGGTCGGCCTCGATCTCGGCCAGCCAGGCGATCGCCTTTTCTTTGGAGTCGATTCGCCGGCCGTCGAGGGTGATGGTCACGTCATCCGGCGTCGGCGGGCGGTCGATATCGGCGGCTGCCCACTCATCACCGGTCATGATCGGACGCACTGCGGCCATATGGCCAGGATACCTGGACGGAGCGAAGAGTGATTCGCCCTGGATCTGGTGGAGGCTCTGGCGGATACCGGGGCGAATCAGATGTCCCTATCTCACGGCACCTGGTGTACCGCCGCTACCCGCCAGATCGATAGGCCCCCCGGTTCCATAAAGTTGGCGCACTGCCCCACCCAACCGGCAGCGTTTGGGGCGCCCGCGACGCGATCGTTTGACTGAACAGTCGGGGGCACTTTCCATGGCCCCATGCAAGTCGGATTGCGTGCCAAGGTAGGCTTTCTCGTCAGCTTCTGACCAGGGGTCTTCATGGCCGAGACTCAACAAGTCACCGTGGTGTTCACCGATCTGGTGGGGTCAACCGAGCTTGCGTCGCGTCTCCACCCTCACGCAGCTGATCAGCTGCGTGAGGCGCACTTTGCCCTCTTGCGCGCAGCTATTGAGTCCAACGGCGGCGCCGAGGTCAAGAACCTCGGTGATGGCCTCATGGTGGTGTTCACTATCACCAGTGGCGCCCTCAACGGTGCTGAGGCCATGCAGCAGGCCATCGGGCGTTACAACAAGAGAGCCGACGAGCCACTATCGGTCCGCATCGGCCTGTCGCTGGGCGAGGTCACCGAAGACGATGGCGACTACTTCGGTGACGCCGTGGTCGAAGCGGCCCGGCTCTGTGCTCTTGCTGAGGGAGGCCAGATCCTCGCCACCCAGCTGGTTCAGCTGGCCGCTGGGCGCAGGGCCAGGCAAGAGTTCGTCTCGCTCGGGGACCTTGAACTCAAAGGTCTCCCAGAACCGGTGACAACCGTCGAGGTCCGCTGGGCGCCAGTCGAATCGATTGACCAGGTGATTCCCCTCCCGTCGCGCTGTGCACCGACAGCGGTCGCCGGCTTCGTCGGGCGGGCAAGCGAGCGCGCCCTTCTCGACGATGCCCTCAAGAAGGTAAGTAGCGAAGGCCGCCATCAACTTGTCCTCATCGGCGGGGAGCCCGGAATGGGCAAGACCACCTTGGCCACCGAGTGCGCCCGGGCTGCCCATGAAGGTGGGGCCATCGTTTTATTCGGAAGATCCGAAGAGGACCTCTCAGTCCCTTATGGACCTTGGGCCGAGGCGCTCACACACCTGATCGCCAACGCTCCCCACGGGCTGCTCGAGACTCTAGCCCCCTATGCCAGTTCGCTCGTCCGTCTGGCTCCGGTTCTGGCCACTCAGCTCAACGCCTCCGATGGGCCGACCACGAGTGACCCCGAGGCGGCGCGCTACGTGCTCTTTGGCGCCGTCACCGCCGCCTTACGGGCCGCCGGAGATCTCGCCCCGGTTGTCCTTGTCCTCGACGATTTGCAGTGGGCCGACGCACCAAGCCTGCAGTTGCTGCGCCACATCGCAACCAGTGAGCCGATGCGGGCGCTGGTGATCGGGACCTTTCGAGAGTCCGACGTCGCCGCCGGTCATCCATTGACTGATCTGCTCGGTGCGCTGCACCGAGAGCAAGGCACCGAGCGCATCGCGCTACGAGGCCTCAATGACTTAGAGCTCTTGGCCATGATGGAGGGCGCGGCGGGGCAAGAGTTGGACGAGGACGGTCTCGTCTTGCGCGACGCTTTGGTGGCCGAAACAGACGGCAACCCGTTCTTCGTGGGCGAGCTACTCCGCCACCTGGTCGAGTCGGGCGGCATTGCGCAAGTCGAGGGGCGGTGGGTGGCTTCGGCTGAACTGCGAACTCGAGGCCTACCCGTCAGCGTGCGTGAGGTCATCGGTCGAAGGGCAGCACGGCTGGGCGACCTCGGCACCAAGGTGCTCTCGGTGGCCTCGGTCATCGGGTGCGACTTTGAGCTCTCACTGTTGGCCGCCGCTTCCGAACTGGATCAAGACACCTTGCTTGACGTCTTGGACAAGGCCAGCGAAGCCACCCTGATCGACAACGTCGAAGGCAACCGGTACACGTTCGTGCACGCGCTGATTGAGCACACCCTCTATGACTCCCTTTCACCGGCCCGCCGTTCCCGGCTCCATCGTGCGGTGGCCGAGGCGATCGAAGCCCAGATTCGGGGCCGGACCGAGGGTAGGGCGTCCGAGCTCGCCTACCATTGGGCTCAGGCCGCCGTTCCCGAAGACCTCAACAAAGCAGTGGGCTACGCCAAGATCGCGGCAGACGAATCGCTGGCCCGACTCGCCCCCGCCGAAGCACTTCGTTGGTACAGCCAGGCGCTTGCTCTGCTCGAAGGGCGTCCTCCCGAAACCGATGAGGTGCGCTGCCAACTGTTGGTGGGTCTTGGTGACGCCCAGCGTCAGTGTGGAGATGCGGCTCATCGAGAGACCCTCCTCGACGCGGCGCGTCTGGCCCAGGATCTTGGTGCGACCGATCTCCTGGTCGCCGCCGCCTTGGCGAACAGCCGAGGACTTACGAGTGATTTTGGGAGGGTCGATTCCGAGCGGGTTGGCGTCCTGGAGGCTGCCTGCGAAGCGCTGAAGGACACCCAGTCGGGCGAGCACGCCAAACTATTGGCACTGCTCTCCGTCGAAATGGTGAGTGGCTCAGACCTCGCATATCGAAAGGGGCTGACCGATCAAGCATTGGCGATTGCCCGATCACTTGACGACCCAGGAACACTCGCTTGGGTGATCAGCCGCCTCATCTATGCCATCGAAGTTCCTGAAACCCTGACCGATCGAGTGTCTCTTAGCGCTGAAGCGCTCGACGCCGCCCGGAATAGTGGGGATCCTGTTCTACACGGTTTGTGCACCGGAGCGCGCATGATGGCCCTCTACCAAAGTGGCGACGTGGTGGGCGGCGACGAAGCGTTTTCGGAGGCAAAGAGTCTCGGTGAGTTGCTGAATCAGCCTACTTTTTTGTGGTACCTGGCCATCGACGAATCGACCCGGGCTCTGCTCACTGATGATCTTGAAGAATCCGAACGCTTCACCTTCGAGGCTCTCGAGCTAGGAACATCGAGTGGCCAGCCGGATGCAGCAATGTGTTTCGGAGCAACAATTGCCAACATCCGGATGAAGCAAGGTCGGAGCGGAGAATTGGTGGAGCTGGTTCGCCCGGACGAGAACCCTGGAATTGCTGCATTCGCAAGCGTTCTCGCGCAGATCTACTGTGAACTCGACCGACCCGAGGACGCCCGATCGGTCCTTGAGCCCTTCGTTGCCGATGGCTTCACTTCGGTGCCCCATGACACGACGTGGCTGATGGCGCTGTGCAGCGCCGCCGGTACTGTCGCCGATCTGGCCTGGGTCGATGCTGCCGGAGTCCTGTTCGAGCGACTGCGCCCGTTCGCCGATCAGATTCCGTATAGCGGGCCGGTCGCCATGAGCGAGGTGAGCCGCTATCTCGGCTGCCTGGCAGCCGTACTCGGTCTCGACGAGGATGTCGAGACCTACTTTTCCCAGTCAGTCAAGACACATGAACGCATCGAGGCACCATGGTCTCTCGCCATGACCAGATTGTCTTGGGGCCAGTTTCTCGCAACTCGCGGTCGCCCGGCAGATCTCCCACGAGCGTCGTCGCTGTTGGAGCTTGCGCTGAGTTCCGCTCAGCAGCGGGGCTATGGACTCGTCGAGCGCCGCGCTCGGCAAGCGCTCGAAGCGTTGCGCGATTCCTGAGTTTCAACCGTTCGGTACATGTGAACCTCCAAAGAGGAGAGACGTGATGTCCTCACACTGGCCCCCAACGCGCTGAACCTTGCTGTTTCCCTGCCCAGATAAGTGCCATCGATAGAGGGCACTCGCAAATTGAGTACTCACCAAACAATTCACAATGCCCTTCTCTTCACGCTCGCTGACCGGTCGGGCACTCTGATCTGAGGAAATGCGACTGGGGAACCGGCGGCCTCCGACACGCCGACCAGCTCGGTGGTGGCAAGCGGCACCCTCGATTCAATTCCGAATGCGCGGGTTCCCGGAGAAGCCATTTCCGTCGATAAAGACACGTAAAGACACGCCGCGTCCAATCCCACCTCCGACCGTACCAACCATCCAGCTGTCGGCCTGTGAGCTGGGCCTTTGGTGAAGACAGCGGATTCGCGTGAACGACCTCTACAACGACTCACGTAGCGCTCAGCAGTGCTTCGTAACTTCCAGGGGCTCCCACTTTAAGGCCTCTGACCTGGGCCTTTTGGTGGAGGTGAAGGGACTCGAACCCTCGGCCTCTACATTGCGAAAGTGTGGCTCTCAGTGTTTTGACCAGGCCCTTTCCGAGGACTTTCCTGGTAGCGGCGTTGCGATCCCCTCAGGTTCCCTCACGATCCCTCCCCTTCCCTCTCGATAAGGTCACGTAAGGTCACGCCCGAAAGGAGTCGGAGCGTGGCCACGACCGGTACTCATGTCCGATCGGCAGACTTTCGTAATGCGCCGCTAATGGTGCCCGTTCACTGTTAACGACGATCACGTTCCCCCACCACGAGCGACAGGACATCTTCGACCCTGACGCGGCGTTACTTGTTGCCGGGCAGATGACGGAAGGCCAATGTTCGGTCCCCCAACTAGCCAGTCGACAACGACCTGTCAGATCACGCCCACCAGGCCCGTCCGGACCTGGTGCTTGCAACTGTGCCCTGCCGGGGAACGGCCCGATCTGGGCACCCTGGCAGCGGGGCCCGATCGATCGGGTGAGGCGCCGCGGGCCGTCACACCCTGGCAGTGTCGTGGCGGAACTGCCACACAGCGCCGAACACGAATACTCCCAGCCATAGGGCCAGGTTGAGCACCCACGCCCAATCGAACTGACCCCCGACCAAGGGGTAGTGAACGAGCTCGTTGAGCCCATACAGGGGCGTGAGCTTCGCCAGAGTGGCGTCGGTACCCGGGAAATGGCTGATCGGAATGAACAAGCCTCCGGCGAAGGCACACAGCATCAAGACGAGAGAGATGATCTGGGTGACGTTTTCAGAGGGAAGCAAGTAGCCGATGAACAGTCCGAGGGCGGAGAACAGGAGTGACCCGATCCACACGCAGAGTCCCGTGACGACCCACAGATAGGTAGGCATCGACGCCTGGTTGGTGACGGCGCCGATCAGGTATACAGCACTCACTGCCCCCGCAGCCAGGGTCAGCGACGTCAGCATTTTGATCGCGATGTAGGCCATCGGTGAGAGCGGGGTCACCCGCAGTTGCCGACTCCATCCCAGTGCTCGTTCGATGGAGACCATGGCGCCACCCGTGGCAGTGGCGAAGACGGCACCGAACAGAGCGATGCTAATCATCTCGAATGCCGTTACGTTGCCCCGGCCGGCGCTCTGATGCACGTAGGCACTGTTACGTCCGAACGCCAGGAAGAAGATGATTGGCATGGCGATGGCGAGAACCATCGTCCGGCGATTGCGCATCAGTCGGCGGATCTCCAAGCGAACGACGGCAAGGCTGAAGCCACCCAGCGGAGGGGCAGGGCGCCCCAGGGCTTCGGCAAGACTCGATTGTGGGGTCACTGTGCCACCTTTCCGTCGGAGTCGGCTCCATCGGAGCCATTAGTAGTCAGAGCAATGAACGCATCCTCGAGGCCGCGCGACGTGATCTCGATGTCATGGGCTGTGGTCTCGCTCAAGAGTCGTCGGGCGACCGCATCGGTGTCGCCCGAATGGACGTAGATTGTTTCACCACGGATCTCGACCTCGTCTACTCCCGGCATTGCTCGCAGCAATGCTTCGTCCGCATGGAACAGGGTCGCCCGAATGGTCCGCCCCGAGGCCAAGGCTTTGACCTCGGTGGCGGTGCCGTCTGCGACGATCCTGCCCTTGCTGATGAGCACGATCCGATCGGCGTAGGCGTCGGCCTCCTCGAGATAGTGCGTTGCGAAGACGATGGTCCGACCCAATGCGGCGTCGTCGCGGATCGCCTGCCAGAAGTCACGCCGGCCCTCGACATCCATGCCTTGGGTCGGCTCGTCGAGGAGGAGGAGCTCGGGATCGGGTATCAGCGCCATGGCAAAGCGAAGGCGCTGCTGTTCCCCACCCGAGCACTTCCCGACCAAGCGGTTCGCAATACGCGTGATGCCCGCCCGCTCGAGCACTTCGTCCACAGGACGGCTCACGGCGAAGAGATTCGAGGTGTACTCGATCGTCTCGCGCACAGTGAGATCCTTGAGTAGTCCGCCGGTCTGCATGACGGCGGAGATCAGGCCCTTGGTCACCGCACGACGCGGCGCCATGCCGTAGACGGCGACGTCTCCCTTGGTCGGTTGGGACAGACCCAAGATCATGTCGATCGTCGACGTCTTCCCGGCACCGTTGGGGCCGAGGAACGCCACGACCTCACCAGAGCGCATGGTCAGGTCGATGCCGCGTACCGCTTTGACGGATCCGAAGGTCTTGTGGACCCCTCGGAGTTGGACGGCCATCGTTCCGGAGGCCCGCTCGCTGACGCTCAGATCAGGCGCACTGTTACCAGCGATCATTCTGGTCCCTCCCGTCGGGGGAAGTGGTAGGAACCTCCTTCTTGGCACTCCAAAAGAAGAACGTGCCTCGACGAAGCTTGAGGGCGAAGCTGATAACCAAACCGACGATGCAAACGATCAGAAAAATGCTCATACCTGAACCTCCGGACTCGTGAAACCCTTCAGTGTTGAAGTCATGCCTCCACACACTGCGCCCATAGGCCCGATGCCGCCTCGGGGATGAGACAGGTTCGCTGGTCAGTCGTTCGGTACAAATTGGGCGGCTGATCTCTGTCTCATGGGCGATGAGAAAGAATCCCTTCTCGGTTACGGTCGACCCATGAGAAGGGTGATGGGCCTGGCAAAAGGGGCTCAGTCGTTCGTCCAGCGCCATCCTCTGGCAGTGGACACGGTCATTGCGGGTGCCCTCGCCGTGGCAGCGCTCGTCTCGCTCGCCGCCACCTATGGCGCGCTCCCGGCGAATGACCCCACATACAGCCATGGATTCACAGTTGCCGTGGTGGCGTCGATGTTGGCAATCACGCTCCCTTTGGCCGGCCGCCGGCACTTTCCCTTCTCGGTTGGTGTCGTCGTCGTTACGGGCTTCTTGGTTGCCCGAGCCGTCGTCCACGTGCCCGAGGCCAACGTCACGCTGCTGGCGCTGTGGTTGATGTTCTACAGCGTCGCCGTGTACGCCAATCGGCGATATCGGACCCCATTCCTTGCCGTGTGCTACCTCGCCATCATTGCTGAACTCGTACGCGAGCTCTTCTTTCCAGGCCCACCGGGCGCATCGCCCCTGGTTCGAAGTTTCGACCTCTTGTACAACGTGGTCGTCCTCTCTTTGCCTTGGATGCTTGGTGCGGCGATTTGGTCGTTGCGGGATCGTCAGCGAACTCTCGCCGCTCAGGCTGTCGAACTTCAGAGAGAACGTGAGGAGAACGCCCGTCAGGCAGTGTTCGAAGAACGCGTTCGGATCGCCCGTGAGCTGCACGATGTCGTGGCGCACCATGTGAGCGTGATGGGTGTACAGGCAGCTGGAGCGCGGAGGGTCATGGATCGTGATCCAGAACGTGCAGCTGAAGCGCTGAGTTCGATCGAACACTCCAGTCGCCGAGCAGTCGCTGAGCTCCACCGCCTTCTCGGATTCCTTCGCCGCGCCGGTGACTCCGACGAGCTGGCACCCCAGCCGAGCCTTGCTCAATTGGGAGATTTGGTTGACGATGCCCACGAGGCGGACCTCACCGTGCGCTTGACGATCAGTGGTGACGCGCGACCGCTGTCTCCGACGCTCGAAGTGTCCGCCTACCGGATCATCCAAGAGGCGCTGACCAACGTTCGCAAGCACTCCCAGGCTTCGACGGCATACGTTGGACTCCATTACCGACCCACAGAACTTGAGGTCGAGATACTCGATGACGGACCAGTAGCGGAGGGAGATGAGGCCGGAGGCGGGACCGGGCATGGGCTGATTGGGATGCGCGAACGTGCGGCGCTTCACGGCGGTCATCTGTGTGCCGACCCCCGTCCGGGGGGTGGCTTCGCGGTCCACGCGGTCTTCCCATTAGCCCGTGATGCGGCATGAGCGTCAGGGTCGTGCTGGTCGATGACCAAGCGTTGATCAGAACCGGCTTCAAGATGATCCTCGAAAGCGAGGGTGACATCGAGGTTGTCGGCGAGGCCGGTGACGGTCGAGAGGCGATCTCCCTGGCGCGCTCGGCGAGACCCGACGTCATTCTGATGGACGTCCAGATGCCAACCATGGACGGTCTGGAGGCAACGGGTCGTATCGTGCAGGACGCGAGCATCCCGAGTCGGATCGTCATTTTGACCACCTTCGAGCGTGACGACTACGTGTTCGACGCGCTACGGGCCGGTGCGAGCGGGTTCTTGCTCAAGAACTCCCCTCCCGAAGACCTTGTGCACGCAGTTCGTGTGGTCGCCGCTGGTGATGCGCTTCTCGCACCCTCGGTTACCCGCACCGTGATCGAAGGATTCGTCCAACGTCGGGCAAGACGCATTGACGAAGGCGAACTTCAACGTCTTACAGAGCGAGAAACAGAGATCCTGCGGCTCCTCGCGACCGGTAAGAGTAATTCGGAGCTTGCGGCCTATCTGTTCTTGGGAGAGGGCACTATCAAAACCCACGTTTCGAGTGTGCTCACGAAGCTGGGGTTGCGTGATCGAATGCAAGCAGTCATCTTCGCCTACGAGAGCGGCCTGATCGAACCGGGAGAGCAACGAGAGTAGGCGTGCGCCCGTTGCCCCGGGCTGTGACCCCTCGGAGTCGATTCGGGCGCCCCAGTTTGGCCGGTTGCGCACGACCCTGGGCGTCCAGATTGGCCGGGTGAGTGACACATTCTCGAGCACTTCAGGAGTCCAGTGCAAAATTCCGCGAGCAACCCACTCGGCTCCTTTCGACCGTTACGGACTCCCCCATCGACAGGGTCGGCGACTTCACGGTCGCATCGGTTCGGTCAAGAAGACGAAAGGACGCGTTGCTCCCCTGTCCGAGCGTCACATGCCGCCTAGCGCCCCTTCAACCTTGTTGACTTGCAAGTTTGAGGTGAAGTGCCGGAACCACATCGAACAAACTCCACGACGACTCACGTAGCTGCTTTGGGCTTTTTGAGCTTGTGGGGACCCCACTCGGGCCCAGTCGTGTTGACCGATAAGGTCACGTAAGGTCACGTCGACAAGGCGCGAATTTGGGGGGATCCGACCTCAGCCCTCTGACCTGGGCTTTTGGTGGAGGTGAAGGGACTCGAACCCTCGGCCTCTACATTGCGAAAGTACGGTTCTCAGCGTCTTGACCAGGCCCTTTACGAGGACCTTCTTGGTAGCAGCGTTGCGATCCCCTCAGCTTCCTTCACAATCCCTCCCCCTCCCTCTCGATAAGGTCACGTAAGGTCACGCCCGAACGGAGTTGGGGCGGGGCCACGGATCGGTACTCAGGTCCGATCGGCGGGCTCTCGCAATGCGCAGCGGATGGCGCTCGTTGACCCTTGGCGCTTCGATCAGGAGCCCTTCCCCTCGTGAGGACTCACGCCACAAATCCGGTCCGGTTTCCTCGGGGCCATAGGT
>Ga0181523_10005480_pt1 | contig 10466 bp, 12 predicted proteins | sample PEATcosm2014_Bin_43_FD_119752 | JGI IMG/M metagenome (GOLD analysis project Ga0181523, IMG submission 119752) | Peatland microbial communities from MTU Mesocosm Facility, Houghton, MI, USA - PEATcosm2014_Bin05_30_metaG | ecosystem: Environmental > Terrestrial > Soil > Wetlands > Peat | place... | reverse complement strand
TGGCATGCTTGCACCTCTGGTCGCCGTGCTTGTTTAGACCGACGGAAACTGAACGTTGGGGGGCGCGGTGGAATGGTTTTCCCGCGGGCCCTCAAATGAATTGTTCTCGGCGCGGACATCGCCAACCGGGAATTCGACTGACAGGAGGTCGGCGCGCGCCCTATAGCATCCGCACTGCGTTGGTCAAAGCCTTGTCAGCGGGTGCGAGATAACCGCCGGGCGCTTCGGCCGGATACGGTGCCGGCGCTTGACGCCACCGGCCGGCTTAGGCAGGGGCTGCGACTTCAGGGCATTTGCCCGCCGAGGAGCACTGCATGCCCGGTGCCGGGACCGATAAGAGCAGAGCCTTCAGCGCGCCGCCCGGGCCGGTCATCGTCCTGGTCGAGCCGCAGCTTGGCGAAAATATCGGCGCCGCCGCCCGCGCCATGGCGAATTTCGGCCTGTCGCGGCTGCGGATCGTCAAGCCGCGACAGTCCTGGCCCAATGACAAAGCGCGCATGATGGCCGCCGGCGCTGATCGCATCCTCGACCAAGCCGCGCTTTTTGACACCCTGGAGGCCGCCATCGCCGATTGCAGCTTCATCCTTGCGGCTACCGCGCGCGCCCACGACCAGGCCAAGCCGGTGGTCGGCCCGGCAGAAGCCGCCGCCGAGGCGGCGACGCGCATCGGTGCGGGCGAGACCGTCGCCGTCGTGTTCGGCCGCGAGCGCAACGGGCTTGAAAACGACGAGGTGGCGCTCGCCGACCGTATCGTCACCTTGCCGGTCAATCCGGCCTTCGCCTCGCTCAACCTGGCGCAGGCCGTGGTAATCGTGGCCTATGAATGGTTCAAGCTTGCCGGCGCCGGGCTGCCGTTCGCGATGCCGGTAAAATCCGCAAGCGCGCCGAAACAGCAGCTGCTCGCGTTCTTCACCTCGCTCGAGCGGGAGCTGGAAAAAGTCGAATTCTTCAGGCCGCCCGACAAGCGTGAAACCATGCAGATCAACCTGCGCAATATTTTCACCCGCATGCAGCCGACGCAGCAGGATATTCAGACCCTGCACGGCGTGATCATGGCGATTGCGGAAGGCCGCAAAGGTCCGGCGCGCGGCGGCGTGCTCGACGGCGACGAAGCCGAGATGCTGCGCGCGCTAATCGCCGAGCACGGTCCCGGCCGCCTGCCGAAAGAACGCGGACCGGTGCGCGGCCTGGCGCGGCTGTTGCGGCGCAATCCGACCGATGCCGAGCGCGCGCTGTGGCAGGCGCTGACCAACGACCGGCGCTTTGCCGGCCGCGGTTTCAAGCGCCAGACGCCGGTCGGCCAGAATATCTGCGACTTCGTCTCGTTTTCGCTTCGCCTCGTCATCGATCTCGTGCCGGCGGACGAGAGCGCGGTAGCCGCCAAAGCGCGCGCCCTAAAGCGCGCATGGCTCGAAGCCCATGATTATATAGTCGTGGGAATATTTGCCGCCGATGCCGAGTCTGATATGGCGGCGACGCTCGATCGGATCGACGGCGCCATCGGCCGATCTCAGATCGGCCAATGTTGAAGGATAGATTTTCATCGTCGCGCCCAAAGCATCCCACCGAGGGATCGCACCAACGGGTCGCACCACAGGACCGCAATCGAAAATGCAATGGGCAAACTCACAGGCGCGCTACGGTGCCGTTCCGCAAAGCCTGCACTGGATCACGGCGATCTTCGTGATTTGCGGCTTTCTGCTCGGTCAATTCGGTGATGCATTGCCGAAGGGCTCGCCACGCGATGTCGGTCTCCTCGTACATATGACGCTTGGACAATGCGTGGTGGCGCTGCTCGTCATTCGCCTGTTGTGGCGCAGGGTCAATCCGCCGCCGCCGCCGGAAACGACGCCGTTCGGCCGGCTTCTCGATATCGCCGCCAAAGCCAGCCACTTCACGCTTTACGGCTTGCTCTTCGTGGTGCCACTGCTCGGCATGATCGTTCAGCTCAAGCGCGGCAACGAGCTGCCGATTTTCGCAGTCTGGCAGGTTCCATCACCGTGGCCGGTGGATCGCAATTTGGCGCGCAGCATTCTTTCGCTGCACGGAACGCTCGCCGACGTGCTGCTGATCCTCGCCGGCATTCATGCCGGCGCGGCGCTGGTGCATCACTGGATCTGGCGCGACCGCACGCTGTCGCGCATGCTGCCGGGCGCGCGCTTGGCGCCGCAGCGAGCCGGTCGTTCTGCGAGGCGAACTAACCCTTGAGCGTCTTCAGCGCCGCCGCCGCGCCGGCGCGCAGCATGGAAAGATCGCTGGAAACGGCGAGAAATTTAACCCCGCGCTTAGCCAGCGCCGCCGCGCGTTCGGCCGAGTGACAATAGGCGCCCGGAATCTTTTTCGCCTTTTGCGCGCCCGTGGTCATGCGGTCGAGCTCCGCATCGACCTCTTTCGAAAGCGGGTCGACGTTTTTGCCGTTCGACAGCGCGATCGATAGGTCCGACGGGCCGAGAAAGAAGCCGTCGATGCCGGGTGTGGCGATGATGGCTTCGAAGTTTTGCAGCGCCGTGCGTGTCTCGATCATGGCGAGCGTGATGACGTGATCGTTGGCCTCGCGCAAATAGTGCGCCTGTTCGGCGACGCCGCCGAGCGTCATCGCGCGATGCGGGCCCCAGCTACGCTCGCCGACCGGCGGAAACTTGGCCGCTGCGGCAAACGCGCGGGCGTCCGCCGGCGTGTTGATCATCGGCGCGATCACGCCCTCGGCGCCGAAGTCGAGCGCCCGGCTCACCAGCGCGAAATCGCCGAGCGGGACGCGCACGATCGGAGCGGCGCCGCCTTGGCGAACTGCGGCAATGCCCGCGAGAATGCCGCCGACGTCCCACAGCCCGTGCTGACTTTCGATCGTCACGGCCGAAAATCCATCGCGGGCCAGCGTCTCGGCGACGATCGGATAGGGCAGGCCGCACCAGCCGGAAAAAACGGTCTCTCCGGCGCGCAGCCGCGTTGCGAGGGTGAAGGCGGGAATGGCCATGATGAGCACTGCTTTCCAATCGCTAACTTGTGATCGTAATCGGCGGCTTGCTTAACGGCCGGCTTTGATGTCGGCCACTGCCTTGGCGAGGAGGTCGTTCATGGTGCGGGCGATCTGGTGATCGGACTGTTCGACGCCCTTGGCGTCGAAATCCTTGCGGATCTTGCGCGCGACATCGTGCTCGCCCTTGTCCTCGAACTCGGCCATGACGACGGAGAGCGCGTAACTGTCGGCATCCGCGCCGGAGAGTCCGAGTTTTTCCGCCGCCCACAGCCCGAGCAGCTTGTTGCGCCGCGCGGTCGCCTTGAACTTCAGTTCTTCATTGTGCGCGAATTGCTTTTCGAAGGCTTCTTCGCGCTTGTCGAATGTGGTCATGTGCTTGCCTTGGGCTTCGCCTTTGCGCGTGGAACATCGCAAATCACATAGCAAACCACGCGCCGCCTTGCATATCGGGGGTACCCCGTCAAGGCAACCGCAATCGGCGCCGCAAATCGACGTTGCGGCGAGCGCCGCGCGGGTCTATGTCCAATTGTACTCCGTTTCTCCTTCGGTTAGCTTTCTTGTTGCGGAGGAGCCGCTGAGTTGAGTCGCGTGCAATGCGTTGCTAACCCTTGCCGCCGCCGCGGATCTCGACATCCGAAAATGGAGCCACGGCACTTTCATGGATTTCACCAAACCACGGTACACGCCGATGAGCCGCCGTCGCCGCATTTACGAAGGCAAGGCGAAGATCCTCTATGAAGGACCCGAGCCTGGAACGTTGATCCAGCATTTCAAGGACGACGCGACCGCGTTCAACGCCAAAAAGCACGAGGTGATCGAAGGCAAGGGGGTCCTCAACAACCGGATCTCCGAATACGTCTTCCAGCACTTGAACGATATCGGCGTGCCGACCCACTTCATCCGCCGGCTCAATATGCGCGAGCAGTTGATCCGCGAAGTCGAGATCATTCCGCTCGAAGTTTGCGTGCGCAATATCGCCGCGGGCTCGCTGTCAACGCGGCTCGGCATCGAGGAGGGCACGCAACTGCCCCGCTCGATCATCGAGTTCTATTACAAGAACGACCAGCTCAACGATCCGATGGTGTCGGAAGAGCACATCACCGCGTTCGGCTGGGCGACGCCGCAGGAAATCGACGACATCATGTCGCTCGCTATCCGCGTCAACGATTTCCTCACCGGCCTGTTCCTCGGCGTCGGTATCCGGCTCGTTGATTTCAAGATGGAAACCGGCCGGCTGTGGGAAAACGATCTGATGCGGATCGTCGTCGCCGACGAGATTTCTCCGGATTCCTGCCGGCTGTGGGACATCAAGTCCAACGAAAAGCTGGATAAGGATCGCTTCCGCCGCGATCTGGGCGGATTGCTGGAGGCCTATACCGAAGTCGCCAAGCGCCTTGGCATCATGAGCGAGGGCGAGCGGCCGCAAGGCACCGGGCCAATTCTGGTCAAGGGCTAAACCGACGCCGCGCGACCTCACCATCGGCCTCGTCGTTCCTTTTGCGACCGACACGGTGCCGTTCGAAGGCCCAATCATGTATCCGGGCGTGCGCTTCATCCCGCGCGGCGTCGGCGTCCGTGCGCTCACGCCCGACGGCTACGCTCCCGCCTGGGACGCTATCGTGCCGGCGGCCGAGGATCTCGCGAAGCAGGGCGTCGATGCGATCATGGTGATCGGCACGTCGCTGACATTTTATCGGGGGCCGGAAGCGCACGCGCGGCTGCTCGACGAGCTACGGAACCGGACCGGCCTGCCGGTGAGCACAATGAGCCAAGCCATCATCGACGGATTGCGCGAGGTCGGCGCCAAGCGCGTTGCCGTCGCGACGGCCTATACCGACGTCGTCAACCGCCGCTTGAAGGAGCTGCTGGCGGCGGCGGGTATCGACGCGCTCGCGCTCGAAGCCTTCGACCTTCTCGAATTCGGCGGGCCGAGCAAGAAAAGCGAAGCCGACATCATCGCGTTGAGTGGTGCCGCGGTCGCCAAGGCAAATGCCGCCAAGCCCGACGGCGCCGAGGCTATTCTGATTTCGTGCGGCGGACTGCGCACGCTCGGCGTGGCGCAGCCGCTTGAGGCCAACCACGGCATTCCCGTCGTTTCATCGGCGACGGCGGCATTCTGGGCGGCGATGCGGCTGGTCGGCGAAAGCGGCCATCTCGCCGGCTATGGGCAATTATTCGAGCGCTCGCGCGAGCCGGTGAATTAAAGCGCAAGCTTGGTTGCGGGCCTCGCGATTCCTACATATTGAAATGACCATGAAAGCCCGCGTCACCGTTACGCTGAAATCCGGCATTCTCGATCCGCAGGGCAAGGCGATCGAGGGCGCTCTGAAATCGCTCGGCGTCGGCGGGGTCGCAAGCGTGCGCCAGGGCAAGGTGTTCGACATCGAGCTGGAGGGCGCCGACCGTGCCGGCGCCGAGGCGGCGCTTAAGAACGCCGCCGAGAAGCTGCTCGCCAATACCGTTATTGAAAACTATCGGATCGAGGTGACCGGATAGCGCGGGCCGGAGCGATCGCCGTGACGTCAGCCTAACGAAGTCAGTCCATTGAAGTCTGCCCAATGAAGTCTGCCATTATCGTTTTCCCCGGCATCAATCGCGAGCGCGACATGGCGCGCGCGCTGACGCTCATTTCCGGGCGCGAGCCGGCGATGGTCTGGCACGCCGACAGCGCGTTGCCGGCCGGCACCGATCTCGTCGTCATCCCCGGCGGCTTTTCTTACGGCGATTATCTGCGCTGCGGCGCCATCGCTGCGCGCGCGCCGATCATGGACGCGGTGCGCGCCTTTGCCGCCAAAGGCGGGCTGGTGCTGGCGATTTGCAACGGTTTTCAGATCGCCTGCGAGGCGGGGCTGTTGCCGGGCGTGCTGATGCGCAACGCGCAGCTTCGTTTCATCTGCCGCGACGTCTATCTGCGGGTCGAGCGCTCGGATACCGCTTTCACGCGCGGCTACAATGCCGGTCAGGTGATCCGCGTGCCGGTGGCCCACGGCGAGGGCAATTACATCGCCGACGGCGAGACCATCGCGCGGCTGGAGGGCGAGGGCAGGGTGGTCTTCCGCTATTCCTCGCCGGACGGCATGGTCGACCCGAACTGGAACCACAACGGCGCCATGAACGCCATTGCCGGCATCATCAACGAGCGCGGCAACGTACTCGGCATGATGCCGCACCCGGAGAACCACGTCGAAGCCGCGATGGGCCGGACCGACGGCCGCGGCCTGTTCGCGGGGCTTGTGGATCACTTCAAGCTGGCGGCATGACGGGTGAAATTTGCCGCGGCAAACGTTAGATATTAGCTGTGATCTCCAACGAACCTGCCATCACGCCTGAGCTGATCGCCCAGCACGGCCTCAAGCCGGAGGAATACGAGCGCATCGTAAAGCTCATCGGCCGCACGCCGAGTTTCACCGAGCTCGGCATTTTCTCGGCGATGTGGAACGAGCACTGTTCCTACAAATCCTCGAGAATCCACCTGCGAACGCTGCCGACCAAGGCGCCGTGGGTGATCCAGGGGCCCGGCGAGAACGCCGGCGTGATCGACATCGGCGACGGGCTCGCTGTCGTGTTCAAGATGGAGAGCCACAACCACCCGAGCTATATCGAGCCCTATCAGGGCGCGGCGACCGGCGTCGGCGGCATATTGCGCGACGTATTCACCATGGGCGCGCGGCCGATCGCTTGCCTCAACGCGCTGTCGTTCGGCGATCCGAAAAATCCGAAGACGCGCGCTCTCGTCGCCGGCGTCGTATCCGGCATCGGCGGCTACGGTAATTCATTCGGCGTGCCGACGGTCGGCGGCGAGGTGCGGTTCGATCGCCGCTACGACGGCAATATTCTGGTCAACGCCATGGCGGTGGGCCTGGCCGATAAGGACAAGATTTTCTATTCGGCGGCGTCGGGCGTCGGCATGCCGATCGTCTATCTCGGCTCGAAGACCGGCCGGGACGGCATACACGGCGCAACCATGGCTTCCGCCGAATTCGGCGCCAACGCCGAAGAGAAACGTCCGACCGTGCAGGTCGGCGACCCGTTCTCGGAAAAGCTGCTGCTTGAAGCCTGCCTCGAAATCATGGCCAAGGGCTGCGTCATCGCGATTCAAGACATGGGCGCGGCGGGGCTGACGTGTTCGGCGGTCGAGATGGGCGCCAAGGGCGATCTCGGCGTCACGCTCGACCTCGACAAGGTGCCGTGCCGCGAGACCGGCATGAGCGCCTACGAAATGATGCTCTCGGAGAGCCAGGAGCGCATGCTCATGGTGCTTAAGCCCGAGAAGGAGAAGGAAGCCGAGGCAATTTTTCGCAAGTGGGGTCTCGATTTTGCGGTCGTCGGCGAGACGACGCCGACCAAGCGCTTTATCGTCCGCCACGGCGGCGCGCTGGTGGCCGACCTGCCGATCAAGGAACTCGGCGACGAGGCGCCGCTCTACGATCGTCATTTCATCGAGAACAAACGGCAGCCCGTCATCGACGCTGCGTCGGTCAAGCCGCCGATGCCCAATTCCGACGCGCTCGAAAAGTTGATCGGTTCGCCGGACCTCTGCTCGAAGCGCTGGGTCTGGGAGCAGTACGACCACGTCATTCTCGGCAACACGGTGCAACGGCCGGGCGGCGATGCCGCCGTGATTCGCGTCAACGACGGCCCAAAGGCGCTGGCGCTGACCTCCGACGTCACCCCGCGCTACTGCGAAGCGGATTCGTTCGTGGGCGGCAAGCAGGCCGTCGCCGAAGCGTGGCGTAATCTCACCGCGGTCGGCGCGCAGCCGCTGGCGCTCACCGACAATCTCAACTTCGGCAATCCGGAACGGCCGGACATTATGGGCCAATTCGTCGGCTGTGTGCGCGGCATCGGCGAAGCTTGCCGCGCGCTCGACTTCCCGGTCGTCTCCGGCAATGTCTCGCTCTACAACGAGACCAAAGGCCGCGCGATCCTGCCGACGCCGACGATTGGCGGCGTCGGCCTCCTCGACGCGTTCACCAAATCGATGACGATCGCGTTCAAGGCCGAGGGCGAGGCGATCCTGCTGATCGGCGAGACGCGCGGCTGGCTCGGCCAATCGCTCTATCTGCGCGATATCTGCGGCCGCGAGGAGGGCGCACCGCCGGCGGTGGACCTTGCCGCCGAGCGCCGCCACGGCGACGTCGTGCGCGGCTTGATCCGTGACGGCCTGGTGACCGCCGTTCACGATGTTTCCGACGGCGGGCTTCTCGTTGCGCTTGCCGAAATGGCGATGGCGTCCGGAATCGGGGCCGTGCTGGAGGAGCAGTCGCGCGTCCCCGCCCACGCTTTCTGGTTCGGGGAGGATCAGGCCCGCTATGTCGTCACGGCGAAGGACGCCCAAAGCGTGAGCGAGCGCGCCAAGGCGGCCGCGGTACCGTTCGCACGGCTTGGCGCCACCGGCGGCGCCGTTTTCGCGGTCGACGGCGAGCGGCCGCTGCCGGTCGATGAACTGAAGCGGCGCTTCGAAGCGTGGCTGCCGGCCTATATGGCGGGCTCTTCCGCCTAACCCCCGTGAGCTGCTTTGGTCCTAGCGGGCCTGTGCCATCGTCAGCGCATTCTTGCAGGGCGGCGAGAGAGCGGGCGCATTGCGCATCAGACAGGCGATAATGCGGCCTCCACCGGCGGGGACACCCGCGCAGAGTGCCTGCCGGTCGACGGCACAGATACGGAGGATCCGCAGCGCCTCGCGTGGCGGCAGCACCATCACGTTGGGCGCTTCCGGCGCAGGCGCTGCTGCGGGCGGCGCCATCGGGGCGGCGGCTGACGTCGGCGGCGGTGCCGACGCCGCCGGCGGATTAAGCTTCGCTACCGGACGGGCCGGCGGTTTTGCAGCGGCGGGCGGCACGGCCGCTGCCGGGGGCGCCGTCGTGACCGAAGGCGCGGCCGCGGGAGGGATCGCTGCCGCCGGAGCCGCGCCCGCCGGCGCGCTTGCGGGCGTAAGCGCGCTCACGGCCGTCTTGCAGGATCCCGACAGCTTGGCGAGGTTTTGCCTCAGGCAATCCAAGGCGTCTTTGCCGCCAGGCTGTACGCCGGAGCAATTCGCCATGAAATCGGAGCGGCAAGAGGTACGGACGGCCGCGATCTGCGTTTGCGAAGGCTGTTGCGCATGCGCGGCCACGCCGAGCAGCAGCAAAATAAGCGCCGTGACGGCTATAACGACTTTGCCGACCATGACCGTGCAATCCATCACATTCCCCGTTAACCCACATGCTTTTGCCAGAATGCAGTGACAATGCGGCTATGGATAGTGCAATGTTGCGGGACTGATTTGCCGGGGGCGCGCACGAGTCTGACGTCACATGGCTATGGCTGCGAACGATATCGAGAGATTGATCCGAGCGCGCATCCCGGATGCCGAGGTGACGATCCGCGATCTCGCCGGCGATGGTGACCACTACGCGGCGACCGTGATATCCGAATCGTTCCGCGGCAAATCCCGCGTTCAGCAGCACCAGATCGTCTATGAGGCGCTGAAAGCCGAAATGGGCGGCAAACTGCATGCGCTGGCGCTGCAGACCGGAACACCGGAGCCCTGATCGCGGGGGGGTAGCCGTTCCGGCGTTCGCCCGACGGCTGGAACTTCTTCCTCCCGCCGGAGGCTGCTTCGTCAGCCTAAATTCTTCGACGATATTTCGGCCGCTCGGCCATGACAGCGCAGCATGACAGTCAGATTGGGCTTTGAGGACGATTTGCGGTACATATATTGCAAGATAAGGGGCTAGATTCGGCGCGGGCGGAACGAGCCGCCGCGTCAGAACGGCAAGGCCTGAATTCCAAGGCTGAATTCGAAGGGTGATTCCATGTCAATCGAGCAATTCATCGACAACGAGGTCAAGGCCAACGATGTCGTGCTGTTCATGAAAGGCACGCCGCAATTCCCGATGTGCGGCTTCTCCGGCCAGGTTATCCAGATCCTCGATTACCTGGGCGTCGCCTATAAAGGATTGAACGTCCTTGAAAACGACGACCTGCGCGGCGGCATAAAGTCGTATTCGAACTGGCCGACCATTCCGCAGCTCTACGTCAAGGGCGAATTTGTCGGCGGCTGCGATATTGTGCGCGAAATGTTCCAGGCCGGCGAGCTGCAGTCCTTATTGAAGGACAAAGGCATCGCGGTGAAGGAAAGCGCGAAAGCATCCTAAGCCACTCCGGGGCCGAAGCGCCGGAATGACTCGAAAATCAGCGCGAGTAGTATTCCACCACGAGGTGCGGTTCCATCTGCACCGGATACGGCACGTCGCTCGGCGCCGGCACGCGGGCAAGCTTTGCCGTCTGCTTCGAATGGTCGACCTCGATGTAGTCGGGCACGTCGCGTTCGCCGAGCGCGTTGGCTTCGAGCACTAAAGCCAACTGCTTCGACTTCTCTTTGACCTCGATCTCGTCGCCGACTTTCACCTTGAAGCTCGCGACGTTGACGCGCTTGCCGTTCACCTTGATATGGCCGTGGCTGATGAACTGGCGCGCGGCGAAAACGGTGGGAACGAATTTGGCG
>Ga0181523_10005478_pt1 | contig 10471 bp, 6 predicted proteins | sample PEATcosm2014_Bin_43_FD_119752 | JGI IMG/M metagenome (GOLD analysis project Ga0181523, IMG submission 119752) | Peatland microbial communities from MTU Mesocosm Facility, Houghton, MI, USA - PEATcosm2014_Bin05_30_metaG | ecosystem: Environmental > Terrestrial > Soil > Wetlands > Peat | place... | reverse complement strand
ACAGTCCGGCTCCCGCTCGGCTCAAGACGGCGTCGGCGGCGGGGCTGAGGGCGTCGGCAAAGCCAGGCGATCCCATCGCCTCCGCCTCGGTCGCACCTGCCACGTTCTCCTCGACGCCGGCGACCACCTCCGCCAGGATGGTTGAACCGAGCCCGAGCAGGCCGACAAGATGCTCCCACTCGGCGTTCGTCAGCTCGAAGCCCCAGACCTCGAGACGCGCCGCCAAGCCAGCCAGGACCTCGGGGTCGATGGTGACGGCGAACACGGAGGGCTCCTTCCTCGGTCGCCATCGAGCCCGAGGGCGCCGCCCGATGACACCGTTCGATTGCCGAGAGTAGAGAACGTGCCACCGGCTCGGATCAGGAGAACCCCTAGTACTTCAGCACGCCGGCCGATCCGCTGCCTACGATGACCTGTGCTCGTAGGGCGGGAGACCGAGGTTGCTCGTCTCGAGAAGCTCCTCGACGAGGCCCGGCACGGTCGAAGCGGCGCCCTCGTGATCACCGGTGACACGGGCATGGGTAAGACGGCATTGCTGCGGGCGGTCACCGAGATGGCGAGTGACCTCGCGGTCCAGAGCGCTCGAGGCGTGACCGCCGAGTCCGATCTCCCCTTCGCCGGTCTTGCGGAGCTGTTCGCCCCAACCCTCGACCTCGTGACCGCGTTGCCCGATCGCCAGCGGGCCGCCATGGAGGGGGCGCTCGCCCTCGGCCCGGCCGTCAGCGTCGATCCCTTGGCCGTCGGAGTCGCCACCCTCGGCCTTCTCTCCGCCGCCGCCGACCGCACGCCGGTGCTGTGCACCGTCGACGACCTGCAGTGGGTTGACGCCTCCTCGGCGCAGGCACTCAGCTTCGCCGCCCGGCGGCTACAAGCCGAAGGCGTCGCCATGGTCTTCACGACGCGGCTGCACGACGAGGTGGCGGCGCCGTTCCACGATCTCGAGACACTCCTACTCGGCGGGCTGTCCTCCGACGCTGCCACCGAGCTGCTGAACAGCGCTACGGAGGCACCGGTGAACGCCGAGGTGGCCCGATGGCTCCACTCCTCGACCGGTGGCAACCCCCTTGCCCTCGTCGAGCTTCCCCTCCTGTTGAGCGCCGGTCAGCTGGACGGGTCGGAGCCTCTGCAGGACCCGCTTCCACCGGGTCCGACGATCGAGCGGGCGCTCCGCCGCCGCATCGCCGAGCTGCAACCTGATACTCGGAGCGCCCTGCTAATTGCCGCCGCCAGTGGGACGGGTGAGCTCGATGTGATCGTTGCCGCCCTGCATGGCCTTGGCCTCTCCTCCACCGCACTGGAACCGGCCGAAGAGGCCGGCATCATCAGCCTTGAGGGCAGCCGAGTGGACTTCAGGCACCCGTTGCTGCGCTCGGCCGCCTATCACGGAGCCCTGACGTCCAACCGCCGCAAGGCCCACGTGGCCCTGGCCGGTGCCTTGGCGGACAACGACCGACGGCGCGTCTGGCATCTGGCGGCGGCGGCGATCGGCCCGGACGCCACGATCGCCGACGCCCTCGATGACGTCGGCGTCGAAGCGAGGCGGCGCGGCGCACACGCGGGAGCTGCCCGCGCCCTTCAGCGCTCCGCCCGACTGACGGCCGATCCCGACACGAGAGCACGACGCCTCGGCGAGGCATCCGTCGACCTGAACCTGATCGGGCGGCCCGAGCAGGCCGTTGCCCTCGCCGCCGAGGCGCTCACCCATGCTCAGAGCGAAGCCCTGCACGCCGACCTCGAGCTCGTCCACTCCTCCTTCCTCACCCTCGTCGGCCAGCCACGCGAGGCGCATCGGCTCCTGACGGCCGAGGCTGCCAGGTTCGAGCAGAGCGAGCCGGGACGGGCGTCGATCCTGCAGATGGCCGCCGTCGCACCCTGCTACCTCGTGGGCGACGGCCGCCTCGCCTATCAGACAGCGGAACAGGCACACGCGTCGGCGCAGCGCGTGGGTGGGCCGCTTGCCCTCTTCGCCGACGCCATCCTGGCGCAGGCGCTCGTCATCCGGGGCGACTCCACCCGCGCCCGCGCCCTCCTGGACGGATGCCTTCCGCTCTTGATGGAGGCTGATCCGATTTGGGGGCCGCACCTGGCGTTCTCCCAGGCGATCAGCATCACCTATCTCTGGGTCGAGCAGTTCGACACGGCGCGAAAGCTGCTCGACCGCATCGTGCAGGCGGCCCGAGCAGCCGGTGCTCCGGGGCTGCTGCCCTTCCCCCTCTCGGTGCTCGGTGAGCTCGACTTCCGCACGGGGGCCTGGGACGCCGCCTACTCGGGCCTGCACGAGGCCGTCGAGCTGGCGCACGAGACCGGTCAGTCCGTCCACCTTCCGCGACTGCTCGAGGGAGTGGCCCGGATCGAGGCGCAACGCGGTCAGGCCGAGATCTGTCGGGCACACATTGCCGAGAGCCTGGCGGTGGCTGCCCAGCTCGGGGGTCTCAGGGCCGCCGAGATCGCCGCCGACGAAATCCTCGCCTTACTCGAGTTCGCCGACCAGCGCTACGACGAGACGCTCGTCCATCTCGACCGCCTTGCGCCGGTGCTGGAAGAGGAGCAGGTCGGCGAGCCGAGCCTGCTCGGGGCTGCCCCCGAGCGCATCGAGGCGCTGGCGAGATCGGGGCGGGACGAGGACGCCGAGAGCGCACTCGCAACCTTCGACGGGCACGCCACGAGGAGCGAGAGCAGTTGGGGCCAAGCTGCCGCCGCCCGCTGCCGAGGTTTCATGGCGACAGCGGAATGCTTCGAAGCCGCCTTCGAGGACTCCCTTCGGTGGCACGATCACGTCTCGCTGCCGTTCGAGCGTGCCCGTACGGAGCTGTGCTACGGCGAGCGACTTCGACGCGCCAAGAAACGGGCAGAGGCACGACAACACTTGCGAGCCGCCTTGGAGACCTTTGAGCTTCTCGGCGCCCGCCCATGGATCGAGCGATCGGAGCGGGAGCTCGCCGCCACTGGCCAGACCGTCCGTCGCCGTGACTCATCTGCAGACGAGCAGCTCACGCCACAGGAGTTGCGCGTCGCCCTCGCTGTCGCCGAAGGGGCCTCCAACCGTGAGGCGGCGACGGCATTGTTTCTCAGCACGAAGACCATCGAGTTCCACCTCGGCAGCGTCTACCGCAAGCTCGGTCTCCGGTCTCGGAGCGAGCTCGCTCGCCGCTTTGCGCCGCCCCGGCCATGAGAGCGCCGACCGAGAACTAGGGAGATCCCCGTTTCGAGTCGGCGACACCCGTCGTACCGTGACATCCACTCTGGCGGAGGCGAGACCTCGGGACCGGGCATCTCAAGCGCAGCAGGAAGGGGCACCGATGAGCGTCAAGGGCCGACACAGCTGGCGAGGCGACCTGGGGCATCGGGACCTCATCGGGACGACGAGGGGCCTGACATCGCGGCGGGGACGCCCGCTCGTGGCCACCGCCGTTGTCGTGCTCGTGCTCGCCCTCGGTGTGGGCACGGCGATGGCGGCCGTTACCGGCTCGCTGTCGAGCGCCGTCTTTCACGCCTGCCTGAAGAACGGCACGCTCTCGAAGGTCGGCACGACAGCGCGGGCATGCGGCTCTGGGTCGTCGGCGGTGTCCTGGAACCAGACCGGCCCGAAGGGGGCGAGGGGACCGAGGGGCAAGCAGGGAACGCCCGGAACGCCGGGAACGCCCGGAGGACCCGGCCCCGCCGGCCCAAGCAACAGCTTCTACCTCTCCGAGACGGGCGAGCACATCCCGGCGACGCTCGGATCCGTCGGAGCCCTCCTGCTCGCCGCCGGCACCTACGTCGTGAACGCGGATCTGTCGCTCCAAGACATCAGCGCCAGCCATGCCTCTGATCTGGTCGAGTGCCAGCTGATTCTCGGCACGGCGTCCGATGCCGTCGACGTCGGAGTGCTCGGGTCCACGAGCAGCCCGGAGAACTTCGCGGCGATGTCGCTGACCGTGGCCGGCACGATCACGGCCGCAGGAGTCGCTGAGGTGAAGTGCGTGGGTGCGGGCAACACGGGCAACACTCTCGCCAACACCGTCTCAATCACGGCCGTGCAATCCGCCAGCCTTGACGTCCAGAGTTGAGGGGTGGACAGCGACACCCACGCGGCAACGACGATGAGACTCCCTTGGACATCCACGGCGAAGGCGTCGAGGAAACGGCCGGTGCTCCGCTGGCTGTGCGTGAGCGTCGTGCTCGCGACGGCGTCGTCCTTGCTCACCGGCGTGACGAGGGCCGAGCCGGCGGTGGCGGCCACTCCAGCTGTCGCCAAGGTATCGATCACCGAGGAGGGCTTCACGCCGGCCGTCGTGGTCGTCGTGGTCGGGACAACGGTGCGGTGGAAGAACAACGGCACCCAGCCGCACAGCCTCGCCGGCCAGGTTGACTCGCCCACGACGCTCACCCCCGGGGCGAGCTATCAGCGGCGGTTCACAACACCGGGCGAGTACAACTACCACGACGGCCTGCACTCCGACAGCACCGGCACCGTGGTTGTCATCATCGGGGGCTCGACGCGGCCAGCGCGAGCTCACGGCAACGCCACGTACCACTACAGCGCCACCCTGTCGCTCGTCGTCGACGACGCCTGGACCTACTACGACTCCGAGTGGGACTCGACAACGGGCATCTGCGACGCACAGGTCGGCTCTGGCGTTCGCATCGAGCACCTGACCGTCCGCTTCCCGAACGTGACCTACTCACGCTTGCAGAGCCCTCGCATCGAGGGTTTGTTCGCCGACGACGTCCGGGGCGCCTTCGGCAAGACGACCGAGTCGATCGAGTCGCTCATCAGTGGGCCGGACTCGCCGATCGTCGAGTGCCCTGGCGGCGGCACGTTCCGGCAGGCGACCCAACCGGCGGACTGTCATCACACCTTTACCGGCAAACCCGTCGTCCTCAGCCTCTCCTGGAGCCCGACGGCAACCTCCAACACGTTCCTGATCACCAACTCTGGGCCTCAGCTACCACCGGGCAGCTGTGGGAGCCAGATCGTGGGAGCGCTCGTCCTCGTCGGTGTCGGCAAGCCCGTGCTGCCACTCAACCTCGTCGGCTACCGCATCAACTACGACGAGGCGGAGACGAGCGCAGCCACGACGGCGGAAGTGAGCGCCATGCGGGCTGGGCGCGCCTTCACGGTCAGTCGCAGCGTCGAGCTCGACTTCACGACCCCATGCTGCGAAGGGTTCAACCCCGGCGAAGGTGGCATCTGGGCACGCACCGGGAACATCCACTCCTACAAGGCGTCGCTCACGATCCGCTTCACGCCTCGCGGTCGGTAGGACCTGCGCCTGCCGGCGGCGCGGGTCGCGTGAGCAGGCTCCTGAAGCTGTACTGGGTGTCTCAGCCATAAGAAGGCCGCAGGCTGTCTGGTGGAGTCCTCCGTCGGGCTCTGGCAGCTTGGCTAGAGCGCCGCGGCTACGGGACCGCCGTGCGAGAGGAGCGACCGACCACGGGGCTTGTCCGCGCCGGCTTTCGGTGGCCCGGCCCCTTCGACGAGGAGTGTGATCGAGCGGATCGAATAGATGAAAACGACGAGGCGACCTAACCAGAGTCCGCGTTGAAGGAAGTCACGGATGGAACTATCCGCCGTCGAGAGATCGACCAGAGTCCAGAGAGTGGTCAGTTCTCCGAAGACCGCGATGAGCGTCACAAGACTCAGCAAGAAGACACCCCCGACGGTACCGCGGGTGGTTGCCGGTGCCTGGCTTGTGTCGGTATTGTCCCGTGACGTTGTACCCGTACCTCCGACGGTAATATCAATTGCCTCCCTAATCGGACGAATCTCAGTGCTGTATGGTGTTGTCGTGCCATCATCCTCGATAGTAATATTGATCTTCTCCGTCACCTGACTTGCGTCAGTAACCTCCGGCACCTTCTTCGCACAAACGCCGTAGATAAGGGGACCCAGAGCCAACATGGCCACGAACGTCACCGAGAGAACTTCGATGCGTGGACTCGGCACGCCAGGGAGCGCTCCGCTCAGTGATCCAGAAGTCGCTGCAGCCACCGTGGTCAATAGGCCTCCAACAACCCCGACATTGGTTACCCAGCTGTCGGAGATGCTCCATGACACGTCCGCGGCGACTTGGTCCATCACCGAGTGCATCCGGTCCTTGTGTCGCAACCAGAGGACAACCCACGCCAAGGCAACCACAGCCAGAACAGCACCAACCACAAAGGGGAGCGATTGGTCCCGGTTCCTGTGTGAAATGTTGATGAGCGTGACTGGCACGAACGTCGACGGTGCGCCGGGCACGAACACTTCGAGCGTCGGTGTATAGGCCGAAGGCAGTGTGGTTGCGTCGCAGACGACGCTGAAGCTGTTGACACCACCGTCGTACTTCGGAGACCTCGCCAACGCTGTAGCTGCGCATTTGATCGTCTGACTGGACGGCGACAGGCGGAGGAAGAACCCGGGGAGCGGCGCCTTGGGAATGTCCACGAGCACGACGTCAGTGAACCGAAGGCCGTCCCAGGAGAATGTCAGAGTCGGTTGCACAAGGCGGGGAGCCGCCGTCGTCGTTGTCGGCACGGTGCTGGAGCCACCCAGAGGTCGGTCCGCACGGGCCGGCGATGCGGTCACGAGGACGATGGTGGCGGCGAGGAGCACCACGAGAAGCGCTCCCGCCAGAAGAAGCATCCGATGCAACATTCTCACGCCCATGATGACTCCCCTTCCCGTGTTGCTCGGAGGAGGTGTCGGGGGCGACCTAGGGTTCGGAGGACCGTGGCACCTCTTCTGAGGCGCTTCCATGTCTACCCACAAGCCGAGGTACCGGGCCTTGCCCGCACACCTCAACCACCTCCGATTATGAACCTGCAGCCTGCGGTTTGCTAGGGCTTCAAATTCCTCGGGGGTTTACTGGCCGGTCAATTCGCCCTGCAACGTCAATCACAAGCTGGCCTTAGCGATCCTCACTTCCGGCCGAACCGCCCGTCGTCTCATGCCTCGAAGACGTACGCCCTGCCGGCATAGTTGGCGTGGCAGTTGCCACCCACGACCGCGGTCGTACCCGAGACGGCCGCCGAGTATCCGAACGAGTCGCCGGCGACGGTGTCGGAGCCCTTCAGCTCGGCTGCTTGCTTCCAGCCCTTGGCGGTCAAGGTGAACACGTACGCCCGGCCGGCACCGTTCGCGTGGTAGTTGGCACCTACGACCGCAGTCGTGCCCGAGACGGCCACCGAGTATCCGAAGGAGTCGCCGGCGACGGTGTCGGAGCCCTTCAGCTCGGCTGCTTGCTTCCAGCCCTTGGCGGTCTTGGTGAACACGTACGCCCGGCCGGCACCGTAAGCAGCATCATCAGCACCCACGACGACTGTCGTGCCTGCGACGGCCACTGACCAGCCGAAGTAATTGAAGGCCACCGTGTCGGAGCCTTTCAGCTCGGCCGCTTGCTTCCAACCCGTTGTGGTCTTGGTGAAAACGTACGCTCGACCGGCGTTCTTTGCATGGCAGTTTGCCCCGATCACGGCGGTGGTTCCGGAGATAGCGACCGAGGTTCCGAATTGGTCGCCAACCGGGTAGACGCCGGCCTTGGTGTCGGAGCCCTTCAGCACGGCTGCCTGCTTCCACCCGGTCGCGGATGTGGTGAAGATGTAGGCGCGACCGGCGCCGCTGGCGGCGTTCGGGGCACCCACGACGACGGTGTTGCCCGAGACGGCCACCGAAGCGCCGAAGGAGAAGGAGCCCTTCAGCACGGCTGTCTGCTTCCAGCCGGTTGCACCTTTGGCGAACATGTACGCTCGCGCCACGCCCGACGCACCCACGACGGCGGTGGCACCCGAAATGGCCACCGAGGTGCCGAAGTCACCGGCAGTGGCGCCGTCGGAAGGACTCAGCTCGGCCGTCTGCTTCCAGCCAGTTGGGGTCTTCGTGAACACGTACGCCCCGCCGGCAAAGGCATGATACTCAGCCCCGACTATGGCGGTCGTGCCCGAGACGGCCACCGAATAGCCAAACTCGTCGCCGGCGACGGTGTCGGAGCCGTTCAGCTCCGCCAGCTGCTTTCCGATCGGCGATGCGGAGTGCGGATTGGCGGCAACCGCAGTCGTGCCACACGCCACGAGGGGGAGGACGACTGCTCCGGCCGAGAACAGCGCGAAAAGGCCGACCATGCGGAACTTACTCATGTTCCACCTCCAACGAAGAGGGCCTCAAAGGGCGCAATCAGCATGAAGCCGCACCCATGCAGCCAATAGGGTCCAATGACACATTCGCGCTACACGAACGGAGCTGTCGCCTCCCGGCGGGCACTCGAGCCCGGACGCAGAGGGGTTTCGATCGCATCGTTGGGTGTGGGGTCGATCTCGCCTGCAAGAAACTCCTCGCCGGGCACGACGTAGCCATGTTCGTCTGCGGCATCGCGGTGAACCAGGACAAGCTCCTGAATCCTTTCGAGCAGACATTCCTGCTCGAGATCGACGGGCCGACGCAGAAGGTTCGACTCGCTGCGCAGGCGTGCTCAACCCACCTGGGCGAAGCGAAGCCGGCTGGTAGGAGACCGGGGATCTCAGGGCTCTGTGTGAGGCGCAGATGCTCTCCTCGGAGCGGTCGGTCTCGACGGCACGGAGACGCCAGCCTTGGTTGCAGAGAAGCTGCTGGCCCTCGCCACACCTAGGCCACGCGCAGCCGGCGCTGCTGACGAGGGAAACATGAGGGTGGGGTGCATCCCAAACTAGGGGTATGCCCCGATGTGGAGAGGCAGCTCCGGCGTGCGGTTGCTCAAGACCTCGAGAGCAGCCAAGGGAGACCGATGGGAACGGACGCGCCAACAGCCGACTCGGCGACACGAGGTGCGAAGTCCAGGAGAGCGGTCCTGCTGGCAGGGGCCGCCGGGCTGGCGGGCCTTGCGGCCGACTCGCTGATCTCCGCCCAACCGGCGAGTGCCACCGAGGACAGTGCGGTCCTTCTTGGAGAGGACAACACGGGTGCGACGGCGCGGACGGGCGTCGGAACGAGCACGAGTGACAGCGTCACGCAAGGCACCGAATATGCCCTCCTCTCCAGCCCGAGTGACACCACCGTCACGCCCGGGGGCGCAAGTACGGGCGTTGTCGGTGTCGGCGCTGCCTACGGAGTCGTGGGCTCCTCACCGGTCGGCATCGGCGTCTCCGGTACGTTCACCGACACGTCAGCCGACATGAGCGGCACGGCGCTGGTGGGCAAAGCAAGCCAGATCTTCACGGCGACACTGCGCAAGCTCGCCGAGAGCGACTGAACCGCCCTTAAGGCTATTCCGCAGCCTGCTCCAGCGGCGCCACGCGGGGCAGGACAATGTGAACGCGCGTGCCACGTCCTGGTTCGGAATCAAGATCGAGCCGGCCGCCGAGGCGATTGGTCACGACGCTGTAGACAATGTGAAGCCCGAGCCCGGTGCCGCCCTGATCGCGGCGCGTCGTAAAGAACGGATCGAAGGCTCGCCGCCGGACATCCAGGCTCATGCCGCAACCGTCGTCGGCAAAGATGACTTCGACGTGGTCGTTGCCAGCCGCTCTCACCTTGATGTCGACCGTTCCCGCCCGGCCGTCGGGAAAGGCATGCGCCACGGAATTGAGGAACAGATTGGTGAGCACCTGACCATAGGGGCCGGGATAGGAATTCATGGCGAGGCCGGGTTCGCATTCGACGTTGAGCGTCAAGCGATGCTTGCGCAGGCCTGGCCGCAAGCTCATTACCACCTGCTCGGTGAGATCGCCGAGATCGAACGCCCGCTGGTCCGAGTAGTTGCGATCGGCGGCGACCTGCTTGAAGGACGCGATCAATTCCGCCGCGCGATTGAGATTGGCGACAAGCTGCGAAGATGCATCGCGGCTGGCGTCGAGAAATTCGGTCAAGCTTGAACGCCTGAGATTGCCGCGCTCGACTTCGGCCGCGAACAACGCGGCCTTGCGTTCCAGCGAAGAAGCGACCGTCAGGCTGATCCCGACGGGATTGTTGACCTCGTGGGCGACGCCGGCCACGAGACGGCCCAGCGCCGCAAGCTTTTCTGCTTCGATCAGGGAATTCTGGGTCTCGCGCAAATTGCGTAGCGCTGCTTCGGCGGCATCCCTTGCCTTGCGCATCTCCTGTTCGCCACGCTTGCGTTCCCCGATGTCGAGTGCAACCGTCACGATGCTCTCGACGCCGCCACCGGCATCGAGCAGCGGCAACTTGTTCACCAGCCAATGCCGAAGATTGCCAGAGGAATCGCGATATTCCTCCTCATAGAAGCCGAGCTCTTTGGCGGTTGCGAGCACCTTTCTGTCGTTTTCGTCGGTCTTCTGCGCGCCATAGCGCGACATCAGGCCGGTCGTGGTTTGGCCGATCGCTTCCGCGGGCTCGATCCCAAAAATGCCGGCCATGTAGCGATTCATCAGGACATACCGGAGCCGCTTGTCCTTGACATTGATCACGGCCGGAACGGTGTCGATGACGAGTTGCAGCAGCCGTCGACCCTCGGCAATCGCCTCTTCGGCGCGCTTCTGATCCGTGATGTCGCGTACGGTTCCTTCGTAGCGAACGATT
>Ga0181523_10005476_pt1 | contig 10473 bp, 10 predicted proteins | sample PEATcosm2014_Bin_43_FD_119752 | JGI IMG/M metagenome (GOLD analysis project Ga0181523, IMG submission 119752) | Peatland microbial communities from MTU Mesocosm Facility, Houghton, MI, USA - PEATcosm2014_Bin05_30_metaG | ecosystem: Environmental > Terrestrial > Soil > Wetlands > Peat | place... | reverse complement strand
TGGGCGATTACAGGGCGGCGTAATCGCCGGATGTCCCTCCCCGTCTATCCCGTCACAGAGGTAGTGTCCCGTGGCACCATTCGAACTGGAGAATGGCCAGAGCGCCGTGGTTGCGCTTCTTGTCCTCCCTGGCAACTCAACTGACGGGTCAGGAGCAAGAAGTGGCCGCTGATCGCTTCCCAAAACCGCGAATCGTACTGGCCGACGCTAATCAGCGTATGCGCGAGGCCGTTGCACGAGTCCTCAAAACCGAGTGCGAGGTCGAGGTAGTCGGTTGCGCACTCGACGGCGCAGGGGCCGTCGACGCTGCAATTGGGCTCCAGCCGGACATCCTGATTCTGGGTATCATCATGCCGGGACTGGACGGCATCCGAGTGGCTCGTATGCTGAGAAGGGTCGATTCTCCAACAAGGATCATCTTCCTTACAGGTATCGAAGACTCCTCTTTCCAGCAGGCGGCCATGGAAGCGGGCGGCCAGGCTTACGTGTTCAAGAGTCAGCTGTTTACCGATCTCCCCCGCGCGATTACCGCCCTGATGACGGGAGCAAGGTTTCTCTCTTCCAAGGGAAAACTCTAGCGGCCCGGTGAGTACGGCCCGACAATTGGATCGGGAGGAGGCGCGCGCGATAACTGAGGAGAAGACACGAAACGGAATTTTAAGCACGCTAAGCGGCGGCTAAGTCGTGTGAACGGGGCCGGAGCGGACGGAACTGGTCTGGCCCCAACGTCAGGGACGTTTCCCAGTGGTAGTCTCCGGTCAAATTGATGTGTTCCCAGCCGAGCGGCGACAGATGCGCAAGGTCAACCGGTGCCGGATGGCGCCCTTGCTTGCGTATGTGATCGACGGCGCGCTGCAGGTACACGGTGTTCCACAGAATGATTGCGGCAACGAGCAGGTTCAAGCCGCTGGCACGATGAAGCTGGTTTTCATAAGAACGGTCCGGAATCTCGCCAAGTCGATTGAAGAAAACAGCGCGGCGGAGCGCATTCTGCTGCTCGCCCTTGTTGAGTCCGACGTGACTACGCCGACGCAGTTCTGGGTCTTGCAACCAGTCGAGGGTAAAGAGTGTGCGTTCCAATTTGCCGAGTTCCCGCAATGCGTGGGCGAGACCGTTTTGACGGGGATAGGCGGCCAGTTTGCGCAGGATTACCGAGGCGGTGACCGTTCCCGTTTTGATCGACGTGGCGAGGCGCAGCAGTTCGAACCAATGATCGCTGATCGCGCGAAGATTGATGGCACCCGCTACCAGCGAGACGAGCTCAGGCGGCACCGTCATACCGGGCAATGTATAGAGTCGCTTTTCCTTTAGGTCGCGGATGCGCGGCGCAAAGCGAAAGCCCAGTAGCCGACACATGGCAAAGACATGGTCCGAGAATCCGCCGGTGTCCGTGTAGTGCTCGTTAATGACGAGACTCCTCTGGTGGTACAGCAATCCGTCGAGGACATGCGGCGCCTCGTTGGCGGTCGCGTCGATCACCTTGGTGTGAAAGGGCCCAAACTGATCGGATAAATGGGTATAGAACTTAACCGCCGGCTCCCGACCGTAATGAAGGTTCACCAGACCGCCCACTTCGCCACGACCGCCGGCACGAAAGAACTGTGCGTCCGAGGATGAGGTGGTGCCGTCGCCCCAGTGGGCTGCCAATGGCTGACGGTGCTGCGCATCGATCAGTCCGGCAAGAGCCTGGGCATAGCACTCTTCCCGAACATGCCAATCGGCGGTCCACGATAGCTGTCGCCAGATCGTTTCGCGGCAGGCTTCCGACATGCGTGTGAGCCCAAGATTGATACCGTCGGCCAACACCGCGGTGAGCAGAGCCTGCCGATTGTTGGGTGGTGCCTGAGTTCGTAGGTGCAAGAACTGATCGCCGAGACTCGTCCACTGATCGACCTCGACGAGGAGTTCAGTAATTTTCACGTGGGGCATCAACGCGTAGGACTCTTCCGCAAAGGCTTCTGCGGACTCAGGAGTATTCTTACGCAACGGCGCGATGCGCAGATCCCCGTTCGCGAGCGTGACATCGGCCAACGCGTTGTCCCTTGCCTTGCAGGCAACCGATGTCATCTTCTCTTTGAGCCTCTCTCGCCGCTCAGTCATGTAAGAGGTAAACTGCGTGTCGATGGCAAGCGGCAGCGGCTCCTGTTGCATCGCTTTAAAGGTCGCGGCGGGAATCAGGTACGTCTCGAAATCCCGGTACTGGCGACTGCCTGTCACCCAGATATCGCCAGCGCGCAGGCGATCGCGCAGCTTCGCGAGAGCGCACAATTCGTAGCAATGCCGATCCACCCCGTCTGCCGTGAACACGTAGGGCCGCCAGCGCGGTTTCACGAAACCCGTCGGCACATGTTCGGGCAGCGTGCGCTTGCCGCTGGCATTGAGGTCGCGGAGCAGATCGAGAGCTTGCAGCAGTTCAGTCGCGGCCGGTGCCGCATGGAATTCAAAATGCGCAAGCAGCAGAGGCGCAAACTTGCGCACGCTACTGTAGCGATCGTCAAGCAGCGCGAGATAGTCAAACTCCTCGGGCTGGGCGAGCGTCTGCGCTTCCGCGACGGTCGATTCGAACTTACTCCAGGGCACTACGGCCTCGATGGCGGCAAACGGATCGCCACCGCTGGAACGCGCTTTGATCAGCGCTTGGCCGACCCGAACGTAGAGCCGTACCTTCTCGTTGATGGTTTTCCGCTAGCATGAAACTGCTCGGTGTGAGCACGTTCGGATTTCTTGAATAGTTTCCCGATCAGATGCTCGAACATATTGAACGCCTCATCGGTCAATGTCGCCGTGAGATCGAGCGCCAGCGCCGTGAGCGTGGCGTGGCGACGCAGCGGCTCAAGCTCCGCCAAGTGCTGCACAGTACACTGGCCGCCCTCGCGGGCTAGCTTAAGCCAATAGTTCTGGTGGACTCGCGTGGCACGCTCCGGCTCGATACCGAGCGCACGAACTTGATTGAGTCGCTCAATTAGTTTCGAAAAGTTACCGGTGGTCGCCGTATACGCAGTCTGGCGCAACCACGCCAGCGTGCTCTGTCCGCCACCGCTGCGGACCTCGAGCAGTTGATCGAGCGCTTGGCGTTGCCGATCCGTCAGTCCGTCGGTGAGCCGACGCCACAGTTGTCGTTGTGCGCGGGCTCGAACCATGCCACAGAGGCGTTCAATGGCCGTTAGCGGTGGACAGACGATGCGGCGCGCCCGAAGTTCTTCGAGTACGAGAAGAACCCAGAAAACGTCGTCGTCGACGTTTCCTTGGCGGGCCGTTTCCTGGCTTCCACCTCTTTGGGTGGTACCATAAGCGCGCCCTTCGGGCCCCATGGGGAGACCATTATGGACATTAATATGGACATTAATAATAATAATGATGACCGGAAAGATGTCCAGCCCTATCCGGTCCAGCCCTACCCGGTCAAAGTGTGGCCGGAGACCCGTCCTGTGGTTGGCCACTCCAGCTCGGGCGAGCAGCTATATCCTTATCAGGTGGCCGTGGTTCTGGGAAGAGGGAAGCTGGCGAAGATCGAGGTGGCCCGAACGAAGTGGGAGGAATACCCGGTGAAGCTGTCCCTACCGAAAACTCCATTCAGCGGTTCTCGGCGCAATGTAACATTGTTACATCCTGATCGCCTGGTTAGCGGGCCTCAGTTTCCACTTCTTCAATGCCGCTGATTTCAAAGGCATTCGCGTCGGATAGCATTTTCGGTAGGGACAACCAGCTCATTACCAAATTCCGATCATTTTGCTTCCGGCGCGGGGTGCACTTGGTGGCTGAGCCGGGAAGGCTCGGCATTTCCGGTAAGGTTGCCGGACGCCGCTCAGGTTGGCTGCCGGCGAGCGGTTTCGCCGTCGTCTCTCGATAAGCTGCCTTCCTTCTATTGTCTGTCGATGATAAGATTCACACCCATCCCCCACGGGCAGGCAGAAACTGCTGCCAGATCGTGCGGCGCAAGCTCTCCGATCCCGATCTGTTGCGCGTACTCTCGCACCAACTGCCACAGCGCTCGCTCCGTCAAAGCTACCCCGGGCGGTGGGACGGGTGGTCCGCGCGACAATCCTAAAAATATTCTGATGCTTACTCCCGGTTTTCTGTTCCTAAGTATATAGAAGGACCAAAGTAACAGGAGGCGTGATCATCGGCAGAATACGGGTTGTCGCTCGGCTCCGCTCGGGTCCTGGTGCGTGCGGCTGATCGCGATGCTGCGCGAACTGGTGAAGGGCAAGCAGCCTGATGATCTGATCTTCACGCGAGGTTTGAATCACCGTCCGGTGCAGCGCTTCGACAAGCTGTGGAAGCGCGGCTCCCGCATGGCAGGAGTGAACGAGAGCCTTCTGGTGCACGACCTGCGGCGAACGGCGGCGCAACGAATGCTGGACGCCGGGATAGCGGTGCCGCGCATCATGCAGATTTGCGGTTGGAAGACCATGTCGACGTTCCTGCGCTACGCCATGACGGGACGCAACGTGCTGCGGCCGGAGCTAGAGAAGCTCGTCGAGTTTGAACGGAAGCAGAGACAAGGGCGGCAAGAACTGGTACAACAGAAGGGGATGGAGAACGGTGAGCAAATGCGGGCATTGACTGGGAAAGATAAGTTATATTTAAGTCATAGTCGGCGCAAAAGCATGCAATCCGAGGCTCCCTCCTCGCCTCCTGCGACTCGCGGTAGGTCATGGAAAACAGGGAAGATAGCTGGGAGCGAGTAAGGTGGATGGGCGCGTAGCTCAGTTGGTAGAGCAATGCCCTTTTAAGGCATGGGTCGCAGGTTCGAGTCCTGCCGCGCTCACCAAGAACCCTTTTCGGTTCATTGGATTGCATCACTCTCGGCATTTTCTGCCAAGAGATTCTGACCCACACTCAACCCACAGCTCTCAAACCAACGCACCTGGACGCTCTGCATTTCAGGAGTCACGACCTGAGCATATTTGCGCAACATGATCTCAGGGCCCGCGTGACGCATGTTGCCTTGTGCGGTCTTCACATCGGTCTTGTCGATCGAGATCATCCAAGTAGCCATGCTTGAGCGCAGAGAGTGAAGCCCGAAACGCTGCCCCTGGGCAATCTGAATGCCTGCTTTCAAGGCAGCCAGACGCAGGTGATCGGTTACGAAGATCCCCGCGCACATTGGAATCTTCCCGTTCATCTTGAATGAAGGGAAGACCCAATCATCATCCTGGGCGTAGGGCGTCATGCGACGCCATTCACGCAGGTACGACGCCAATTGCGGAGACATTGCGACCGGAGCTTTCGAGGCCTTGGTCTTCGGTTTGTCGATACACGCCGCTGTCCAACGACGCTCGATCTTGATTTGGTTTTGTTCCCAATCGATGTCGCGCCATTTCAAGCCGCAGGCTTCGGAAGCCCGGATCGCTGTCGAGGCACAGACTAGAACGAGCATCTGGTGCATCGGGTTGGGCAGCAGCATGATGATTTGCTTCACCTGCTCCGGGTTTACGATTACCGGAACATACTCTGATCCCACATCCTCCAGCCTCCATCCAGCAGCCGGATTCGTAGTCACAAGACCCTCGAACTGTGCCCAGTTGTAGATGGTGCCGATCATCGTCTTGATCTTCGAGATGGTCGGCCCGGCAAGCTCCCCGTCATCCCGCAGCAGATACAACCAGTCACGGATATCCCGTTTCGTGATCTTTTCCGCGACCTGGTTGCCCCAGTGAGGCATGATGTAGTTCTTGACGTAGGACTTGGTGCTGGCTGTAGTCGTCTTCGCGCGACGAGAGTCTTTGACCGCCTTCCACTTGCGCTCGGAGATGTCGTACTCCATCCCATGCACCTTGCTCATGTATTCAGCCAAGACTTTCGTCATCGTGACCTCGGGCCCCGCATCCCGGTTGATGAAGGCTCGAAGACCCAGCCGATCTACCTCCTTCCAAGCCTCCTCCTTCGTTGGAAGGTCGGTGAGAGAGCCGATAATCGTGCCATGCTCGACCCGCCGACCATCTTTGTACATGCGGAACCTCAGCAACCACATTCGACATTTCTTACCTTGGTTCAGACGCCAAACTTTCTTTAGACTCCCGCTTTGGTATGCCATTACTGGCCTCCTTTTCGGGAGCCGCCTGCTGGCGATCTTACGGCCATGCCTTGCTTCCTGCCAAGCTCAGTTGATGGACTGTTGAGCATCCAGTCGCGCAGCTCAGTGAGCAAGTAGCGCCACGTCTTGCGTTGGCTCGAACCAGGAAGGGGATGTGCCGGAATCTTGCCCGATATGGACAGTTTCAAGACATGTTTTCGGGAGCAACAAAGATATTCGGCTGCTTTGGCTGCATCGACAAACTGTTCTTTATGCCCGACGTCAGAGTTTAGTTTGTTGAAGCCGGCGGAATCCGGCCCTGATGAAAATCGACCCACAAAGACACTCCTCGGCCTGCACCAGCTTTTCTGGTCGCAGAGCCGAGGGGAACAGGGACAGCACACCGCCTCAAAATTTGAATTTGCGCCGATGACTCGCCCAAATCCTTTACGATCCAGACAATTCGGCTTATATCAGACTAATACTGCTCTGTGGCGACTTTCGGGATCTGCGTGGAATTGAGAGGCGCAACCGAAAAGCAGCGGTCACTGGCGGACTCGCCCTGCCTACTCGACGAGCACAACTTGATTCTCGCTCTCGACCCGGGCCAGCGCGGCTTCGATCTTGCTCCACATCTTCTGCCCGTCCTCGTGCTGGTAGTGACCGTAATGCAAGTTATGCTGCGAGTCGTAGCGGTAGCCGTATGCGTCGTAAAGCACGACATCGCGATCGCTCCTAAGCACGTACTCGTCGCCCAGGATCACTTGGCACGCTTCGTCCATGCACTGCTTCATAGCCGCGTCCACGTCCAGCCAGGAATCCGTTGGCGCAGTGTAAAAGAGCGCGTCGTGAACCGACGCGCCAACGTCGATGCCGCGCTCGGTCGCGAGGCAGCAGGCGAAGCGCATGATCTCAGCGCAGTTGCCCTGCATGGGCAGATTCATGGCCGTGCGGATGTCGTGTGCCGTGGGCCGCTTGGGCATCCATAGTTTCCAGCCGCATTCTGTCTCGACCTAACCGTCGAAGGCACGGTCTTCTGCGTTGATCGCCAACCATTTCTGGTACTTCGGATAAAGCCTGGCTTCGCGCTCCTGGTAGAGCTTCGCTTGCCCGACGCTGATGCCGAGCACCTTCGCTAATCCCTCCGGAGTCTGACCGTACTGGCCCGCCAAGACGACGGGCTTGAACTTATTCCGAAGGGTGCGATGCGTTTCCTTCGTCGCTGTGTAATCGCAGAAGCCGTAGTCTGCGGCCTTAACGAGGTAGGCATCGCGATGCAGATAGTGCTCCCAGCGTTTGTCGTCGTGGGCGAGCGCCGCTGCGATGCCGTACTCCGCGTTCGACCAGTCGCGGTGCATCAGGACTTCGGCTCCATGCGGCGCCAGCAGAGAGCGCAGCGCCTTTGTTGCGTTCGGGATGTTCTCGCTGGTCTTCGGCTGCGACCTGGACGAACGAGCCTGGAACGGCCGCATGCTACTGCGATTTCGACCGTCGGGGCCAATTGGAAACTTGAACTCGGATTTCGCAAGCGTGAGGAACTTCCGTAGCTGCCGGTATTCCTCGATCATCGGCAGCCGGTCCGCATGCAGCAGGGACATTGGTTCCAGCACCAGCTTGTCGTCGGCGCTTGCGCGCTCACCGTTGAACGGCCAGGTTTCCTCGTCGAACCCCATACCGCGCACCCAGTCCGTGTAGCCTTTGTTGCTGAAATGCGGGTCGCCGCTCTTATCCCAACTATGGATGCCGGCCTGATATTCGTCCTCGAAGTCGCGCACGACCGAGCGTCGCACGGCCTTGGTTTTGCGCTTCAATTGCTCCAGTTTGCGAAGGTCGACGGGCACGCCGTTCCATTCCATGCACGCCACTCCTTTCATGCACCGGCCCCGGTGAAGCGCCTGGTCGATGTCGCCGATCTGGCCGATCATGCGCTCAAACAATGTGTGCGTCATCTTCACGTCGCCATTGCAGTATTCGACGACGTGGTGCAGCTCCTCGCCAGTAAACGGAAAGCCCTGGGCGATGCGGGTGCGGTTTACTTCCTTCTCCTCGAAGCTGATCGTGTCAAAGATCCCGTAATCGTGGCAGGTGGAGACCAGGTCGGTCGGAATCTCGTTTCCCTGCCGGTCCGTGATGTTGTTTGTGAGGTTGCGCCGCTCGACCCACAAGTCGAGCACGTTGTGAGGAAGGCCCCAGCCCGCGGCCAGCGAGAAGCCCAGGTCAGCCGTCGCACTGAAGAGGACGTGCAGCACATCTGGCCCGAAGGGCAGCGGATTAGCCGTCCGCTGCCCTGGATGGTCGAACGTCCCCGTCACGGATGCGCCGGATCGCACCTCGACGCCGGACATGCAGACAGGTGTCACGTGCCAGCCCGGTACAATGACGAACTCGCTGTCCCAGACCCAGATTTCCCGAAACATCTGTAGCAGGCGATCCACGGTCAGTTGCCTTCCGTGGGCTCCGCGGTGGCGAAGTCGTCGTCGTCCGGATAGATGAGGCGATTTACCACCTCGTGGTCAACGCGGGTGATGTAGTTGTCGCCGAACGCCATCTCAAGCAGTTCGTCGATCGACTTGTCCGACCATTCCGGCTCGCGCCGAAGCTGGCGGGCATACGTGAAATCGTAGGCCTTGGTCGTCGGATTCCACTTCATCTGAATCCAACTGTTCCGAGCTTCGTTGACGCAGCGGCGCGTCGATTGCTTTGGACTCTTGTCACTCTGCTTCGCCAGGAAGAAGAACTCGACGCCGTCGTGCGTGATCGATCGCGTGAGCAGCGCAGGCACGATGTATTGGTCAAGCTGGTCGGGGAACTCGACCTCTGGGTCGAGGAAATACGTGCCCTCGTCCGGGCCGCTGCGGATGATCAGAAGATCGACCGGAACGGACATTGCGGGATCGCGGTGGCAGCGGAACCACCATTGGCGGTCGGGCGTGCGCACCGGAACCACGGTCTGGTGACGCTCGCCGCGTCCCTGTTTGTCCTTGTTGTCCTGCGCGGCCGCGCGCTTCTTGCGAAGCTTCGCCGCCAGGCCGGTCGTCGGTGCGGGATTGAGAGGGGTTGTGGACGACGAGGCGGTCGTCCGCGCTTGGGGCTGGGCGTATGTCGCCTTCCCGTTGCTGTTGGTTGCTGCCGGCAGAGCCTCGTTGATCGGCTCAGCTGCTTTGACTTCTGGGTACATCTTGATTGTCCTATATTGCTTCGCAGGAAGGCAGTGCCTGGCAACGCGAGGTGGCCAGCGTCCGAATTCGTCCGCGCCTCAATCTGGTAGACCCGCGAGTCGGTGTGCGCGGACTGGGGTCGCCATGAGGAAGCGCGACCCCCGCTTTAGGTGGGAACCTTGTTGCGTCCGAAGATAAAATACCCGCCGACGGGGGAAATCTGAATTATTGACCGGCGGAAATGCGGGGCGCGGCGCCCGGGACGCCAGTTTGCGCGAGCTATGGGTAGTCCTGGGCCGGCTGTTGGCACCGCAAAACGCTTTGGCCCCCTTTGCTGTACCCCGTGACCCCCTTTATGTCAGCCCCCTCCAAATTCTTTGAACGAGTTTCGATTTTGCCAACAACGCTGGAAATCTCCTCTATCCTTGTCTGCCCAGCCTACCTACCTGCATATATAAGAACAAAAACAAAGACGAGAAGGGTTGTAGGGTGAAGTGCACAAAAGCCGGCATGGAAGAGTGCCGGGAGCGGCCCCTGGGTTCGAAGAGCTCGATACTTTTCGAATGCAGCAGTGATCCGAGGGTTCGGACGTTTGTTGGCCAGCAACCGAGTCCCAGCACAGGTCGCCAGTCGGATAACGGGCGTTATTCCAGCGGCCGCAACTGGTGGCGAAACAACCAGAGGATAACAAGCTCAGCGTAGCGCCACACGTCAGAATCGGCTCTGGGCAAGGCATCTGGACGATTTTGCTGGCCCGGTATATAATGGATTTGTCTCGTAGTTGGGTTGCGGGCGAGTAAATGTAACCTTCGGGTGAGATAAAGCTATACCAGAACAAGGACGAGACAGCGGACAATAGTCCGACCTTCCATTAGGCGCAACGGCCTCACGGTCAAAGTGAGGCTTTTCTATGCGCCCAACAAGCACAGTAACAACATCAATTCTCCCCTCTGAGGCGGAGAAAACATCTGCGCTCGCGATAAATGGGACAAATGTCCCAAGTATCACGGTGCCCGATCTGACAACCCTTCCGCCCGACGATCTTATGTCAGCATCCCAGAAAGTCTGGATGCTGGGTCGTTCGGCACACAATGCCACCGTAGCGTGCTTCAAAGAAATCATGTATCGCTACGACGGACGTAAATCCAACCGTCCGACATTTGCGACGGTTCAAGACGCATTTGCGAGCATCGGCGTCAACTATGATGGGGCGCGGAAACTTGTTTATCGCGACACGCGCAAGCGTGAACTCGAAGCAATTGTCCTAAGCTTGCCTTCGCTGCCTGCGTCTCCCGA
>Ga0181523_10005472_pt1 | contig 10475 bp, 8 predicted proteins | sample PEATcosm2014_Bin_43_FD_119752 | JGI IMG/M metagenome (GOLD analysis project Ga0181523, IMG submission 119752) | Peatland microbial communities from MTU Mesocosm Facility, Houghton, MI, USA - PEATcosm2014_Bin05_30_metaG | ecosystem: Environmental > Terrestrial > Soil > Wetlands > Peat | place... | reverse complement strand
GCGGAAGAACTGTTTGGGTGATTTTATGCGATTAACAGGTGTTACAGTTCATGGTCTTTTCGGAAGGTTCAACCACGAAATCCCACTGAACCTAAATGAAAGGATTACGATACTGACCGGACCTAACGGTTCGGGGAAGACAATGATCCTGAGGATGGTCCATGCTCTATTTGCGCAATCCACTTGGGGGCTTTCTCGTTTTCCCTACCAAGATTTGATTGCAGATTTTGACTCACACGTTCAAATCTCGGTTCGGCGTCGGACTCAGGGATCTCCCGTCGCAGGTGGAAAGACAAAAGAGCTTGATCTCACGTACACTCAGCCCGGCCACGAAGCCGAGACCGTACCAGTGAAGGGTCCCACAATTGGCCCAGAAGACTTACCGTTTCCGACCGCAATAATTGAAGACATAATTCCTGACCTCGATCAAATCGGGGCTGAACTCTGGCGTGTTAGAGGATCCGGCGAGACGCTAGCGCTTGAGGAAGTGCTGGATCGTTATTCGGAAGACCTGCCCTTCGAAACGAATAGAATCAAGTGGAAGGCGCCTGCATGGCTCAAGAAGATGCGACAGCAGATCCCAGTTCGGCTTATCGAGACAGACTGGTTATATGCTAGAGGCACGCGTTCGCGAAGGACGGCCGCTCGATGGCAAAGCCATTCTCCATATGCCGTAGACTCTCCGGTACCCATCACGCTCTCAGTAAATCGATATTCGGCAGAGCTTGGTGATACCATTCGGCAGACTGTTACTTCCTATGGAGAACTTTCGCAGTCTCTTGACCGAACATTTCCCGCCCGAGTCGTCAATGAGCAGCAGCCGTCTGTTTCCCTAAATGAACTTCGCACAGAATTGAGTGAAATTGAATCCAAGCGCGCCGATCTCGTGCGCGCGGGCCTTTTAGCGGAACAAAGCGACTACTGGCCAGTCGCGATCTCTAGAGAGATCGACGAAACAAAACTCGGTGTGCTCTCTATCTACGTACGCGACGCAAAAAAGAAGCTTGAGGTCTTCGACGAAATCCTAGCAAAGGTAGAATTGTTCAAGGAGATCATCAACGGCAGGTTCTTGGACAAGCAGCTAGTGGTTTCACAGTCGGGTTTTGCCGTTCAGTCGGATAACGCGGACTCTCTCCCGCTCGACCTCTTGTCTTCGGGTGAACAACATGAACTGGTTCTCTTCTATGACCTTCTGTTTAAAGTGACGCGCAATTCCTTGATCTTAATCGACGAACCGGAGATTTCTTTGCATGTCGCATGGCAAGAAGCATTTCTTGAAGATCTCGCGCGTGTGGCGACCATATCCCAGTTCGATGCGATAGTTGCAACGCACTCGCCGCAGGTCATTAACACACACTGGGATCTCACCGTCGAACTCAAAACCACGAATGGGAAACGCCGTGCGGGAGCCAAGTCCGGCCCAAATCGCGAACACGGTACGGCTCAAGCGCCAAGCTAGCGCCCGCGCGTCGGCTGTCGTTGAAGCGGGTCCCGACGTACGCTTCTACAGCCGGTTTTTCGCGGATGGAACTTGCGATGTAACTTTCGCAAAGGGAAAAGATGTCTCGCTCGCGGTTATAGCCGAACTTGAGAGACAAAATTTTCCGGCCCTCTTTGCGTTAGTCGATAGCGACTTCGATCGTCTAAACGGTCTTTCTCCGCCAAGTCAAAACGTGATTTGGGGCGACTGTCACGATCTTGAGACTATGCTCATTCGGTCCGAGGCACTCGATAAGCTTCTTCAAGAACTAGGCAGCGAAGCGAAACTGAAGGCCTTCGTGCATCGATTTGGTTCGGTACGCGATGCGTTGCTCAGAGCAGCGGTCTCGATCGGCCATTTGAGGCTCTACTCATCGCAGGAGAGTTTGAATCTTCAGTTCAAGGGTCTCAAATACAACAAATGCCTTGATCCCGCTACGCTGTCGGTCGACGTTGATCAGCTTATTACTGAGGTAAAAAATACTACACAGCGACAGGATCTAGACTCGGCCACGCTCCGGGACGGTATGCGGGAGATCGAGCGCAAGGGTCATGATGCTTGGGAGCTCTGTAACGGACACGATCTGGTAGCGGTTCTGGGGTTGGGACTAAGGGGCATACTGGGGTCGAGGAGCGCGCGAGACGTAACCTCGGATGTGCTTGGTCGTTACCTGCGCCTCGCTTATGAAAACTCCGCTTTCGGAACGACAGACACATATCGCCAAATTCAAGACTGGGAAAGCCGAAACATGTGCCAAGTCTTGCGCAAGTGACTTGCGTGTTGCGCGTAACGAGACCATGCGAACCCGGCGCACACCGAATCGACCTGACTTCGTGCGGAGACAAACCGTCGGGAGGCTGGCTTTTCCGCGCGACCCGATGATGGGAGAATCGGCGGACTGGAGCGTTCAGCATGCAATTGAGCGAACTCGCGCAGACCCTCGGCCTCGACCTTCGCGGCGAGGGCGCCGTCGAAATCGTGGCGCCTGCGCCAATCGAGAGCGCCGGCCCCGGGATGATTACCTTTGCGGCGGGACCGAAGTATGCCCCGATTCTGCGCAATTCGAGCGCCGCGGCGGCGATCGTGACCGCGGAAATCGCCGACCAGGCGCGCTGCCCTGTCTTGCTCAGCGCGAATCCGGCGTTCGACTTTGCCCGGGTGCTCCAAATCTTCTTTCCGCCCGTCCGTCCGCAGCCGGGAATCCATCCGACGGCGGTAATCGCGCCGACGGCTCGTCTGGGCGCGAACGCCTTCGTCGGGGCCTATTGCGTGATCGGCGATGACGTTGAAATCGGCCGCAACGCCGTTATCCATCCGCATGTGACGATTTATCCGGGCGTACGCGTCGGCGACGACTTCACCTGCCACAGCCAGGTCTCGCTGCGCGAGGGGGTTGCGATCGGGAATCGCGTGACGATCCTGAACGGCGCGGTGATTGGCGCGGACGGCTTCGGCTTTCTCGAACACGACGGTACGCTGGTCAAGATTCCGCAGGTCGGCAACGTGGTGATCGAAGACGACGTCGAGATCGGCGCGAACACGGCGGTCGATCGCGCGACGATGGGCGCGACGGTCGTCCGGCGCGGCGTGAAGCTCGACAACCTGATCCAGGTCGGACACAACTGCGACGTCGGCGAATACTCACGGATGGCGGCGCAGTCGGGACTGGCCGGTTCGGTCAAGGTCGGTAAGTGGTGCCAGTTCGGTGGACAGTCGGGATTTGCCGACCACGCCAAAATCGGCGACCGCGCCCGGGTGATCGCGCAAGCGGGGGTCCATAACGATCTGCCTGACGACGCGCTGGTGGGCGGCGCCCCCGCGATCGATCTGCGCATTTTCCGGCGGATGGTCGCAGTGGAGCCGCGCCTGCCCGAGATCGCGCGGCGGCTGCGCGCGCTCGAGAAGCGCGGCGACAAATAATTTCCGGTAGTGGAACCTTACGCGATGTAAGGTCCTATGTTGAATGGATTGGCTTGATTCGCTTACCCTTATTTACAGTGCCCACCAAGTCGAATAGGTACGTTAGAGGCGAAACCCCTCCCGCTTCGAGCGGGATTCAGGCAGTCAGTCATCGTGGCCCAGGAATCCGATAGCGCGCGCTTCAAGCTGCTGTATGATCTCGGCTGCGGCTTCGCCGCGCGGACGGAGCTCGACGAGCTGCTGCCCTTCATCATCGCCAACTGCCGCGACGCGCTCAATGCCGACGGCGCTTCGCTCCTGTTCCTCGACCGCGATCGCAATGAATTCTACTTCCCCTACGTTTCCGGGTCCGACACCGGTGCGACCACGCTGTTGGCGGGGGTACGGTTTCCAGCCGATCAGGGCTTTGCCGGGGTCGCGCTCAAGAGCGGCCGGTCGGTCAAGGTCGACGACGTGCAGCACGATTCACGGTTTTTTCACGGCGCCGACCAGAAGACCGGACTGACGACCCGCAATCTGGTCGCGACACCGCTGATGTCGCATCAGGGGCCGCTCGGCGTGATCGAGATCATCAACCGCCGCGGCACCAGTGCCTTTTCCGACGAGGACGTCCATTTTCTGGAGGCGCTGGCCGGCAGTATCGCGATCGCGATCGAAAACGCCCGCCTTTACGCGCAGATCCGCGAATCCGAGGCCACGCTCCGCACCCAGGTCGGGGCCTTGCGCCGCGACCTGGCCCGGCATGATCGGTTCAGCGAGATGGTGGGAACGGCGGCGTCGATGACCGAAGTATTCCAGCTCATGGAAGCCGCCGCGGCGTCCGCGATAACGGTCTTGATCGTGGGCGAGACCGGCACCGGCAAGGAGCTCGTCGCGCGCGGAATCCATAATGCCGGAGCCCGCGCCGAGGCTCCTTTTCTGGCGATCAACTGCGCCGCGATGCCCGAGCATCTGCTCGAGAGCGAACTCTTTGGCCATCGGCGCGGGTCGTTTACCGGCGCGCTGCGGGACAATCCGGGACTGTTTCGCGCGGCCCATGGTGGCACGGTCTTTCTTGACGAAATCGGTGATATGCCGCTCGCGATGCAGGCCAAGCTCCTGCGCGTGCTGGAGGAGGAAGAGGTCGTTCCGATCGGTGAGAGTTTCCCGGTCAAGGTTGATGTACGGGTGCTCTCGGCGACCAATCGCGACCTGCGCGCGGAGATCAAGCGGGGCACATTCCGCGAAGACCTCTACTATCGTCTCGCGGTGTTTCCGATCAGAGTTCCGCCACTGCGCGAACGCCTGGAGGATGTCCCCGTGCTGGCGGAGCGTTTCCTCAAGTCAGCCGCCGAGCGGCATCACAAGCGGATCGCGGGCTTCGACGACGCCGCGATGCGGGTGCTCACCGCCTTCGACTGGCCGGGCAATGTCCGCGAACTGCAGAACGAAATCGAGCGCGCCGTCGCGCTGACGCGGGAAGGAGAAACGATCAGCGCCGGCCGCCTGTCGTCAATCGTCAAGGAGGGCCGGACGGCGAGCGAAACGCCCACACCGGCGCCGGCCGCTGACTCGAATCCGCAGATAGCCCCGGTCGGGACGCGTGCCATATCCGCAGAGCCCGTGAGCGACGACGGTTCGCTGCGCGAGGCCAGGGCCGCCTTCGAGGCCCGCTATATCGCGGACATCCTGCGGCGGTGCGACGGCAATGTCTCACGCGCGGCCAAAGTGATGGGCGTCTCGCGCGTGCAGCTCCAACGTAAGGTGAAGGACTACAACCTACGCTAAGGCAATTTGTCAGAATGCCGGATGCTGCGGACATCTGCTAAGTTTAGTATACAGCGGTCGTTATCGAGGCAGTGGCCGCGCGCTGAATTCTTCCCGAAAACGTTGATTTTTGTGACGATTACAGTCTCCCGGCAGATGGCACGACCGTTGCTGATTGTCCGTCATCTGGTCGAAAGCGAATATTTTGTTCAATTTCGACGGACGAGAGGTGAGGTCCATGTACCAGGAAGCGGAACAAAGCACTCGGATAGCGTCGGCGCTGCTCGAAATTGCCCGGGTCAGATACGAGGCCTTTCGCGATCGTTTCGGTCGCGATCCCGAGCCCAACGAGCCGCTGCTCTTCGATCCCTCCGAAGACGAGCCGATCGCAGCCAGCGCGGCCGACCGGACGCTGCAGATCGTCAGCGCCGCGATGCTCTGTAATGTCGACGCGGGGGTCGTGCTGGATTACCTGGGACTCAACCAGATCCACTGATCCCACAGGCCAGCCCGTTGATTTCTCAGGTAAATCCGTTGATTTATCCGGAATGTTCGGCATTCCGCCGTTCTGGAGAGTTCCCTACTTGGCCGGAAGCGTCGCGGCCGGATGACTGCGCATCAGCGTGAGGCAGCGTCGCGCAATAACGGGCGCCGCGACTTCACGGACACGCTCGAAGCTCGGCCAATCGTTAAAGTCAACGATCGCGAAACGATCGGTATCGAAGATCGCATCGCCCCCCCAGACCTCGAGGCCTAACGCCGCCGCCGCCACTCCGCCCGCCCCCTGCAGGTCGTGGCGAAGCCCGTCGTGCAGCCTGAATCCCTCCGGCGCGACCGCTGAAAAGTACTCGTCGCCAGTACCGACCCCGTAGAACTTCACCACCACGCCCGACACTTCCTGCTGCACATAGGCCCGGCCGATGCCGCGCCGCGCGAAGCGGATCAGCGTCGCTTCGAGCTGTTCCAGCCCTTCAACCCGTTGCACGTCATCGGGGGCCAGGGCGTGCAAATCCCCACGTTTGACATACATTGGCGCGCTTAACTCGAGGGTCCGCAGCGCCCGCCAATCGAAGGGCTGGGCGGTCTGGATCAACGCGCCCTCCGGCGTCGGAACCCGCGCGTTGGTCAAGCCTGCCCCGAGCAGATCGCGATAACAATTGCGGATCGCCAGAGCCGAATTCACAACCAGCGCGCCGCTCTCGGCCGTCGCCGCCAAACGGCTCAGCGCGGGCCCCCCCTGGCACATCGCGAGCACGAGGTCGGCCACCGGCGGCGTGCTCGCGACGAACGACGCCGCGTCGAGCGCGCTGGTTTGCGCGCCGGTCGCGCGCAGATGGGCCAGCACCGCGTCCAAGATCGCGCGGTCGGCGCCAACCTTGCCCGGCGAGAATTCAACCTCCCTGTACACACCGAGAATTCGCAGATTCATCCGGATGCTCCATTTTCGCGCCGACCCGTGATTAGCGCTCGCGCCTGCTCAAGGTCGGCCGCTTCGTCGACATCCACTGCCACGGTCAATTCAATGGCCGCAAAACGCATCTTTTTCCCGAGCAGAAAAGCCAGAAAACGTCGTAACGCGTTGAGCCCCAGCGCGCGCGCTTCATCGGCGTAAGCGAAAATCCGCGTGGTGAAGAAGTAGAGTCCCGCCGTGACTCGTTCGCCCTGCTCATCCCCGAGCCGGGTGATCAGACCGTCCGCCGCGCTATCGACGAACAACGGGCGCGCATCGCCACGCCATTTTACCACACCCAGCGCGCCATCGAAGGGCTCTGCCCCCGCGCTGGCCGCGATCAGGCTTCGCGCTTGTGCGGCGAAGCGCCGAAATTCACTTTCTGTAACGATCGCATCGACCGTCGTCAGCAGAAACCATCCGGGGGGAATGCGGGTCCCCAGGGTCAGAATCGATTCCATCGAGGTCGGCGTATCGGCGACCACGAGTTCGACCCCCGCAGGGATCGCGATGCCCCGCTGCTGAAGCAGCCCGGCGGTTTCCGTATTTACAATTACGTAGACGCTTTTGAGTCCAATCCGTTGCATCAATTCGATCTGACGGAGCAGGAGGGCCTTGCCGTCCAGCTCGACCAGCGGCTTGGGCAGCCCCGCCGTCGCGGGACGCAGACGCTCGCCGCGTCCGGCCGCAATTATCGCCCCGCTCAGGATATGCGGCATAGTAGATCGTTTAACTCGTCGAGCGAGGTGATTGTGAAATCGGCGTGACTTCGCGCCTGATCGTCGGCCGGCGGCGCGTCCGGATGCCGCAGCCAGACGGTGCGCATCCCCAGCGCGCAAGCCGGCGCGCAGTCCTTGTCGAGCGAATCGCCGACCATGATCGCGTCGGTCGCGGGTACGGCAAGGGTCGCGAGCGCCGCGCGGTAAATGCCCGGATCCGGTTTGTAAAGCGCGAGCCGGCCGGAGTCGGCAATCGCGGCGACCAGCGGCGTAAACCCCGCGTCGTCGAGAATCCGCTCGAGATTGCCATAGAAATTCGACACGACACCGATCTTCAGGTCAGGGCGGAGCGTGCCCAGCACGGCCCGGCTGCGCGCCAGGCCGACGAGCGATTCCTCAACAAAAGCGCCGCTGATCCGGCGGGTCAGCTCCCGCATTACGGAGTCCATGCCGAGTCGCGCCGCGAACCGTGGCGCTTGTCTGGATTCCACGTCGCGCAAATATTCGAGCTGGTGATTCACCAGAAACGGGATCAATTCGGCCAGACCATGATTGCGGAGCGCCGCCGACGACCGATACGCTGTCCGGGTCGCGAAGTCGAAGGCCGGATCGAGTTCGGCGCGAGTCAGCCGCAAACCGGCGTCGTGATAGTGCGTGAGGAAGCGATCCAGCCAATGCCGGGGCCAGTCGAGAGTTCCGCCGAAGTCGAAAAGTATGGCTCGCATCGCACAAGGCAGTCTAGCAGTCGCGATGGTACGCCAACTATATACGAACCCTCGGAGACATAGCACGCTTGAGGCCCAATTTGGTCGACGCGAAGCGGCGCAAGTGGAAAATAATCGGGGTCAAGAGGATTAACCCGGCGTGATGTCCATGTTACATTGACTCGTCGGTCAGAATTATTTAAAACACCGGCTTAAAGTGGTGATAGAAACGGCGCTCATCTCGATGCCCTCACGCGCGAACGACCTGATTTTTGGCCGTCCGGTGCTGGAACGACTTATGATCCAGTGCGAGCGCGCCGGCATCCGCCGTTTCCTGATCGAAGCGCCCGCGGAACAGCGCGATTTAGCGCAAGCGGCGCTTGGCAGTTTCCGCAACAGGCCCGAAGTCGGGCTGGTCGACTCGCTGACCCAAGCCACTCAGGGATTCGACCCGTCTACCGCGTGCGTCCACTTCGCGGGCAATCTGGTGCTGGCGCAATCCCAGTTGCGCGACGCCATCGCTCAATATCGCACATCGCCTGGGAATACTCTGACGGTCGCCAGCACCGACCCCGAACGCGGCGGCGCGATTGTGGTTGGCCCGCTCGGACGTCTGCTCGATAACGTGGGTTCGTCACGCCTGGACGCCCGGGCGATCGCGGCGAGCAGTGCCCTGCCCTTCGCGCTGAACGGCAAACCCGAAGACACACACGACGCGGAGCTGCGCCTCGCGCGCTCGATTCGGAGCGAAAGTCTCGCGACCGACGCGCTGATGGCCCGGGTGCTCGACCGGCGGGTTTCCTGGCGCATCAGCTTGCGCCTCGCGCGTCTGCGGGTCGCCCCCAATTTCGTCACGCTGCTCAACACGCTCCTGGGTTTCGGCTGCGCCGCGATGCTCGCGTCGGTCAGCTACTGGATCCGTCTGACCGGGGCGATCCTGTTTCTCGCCTCGATCACCTTTGACGGCGTCGACGGCGAGCTGGCGCGCTTGCGGATGGTCGAGTCGAAGTTCGGTGGGCAACTCGACGTCTTTACCGATAACCTGGTGCATGTCGCAATCTTCGCCGGCCTGATGACCGGTTGCTATCGCGTCAGCCAGAGCCCTGCGTACCTCTATTTGCTAGTGATCTTGTGCGTGGGCTTCGTCCTGTGCGGGATTACCGTGAATCGCGCGCTCGGCCTGTCGGGCGAGCAAACCGCGAAATGGATCAGCCGGGTTGAACGCGCCACCGGGCGCGATTTCGCCTATCTCGTCGTGATTCTCGCTGTGATCAATCGTCTGTCGTGGTTCGCCTGGGCCGCGGCCGTGGGCAGCTATGGTTTTGCGCTGGTGCTATGGATACTCACCAACCGACAATCGCGCCACGCCGGCGAAGTCCGCGCGATGGCGCCGTCAAGTCAGGAGAAGTCGTGAAGAAACCCAGGATTTTATTGGTCCAACCCACCACTATCCACCTCGACGGCACGCCCCATAAGACCCGCTGGCGGCTGATCATGGGGCTGATGATTCCGCTGATGGCGGGGTTGACGCCGGACGACTACGACGTGACGCTGTGTGACGAGCGGCTCGAAGAGCTCGACTTCGACGGCGGCTGGGACCTGGTCGGGATGACCACGACGATCGGCGCATCGCTGCGCGCGTACCAGCTCGGCGACGAGTTCCGCAAGCGCGGCATCCCGGTCGTGATGGGCGGCTTTCATGCGACGCTGCAGACCGAAGAGGCCCTCAAGCATGCCGACGCCGTCGTGCAGGGCGAGGCCGATCTGGTCTGGGAAGGGCTGCTGCAGGACTGGCGCGACGGCAAGCTCAAGCAGATTTACAAGGCGGACAAGCTGCACGACCTCAAGCATTTGCCGCGCCCCCGCCACGAGCTGCTCAAGCTCAATAAATATCTCTTCAAGGCGGTGCCGGTGCAGGCGAGCCGCGGATGCCCCTATCGATGCTCGTTCTGCGAGATTCCGGTCTTCTATAGCGGCAGCTATCGCACGCGCCCGATCGAGGACATCGTCGAGGAGATCAAGCAGGTTATCGCGGTCACCGGCTTTCGCCGCTTCCAGTTTATCGACGATCAGATCACCGGCAAGCACAAGTTCGCGAAGGAACTGTTCCGCGCGCTCGAGCCGCTCAATATCAAGTTCTCGTGTCTATGGACGGTCAACTCGAATCACGACGACGACTTGCTCGCGCTCGCGGCGAAGGCCGGCGTCTTCCATGTGAATATCGGCGTCGAATCGATCAGCCAGGACAGCCTGCTGTCGATGAACAAGATTCAGAATCACACCAAGGACTACAAGAAGCTGCTCAAGCGGCTCGAACATCACGGCATCTACTATTCGCTCAACTTCCTGTTCGGACTCGAGGACGACCATCCGCAAATCTTCGAGGACACGCTCAAGTTCCTGCATGAGGTCAAGGCGCCTGAGGCGTTCTTCAATACGGTCACGCCGCGCGTGGG
>Ga0181523_10005470_pt1 | contig 10478 bp, 7 predicted proteins | sample PEATcosm2014_Bin_43_FD_119752 | JGI IMG/M metagenome (GOLD analysis project Ga0181523, IMG submission 119752) | Peatland microbial communities from MTU Mesocosm Facility, Houghton, MI, USA - PEATcosm2014_Bin05_30_metaG | ecosystem: Environmental > Terrestrial > Soil > Wetlands > Peat | place... | reverse complement strand
GTACGGGGTGCATCGCGACCATGAGACCAAGGCGGCGGCCCAGCGTTCGATCGACATGACCGAGGCGGCCGCGTCGGTGCGCTTCCGAATGATGCAGAACCGGCTTCACCTGCAGAACTACCTGCTCAGCGGCGACACCCGGGAAGTCGAACAAATGAATGACGGCGAACGCCAGCTCGGTATCGCTAGTCACCACGCCCAGGACCTGGCGAATTCCGCGGAACAGCGAAGCAGCCTGGAAAAAGTGGAAGGGCTGGAGCGGGATTGGGGCAACGAGTTTGCCAACCCGCTGGTGGATAAGCGCCGCGCCGTGGACAGCGGCAATGCAACCGTGGCGGAACTGCAGATTTTCTACCTGCAGAAGGACCCGAACTCCTGGGTTGCGCGCTCGAGCGAGGTTCTGGACGAGGTCGAACAGGAGAACCGCAAACTGCTGGAGGAGCGGCGCCACTCCGATGAACTGGCCGCGACGGGCACGATTCTGGTGGCGGTGGTCAGTTCCCTGTTCGCTCTCGGCCTGGGCATCATCATTGCCTACCGGACCGCCAGTGGGATCACGGAACCGCTGGGACGCTTGATGGAGGTGGCGGGGCAGATCGGCCAGTCGGGCGACCTGGAACACAATATTGACATTTACGGGCAGGATGAGATCGGGCAACTGGCGCGGACTTTCGAGTCCATGGTGAAGTACTTAAAGGAAATGGCCGCGGTTTCCGAGGCCATCGCCGGCGGCAATCTGGCGGTCGAAGTCCGTCCGCGCTCGGCCAACGACACGCTGGCGAACGCCTTCACGCGCATGGTGGAGGGCCTGCGCGGCCTGGTGCGCAACGTGCGCGAAGCCGCTTCGCAGGTGGCCGCAGCTTCCAACGAAGTGGCGACCGCTTCCGACGAATCGGCCCGAAACAGCCTGCAGACTTCATCGGCTATCGATGAAGTGACCAGCACCATGCACGAAATGAGCGTGAACGTGCAGAACATGGTGAAGAGCACGCAGACGCAAGCCTCGAGCGTGAGCGAAACCTCGGCCTCGATCGACCAGATGGTGACTTCGATCCAGCGGGTCGCGGATACAGCCAAGGTTCTGCTGGATATTTCAAACCGCTCTCGGGAGGAGGTGCACAGCGGCATCGGCACCATGGAAAAGGCGACCGACGGCCTGAACCGGATCAACACCGCCATCCGCTCCTCGGGCGAAAACATCGACGCGCTCGGCGGGCGGGCGGACAACATCGGCAAGATCGTCGAAGTCATCGACGATCTGGCGGAGCAGACCAACCTTCTGGCTTTGAATGCCGCCATTGAAGCGGCGCGGGCGGGCGAACACGGCCTCGGATTTGCGGTGGTGGCGGACGAAGTCCGGAAGCTGGCGGAGAAATCGGCGCAGTCGACGAAAGAAATTTCCGAGCTGATCGAGAGCATCCAGAAGGAAGCGCGCAAAGCGGTCGAGAACATGGAAAAGAGCACGACCATCGTGAACGAAGGCCTGAATCTGGGGCAGGAACTGAACGCTGCGCTGCGAAAAATCTCGAACGTCGTCACCGAGGTGTACAAGTTCGCGCAGGAAATCGGGGCCGCGACCAACGAGCAGTCGCACGGCTCGTCCCAAATCGCGCGCGCCACCACTCGTCTGAACGAAATCACCCACGAGATCAACTCGGCGGTGGAAGAGCAGGCTTCCGGGGCGCAGGCGGTGGTGCAGGCGATGGAGCGCATGCGCGAACTGGTCCAGTCCTCGACGTCGAGTTCGACCGAACTGGCCGCATCTTCCGATCAGATGTCCAAGATGTCGCACGGATTGATGGATTCGATGGACCGTTTCTCACTGCGCACGGACGCGGGCACGAATGACAGGCCGGGCGCCGACACGAACGACATGACCCACGACAAGAAAAACACTGGCGCGCACGACAGGACCCGGGACACGATGAACGACGGCACGGGCGGATCCGGGAAATCATCCCGGCGCGCGTCGGCGGGATCGCGTTGAGAGAATTTCATTCATGAGCCGGGAAACGCACATTGTGGGCTTTCGGGTGGGCCACGAGACCTACGGCGTCCCCATCAAAATGCTGCATGAGATCGTCCGTGTGCCGGAGATCACAGCGGTGCCGGATGCGCCCGATTATCTGGAGGGAGTCATAAATCTGCGCGGGAAAATTGTTTCGGTGGTGGATCTGCGAAAGCGGTTCGGGCAGCCCTCCACTGGACTCGACCGGCGCACCCGCATTCTGGTGGTGGAACATCGGGGCCGGCTGGCGGGAATGATTGTGGATTCAGCGTCGGAAGTATTGAAAATTCCGGAAAGCGACATTGAAGCCGCCCCCGCCATGATGCAAGAGGGCGGACTCGAATGTGTCACGGGCCTGGGCAAGTATCAGGGACGGCTGATCATCCTGCTGGATATCGACAAGGTATTGGCGGCGCGCGAACTGGGGAATGAAACGTCCTCAGACAAGCGGGCGGAGAAGCCGATGGAAAAGGCAGCAGCCGCCGGAAAGTCGTAAAGAATCGAACTCACATGAGCACGAGCGAAACACCCGCCCTCACCGACTCCGAATTGAGACTCCTGCAGGCGCTGGTCTACCAGGAGTGCGGCATGCACTTCGACGACCGGCGCACGCCCTTCCTGCAGGACCGCTTGCAGCGGCGGCTGAAGGAGTGCCATCTCGATTCGTTCTACAGCTACTATCGCCTCCTGATCAGCCAGCAGGGAAAGCAGGAACTGTCGTGTCTGCTGGAAAACCTCACGGTCAATGAGACCAGCTTCTTTCGCAATAAAGCGCAACTGGAGCTGTTTCAGCGGGACGTGCTGAACGACGTTTTCCGGCGGAAGGAGGAGGACCGCGACTTCAGCATCAGAATCTGGAGCGCGGGCTGTTCCACGGGACAGGAGCCTTACACCCTGGCCATGCAGGTGGTTGATGCACTGACGTACCACCATATGAAGAATCCGCGTCCGCTCGCCAACCCGGTTCCCAAGCCCCTGGTACCCGCACCCTGGCGGGTGGAGATTCTGGCCAGCGACATCAACTATTCGGTGCTGCGCGCGGCCCAGGAAGGCTCCTACAGAGAACACCAGATGTTAGGGGTCGACTATGGCTACCGCCTGCGCTACTTCGACAAACTGGGCGACCGTTATGCGGTGAAGAAGAATGTCAAGGAACTGGTGCACTTCGACTTTCACAATCTGAAGACCGAATACCTGCCGCAGCGCAATGACATCATTTTCTGCCGCAACGTGATGATGTATTTCGACGAAGCGGAGCAGAAGCGGCTGGTGGAGAAATTTTATCGCTGCCTGAATCCCCGGGGATACCTGTTAGTGGGCCATGCCGAGAGTTTGTTGTCGCTGACCGAAAAATTTCAGATGGTGCATCGCAACAGTGGCACGGCCTATCAGCGGATTGAGGTGATGGTGTGAGCGGTCCCCCCGAAGACAGGATGACCGAGCTTCGGGAGCTGTTCTTCGAAACTGCGGGGGAACTGGTCCAGAGACTGAACGACGAGGCGATGCGGCTGGAGAAAGCGCCCGGCGATGCAGAGACGGCGCGCGGCCTGCGGCGGACGGTGCACACGCTGAAGGGCGACTCGGCCGCTTGCGGCTTCCGGGAACTCAGTGAACTCGCCCATGAGTTCGAGGACGTGCTGACGCTGGAGAACACAGCGGCGGCGGCTTTGGTTCCTGAGATCGCGTTGCGCGCGGCCGACGTGTTTGCCGCGCTGCTGGAGGCGTATCGCAAGGGGACGAAGCTTCCGGGCATCCAGTCCTTGCGCGCGGACATTGCGCGCCTGGCGCACCCCACGCCGGGCGGCACGGCTAAAGCAAAAAAGTCGAAGAGGAAAACCGCCGCCATCAAGAACCGCTGGTCGGAGTATGAGCAACTGGCCATCACCCGAGCGCTGGCGGAGGGCAGGCGCGTTCACCGCGTGGAGGTGCAGATCGACCCGCAGTGCGCCATGCCGATCGCCGGACGGCAGATGATCCAGTTGGCGCTGGCGGGACTGGGCGAGGTGTTGGCTATCTATCCGGTCGAAGGCAGCCACGAGCCCATCACTTGCATCGAAGCGGCGCTGGCGTCGGAAAGACCGGCGGAGGAGATCCGGGCGAAGTGCAGTATTCCAACGATTTCGCTGACCGTTCGCGTGACGCCCGGGCGCGTGACGCCCGCCCAAACGCCGCCGGGAAGTTCCCTTCCGCCAGCTTCCGGTACCGATGCTGAGCTCGCCGATTCTCAACTCGCTTCTCCGCTTAGGGCCGACGGTTTGTCACCCGAGGACACCGGGGTCGCGCTTGACGTCATGGTCAACCACGCGTCCACAAACGGTGAAGCGGCGGCGGCATCCGTCGCGTCGAGCGGCCCCGAAAACCTGCTGCGCGTGGATGCGGAAAAAATCGACAGCGTACTCAATCTGGTCGGTGAACTGATCCTGGCGAAATCGATGTTGCAGCAGGCGCTGCTCGAATTTGGACAACGCTTCCCCAAGGATGCCTTGCGCGGAAAGTTTGCCGATGCCATGGCCTTCCAGGGACGGGTCTTGAATGACCTGCAGCACTCGGTCATGAAGATTCGCATGGTGCCGGTCGATCAGTTGTTCCGCCGCTTTCCGCGCATTGTGCGGGACGTTGGGAGACAGTGCGGGAAAGAAGTCCAATTGTCGATTCGGGGCGGGCAAACCGATCTCGACAAAAGTATCCTCGATGCGATTGCCGAGCCCCTCACCCACCTGGTGCGTAATGCCATCGGCCACGGCCTGGAAACAGCTGCAGAACGGGTTCGCGCCGGCAAACCGCCGCAGGGAACGTTGCGGCTGGCCGCTTATCACCAGGGAAACCAGGTGGTCGTCGAGGTTTCCGACGATGGGGCGGGCATTGATTCCGAGAAGGTCCGGCAGCACGCGCTGTCGCGGGGATTGCTGAAACCGGAACAGGCAGCCCGCCTGAGCGAAACCGACACTATCGATCTGATCCTGAAGCCGGGCTTTTCCACCGCGGAAGAGATCACGGAACTGTCGGGCCGCGGCGTGGGATTAGACGTGGTGCAGAGCGTGTTGGGACGCCTGAAGGGAACGATCCAGATCGAAACCGCGCGCGGACGGGGCACCACCTTCCGTCTGCGGCTTCCGCTGACGCTGGCCATTATCCGGGCGTTGATGTTCCGGGTGGAGCAGCGGCTCTACGCCCTGCCGCTGAACACGGTGGCGGAGATTGCACGTACGGTGGAAGCCGACATCCATCAGGTGGAGCATTACGACGTGCTGCAATTGCGCGAGGACGTGCTGCCTCTGCTGCGGCTGGGGTCGAGTCCCGCCAGCGGAACGGAAACGGCGCGGTGCAAGGTCTTCGTACTGGTCATCAACAGTGGAGAACGCAAGTTCGGAGTCGTCGTCGACGGGCTCGAAGGCGAAGGCGAACTGGTCATCAAGGCCCTCGATGACCAGTCGATCACGACCGACCTGGTAAGCGGGGCTTCGATTCTGGGCGATGGGCGGGTGGTTTTGATCCTGAACATGATCGCCCTGATGGATCGCTTCGTGCGCGGGCGGGCGGATGCAAACAGCCCGCGGATGGCGGGGCTGCTGTCGAGCGTCATACCCGCGGCCTCGAGTATCGAAAACGGCAACATGCGGGCGCGGAGCGCGGCGGGTGACCGGGTATGAAGAAGCCCGTGCGCGTGCTGGTGGTGGATGACTCGGCGCTGATGCGCAAGTTGATCCCGCAGATCCTCGCGCAGGATGCCTCGATCGAAGTCGTGGGGACGGCGATTGACGGCTACTTCGCCTTGAAGAAGATCGAGGAACTGTCGCCGGATGTAGTGACGCTCGATCTCGAAATGCCCGGCCTGAACGGGATCGACACGCTCAAGGCAATTATGCGGCGCTGGCGGCTGCCGGTGATTGTGGTCAGCTCGCACAGCACTGCCGGGGCGGCGATCACGCTCAAGGCGCTGGCGCTGGGTGCGTTCGATTTCGTGGCCAAGCCGAAGGACGTTTCCGCGTGCATGCCGGAAATTGCCGGAGAGTTGAACAAGAAGATCAGGGCGGCGGCGCAGAGCGCGGGCGTGCAGACCGAGTTTCTGCCGGGCAGCCAACGTGGAAAGCAGCGCGGCAGGCCACCCAGCCAGCTGCGCCCGGTGGCGCCGACGCACATCATCGCCATCGGAGTTTCCACGGGCGGTCCGAATGCGCTGCAATATTTATTTTCGAAATTACCGGTGGAGTTTTCAGGCAGCATCCTGGTAGTGCAGCACATGCCGGACGGGTTCACGGAGCTGTTCGCCAAGCGATTGGACCAGGTCTGCCCGATCCGGGTGAAGGAAGCGCAATCGGGCGACCTGCTGGTGGCCGGGCGAGCGCTGATTTGTCCGGGAAACCGGCACCTGAAAGTAAAGAAATTACCGCTCGGCAACGTGGCACTGCTTGCGGATGAGACTCCGGTGAATGGACACCGCCCTTCGGTGGATGTGCTGTTCCACAGCGTAGCCGAGGAGTTCGGTTCGCAGGCCATGGGCTTGTTGATGACCGGCATGGGCGAAGACGGGGCGTTCGGCCTGGGGGAAATCCGGGCAGCCGGAGGATACACGGTGGCGCAGAGCCAGGAGACATGCGTGGTTTTCGGCATGCCCAAGGCGGCCATCGAACGCGGTTACGCGATGCGGGTGGCAGACCTGCAGGAGTTGCCGAATATTTTGCAGGCAGAATGCGCGACCGATGGCAGCCGAGGGGACATTGCCCACGGGGACACCGCCGACGTCAAGCGGGCGACCAGTGCCGGAAGTAACTAGCGTTACCCAGAGTTATCTACCGAAGGTATGTAGATCGCGGTTAAAGTGATAGTGGTGGAGGAGTGTCATGGAAAAGTTTGCACCCGTAACGCGGAGCGAAGACGGACAACCAGTACGCTATCTGATTGTGGATGACTCCGTGTTCGCCCGCAAGAACCTGGCCCGGATGATCGAAACTTTTGGCGGACAAGTAGCCGGCGAGGCTGGCGACGGAGTTTCAGCGATCAGCGAGTACGAACGGATCAAGCCCGACATCGTTCTGATGGATATCACCATGCCGCAGATGGAAGGCATCGAGGCGGCGGAAAAGATCGTGCGCGACGATCCCAGCGCCCGCATCGTGATGGTGTCGTCGGTCGGCTATCAGGAGAACATTGTGGCTGCCTTGCAGCGCGGCGCCCGTCACTTCGTGCAGAAGCCGGTGAAGGCGGAAGTTCTCTATGAAGTCATCAAGTACGTGATGCGTGACGACGGAACCACGGCGCGCGGCGCTGGTGCCGGAGCATAGCCGATGCGGATGGACCTGATTCAGCCCTTCATTAATTCGGCCGATGCCGTCCTGGCTCAGGGGCTGGGGTCGCCTATTTCCATCGAGAACCTCAGCATGGAAGAAGAGGCGTACCGGCGGAAAGGGATTGCGGCCGAGGTGTGCCTGAAGGGCGAGATCGAAGGGCGGATCATTTTTGATGTGGATCTGGGCGCGGCCGTGCAACTCGCCAGCCGTCTGGCCGGCGTTGAAGTCTCGGAGACTGACGAAGAACTGGTGCGCGAGGCGGTCTGTGAGCTGGCCAACCAGATCATTGGCAACGCCATCACCACGCTCAACGACGAGGGATTTCACTTTCACGTTCGTCCGCCAACCCTGCACACCTCCGAACAAGGCAGTAAAAGCAGTGAAGACACGGAGGCCCTGGTCATGGTCTTCAATACTGCCAGCGGAAACATTTTCATGAATGTGGCGCTGCGCCACCACTGTCCGGGGGCGCTGGAAGCGGCTGCGATCGCAGGATAGAAATCGGTCTTTCATCGTTGGCCTTTAGCCGCTGCCGGTTTTCGACACTGTAACTCACCCAACCTGACTAACTAGAACATCTTCATAAAATACCCTCAGCTTAGAGAAAGCTTCCCTCAGGGGCTAAACAGACTGCTGAAAAACTCAAGTTTTGTATCAGGGCATCGCTTTAGCGATGCCGTGAGATCTTAGAAATCAAACGCCCCTTTAGGGGCTGGGCATCGAAAACTGGCCCTAGTCGGCACGGCTAAAGCCGCGCCCTACCCAAAAACGATTCATGAAATGCGCGCTAACATCAGGTTTTAAGGACCGGCAAACAGGAAGATCGGATTCTGCGGCGGGTTCTGCAGGTTCGGCGGAATCGGCGGGCGCGCACTGATGGGGGCTTGCAGATTCAAATAATAAGTGTCGCTGGTGGTATCGATGATGTTGACCATACCGCCGTCACAGCTGGCCAGGTAGGCGCGGGAGCTATCGCCACCTGCGGCCATGGTTATGCGGAATCGGGTAGCGCCGCAGAAAGCATCGTAGGCAGGAAACCCTGGAACCGCAATCGAAGTCTGGACGGAGTTACTCATGACGTTGATTACTGTCACTTGCGGGCAAATGTTATCGGATGCGTCTTCGTAGTATGACCCCACATACGCCCGGCTTCCATCCGGAAGGGCTGTGACGGCGGCTACCGCCAACGGTTGAGCGCTGGTGAGCGAGCACGGGTCCGACGCGAGGCGCGAACCAGGAACAACTGTTGGAATCGGAATCGGCGCGCCCGTAATCACCACCGGTATCGATTGCGAAACATCGAGCATCGTCAACTGACTGCCCCACGGTATGTATAACCGGTTCAGATTCCCGTCGTAGAGCATATAAGCGGCGCCGGGAACATTGATGCTGGCATCGATCACGTTATCGGGGCCGGCGGTGGTGGTGGTATCAATTGTGCTCACGACACCATTGCCGTTGAGCACATACACGCGCTGGTTGTCGGAGCGCGCGATCAGCCAGAGCGGCGCGTTGAACGAAGCATTATTGATGGTCCGTGGCGTCAGGTTAATGGTGCTGCTAACGGTGAAGCCGTCGACTGTGCCGTCGCCCTGGTTCGCCACGTAGACCTTGGTATTGTCAGGCGTGACTGCTATGGCGTCCGGATTGTTTCCTACTGGAATGGTGTTGACCAGGCTGTTGCTCAGGGTGTTGACCACACCCACCGAGGGTGGTGCGTAGCCGGGCAACGCCACATACGCGATCGTAGCCGACGGCGCAACAGCGACAAAATTCGGCGCCGAATTCGCCGGCAAACTGACGGTGTTCGAGCTGGCGATAGTCGTGCCGCTGAAGTTCAGCTTGGTGAGCGAATTCGAGCATGGCAGCGGCGGAACGCATGACACGGAATGGTTCGCCACTAAAACCGTGCCCGCGTTCTGCTGTACGGCATGGACTGGGGCGAGGCCCACGTTGAAGGTGCTCACGTCCGTGTCGCCCGAGACGTCGACCACCATGGCGCTGCCGGGCACAACGGTTCCGTTATCGTTGATTGACACCACGGTATTGGCTGCTTTGGGGTTGGGAAACACGGGAGGATTCGGGATGATGATTGGGCGGAACGTGTCGCCGCACCCGCACCAGACCAGACAAAGAAACAGCGCCAACCCCAGCCAGAAAAACCTCTTCATTCAAACTCCACAGAAAATTTAGTCTTACACGGAATCCGATATTGTATCGGGAACCGGGTCGAGAGGGGAAATCGGCGGAATTGAGCCCGCTGCTTGGTGAGAAGCGGGGCGAAGCGAGTTTGGTTGCCGACCGAAGGCTACAGATCGTAATAATGTACGCGAGATTCAGGCCCGTCCGCGCCGTGGCTTCGGTTGCCTCTGGGCCGGCATCTCAGCAACTTTTTCGGACGCGGCTGGTTTCTTCGTCTGGGCCAGACTTTCCTTCAACGCCGCCATCAGATCGACCACTGGAGCCAGCTTCTTCGGCTGTTCCACGGCCTGGACTTCGCCGCCTTCCAGCTTCGCCTCAATCAGCTTCTTCAGATTTTCCTGGAAGGTGTCGTGATATTTCTCCGGGTCCCACTCACCCGCCAGCGCTTCAATGAGCTGGTGCGCCACCTTGATTTCGGCGTCTTTAATCTCCACGTCGGGGGCGCCGAAGGACTCGACTTCGCGAACCTCCTCGGCGTAGTACATGGTATGCAGCATCATTCCGCCTTTGTGCGGACGCAGAAAAACGGTGTATTCGCGGTTGTGCATGGTGAGCTTGGCGATGGCGACGTACTCACTCTCTTCCAGCGCTTTCGTGAGCAGCGCATAGGGACGGCGGCCGGCTTCTTCGGGAACCATGTAATATGACGACTCGAAGTACACGGGATCCACTTCGCTCGTCTTCACGAATTCGAGGATCTCCATCGTCTTCGCGGTCTTCGGCTCGATCTTCTTGATCTCCTCGGGATCGATGATGACGTACTCGTCTTTGCGATACTCGTAGCCCTTGACGATATCGCTACGCTCGAGGACCTGGTTGTCCGCCGGGCAAATGAGCTGCTGTTTTACCCGATGGTGGTCGGTGCGATGAAGCTGGTTGAACGAGATGCCGTTGCTGCGCGCGCCCGAGAACAGACGCACCGGCATCGAGATTAATCCGAACGTAAGATATCCAGACCAGACTGAGGCCGCCATTGGTTT
>Ga0181523_10005466_pt1 | contig 10484 bp, 11 predicted proteins | sample PEATcosm2014_Bin_43_FD_119752 | JGI IMG/M metagenome (GOLD analysis project Ga0181523, IMG submission 119752) | Peatland microbial communities from MTU Mesocosm Facility, Houghton, MI, USA - PEATcosm2014_Bin05_30_metaG | ecosystem: Environmental > Terrestrial > Soil > Wetlands > Peat | place... | reverse complement strand
GGGATAGCCCATGAATTCAGAAACCCCATGGGCGTTATAATGGGGTATGCTAAATTGCTGCTCAAGGATTTTGACGAAAGTGACAGTAGGAGAGAGCTCGTCGAGTCCATCATTAAGGAGATCGACGGAATGAACAATGTCATGGATGAACTGTTGAAATTCTCGAAATCCGAGCCTCTAAACAAGACTGAAATGGACCTGTCAAGGTTGGCGGTTGATGTGGTAAAGGATGCTTTGAGGCCTGCCGACATTACTTGCGAAAACAAAGGCACCGTCATGGTGAGCGCAGATGAAACCTTGCTCAAGCAGGCAGTCAAAAATCTTCTTAATAACGCACTATATGCTGGGCGACATGCAAGAATTTCAGTTGCCGAGGGGCAGCTTTCGGGAAAAAAAGGGGCATTTATCGAAGTCTCGGATGACGGTAAAGGAGTCGACGCAGAAAACCTGAAGAAGGTTTTTATGCCGTTCTATACAACCAAACCAGATGGTTTGGGAATCGGCCTGTCATTGGTCCAGAAAATCGTGATGGCCCACGGCGGTTCCGTAGATGTGTCGAGTGTCGAAGGGAAGGGCAGCACCTTTAGCATTTTTCTGCCGAAATAAATGATGAATACTGTCCTGATAATAGATGATAAGAAGAGCATGGTCGATATGCTCTCAAAGACACTTCATTCTGAAAGCTTTGCGGTCCTTGCTGCCTATAGCGTTAAGGAAGCAAAAAAACTGGTGCGTCAGGGCGACATGGACATCGTTGTTACAGACCTTATGCTTCCGGATGGAGACGGAATTGAGGTACTCAAAATCGTCAAGGAAACCTCGCCGCTTATGCCGGTCATCCTTATGACAGCCCACGGCAGCATTGAAGTCGCAGTAAAGGCTGTCAAGGAAGGCGCATACGACTTCATTGCCAAACCTTTCGACCCTGAGCACTTGCTCATAATCATAAGGCGCGCGTTAGCGGAAGGAGCATCGAAGAAAGAGAATATCCTGCTTAAGAAGGAATTTTCACGCTTTCTTGAAGTGCCTGAGATCATAGGCCTCAGCAAGGGATGGGAGCAGGTTATGGCAAAGGTCCGCAAGGTGGCCCCAATGAGAACGACTGCGCTCATCCTTGGGGAAAGCGGTACGGGAAAGGAGCTGGTTGCTCGATCGATCCATCATCTCAGCCCTCGTTCAAAAGAGGCGTTTGTTGCCGTGAATTGTGCAGCCATTCCGAAAGACCTTATCGAGAACGAGCTTTTCGGCCATGACAAGGGGGCTTACACCGGAGCCAATGATATCAAGCCCGGCAGGTTCGAATTAGCAGACAAAGGGACGATTTTTCTTGACGAGATCGGGGATATGGACCTGCCGCTTCAATCGAAGCTTTTGAGGGTATTGCAGGAACGTGAAATAGAGAGGGTAGGCGGCACCTGCACGATTAAAGTCGATCTCAGGATCATCGCTGCGAGCAACAAGAAACTAAGAAAGGAAGTTGCGGAAGGCCGTTTCAGGGAGGACCTTTTCTACAGGCTCAATGTATTTCCGATTGTGATACCGCCGCTCCGGGAGCGAACCGATGATATAATTCCGCTGGTGAATCATTATACTGAATACTTTTCTGCCGAAATCAACAAGCCTGTTCCTTCGTTAACGCGAGAAGCTGATCAGATCCTTAGGGATTACGCGTGGAAAGGCAATGTGCGTGAGCTGAAAAACGTCGTCGAAAGGGCAATCATAATGTGCGAGGGTTCGTTGCTGCGGCCTGAACATTTCAATGTCTCGGAAGTGCATCATGAGAAAGTTTCTGCGGATGCTCCTCTGCACGAAGTGTCAGAAGCAGCCGTACGGGCTGCCGAAATAACGAGGATTGAAGGCGCTCTGCTAATGACCGGGTGGAATAAAACTAAAACGGCAGAGCTACTACAAGTGAGCTATAAGACGCTGCTTACGAAGATAAAGGAGTACAGAATAGAACGGAATATCTGAGTCGGTGGAAAATCGGCTATTGTGTCATTGATTACATGGGAAATGTGTAAGGCGTTACATAAGTGATTAATTCATATGTTCATAAATCCCATAAAAACAATGCTGATTGCAAATATTGCTCTTGGCATTATATTTGCTTTCTTTAATAATGATGAATATGATGGATAATAATAATAGATCGGGCAGCCAAAGAGGATTCTCCCTTATCGAGATGCTAATGGTTATCGCAATAATTGCGATTATGTGTGCTGTTGCCCTTCCTTTTTTCGGTGGTTTCATTGATAACAGAAATCTGAAGTCAGCGGCAAGGGGCGTTGCCGGTGATATGTTTGAGACAAGGGAGAGAGCTATTTCTGAGGACAGAGTTTACCAGATTACGTTCGACATACCAAGTAGCTCATATAAAATATATCAGTGTACCCAAATTAACGACCAGACTTGCGCAGCGGGCTTTCCCAATGTGGCCTTTGCTTCCAGGTCGCTATCTGAGTTCGGCAGCGGGTTACAATTAACATCAACAACATTTGCTGCAAACACCGTCCAGTTTCAGGCACGGGGGACTATCAATAACGGTGCACTAGGAGTCATTACTTTAATTAATAAAAGGAATTCCGTCGCGACCGTAAAAACCACAGCCACAGGGAGGACATTTGCTGACTGGGCATTGCAATAAAGACGGTTTCGGTATTATTGACTCTCTTATGGCTCTGTTCATGTTGACCATAGGAGTCTTGGCGATGCTTAGCATGCTGCCTCAAGGATGGTCATCGGCAACGTCAAGTGATAACCGCAGTAGGGCGTCCCAGATACTTCAAGCAGAACTACAGAATGCGGAGTCATTGATTATGAATCCGTGTAACCTCTTGCCGGCTACGCCGTTCTTTACTAATCCTAATCCAAAGACGATCTATGCATCAGGCAATACCGCGCCGATAGCTAATTCAGGAGACGTGCCTTTCACCGTAACAACTCAAGTTACGCAGCCCGTCAGCGCTTCACAGTGGCAAGTCACCACTACGGTTATATGGCCGGGCACTACAACTGGTGTCAGTGCCACTGTAACCGTGATGCAACAGGAGGACTATAGGTATTGGGCTACAGCCGTTCCTCCAAATTCATGTGCGAATGGTTCGTTCCCAGTTAACCAATCAGCATTCTAGGAGAGTATTAGTGCGAATGGAGAGAAAAGAAAAGGTGATCTGTTCCAAGGGCTTTACGCTTGTAGAAGTACTCATTGCAATGGTCATTGGCACACTTGTCGTAGCGGCAGTGTTAATGGCTGTCAGGGGGGGGCAGCAGGCATCCACTGGGATAGAGCAGAAAATTAGCGTAGGGCAGGATGCCCGCGCTGCTATGGACATAATGACAGCGGAGATAGGTATGGCTTCCTATAATCCTTTAGGAAGCAGCAACATATGGGTAACTTATAATACTTGCCAAGCCGGTGGTACGCCTACTTATAAGGGCATTCAAAATGCAACGGCTACACAGCTTTCAATAGAAATGGATACCAATGAAACCGGGGTTCTCGGAGATGCCACCTCAGGTGAGATCATAACTTACACATATGATGGTCCAAATGAACAGATCACGAAAAATATTAATTGCAACGGCCCTGCGCCATTTCTCGGCGATTCTACCGCTCCGTCGTTGGTTGCAAGAAATGTGTTTGTGATCAACGATCGGCCCCCCGGCATAAACATGTTCCGTTACTTTGACGGTAACGGCACTGAATTCGTTCCGATGACCGCGGCAAACATTCCGTATATCAGAAAAATACGTGTAACCATTGCAGTACTGGCTGCGGCTGCAGACGTTCAGGGAGGATATCAGAGAATGATTTATTCTTCTGACATCATTCCCAGAAACCATGTAATTGTTCGATAGGAAATCCATCATTTAGGCAGGGATTATGCTATGAAAAAAACGCTAGAAATACTTGAAGATGAGGGAGGGTTTGCGTTCATTACTGCACTCCTTGCTTTGCTGATCATGGTATCCCTCAGCATACTTATCTTTGATCTGACCGGCCGTGACGTTAGGGTAAGTCTTAAATCTACGGGTGAAAAAGTGTGCAGCTCTGCTGCTGAGGCTGGAATACAAAACCTGCTTTTACAGTCTGATACTTCAAGCGGCAACATATCTTCGTATGTGATCGCAAATGCACCTGTTGGAGCGACTTCGTTCTATTCAATTACTAACCAGACAGAGGCGAACGCGGTTGGCGCTAAAATGCCTGCCTCTCTGCCTCTTGCAGGATATGAGATTGGCGGGACCGGAGGTACACATGATTGGAGCAATAAAGTAATCAATAAGAGTGTATCAGGCTCGGATAATCGATATCTAAGTGAAATAGATTTAGACATAGGCATAGGATACGGCCCTGTAGATATGAGTACATCACAGCCAGCCGCTGGAGGGTAACATGGAATGCATTATAACATCCAGGAGGAGAAATACATGATGTCACTTAAGATAAAGCATTTGGTGTTGCCGGCCATATTCATTCTTCTGATTGCTGGAAATGGCTTTGCGTCTGACGAGCAACTGCTTTTTTCCAATGTGCCTCCTAATGCCTTAATAATCCTCGATCAATCAGGAAGTATGAATAATGTTCCTGCTGGGACAGCATTGTGTACTGATTCTAATTTGAACTATAGCGGACATAACGGAGTTGTCAACAACTACTTCAGCGGAAATGTGAAGATGTATAGTCCCACCAATTTTTCGTGCGCGTCTGTTGGGCAGCCTTCTAGTGATTTGTGTCTGCAATGTCCTTCTGCGCATCCCTGTCTTTTTTGGGGTACTGCCCATCAATCTCCCGGTTATTCGTGTTCACCACTATCGAGTCATACATATAGTAATGTTTATGATGCTACGTCTCTTTATGACCCTTCACAGGACGAGGGATTAGATTGGTCAGGCACCACGAAATATTACAGCAGCGACAGCAATTGTTCTGGCAATGACCCCAATTATTATTTGGCGAGTACTTCCGTTCCCAACGGCAATTATGACTGTTCCAAAATTGGCATCGCCAAAGGCGGCGTCTTCAAGCTGCTGGATGCTAATATAGATAACTTTGTTACGAGCGGAACCGCTGGGTCTGATGACATTGCTATGAATGTGACAATGGGATATATGTATTTCAATAATTGTGATTCGTCGGATATAAATACTTCATATAGTCAATCCGGATGTATAAATCTTGCAAACAACTTCGGTTCAACTTCATCCCCGACAAAATACAGCAAGCTGTTTTGTGGCAGCACTTCTAGCGCTAACTACACGTGTTTTCCGCCTGTTCCGACGTCATGGAGCCAGCCTACATGTCTTGCGTCATCAACTGGGTCAACACCATCTGGTACAGAGACGATATCAGCGGCACCGTCGACCTCTGTATGTGGGGCTACGGCCGTGGGTGGCACCCCCTTGGCTCAATCATTAACGAACGCTTTGGGCTACATTCAGAATTATGCGTCAACTGACACTTATGCTTCATGCCGCTCTAATTTTGCGATACTTTTGACAGATGGTGCAGATACTTTTTCCTGTAATGGGGATGGGTCGAACACAAATTCTCCACAAATGAATGCTACGGTCGCTGCAGCATATGCCCTGAAGCAAGCTGGGTATCCTCTTTATACTATTGGGTTTGGAGCGTTGCCACAATACGCAGCAAACACTTTAAACTGGGCGGCATATTGGGGTGGCACTCAGACGTCAACTCCCCAAACACCTGTCCCCACATACCCTGCTGTTCCTAACTCCTCAACGGCATGCACTTCATCAACCAATCCTGGGCTAATTAATCTTACCGGCTATTCTTTTATGGCAAACTCCTCTTCGGATCTGTCAGCAGCTCTAACTCAGGCGATCACTGGCGTGAAAAATGGAACTTATTCATTTTCTGTTGCATCAGTTTCAACGGCGAGGATTACTAGCGAAGATAACATTTATGCTGCGACATTTACACCTGTTAGCCACCAACCTTTTTGGCAAGGAGACTTAACGAAATATCAAATCAATGCAGATGGAAGCATTAACTACAGCGGTACGTTAGATGCAGGACTTATTTTAAAAAGTGCTGCCCCAGGGTCATGGGTAATGAATACTCTAATTGGCAATAGCACTGTAAATTTTGATACAGGTATTAATTCGAGCTACTTTGCCCCAAATTTGACTAAAACTCCCTGCAATGAGTCACTTTACAATACTAATACGACGTGTGAAGGTGAGATAATTAACTATTTAAAGGGCAACAGTCCGAATCAGGGCTGGAAGCTTGGGGATATATGGCATTCAAATCCTGTTGTTATTACATCGCCATCGGCATATTTTAGCGATATTGTTGATAAATCGACACCAAATGCCTTCCAAACATTCAGGGCAAACAATCAGCGCACATCAGGAGCAGGACGCGTTGTGATAGTTGGTGCAAACGATGGCCAATTGCACGTTTTTGAGACTGGAGGTATGACTCAGCAGTACAGTTTTGTGCCGCCGAACTTGTTGCCGAAACTGCAGTTGACAGTACATGACCTGACTAGGACTACAGAATATCATCAATACTATGTAGATGGTCCCATTAGTGCTGCTGACGTATGGCTTGGACCATTGGGGACACAGGCTGCTAAGAATGCAAGCGACTGGCATACTATTGCTGTATTTGGTGAAGGTCGAGGCGTTGAAGCAGACTCAAAAAGCCCTGTTACTCCGAACTATTTATGGAGCAGTTCTGTTGGTTGTGAGACCGGATTTGCACCAGCACCGACTTCGTCAACGTGGAATAGCTCAACATTTGCTACATATCCCTACTATTGTGGCTATTATGCTTTCGATTTTACTAACATGAACAGCAGTTATACACCTTCATATATGTGGAAGATCAATGCAACTGCTCATTCGGCGAACGATCCACTCTATTTAGCTGAGCCGTGGAGTAAGATGGCAATAGGAAGAATGATAATCGGCGGTAACGAAAGATGGGTTGGGATAATTGGTGGCGGAGGGTATAGTTACTCATGTACCGGCGCAAATGCTCCTGCCCCTGGTAATCCGTTCCCCGCTACGGCAGGACGGGGATTGTTTGTCATAGACTTATCGAATGGGAATGTCATATGGAGTTTTACAAGTGCAAATAATTCCGCTATGGCTGCTATTGCTGCGCCCCCTTCAATTGTTGATACTGATAACGACGGCTATATTGATACGGCGTATGTGGGTGACCTTGCAGGTAATGTATGGCGGTTCGATTTTTGTACTAGTGCCCAAGGGTCTTCGTGTAATAGTTCTAACTGGTCGGGTAGTATTCTATTTAACCACGATTCCCTCAGTAGGCCCATATACAGCGGAACCAGTATTGCGACTGACTCGCTGCATAATATTTGGATCTATTGGGGAACTGGAGACGTACAATGCCCTGCCCCTTCACTGTTACAGTCACCGCTGACACCGTATAATGCTAGCGACCGTTTGTATGCAATTATAGACAGTGACCGGTCAACATCCCATTCGATCTCAGACCTGCAAGCGGTTACCGGAGGTACTTCATCTAGTATCGGTAATAAAATAGGGTGGTATTATAATCTGAGTAGTAACGAAACGATGTTAAGCGCTCCAACAGTATTTGCAGGCATTGCTTTTTATACAACATTTACTCCAGCAAGTGCGACCTGTCAGGGCGCTGGTACTAGCACCTTATATGGATTTAATTATTTAACGGGTGGTGGCGGACTGACAAACCAGAGTTTAACTTTGGGGCTCGGCACTGGTATAGCGACCTCGCCGCTTGTCTCTATGAATCCATTTTCTCCTGGACAGGCTAACTTATATGTGACTGTTAGTGGAAGTAATTACACTAATGAGGTTACTGAGTTGGTGAATTATAACCCGCCAATGCGGGCAAATCGGTCTAATATGATCTATTGGAAAGATAGGCGGGTTCAATAGGATAATGGTACTGAAAGGCAGAAAGTTTGCTTACGTGGTTATATTATGTATAGTTTTGCTTTCTGCCGTACTTTTGTATTCTTGGAGTCAGATTCAGAAGGCTACTGATAGAGGAAATGCAATACCTGCCTTAAGTGGTGTCGTCGGGCAGGAGGACAAAAGCCCGGCGGAAAAGACAATGCTATCTTCTCCGGAATCCCAGCGTTGTCCGATTGTTAGACAAGTCATATTATTACCGAAACAACCGACGGTTATTGACAGTATTAAGGCTGAACTTTCTCTTGACAGCCCAACACCAGCGAATATTGATTATGAATATAAATGGTTTATTAATGACAAACTAGTAGAATCGGCACACGGGGACACGTTACCATCTGGACTTGCTAAGAAGCGAGATCGCATTTCTGTAAACGTAACACCGATATTAAATGGTGAGAGGGGCGTTCTTAGCCAGAGTTACTTTTGTGTGATACACAGCTCTCCCCCAGCTCTCTCGTTAAAGGACGAAATTTCTAAAGTGGGAGAAATTATTGAACTTCAGCTTGTCGGTGTGGATACTGACGGAGAAAAGATCACATATGCACTTGAAGATCCAAGGCTTGATGGCATGACGGTAGATAAGATAACTGGAAAAATTACTTGGAAGCCCACCGAAAAGCAGACTGGGATTTGCCGTTTTGGGGCATCAGCTTCTAACGCTGACGGATCAAAGAGAACAAAGGTTTTCGAGATCAGCCTTGATACAAAGTGAGTCTACTGAAATTATGCAAGAGATCCTATTTTACATAAAAACGGAGTAAAGCCTCGCCTTTCAGGCGGGGAGCATGTCAGCCGAAAGAATTTGTATAGTGCTCCGTGGGCGTGATACTTTTTATGACATATGCAAGTGGAAGGAGGTGAGAGTATATGAAGAAGTTTCTAATAACGCTTATGGCTCTAGCTCTTGTAATTGCTTTTTCAAGTTTAAGCCTCGCTGCCAATATTGCTGGAACTATCGTGAAAATTGATGATGGAAAAATTACTGTTCTGGGAGCAGATGGGCAGAAAACAACCGTTGCAGGGGATGCAAAGGGGCTTAGGATTGGGGATAGAGTAACGATCGAAAACGGAAAGATTATTAAAAAAAGGCTCTTACTGTGACATCCTCCCCCGATTGAAATTGGGGGCATCCCCTGAAAGACAACTCAGGTTTTGCTCTTAGCGCTTTATACATGCTGACGGATTTGCGGCTCACGTAGCAATGCCATAACAATCCACAATGCGTGATGATCGAGTCTTGCCTCCCACGGTAGCTTCCGCACCCGTCGTACTTCGCCGCAACTCCTGTGAAGGTTGACGCTTCCCGGAAGACTCTGAAGCCGGGATGCTCTCGGACTCGCACAAGCGGCTTTCGCCACACAGTGCTTTGTCCTCTCCACGTCTTGTTGCCGTTTTCCAGCATCATTGCCACGTAAGGGAGCCGGACATGGGGCGAGGGCTCCGTGCATTATGGAGAAATGTATTACTTTGCGATTGCAATGCAGAAGGAGTTTGTCGAAAGAGGCGTTTCTTTTAAGGACCTCGCACTTGGTGCAGCAGAGGTATCATCAAAGGATGCTTGAATCTGTAAAGACTATGCATCCAAAGCAATAAGAGTAATACCTTACATGTCAGGAGTCTCCTGATATGTAAGAAGACGTTACCTTTTACAGTATCATTCCACCGTATGTCTCTTTCGCTGAAGTCCTAACTATTTCAAAGTCTTACCTGACCTTATTCTTCAATACGGGACTTGGCATATCTTATGCTCCAACCATTATGTAGCAATCCTTCAAAGAGAAAGGAGAATCTTCATCGAAACGGTACTTATCATCATTATTTTGGTTGTGATCTGAGGAGGTGGCGGATTCTACTGGACAAGACGGGACCGTTAGACACTCAGTGACGAGTGGCCGGCAACTTGAAAGCTCAAGGAGGAATAACATGAAGTCGAGCATGACGGACAAAGTGAAGGGTTCGTTTCACGAAGCAAAGGGGACGGTCAAGGAAATGGCTGGAGAAATCACCGATAATCCCAATTTGAAAGCCAAGGGCAAGGCCGAAAAAATAGCCGGTAAAGTTCAGGAAAAGATCAGCCAAGTCAAGAAAGTTCTGGGGACTTTGGCGAGCGGTAATAGCTAGACTTGCAAACGAACATGCATTAGCAAAGTGAGGGCATATGCCAGTATTCAAGACGAAAGAAGAATATGGAACGTGGAAAGTTCAGCGTTTAAAAGAAGCAAGAGAAAATCGAAAGGAACACTCTCAAGTGTCCAGTGAATCTGTACCTGAGAAGGTACGTTTACAAAGCCGAATGATATTCTCAGACGCCTTATCATTGCTTCTGTTGGGAGGGTTAGCCGCTATTTTAGTCTTTTCCGTTTTGTCTTCATTACTGCATGGGCGTTGAACAAATGTGAGCGCATTCCCCCTGCTAGGTGGAAGGCCAGGAGGTGGGTCTAGCGAATACCTTTTTGTATTTTGGGTGGTATAATATCCCGTGGACGAAGGCAGAAAATTCCGGATATATCCGACCAAGGAGC
>Ga0181523_10005463_pt1 | contig 10486 bp, 7 predicted proteins | sample PEATcosm2014_Bin_43_FD_119752 | JGI IMG/M metagenome (GOLD analysis project Ga0181523, IMG submission 119752) | Peatland microbial communities from MTU Mesocosm Facility, Houghton, MI, USA - PEATcosm2014_Bin05_30_metaG | ecosystem: Environmental > Terrestrial > Soil > Wetlands > Peat | place... | reverse complement strand
GATGCCGAACGGCTTCTCGGCGAACAGGTCCTTGCCGGCCCGGAGCACGTCGGTGTAGATCTCCTCGTGGAGGTGGTGGGGCACGGCCACGTAGACCACGTCGACGTCGCCTCGGGCCAGGAGCGCCCGGTGGTCGTGGTCGAAGTGCCTCACCGTCGGCACCTGGCGGAACCAGTCGAGAGCCGGGGCGCTGACGTCGCAGACGGCGGCCAGCTCCGGGCGGACGGGGAAGTCCTTGAGGGCGAACCATCGGCCGAACGCGCTGGCGACCTCGCGGCCCATCAGGCCGGCGCCGATGACGGCGACGCGGACGGGCGCGGCCGGCTGCGGAAGGGGGGCGGTCACTTGAGGAAGGCGAGGGCGGCCGCCGGGGTGGCCCCCTCGTGGACGACGGCCATGAGGGCGCGGGTGATCCTCGCCGGATGCGGGTGCTGGATGATGTTCCTGCCGTACACGATGCCGGAGGCGCCCTGCTGGAGCAGGGCGGCGGTGCGGGCGAGGATCACGTCCTCGGGGGCCCTGCCGCCTCCGCGCACGAGCACGGGAATCGTGCCGGCCGTCTCGACCACGCTGTGGTAGGCCGAGACGTCGTCGGTGGGGTCGGCCTTGATGATGTCGGCCCCGAGCTCCACGGCCTGTCGGACGAGGGGGATGATCTTGGCCGGGTCGCCGTCCACCATGTAGCCGCCGGCCTTCGCGTTGGGCTGGAAGACGAGAGGCTCGACCATGAGCGGCATCGAATAGAGGTCGCAGGCGGGCTTGAGCCGGAGGATGTTCTGGATGCACTGGTCGGCGAGCTCCGGCTGGTCGGGGATCGAGAAGAGGTTCACGACGACGCAGGCTGCGTCGAGGCGCAGGGCCTGCCCGACGGGGTCCTCGATCATGCGCGAGAAGAGGGCGCGCGGAAGCCGCGTCCCGTAGACGTTGGCGACGTCGGTGCGCAGCACGAGGGCCGGCTTGCCGCGGACGGGCAGCTTCTGCAGGTGGGGGGCCTGGCCGACCGTCAGCTGGATGGCGTCCGGCGCCGCGGCGACCAGCGTCGCGACGGCGCTCGGCAGGTTCTCGATGCCGGCGAGGAACGAACCCTCGTTGAAGAAGCCGTGGTCTAGGGCCACGTCGAAGCACCGGCCTGTGCGGGGATTGAAGAGTCGGTGGAGGCGCGCGGTTTTCATGAGGGAGAAACCAGGTGGATGCGCACCTGCGCCGCGCTGAGCGCGGCGCGCTCGTCGCGGGACGGGGCGCGGTCGGTGACGACGTCGGTGAACGCGCTCCAGGGCGCGAAGCAGAGCGCGGACGGGCGGCCCCACTTGCCCGAGTGCGCGACGAGGATGCGCCGGCGCGCGCGGCGCAGCGCCTCCGCCTTGACCGCGGCCTCGGCCACCTCCGTCGTCGACGCCCCCGAGGCGGCCTCCAGGCCGGAGGCCCCGATCACGGCGGCGTCGAAGCGCAGGTTCCCGAGCCAGCTCTGGGCGAGGCCCCCGGTGAGGGCGAGGCTGATCGGGCGGACCTCGCCGCCGACGGCGCTCAGGGTGGCGCGCGCCTCGCCCGCCAGGGCGAGAAGGGGCACGGAGTTCGTGAAGATGCGCAGCGCCGGGCGGTCGATGACGGCCCGCCCGGCCTCAAGGCAGGTCGTCCCGGCGTCGATGTAGACCGTACCCACTTCCGGCAGCAGGGCCGCGGTCGCGCGCCCGAGGCGCACCTTTGCGGTGATGGCCTTCTCGGTCTTCCTGGGGTAGGGCGGCTCGACCAGGGAGAAGTCGTGCGGGAGCAGCGCCCCCCAGGTGCGCGTGGCGAAGCCGGCGCCGGCGAGCTCGGCCACGTCGCGGCGCGCGGTGGCGACCGAGACCCCGAGGCGGGAGCAGATCTCGGACGCCGTCACCCGGCCCTGCTCGTCGAGGAGCCGGAGGATCTGGCGGTGGCGCTCAGGAGCGAGCATACCCCGTGGATAGCGCCGCGGGCCGTGGGGAGGCAATGATATTGATCGAACTCGCTCAATTCGCTCAATATCGCTAACCACCCGCCCTTTGGGCCCCCGGGTACCTGATCTCCTTCACCGGGATCGCCCCCGACACGACCTTGAGAAACGGCTTGCCGTCCGTCACCCCCACCGTGCCGTAGCCGCCCGCCGTGGAGATGAAGCTCCGGAAGTCGCCCCGCACGGCCGGCTCGAGGTGCAGCACGCCGTCCACGGCGTCGTATCGCGCCCCGGAAAGCGCCTGGAGCAGCCCGTAGGACGCCATGGCGCGCGCGTACCAGTGGCCCCATTCGTACTCGTCGAACGGATTGCGCACCCTGCCGTCGTACCGTGAGCGGCAGGCGCGCACGATCTCCAGGCCCTCGGCGACGAGCCCCATCGCTATCATGTGCGAGGCCGCCTGGTACTCGATGCCGGTCCACACCTCGTTGGAGTACACGAAGGGGAGGGACGGCATGCTGCCCCGCGGCCACGAGCACAAGAGGAGGCCCCCCTCGTGGCCGTTGGCGTAGGTGGCGCGCTGGGGGTTGGCGTGGCCCGCGAGGTCGCGCTTGAAGTTGTGGCGGTGAACGGCCTGCAGGTGGCTGCGGACCCTCTCGGGGTCGAGCACCTGGCCGACGCCGCAGGCGAGCGCGAACCAGGATCCAAGGACCCCGTCCGACAGGCAGCCCTGGCCGTACTGGTACTTAGGCCCCTCCTTCTCGAGGAGCGCGGCCGCCTCGCTCGAGTAGTATTCCCCGTAGAACTTCCCCTCGGCGGCGACCTTGGTGCGCAGGTCCTTCCACTCCACCTTCTGGAAGAAGTACTCCCCGTTGTAGAGCTCCTGGTTGATGCGGGCGGTCCCGCGGGCCAGCAGGTCCTCGTAGGGAGCGACGTCGTCGCCCAGCGCGCGGCCCATGGCGACCGCGGCCCTCAGGGCGCCGGCGTAGAAGCTCGATATCATCCCGTTCGGGCCCCAGAACTGGATGTCGTAGGTGTTGTGCTGCGGCTCCTCCGGCCAGCCCTTGCGGCCCGGGTCCCACGTGCTGATGCAGTAGTCCAGGCTCGCGCGTATCCTCGGCCAGAGGCCGCGCAGCCAGGCCGTGTCGCCGCTAATCCTCCACTCGCGGTGGGCCTTCATGATGCCGCCCAGCTGGCCGTCGGCCGCGGCGTAGAAGTCGTGCGCCGAGGGCTGGATGGGCAAGGCGACCCTGAAGTTCTGGTGGCCGCGCTCGTCCTGGCCGACGGTGAACTCGGTCTCCCTGAGGGTCCGCTCAAGCGACGGGAAGAGGTGCGCGATCGACTGGGCGTAGTTCCAGACGTGGGTGCACGTCCCGGGGCCCTGGGCGTTGTCCTCGTCGCATCCCTCCCATCCCCACAGCCGCCCGTCGGCCTGGCGCAGGACCGTGGACGATTTCAGGATGCTCAGGTTCGCGGCCGCCGCCTCGACGGCCTCCGGCGGCAGGGAGGAGTCGAAGAAGCAGTCGGAGAACCTCTGCGCACGGCCCCGCAGCTCCGCATAGTGGTCGCTCCAGTAGGCCGCGAGCTCGTCGATGCCGGCGAATCGCCCGGAATACCACGGCTGGTAGTAGTCGGCCGGCGTTCCCGCTCCGGCGGGCGGCGGCACCACGTCGCGCAGCCGCGTCCTCGGGGCGTACCAGGCGAGCCGCAGGCGGATGGTCTTCGTCGCCCCCGGCAGGATCCGGAACGGTACGAACAGCGAAGCTCCCGTCGGCAGCCTCCCCTCGTTGGGGGCCGCGCGGTCGTAGGCCGCGCCCGATTCGACGTCGCGCCAGGCCATCGTCTGGGGATCGAACCAGTTGCCCCGGAACCAGGCGAGGTTGACCTTGACCGCCGGGTCGTCGGCCGCGACGGCGAACCAGGCCTCCTCCTGCTGCGCCGCCGGCCACGCCGCCCCGTACATGGTGAAGCCGCCTGGGCTGGCGCGGATCGACCGGTCCGGCTCGGGCCCGCTCTGCCACTCGTCCATGACCGCCGGCACGAAATTGCGCGCGTTGAAAGAGAACACGGCGCCGAGTTCCTCGTCGCCCGTGTTGGTGAACGCGTACTCGAGGCCAGCGACGGGCAGGCTCGAGTTGTCGGCGTCCCCGGGTTCGAACGGGCTCCACCCGGTGATGCGCGCCTCGACCGGCAGGGCCGGGTCCGCGAGCTCGACGCGCGCGAATGGGAACTGCGCGCGGAAGGTGGCCCTGTCGAAGCGAGGGAGCCCCAGGCCGAGCGGCCCGCTGCCGGTGGCCGCGTGGCGGCGCTCGTAGAGCTTCCACCTCGGCACCTGCCCCTCGACGACGCGGGCGATCCCCGCCGGGCCGCCGATCGAGATGGCGGCGAATAGCCCGGGTTGGTTCTGGAGCACGGGCCGGTCCCGTATCGAGACGTTCGTGAGGGCGCCCGCGCCCTCGAGGCATATCATCCCGGCGCCGAAGCCCCCCATGGGGAAGGCGATCTGCGCGAGCTGATCGCCGGTGTAGGCGGCGTCGGGGCCCCGGGGGGCGGCGGGCTCCGACGGGGAGGGAGCGGGTGCGTCCGCGGCCCGGGACAGGGAGGCCGCGGCGGCGAGCGCCCCGAGCGTGCCCACGGAGCTACGCACGAATTCGCGGCGGGCGATGAGTCTTTCAGGCATAAGGTCGGCTCTGCACCAGGGCGCTTCCCCCGCGCCGGGATCCCCGGGGCGGCGCGCGCCGCCCCGGCCCCCGCCGCGGCCCCTGGGGGCCCGAGGCGGTGCCGGCGCGTGGCGGGCGGTTCATGGGGCGAATGATTGGCGCTTTGCGGCGCGCAGCCAAGCCAAACGAGCGGATCGCTTTCCAGGCCCGGCCGACCCGCCGCTTCCGGGCGCCCGGCGCCGCCCAGAGCTGCGAGGCCGGGCCGCCGCCGAGAAACTCCAACGGCGGACGGCCCGGCCCGCGCTTCAGACTACCTAGGCAACTTCAGTCACAAGTTCGGGGTGCAGCAGTTTGCTCACCGCGTCGAGGAGGGCCTCGACCTTGAAGGGCTTGAAAAGGAAGGCCCCCGTGTACCGGCTCATCTTCGAGTCGCCGGTATCGCTGGACAGTCCGCTCATCGCGAGGATCTTCACGCCGGGCTTGAGATGCTTCAGGATGCCCGCAAGGACGGCGCCGTCGAGGTTGGGCATGCTCACGTCGGTCACGACCACGCTGATCTCGCTGATCCTGGCGGCGAATAGGGCCACGGCCTCGGAGCCGTCGCTCGCTATGAGCACCCGGTAGCCGTGGCGGGAGAGGATCGCCGCCGTGATGTCGCGTATCTGGGCCTCGTCGTCCACGATGAGGACGAGCTCGCCATTGCCGCGGGCCGCGCTCGGCCGGACGGGATCGAGCTGGCCGCTCTTCGCGGGCAACTCGGCAGCCGGCAGGTACACCCTGAACGTCGTGCCGCGCCCGATCTGGGTCTTCAGGCCGATGAATCCCCTGTGGCTCTCCACGATGCCGCGCACGGTGGACAGGCCTAGCCCGGTGCCCTTGTTGGCGTCCTTGGTCGTGAAGAAGGGCTCCCAGATGTGCTCAATCGCTTCGGGAGGGATGCCGGTGCCGGTGTCCTCGACGTGCAGCACGAGCCAGGCGCCCGGCATGCCGCCCTCGATCTTCTTTGCGGCGCGCTCGTCGAGCATGCAGTTCTCGGCCCTGAGGCTGAGCACGCCGCCGGAGGGCATCGCGTCGCGGGCGTTGACGCAGAGGTTCAGGAGAACCTGGTGGATCTGCGTCGGGTCGGCCATGACGGGCCACAGGTCGTCGGGGAAACTCTTGTCCAAGCGGATGTTCTTGGGGAACGTCTCGTTGACCACGCTCATGGTTTCCTGGAGCAGGCACTTGACCTCGACGATCTGGTGGCCGCCGCCCTCGCCGTGGGTGAACGAAAGGATCTGGCGGACGAGGTCGACGCCGCGCTCGGCGCTCTTCTCAAGCGAGGCAATGATGCGCAGGTCGTCGGGATTTGTCGCGTGCTCGCGAAGGACCGGCGCCGCCAAGATGATGGGGGCGAGAACGTTGTTGAGGTCGTGGGCGATGCCGGAGGCGAGCATGCCGATGCTTTCCAGCCGCTGCGCCCTGAGGAACTGGTCGTCGAGGCGCCTCTTGGAGGCGCCCGCACCGGGCTCCGGCCGGGCCTCGGTTCGGTCGGGATCGTTGAGAACCAGCGTGCCGCTCATATCCGAGGCAGTAGGTCTCCCAGTTGATGATCGCGCCAGTGCCTTGCGTCGTCCCACCCGGTCGCGCCAAGGCCGTGGGGCAGCGTTACTACCCCATCGAAACATCCACCCACCTGGGCGGTCTGGCTGCCGCAGTTTTGCATTTCTCGTAGCAAACTACTGGCGCTGTTATGTTTTTCTACGACGATTTCTACGTCTTTTTACGTAAAACAGGGCTTTTCCCTTGGCCGAGAGGATGTTGTTGAGCCCCAGCTTGAGCTCGACGATCCGGCCGCGACCATTAGAGTCGGTTGCGTGAAAATCGTAATCGTCGAAGACCATTTGATGATCCGCGATGTCGTGCGAAAGGTTTGCAGCTCAGAATTTGGCTATACGGTTGTCGGCGAGACGGATTCGGGAGTGCAGGCGGTGGAGATGATTTTGAAGCACAGGCCGGACGCCGTCGTGCTGGACCTGTCCCTGCCGGACATGGACGGATTCAACGTGGCGGACCGCGTGCTCAAGGCCATACCGAGCCTGCGCATCCTCATGCTCTCGTCGCACTGCGACGACTACACGCTGTTCCGCGTCGAGAAGTCGGGCGTGCACGGCTTCATCGACAAGAATTCCAACACGATTGAGATCCTGCGCGACGCGCTGTCCGCGATAGCCGCCGGGCGCATCTACTTCTCGCAGGCGTTCCAGGCCGCCCGGATCGCCCGGCGGTCCGATCCGCGCTCATTCATCAAGGTGCTCTCGGACTGGGAGCGGGCGATCCTCTCCCTGATCGGCCAGGGACTGAATGACGACGAGATAGGCGAGCGGCTCAACCTTTCGCCCCGCACCGTGCAGACGCACCGCAGCAACATACTTCGCAAGCTCGACCTAAAGGGCACTCCCAAGCTGATCGCATTCGCGATCGAGCACGGGTTCACGCAGGTCCAGTCGAAGCACGGATCGATTCCAGTTTACACCTGAGCTCGGCGAACTCGCGCTCGAAGTCGGCGAAGAGCTGCTGGAGCTTGTCCGGGTGGGCGTTCGCGGAGCTGTTCTGGAGCTCCAGCGCGATCCGGCTCAGCCGCTCGTATTTGACCACGCTGCAGTGGGACAGCAGCCGGTGCGCGATGCGGTGGATCTCCTCGCGCTCGCCCGTGGCGACGATGCCGCGGGCGATGACGCGGTCGGCCTCGAACGCGGCCAGGAACCGGTCGATCTGGTTGTTGAGGCCCTCCAGCGTCTCGCTCCCGAGGAACTTCAGCATCTCCAGGTCGATCTCCTCGGCGGGCTTGAGCTTGATGTTCTGGGATCGGACTTCGACCGACGCCGCCGTCCGCATCGGCCCCCCGAGGTCGCGCAGCGCGTCCGCGATCTTCCCCGGGGTGATCGGCTTCGAGATGAAGGCGTCCATGCCCGCCTGGAGGCAGGCGTCCCGGTTGAAGTCGGCGGAGTAGGCCGTGGTGGCGATGATGATCGTGCGCTGCGTCGAGGGCTCCACCGCGCGGTAGCGCGCCGCGACCTCGGTGCCGACCAGGCCGGGCAGGTTCCAGTCGAGGAAGGCAACGTCGTAGTGGCTCGCCTTCAGCCGCTCGAGGGCCGTGGGCCCGTCGTTGACGACGTCCGACTGGATGTCGAGCTTGCGCAGCATGGCCTGCATGGCGATGACGTTGTAGTCGATGTCCTCGACGATCAGCGCGCGAAGCGGCGCCGCCCGGCGCACGACCGGGGCCTCGGCCTTTCCCGTGTCGCGCAGCGTCACGAACGGGATCTCGGCCCAGAAGCAGGACCCTTCGCCCGGCTTGGACTCGACGCCGACCCTTCCACCCATCTTGCCCGCAAGGAGCCGGCAGACGGCGAGGCCGAGCCCCGTCCCGCGTATGTTGCCCGTCCGCGCCGACTCGAGCCTGGTGAACTTCGTGAACAGGGTCGCGATCTCCGCCTCAGTCATGCCCGGGCCCTGGTCGCGCACAAAGAAGCGCACGCGGCCGTGGACCTCGGCCGACGCGCCGACTTCGATGGGCTTGCCCGCGCCGAACTTGAGGGCGTTGGTGAGGTAGTTGAGCACGATCTGCTGCACGCGGGCCGAGTCGCCGACGAGCTGCGCCGGCACGTCCGGCGCGATCGAGATGGTGATCTCGGTCCCGATGGCGCGCGCGTTCATCGTGACCATCGATACGCACTGCTCCAAGAGGACGCGCAGGGAGAACGGCGCGGAGCGCAGCTCCATCTTGCCGGCCTCGATCTTGGAGAAGTCGAGCACGTCGTCGACCAGCGTCGCAAGGAGCGTGGCGCAGCTGTTGATGGAGTCCGCGAGGTAGCGCTGGCGCTTGTCGAGCACCGTCTCTTCGAAGGCCAGCGCGAGGCCGAGGATGCCCGAGATCGGGTTGCGAATCTCGTGGCTCATGTTGGCTAGGAACTCGGACTTCGCCTCGTTCGCCTTCTCCAGCTGTTCCGTCTTCTTCTTGACAAGGGCCTCAAGCCGGGCGTTCTGCCGGCGCAGAAACGCGAGGCGCCACTGGAACGCCCCGAAGAAGGCGGCCGCTACCAGAAGCCCGAAGGACGCGAGGGCGGGGAAGGTCTTGTACCACGGGGGAAGGACCGTGAACCTCCACACCGTGGCCGGGCTGACAAGCCCGGCGTCGTTGATCACCCGCGTGGAGAACGCATACGAGGCATCCTGGAGCCCGGCGAGGTCAAGGTGGTTGCTGTTGGTGGGCGCGGACCACTCGTTTGTGCCGCCCGAGAGCCTCGTCTGAAACCGGACGGACTCGCGCCGGCCAAACTCCATTGCCGAGAAATCGAAGCTTACGGAATTCCTGTTCGCCGGGATTTTTGCGCCCGCGGCCACGTTTGCGCGCACAACTGGCGCCCGGGGCGCGCCGACGGCCTCGAGCTGGTCGGGAACAAGGCGCATGAGCCCTTCGCTGCCGGCCACCCACACTATACCGCGCGAGTCGACATAGAGCGATCGGAGTTCGCCGAGCCGAGCCAGGCCGGGAACGGCAAACGGGCTCCACGATGCGTCGCCTCCGGTCTTTGCCGAGAGCCTGCCTATGATGGGCAACCTCGGGCCATCGGCAAATGGGCTTTCGAACGTGACCCAGACGGCGCCAGAGGAATCGCGGTTGGAGATAGCGACCGCATTTGTCCTAGGGGCGACAGCAAGAAGGTGGGGCGTCTTCCATGGCGGCGGATAAAGAACTGCCCCCGAGATCGTGAAGACGGCGATTGAATCGTTGACCCGGGCGACCTGGCCGGTGCCAGGGGTGCCGTTGGTGGGAGCGACCGGAATGGGTGGCAGGAGACCATCCGACCCCTGGGGTATGAGGAAGGCGCCGCGGGAGACGGTCCCGGCCCAGATGTTTCCGCCTCCGTCCTCGGCCAGCGTGTTGGGTCGGTCCGGCAGGTGCGCAAGTATCTTTGTCTGGAATCCACCCTCAGCCGAAGGGGAGAGGCGTTCGATGTCGAAGCCGTCAGCGAGCAGAAAACTGCCTGGAACGCCAAGGGACTGGCGGAATAGGAACACGTTCGTCTTCGACTCTAGGATCTGCTTCACTTGGCCCCCTTGGATCTGATCGACCCGTTGGAATCCCGCTGCGTAAACCGCACCGTCGGGGCCGGGCTCAAGGTCGGTGTAAGGTGCGGTCAGATTGGGCTGCGCTTTCAGATGCGCCGTGCCGGCGTTGCCGATGGGAAGGCCAAATACGCCTTCCAGGGTGTCCACGAGAATCAGCGATCCACTTTGGGTTAGGCCTAGGCTGGGTTCTCCGGTCAAACCCAGCCCTGAGTCGAACAAGGAGGTCCCGTTGTTCAGCGCGACGCGCGTGATGCCGTTTGGCGACGTGGCCCAGAGAGCGCCATCCTTTGCCACGAAAAGCGAATAGACGCTGCGCGAAAGCAGGCCGTCCTCCGTGGTAATGATGCGTTTCAATGTTCCCGCCGGGTCCACAATCGCAATGCCCCCGCTCACCGTGCCTAGGCTGAGGTCACCGTTAGGGAGCCGGCATGCCGAAAGCAGGTCATTTTTCCGGATGAATTCGCCGGCCTCGGGTGCGAACCCAGAAATTGCTCCGTCCTTTAGATTGAATAGCCCGTCGGTGGTGCAAAGCAACCAGCCCACCGGGGTTTTCTCCATCCAGACGACACGCGCATTCCCCAGAGTTTCCGGCGAAATGAACTCTCGCAGTCCATCGGCCTCGAGCGACCAGACACTGCCGCGGCTTATAAAGATCCTCCCGTCCACACGCATGGCCTGCGACCTGCGAGCTCCTGGAATGGCATAGGACTTGAAGGCTCTACCATCCCAGTCCAGCACTGTGTTCCAGGTTACGAAGACAGCACCATCGCCTCGGGCGAATACCTGCCATACGTCG
>Ga0181523_10005462_pt1 | contig 10487 bp, 6 predicted proteins | sample PEATcosm2014_Bin_43_FD_119752 | JGI IMG/M metagenome (GOLD analysis project Ga0181523, IMG submission 119752) | Peatland microbial communities from MTU Mesocosm Facility, Houghton, MI, USA - PEATcosm2014_Bin05_30_metaG | ecosystem: Environmental > Terrestrial > Soil > Wetlands > Peat | place... | reverse complement strand
CTGAATCGATCAGCGAATTTCTAAAGTCTGGGAACGGAGTGGATTCCCTGGGCCATCTGGGCAACGCCTATGCTCGCGCAGGTCAGGTGGCCTCGGCCCGAAAGACAATTGCGCAATTGCAAGAGCACGTGCAGAACAATGGCGTTGGGAGGTACGAGATAGCTCTTGTCTATACCGGATTGGGCAAGAAACAGGAAGCATTCAAATGGCTTGAAGAAGCTTATGATGCGCATGATGTGGGGCTTTTATATCTGAAGATAGATCCTTGTCTTGACCCATTGCGCTCCGACCCGCGCTTTGTCAATCTCATGCGGCGCGTTGGCCTCTCCAAATAGCATGCCGATCCGGAAAAGGCGGGGAAGAATGCACCCCGCTCTGATCAATGCCCGGCAGACCGTAGTCGAGGAAATCAACACAAAACGCGCAGTTGGTGGCGCCGGCCCTTGGAATACCTACTACAAAATCATCATCCATATTGAATCGGGAGCGACCCGATGACCAATCGCCCCCGCGAAACTCAGATTAGAACACCACCGGTAATCACCTCTCCTGGGCCATTTCGGGTGTTCCTCAAGCAATCGAAGACTGGCTATGCGAGGCTGGTTTGGAGCCCCTTCCCCTTTTTCGAAGATGGAGCATGGTTCCCCTGGGAAATCCTGTGGTTTTGCGAACCACCAGCTGGGTCTCGATGGGATAGTCGCGCTTCGGCGCCGGCGTCTGCTCTACGTGCGCCCTCAGCGCCACAACCGCCTCCCGAGCCAAATCGAAGCACGACATCTGAATGGTGGTTAAAGGCGGAATCGTCATCTGCGTTATATGAATGTTGTCAAACCCAATGATTGAGAGGTCGTCAGGTACTCGCAGCCCGGCTGTCATCCACACACTCATTGACAGAGGTCGGAGAGGTTTGTCCCCACTTGGCAGTAACGCTTCAGCAAACCGCTGAGCGCGCGGGAGGTCAAGGTCAATCTAGGCGCAAACTCAACCGATCATTTCGACGAGAGCCTCGCCGTCAACTGGCATCCTAAAGAAGCATAAAGCGCCACCCTCTATGTTCTTGCAACCGCGAACCTTTCCCTCTGCGCATCGTGGCGCGTCGTTCGCGAGGCATGGGTGCCTGGGGCTGGAAACCTGCTCCCGGTGGAGCTTGGATGCAGCGATTCAGCGCGACAACTATTCTGGGCTTTTCTGTAGGTATTTCGTCAGAGAGACGGGCAATGCATAAAGGGATGTAGTTCAAAAAAGATATCTGGTATCATATTTAAGATCATAGAGTTGTAAACAAGTTCGAATCCCCCTCTCTCCGCCAGCTACTTATTCTATTGATTTTAAGAGCTTTAAGTTCTGTGTTACTAGAAATCTGTTACTAATTTCGCCTCAATCGCTGATTTCTCGGTTTCCCTACACCGGAGACGAGAAAGATGGCGAATCGCACTGCCGCACTCTACATTCGCACAAAGACCGGCTACAAAAAGCATGGCAAGCGTCTCAGCGACCTACCTGAAGGCGAAGCCTACCAACTGTTCTGGTACGTGGGCTCCCGCAAGAAGGCTAAGGCTGTGGGTCGATTTGCGGATGGTGCTCAAGCTGCCCTCATCGGCAAAGAGGCTGAACTTCGTCGTGCGGCCATCATGGGCACAGCACCTGAAGCGGTCTCAGCCAAGAGCCGCAGTTTTGAATTATCTGTCCAGCAGTACCTGAATGAAGTCGAAGCCGGAAAGTCCCGCAAGACCCACGATCCGTACAGCGTTATGGCCCATTTGTACTACCTGAGAATGGCCCTCACAGCAAACAATCGGCCACCCATCAAGGCTGCGAATCTTCCCCCAAACTATGCCTTGCGCGGCGCAGACCATCGCATGTAGAATTCGGCTGTTTCGCAAGTGAGATGCCCGTTGGAACCGCAGTTCTGTGCAGGTCATTGGGGCATCGAGAATCAACTGAGCTCGGTCGCCGTTACGACGATGCATTCGCACATTCTATGTGGGGCTAACGAAAGGAATCGGCGAACGGGGAAAAGCATCTTTGTCCAATTCCGGACACAGAAGAACAATATCAATCGCGGTTAGTCGATGCCGCGGCAAAGCCATGCCTACCCGTACGAATCTCAGAAAATCAGATGGTGCCTCGAAAAAGTCGAATGCGGGTCGGGAAATTGTTCTAGATGCGACGGCCAGTTTTCAACGATGAGACGGGAATCAACAGTCATTCAGACAGTCAATAACCCACAACAATTCTGGAGGATACAGTGAAGTCCAAACGCATCAAACTGCCAATGGTGTTACGTCGCTGCGCAGCCGTCTTCTGCTGTGCAGCATTATTGCTGTTCTCATTACGCACCCATTCACAGGAAGCCGGGAAGGGCAGCATTCAGGGTATTGTCTCGGATTCGACTGGCGCGGTCGTGGCCAACGCATCCGTCACCCTCGCCGAAAGCGCCACCGGCCTGACGCTCAACACCAAATCCGACGGAAGCGGCATCTATAGCTTCCCCAACATTAACATCGGGACCTATACCCTCACCGTTACCGCCCCCAACTTCGAGACCTTCGTCAAGACCAACAACGTTCTCGAGGTCGGAAGCAACATCTCTCTTAATGTCACCATGACGGTCGGCCGGCAGGCTCAGACGATTATGGTGACGACCGAGAATCTTGCGCTTCAGACCGAAGACGCCTCGTTCAAGCAGACAATCGACTCGAATGAAGTCACCGAGATGCCGCTGAACGGGCGTCTGTTGACAAATCTGATACAGTTCGCCGGCGCCGAATTTGCCAATAACCCGGGTGACTCGACGGGGAGCAAATTCACCTGGCAATCCACGGGCCTCTCTATTGCCGGAGCCCCGGGAAATTCAGTCAGTTGGACGCTGGATGGCGGCGTCCATGTGGACTTCATGGGAGGCACCAACCTGCCTTTGCCGTTCCCCGACGCTGTCAGCCAGTTCAGCGTGGAAACGTCGGTTCTCGGCTCGCAGAATGGCATGCACTCCGGGGCCGCGGTAGATATCGTTACGCGCTCAGGCGCGAACGCCTTCCATGGCTCGGGATTCGAATTCCTGCGCAACAACTTCATCGACGCCACGAACTTCTTCGCCGCAGGGAAAGATACGTTACATCAAAATCAATACGGAGGGACGTTCGGAGGCCCCGTTCGCATACCAAGACTCTTTAACGGCACGGACAAACTCTTCTTCTTTTTCGCATACCAGTGGGAAAAATCCGACTCGGCTTCCGCCAATTCCACCGCGTATGTTCCGACCGCGGCCAACCTGCAGGGTGATTTTTCCAATACCGATCCGCCTCCGGGCGCTGCGGCAAACAACTGCGGAAAGCCTCAGCAGCTCTTCGACCCCATCACCGGTCTGCTTCTGCCTGGAAACAAATACGCCTCGCCTCCGACTTGGAACGCTTCAGCGCTAAAGCTTGAGCCCTACTTACCGGCCATCAACCCGGCACGCGACCCCTACAACTGCGGGCTGGTTTACTACGCCCTCCCAAGTGAGTTTTTCGATAAAGAGCTAGACACTCGCGTCGATTACACCATCAACTCCACCAATAGCTTGTACGTCGCGTACTACCTCGACGGCTACCAGGCTCCCGCCTTCTATTCCCCGACAGACATTCTGCTTACCGCGAACTCGGGAAACATTGAGCAGACGCAATCGCTGACCATCGGCTGGAATCACGTTTTCACGTCAAATCTTGTAGATTCGGTCCATCTCACGGGAATTCGGCGAAGGAACCTTAGAGGGTATAACTCAGCAGACATCAATGCCGCTACTCTTGGGATTACTATCTTCCAGTATCAGCCAATCGGTCTGCAACTCTCCGACAGTACATCGGGCAAGAACCACGGCTTCAGTATCGGCGGTGGATCGAACTCCAAGGCCGTCATCAATGACAACACTCCCTTCGCGATCGCCGACGACCTCACCTGGGTCAAAGGCAAGCATCAGTTTATATTCGGTGGAGGGTATATTCGAAACGAGCTCAATCTCAACAATACCTACAACGGTAACGGGACATTCAGCTTCAGCGGCATCTACAGCGGAAACGGTCCAACCGGCTCCGGGGCGGGCGTAGGAAGCTCCACCAACGCGTCTCCTGGCGACGCCAATCTGGACTTTCTCGATGGATCGATGAACCCCACCGGCTTCAATCAAAGCCGGCCTCAGCAAAACGCGCTTCGCGGGCCAATCACCACGCTCTACGCGCAGGATACGTTTCATGCGTCAAAGCGACTGACGGTGGTCGCCGGCATTCGCTGGCAGCCATACTTCGTCCCCCCGGACGTTTTTCATCGCGGAATGCAGTTCAATGATGCCGCGTTTCTGGCAAACCAGGTCAGTACCGTTTACCCCACGGCTCCCGCAGGATCGTTTTATTACGGGGATAAAGGGGTACCTGCCGGTTTGACCAAGGGCACCCCGCTCCACTTCAATCCGAACTTCGGCGTGACCTACGATGTGTTCGGGAATGGCAAGACGGTGGTCCGCGCAGGCTCCGAGCTCGCCTATGACGATCCAAACTTCTTCATCACCCAACGTGTGCAGCAGAGCCCGCCATTTGCCACGAATACGACCCCGAACACATCCAACCAGTTGTGCTTCAGTGAGCCCTGGCTGATCGGCGGCACGGGGTATGGTTGCGCCCAGGTGGGCGGCGTAAACAGCAGCCCATTCCCGATGCCTCCTGTCCCGACGGCCGCCGCTGCAATCTTCCCTGCGCAGAGCCAATACATTGTGGCGCAGCCGCAGTGGGAACCGCCCAACACTCTCCAGTGGACCGCCAGCATTCAGCAGCAGCTTGCACGCGGCTGGATGGTCGAAGCCCAGTACGTCGGAAGCAGAACCCAACATATGCCGCAGGGCATCCCGCTAAGTCCCGCGGTGTTCATCCCCGGCGTATGGGGCGCCGGTGGCACTGGCTGCGCCGGAATCGTTACCACGGGTCCTGCTGCCGTAAAGCCAGGGACTGCTGGAACAAATTGTTCGACGACAGGAAACGAAAACTCGCGTTTCGCTCTCACGATTGCGAATCCGACGCAAGGCAACCAGTACTTGGGCGGCGGCGGCGGCTCGCTAATTGAATCGGACTCGGCCTACTCCAACTACAACGGTTTGATACTCACTGTTCAGCATCGCCTTTCGTCCACCTTTAGTCTGGATGCGAACTACACATGGTCCAAGTGCATGAATGACGTCGACCCCCAGGGCGATATCAGCGCCACGCAGGTGGAAAACCCTTCCAACCCCCGAATGGACTATGGTTTGTGCGGATCCGAAAACAAAAACATCTTCAATGCGTCCCTTATCGCCAAGAGTGCCTTTCCGCTCCACGGCGTGCTCGGGTATGTCGTTAATAATTGGGAGTTGGCCCCGCTGGTCCATATCACCAGTGGGCAGCCGTTTACAGTGAGTGCCGGAACGGATGGATCTTTGACCGATGTCGGCAACGATCGCCCGAATCGGATACCCGGCGTCAACCCGTACAACTATGTAAAGATCTACGCGGGAGCCGCGACTCTGGCGACTCGGTCGTATCTGAATCAGGCTGCTTTTTGCACTTACGGGCAAGCGTCTTGTGCCGCAAACGCTCCAGCCCTGGGAACCTACGGAAACATAGGTAGAAACTCTTTCTACGGTCCCATGCTCTGGAACTCCGATGCCCAGCTGTCACGCCTCTTTCCGATTAAGGAGAAGCTTACCGTGGATTTGCGCATTGAAGCTTTCAACGTGTTAAACCATCCAAGTTTCAGCAATCCGAACTCCAGCAATCCTAGTTCGGGATCCTTTGGCGAAATAACAGGAACCAGCAACAGCGCTCGAGTCTTCCAGTTAGGCGGTAAGGTGAGCTTCTAGACCCATAAGCAGGCATGGACAAGAATGCCATTGAGGCAGGTGCCCCGTTTCACTCAGGCGAGCGGGGCACTTTCTTCAAATCTGACCAGAAGCTCTCCTATTTCAGGTGGCCAAATCGTCGAAGGCAAGCTTAAGGGCAAAAATGTCGCCCTTCATCGTTAGAAGTTCATAACTGATTTCTTGATTTGCCTTCATTTCCTAACTCGAAGCTCGGTGGGGCTAGCTTTGGTCACCATCTCACTGTGACGCTATCTTTCCCTCCATCGGGCTCCCTTGTATTTAGCAAAGCAAGTAAGATAACCGGAGGAACATTGTGTCCCGAACGAAGACTTTATCGATTCTTGTGCTCTCCATATGTCTCTTGCAACTAACGCTCAGCCAGGTCATGGCACAGGCGCCGGCGGCAAATCAGACATTGACCCAGGCCGCACAGCATTTTCAATTTGCTTCCGATGGCCCTCTTTCCCAGGTATGGGGACGGGGGCCCGAATTGCCCCGCGTATTCTTCCCTGAGCGTTTACCAGCATTCTTTTCAAGAACCATCGTGCTCGATAGCGATTTTCCACGGGAAGCGAAGTTGAGCTGGATCTTCACTGGAAGAGAGGGAGGATTCACGATTGAGGTTAGCCACACTACGATGCGGGTCTATCAAAGGTACAACGACTCCTATGGCTTGCTTGATAGTCACACCACCAACCCCGAGAGAATAGTTCAGGAAATGGTGGTTCAGGAGCCAAGCGCGATTCATTCGATCACGGTGGCGCTCGACGCACATTTATCGCTCAGTGTCCTTATAAATGGCGTTTTGGTGGTACAGCAGAACTGCATGCTCGACGTGAGCCGTCATCAGCTCCTATTTCAAGGGCCGAGGAACCGGCATATCGAGCTTGCCGGCGCCCTGCTTCCCCTGCAAGCTTCGGAAACAAACATATTGGTAGATGCAACCGTTCGGCATCAGACGATCTACGGATTCGGCGGAAGTCCAAGCATCCCTGCATATGATTCCCTGAGCGAAAAAGGCAAGAAAGAATATTGGCGCATCCTCTCTCAATATAACCTTCTCATCGATCGCGAATACCCGATGGGTACCAAGCTAAAGCCGGATATGTCCAACCTGGATAACCTTGCCGATGCCAAGCCGCATTACTACGGGGATGACTTCCCCAACGGGGAGGTTTCCGACTTTGCGTACAACGCTCAGACCCTGAAGCTGGGCGGCAAGGTTATCTATGAAATGTGGGCATTGCCCTCCTGGGCCACCGAGGACTACACCGACCCGGACAGCAAGGAGCATAGGGAGGTCGCCAATCCCAGCGTGTGGGCGCGGGCGATGGTTACCTATGCGCGCATTGAGAAAGAAAGAACTGGCCGCGCACCGGACGTGATAGGGATTCAAAACGAGGTTCAGGAACCGAAGGAAATCAGTATTGAGATGGTGAAGACGTTGCGCCATGAGCTTGACGCCGCTGGTTTTGAGGACGTGAAGATTCAAATGCCCGATGCCTCCAATGTGGCGACCGGAACGGAGGTCGGAAACACTTTAAGGTCCGACCCTGAAGTGTGGAGCAAGATTGATATAGCAGCGTCGCATGAATACGATTACCAGGATCACTTTGCCGACCCGGATTCCTTCGACGATCAGTTCAAAGCATTGCGTCAGGCCAACGGCGACAAGCCGTTTCTGGCCACCGAAATCGCACTTAACAATATTCGGCTGCAGAATGCCTCTTATCGCGTGGCCTTCAACGTGGGACAGCTTTACCACAAGAATATGACGTTGCTTGACTCAATCGGACTGGCTTACTGCTGGCTAATTCTTGATGTGGAGCAGCCCAACTTTGGCGCGACGCGCTCACTGCTTGTACCTGATCGCTATCATGACGACATTCCGGTCGCCAGTAGTTACCAACTCCGAGTGCTGGGAGCCTACAGCCGGCATCTTCCTGAAGGCATGGTCCGCGTGGATGCCAGCAGTTCCAACCCTGACTTACTGGTGAGCGCATATGAAGGCAAAGAAAATGCACGCACGTTGATCGCAACTAATCGCGGGACCGCTCCGCAGACGCTGAATGTCAACTGGCCGGGGACAAGATGGAACGAGATGGAGCGCGTGAGCCAGTATTCCGAAAACAACCGGGAGCCAATACCCGCGAAGATTGTGATTCAACCTGGGGAGATCGTCACCCTCAGCACGCTGGTTTTGCCGTCTACGGACAAGTGAAGAGCGGGGGACCAGGAAATGAGTGAACCTCCCAAGGATCGCTCGGAGAAGGGGAGACAATCCTAAGGAAGGAGTGCTCTCAATGCAGAACCATCGAAGCGGATCCGGAGAATGCAGCGCTTCTAATCGATTTTCACCAAGGTTCGCTTTCGAAGCCCCGCCGCGGCTGGACCGTTTTGCTATGGCCAACGAGTTGGCAACAGACGAACAACTGCGCGAGGCAGATCGCAACCGGCTTTCACGCGTAATGCGGTATCTCTACGGCTTCGTCTTCGTGATTTGTGTTGGTCTTTCGGCATGCGCGTCCCTCGCGGCTCCGATCACGATGGAGCGGCAGCCCGACGGCATGATTCTACGTCTGCCCTCAGGCGAGCTGCGTCTCCAGGTGATCTCCGCCGGCATAGTGCGGGTCGAGATTTCCAATTCCCCGGAGTTTTTTGGCCGAGCTTCGATCGATCGGGTCGCGCTTCCACCCGGCACGACACCCTTCACAATCAGCGAATCGCCCGCGAGGTTTACCCTGGCCACAACAGAACTGCGCGTGACCGTCGATCGTGGAACCGGTGCCGTGTCGTTTGCTGATAGCGACGGGCGTCCGCTCCTCTCTGAAGTTCCAGGCAGCAGAGCGCTCGATCCGGCTCAAGTGCAGGGAGAGAATACCTTTCACATCCAGCAAAAGTGGAAGTCGCAGGAGGACGAATCTCTCTATGGTCTAGGCCAGATGCAATTGGGTGTCGTCGACATCAAGGGCTACGACCTGGATCTGTGGCAGCACAACACCAACGTTGTGGTTCCCTTTCTCGTCTCTTCGAAGGGCTACGGGATTCTCTGGGACAACACTTCGTTTACCCGCTTTGGCGATCTCCGCCCATTCACCGCGATTCCGGCAGCTGACTTATATGACGCGAGCGGCACAGCGGGAGGGCTGACTGTGGCGCCGACTGATGGCTCGGAGCCGCCCCGGCAAACCGCGGATCTCTCCATTCATCTGCGCCCTAGCCAGGCTGAGCTCGAGCATCCTGAGACCACCGGCGGCCACCGGATGAGAAAGAAGCTATCCTGGACCGGTTCGATTCTTCCGCCTACGACAGGCGACTATCAGTTTCGGGCCTACTCGAACGGCGGCATCCGTGTGTGGCTCGATGGAAAGCTGGTCATGGATCATTGGAGGCAAAACTGGCTCACTTCCAACGATCAGATTCGCGTGCATCTTGAGGCGGGGCGCAAATATTCGATCCGGATCGAAAACGATCCCGAGCAACAGGACACCCTCGAATTATTGTGGAAGACGCCGGCGCCGGACGACGACACTTCGTTGTGGTCCGAGGTGGGCGATGGCATCGATTACTCCTTCGTCTACGGCCCATCAATCGACCATGTGATTGCCGGCTACCGCCTGCTCACCGGAAAAGCGACCATGTTGCCCAACTGGGCCTTTGGTCTTTGGCAGTCGCGCCAGCGCTACGAGACCTCGCAGCAGTCGCTGGATGTGGTGAAGGAATTCCGTCAGCGACAGATTCCTTTCGACAATATTGTGCAGGACTGGCAATACTGGCATGTCGATGCATGGGGTTCGCACGAGTTCGATCCCGCGCGCTTTCCCGATCCCAACGGCTGGATCCAGGCGCTTCACGCTGAGCATGCACACCTGATGATCTCGGTTTGGGGCAAGTTCAATCCCAATACAGAGAACGCCAAGGCGATGGCCGCGAAAGGCTATCTGTATTTGCCCAACCTTGAAGAGCACGTCAAGGATTGGATCGACCAGCCCTATACCTTCTATGACGCTTTCAACCCAGGCGCGCGTAAGCTGTTCTGGTCGCAGATCGATACAGGTCTGTTCTCGAAGGGTGTCGATGCGTGGTGGATGGATGCGACCGAACCTGATCTGCTGCCTTCGCCGCCTACGCTCGACGGCCAACGCACACACATGAATCCCACTTTTCTGGGAACGGGATCGCGCATGTTGAATGGCTACGCACTGGAGAACAGTCTCGGCGTTTATAGCGGGCAACGGCTGGCCGCTCCCAACCAGCGTGTCTTCATCCTCACGCGCTCAGGTTTTGCCGGTGAGCAACGTTATTCCACCGTCACCTGGTCGGGCGATATCACTTCTACCTGGACCGCACTGGCCAAACAGATCCCAGCGGGGCTGGGCGCCAGCATTTCCGGCCTTCCTTTTTGGACAATGGACACGGGCGGCTACACCATGCAAAACAAGTTTGCCAATGAGCCGATGACCGCTGCCGACGAAGATGAATGGCGGGAGTTGAATGCGCGCTGGTTTGAGCTTTCCACGTTCACACCGATTCTGCGCGTGCACGGCGAACTGCGGCCGCGCGAAATGTGGACGCTTGGGGTTGGCTCGCCAGCCTATAACGCAGAGTTGAAATTCGATCAATT
>Ga0181523_10005459_pt1 | contig 10488 bp, 10 predicted proteins | sample PEATcosm2014_Bin_43_FD_119752 | JGI IMG/M metagenome (GOLD analysis project Ga0181523, IMG submission 119752) | Peatland microbial communities from MTU Mesocosm Facility, Houghton, MI, USA - PEATcosm2014_Bin05_30_metaG | ecosystem: Environmental > Terrestrial > Soil > Wetlands > Peat | place... | reverse complement strand
GTGCCGCCCGGCCGGAGCGACCCGCGGATCCCGCTGGCCGCCCGCGGCGGCGATCCTGGCGCTGACTGCCGCCATGGCGGGCTGCGGTGGCGGGGCCGCTGCGGTCTCCCTGCCGCCGAAAGGCGCCCCGGCGGCCACCGGGCCACCTGCTGCCGCGCCGCCGCTGACGGCTCGGCAGCAGGTGGCGGCCGCTTACGCCGGCTACTGGCAGGCGTACGCGGCCGCGATGACGTCGCAGAACCCGGTGCAGGCACGGGCGATCCTCGCGCCCTACAACCCGGCAGCCGACATCCCCGAGATGATCCGGTCGCTGCAACGGGACTGGGCGGCGCACGACGTCGCTGACGGCAGCGCCGTGCCGCACGTCCTCAGCATCCAGGTGGCGGGCCGCACCGCCCGGCTGCATGACTGCCTGGACCTGAGCCACTTCGGGGTGGAGGACATCCAGACCTCGCAGGTCGTGGCCGGCAGCTTCGGCCAGCCGCAGCTCAATTTCTACATCACCCTCGTGCTGCTCGGCGGCCGGTGGCGGGTGAGCAACATGCAGCTGGTGGAGGTGCCATGCGCGCCCTGATGTCCGCCCTGACGACAGCCAGGCCGGTGCGCGCTGCCCGGCTCCCTGCGGTCGCTGCCCTGCTGGCCGCCGGGCTGCTGCTGGCCTGGCCCGGGTCCCCGGCCAGCGCGGCGGCGGGTGCGCCGGCCGCCGCCGCCCGGCTGGCGGCCCTGGGACCGGGCTGCCGGTACTCTTACCGGCCACCTGGCTCCTGGGTGATCGTCTGCCAGTCCGGCGGCAGCGTGCCCGGCCAGCCAGGGGGGCCCGGCGGCGGAGGCGGCGGGGGCGGCGGGGGCGGCGGGGGCGGCGGCAACCTCACCTGCACGCTGGTGCCCTTGTCCCCGGCGCAGATCAGCTACCTCGGCCTTCCGGCCGCGCCGAAGGGCGAGGAGTGGGCCGCCATCACCTGCCCGGGAAACCAGCCATTTGGCGGCGTCACGCTGGAATCCAAAGGCGGCGGCGGGGCGCCTCCGGTCACGCCGCAGGAACTGCTGCAGATCGCCGAGGGCGAGCTGACGGTCCCGGCGCTCAGGCCGCAGACCGCGCCGCCGGCGACCGGCGACGGCCTGGTCGGTCTGCCGGAGCTGTTCTGGATCCCGTCAGCGGAGTGGAAGGCGGCGTTCCGGACGGTCTCGGTGGGCGGCGTCTGGGCCACCGTCACCGCGACGCCCGAGCAGATCACCTTCGACCCCGGCGGGGGACTGACCGGTCCCACCTGTGCCGGGCCAGGCCTCGGCGGCCTGGCGGCGCAGCAGGCGGCACGCAGCGACCCCTGCTCCTATAGCTACGACCAGTCGTCCGCGCTGCAGCCCCGCGGCACCTACGCCGCGGCCGTGGTCGTGACCTGGCGGGTGACGTGGACCGGGTCCGGCGGGGTCGGCGGCACGCTGAACGCGGGGCTGCAGGTTCCCTTCCCGCTGCCGCTGCGGGTGGCCGAGGGCCAGGCACTAGTGACGGGACAATGAGCATGAGCGAGCCAGGCACCGCGTTCGGCACCGTCTTCCGCCCGGAGCCTGATCCGGTCACGGCGAACGGCGGCGGCGCGGACCGGCTGGCCCAGCTCCGCGCGCTGCCGCGGCGCCGAAGGCCGGGCATGATCGCGCTGGCCGTCGCCCTGGTCGGCGCCGGCATCCTGGGCAGTGCCGCGCTCTACCAGAACCTCAACCACCGCGTGCCCGTGCTGCTGGTCACGGCCGCCGTGCCAGCAGGGTCGGTGATCAGGGCCGCGGACCTGACCACCGCATCGGTGGCGGCGGGACCGGGCGTCCAGACGATCCCGGCGCGGCAGGAACGCCAGGTGATCGGCCTGGTGGCGGCCACCGGCCTGCGGCCGGGCACGCTGCTGGCCGCCGCGGACGTCACCGCCGCCGCGCCTCCGGCCGCTGGCCAGGTCCTCGTGCCCGTCGCGATCAAGCCGTCCGGGCTGCCGGCCAGCGGCCTGACCGCGGGCGACAGCGTGCTCGTCGTTCCCGCCCCCGGCGCGGGCTCCGGCAGCGGCAGCACGGCCCAGGCCATGACGACCCCGGTCGCCGGGGTCGTCATGGCCGTCACTGCGTCACCGGAAGCCGACGGGCTCGATGTGGTGGACCTGCTGGTGGCATCGGCCAGCGGGGCCGGGCTGGCGGAGCAGGCCGCCAGCGGCGAGATCGCGCTGATCGTGACCAAGGAGGTGGGATGACCATCTTCGCGCTGCAGTCAGCTGGCGGTTCGCCGGGCGTGACCACGTCGGCCATCGCGCTGGCGCTGGGCTGGCCGTCCCGGGTGATCGTCGCCGAGTGCGATCCGAGCGGCGGTGACATCCTGGCCGGCCTGCTCGGCGGGCACGTGCCGCCGGGCGGCGGCCTGCTCACGCTGGCGCTGGAAGCCGGGCGAGCCGGCGATCTCGCGGTCAGCGCCTTCTGGCGGCACCTGATCGAGCTCGACGCCGAGGGCAGCCGGCTGCTGCTGGCCGGCCTCTCTGACCCGCGGCAGTCGATCGCGCTGCAGCCGTCCTGGCCCGGGCTGGCGGCCACCTTCGCGGCGGTTCCGTGCGATGTCATCGCCGACTGCGGGCGCCTGGATGCCAGCGGCGCCGTGCCGCCGCTGCTCGCCGCGGCCGGCCTGGTCGCGCTCGTGCTGCGGCCGACGCTGCGCCAGGTCAGCCGGGCGCGCCCGAGGATCGACATGCTCACCGAGATGGTCAGCCGCGAGCGGATCGCTGTCCTGCTGGCCGGGGACGGGCCGCATTCGCGCGCTGAGGTGGCCGGCGCGCTGGGCGTTCCGGTCCTCGCGGCGCTGCCGCGGGACGCGAAGGCGGCCGCCTTGCTGGCCGACGGGCTCGGCAGCCGCCGCGCGCTGCGGGCCCGGCCGCTGATGCGCTCGGCTGCGGGCGCCGGGCGGGCGCTGCGCGAGGCAGCCGCACTGGCCGGCCGGCCCAGCGTGGCCAGCCAGCAGGAGGCCGGCTATCCCGCCGAGATCGCGGCCGTCGATGCCGGGGACCGGTCATGACGGAACTGAGACTGCCGGGGATGACCAGGGGCGGCGGCGGGCCGGGCGGCTACCTGCCCGCCGCCGGCGCTGATCGCGCGCCTGGTCCTGCCGGACTGCCCGCGAGGGTGCTCACGGATGCGCAGCTGCGGTCGGGGGCCGCCGAGATCCTGGAAGCGGTGGCCGGGCGGCTGCAGGACGGGGCGCAGCAGCCGGAGGTCGCGCCGGTCATCCAGGAGGCGGTCCGCGGCTGGACCGCGCACCGGGCCCGCACGGGCGGCACCGTGCTGCCGTCGGCCGACCAGGAAGCGCTGGCGCAGGCCGTCTATGACCTGCGCTACGGGCTCGGCCCGCTGGCGGGCTACCTGCGCGATCCGCGGGTGGAGAACGTGGACGTGAACGGGTGCGACGAGGTCTGGGTGAGCTATGCCACGGGGGAGCGGGTAGCGGGCCCGCCGGTGGCCGACACCGATGACGCGCTGATCGCGATGATCCGCTCCTGGGCGGCCAGGGGCGGCCAGACCGCGCGTGACTTCTCGGCCGCGGCCCCGCTGGTCAACGTCGCGCTGACCGGTTCCGCGCGGATGACGGCGACCATGTCGGTGACGCCGCGGCCGTGCGTGTCGCTGCGGCGGCACGGTCAGCTCGACGCCAGCCTCGGCAAGCTGATGCAGCTCGGCACCATCGATCCGGTGCTGGCCGCCTTTCTCGCCGCAGCCGTCCGCGGCCGGTGCAACATCGTGGTGACTGGCGGCGTGAACGCCGGGAAGACCACCTTGCTGCGCGCGCTGGCCAGCGAGATCCCGCCCGTCGAGCGTCTCGCCACCCTGGAGTCGGAGTACGAGCTCTTCCTGCACGGGACGCAGCAGCATCCGGACGTGATCGCATTCGAGGCCCGCGATTCCAACTCCGAGGGCGCGGGCGGGATCAGCCTGCACGACCTGGTCGCGCACGCGCTGCGGCACAACCCGCAGCGGATCATCGTCGGCGAGGTGCGGCGCAGCGAGATCATGCCGATGCTGGAGGCGATGAACTCGGGCCAGGAAGGCTCGATGTGCACGCTGCACGCCAACTCCCCGACGGAGGCCTTCGACCGGATCCTCATCCTGGGCCTGCGCGGCGGCCTCACCCTGGCCGAGCGGGCCATCCACATCCTGGTCGGGATGGCCGTCGACCTGGTCGTGCATGTCCGCAAGCGGCACGACGGCCAGCGGACCGTGCGCTACGTCTCCGAGGTGCTGGAGGTCATGCCGCCGGCGGATACGGACCGGCCGACCGTTAACCGGCTCTTCCTGCCGGAGGGCCCGGCGGGCCGCGCGGCCGCGGCGCATACGCCGTCGTCGCAGCTGATGGAGCGCCTGGTCGGGGCCGGGTTCAATCCGGTCCTGCTGGAGCGCCCCCAGGGCGCGGCCGCGGGCGGATGGCGATGACGCTCCTGGCCGCGCTGGCCGGCGGAGCTCTGGTCATCGGCCTGCTGCTGCTCGTCATCGGGCTGCGGGGGCGGGTTCTGGACCCCGGCTCGCCGCCACCGCGGCTGGCCGCCGCGACAGTCCTGGCGGCCGGAACGCGCCGCCGGGCAGTCCTCGCGATCCTGGCCGGCCTGGCGGTGTTCGCGCTGACCCGCTGGCCGGTCGGCGCGGTGATCGCCGCCGCGGCCGTCCTGTACCTGCCGCGGCTGACCAGTACCAGCGGCCAGCGCCAGCGCACGGCGATGCTGGAGGGCCTGGAGCAGTGGATCCGGCGGCTCGCCGACATGGTGACGGCGAGCCGCGGCCTGGAGGACGCCCTGGAGGCGAGTGCCCGGTCCGCGCCGGCCGCCATCGCCGGGCCGGTGAACGCGCTGGCCGCGCGGATCTCCGCGCGGACCGGCATCGAGGCCGCGCTGCGGGCGTTCGCCGCCGACATCGACGATCCGGCCGGGGACCGCATCGCCGCGGCCCTCATCATCGCCACGGGCCGGCGCGGCGGCGGGTCGAAGGACGTGCTCACCGCGCTGGCCGCGCTGCTGGCCAGGGACGTGGCGGCGCGGCGCGAGATCGACGCGGAACGCGCCCAGCACCGGACCACGGTGAAGTGGATCGCGCTGTTCGTCGCCGGGTTCACCGTCTTCGCCGTCCTCAACCGCTCCTACTCGGCGCCGTTCGGGACCGCGGCCGGGCAGGTCGTGCTCGGCGCCGTTGCCTGCCTGTACGCGGCCGGGCTGGCCTGGCTGCACCGGCTCGGCAGCATCGCCGCGCCGGGCCGGTTCCTGACCGACGCGACCGCCAGCCGGCCCGCGGCCGGGCAGGCCGGCGGGCCGCGGGCACGACGGGTGCCGGCCGGCCCGGCGGGGAGGCCGTGATGAGCGGCTGGTTCGTGATCGCCGGGGCGCTCTGCGGCCTCGGCGTGCTCGTCGCCGTCAGCGAGCTGCTGCCCGCGCCTGCCCGGCTGGACGCCGCGCTGGCGAGACTCGATCCGGCGGCCCCGGCGGCCCCGGCCGGACTGCGCGGCGCCGTCGGCCAGCGGGCCGCCGCTGCCATGCCCTGGCTGCCGGTCCCGGCCGCCGATCTCAGCCTGCTGGGCCAGGACCGGTCCGGCTGGCTGGCCAGCAAGGTGTGCTGCGGGCTGATCGGGCTGGCGTTCGGGCCGGCCGCCGCGGCCATCCTGGCCCTGGACGGTGCCGGCCTGGGCTGGGCCATCCCGGCCGTGGGCTCGATCGCCTTCGGCGTAGCCCTGTTCTTCGCGCCCGACCTGGTGACCAGGGTGAACGCTGCCGAGAAGCGGGCCGACTTCCGGCACGCGCTGACCAGCTACCTGGACCTGGTCGGACTCGAGCGAGGTGCCGGAGCCGGGCCGACCGAGGCACTGGAGGCCGCGGCCGACATCGGCGACGGCTGGGCGTTCCGGCGCATCGGAGCGGCGCTCGACGCCGCGCGCCGGGTCGGCGCCCCGCCATGGACGGCGCTGGCCAGGCTGGCCGCCGAGACCGGGGTCACCGAGCTGGCTGACCTGGCTGATATTGCCGAGGTAGCCGGCCAGGAGGGCGCGCGGATCCTGGACACGCTGGCCGCCAGGGCAGCGTCCATGCGGGCTCAGGCGCTGGCCGCCGAGCGGGCCAGGGCCGGCTCCCGCAGCACGACCATGGTGGTCCCGATTGCGCTGCTCGCCGTCGGCTTCCTGGTGCTGCTGATCTTTCCGGTGGTCTACCGACTAGTCGGCGCGACATAGCACGACGCCCAGAGGAAGGACGCCCCAGATGAGCATGATGTGGTTCGCGGTCAGCTACCTGCTGCACCGGGCCAGATGGCAGGGCACTGCGACCAGGAAGGGTGATCCCGAGGCGGGCGCGCTGTCGCTCGAGTGGCTGGTGATCGCCGCCTCGCTGGTCGTGGCCGCCGGTATCGCCTACGGCATCTTCCATGCCGCGATCGAGTCAGAAGTCAGCAACCTTCCCTGACATGCGCCAGACAGCCACGCGCGTGGCCGCTGACCGGGGCGATGCCGGAGCCTTCACGCTCAGCTACGTGATCATCGTGCCGGTATTCTTCGCGGCGCTGATGGTCATCGCCCAGCTGACGGTCTACTACCTGGCCAGCTCCGCTGCGTTGGCGGCAGCCCGGCAGGGAGTGGATGCGGCCCGCGAGGCGCACGCGCCAGCCGGAGCTGGCCCGAGCGCCGCCGAGGCCTTCGCCAGGTCCACCGCGCCGGGCTACCTGATCAGCCCGGCTGCCGCCGTGGTCCCGGCAGGCTCCGCGCAGACCATCGCCATCGAGGTCACCGGGGGAGTGCCCTCGCTGGTGCCGGGATTCCCGCTGCTGCACGTGACCCAGGTGGCGCAGGCCCCCGTCGAGCGGTTCACCACGCCATGACCCGCTCCCGGCCGTCCTTCCGGATACAGCTGACGCCGGCGGACCGCGAGGCCGGCAACGCGCCGCTGGAGCTCATCATCCTGGCGCCGATCGTGGTCGCGCTGATCGGCCTGATGATCGGGGCCGGCCGCACGACCATGGCGCAGGGCGCGGTCGACGCCGCAGCCAGGGACGCGGCCCGGCAGGCATCGATAGCCCGCACGGAGAGCGCCGCGCAGGCGGCCGCGCAGCTCAGCGCCGACACCGAGCTGGCCCAGGACGGGCTGTCCTGCGCGCCGCAGGTGCTGCCGGTGCTCGGTCAGTTCGGCGCGCCGCTCGGGCAGCCGGCCAGCGTGTCCGTGACCGTCGAGTGCACGGTCAGCCTCTCGAACCTGTTTGTTCCCGGCATGCCGGGAAGCAAGACCCTGTCGGCTACCTTCAGCTCCCCGCTGGATCCCTACCGGGGCAGGTCGGTCGGCCTCGGCGGGCCGGCCGGGCTGCCGCCCGGCACCGAGAGGGCGTGATCGGCCTTGCCATACCGGACTTGGCGAGCGGCAGCGGCCGGGCCGCATCGCCGTCGCTGCCTGCCGCGGTCAGCCACTCTCCTGGCGGTGTCACAGTGAATGTCACAGCTCGCGCGAAGAATTCTCACCCTGCGGCCAGCGTGGCCAGTTGCGGCAGATCCAGCTACGGCGGATCGGGGAGCAGGGAGCGGCAGATGAGAGCGCCGGGCAGCCCGCGCGTGCGAGCCCTGCCGCCGAAGGCGGGCCGGGCTGAAGCCGAGCGCGGGTCGCTGACGCTGATGCTGGCCGTACTCTTCGTTTCGTTACTAGCGCTGTTTGGCCTGGTCATTGACGGCGGGGCGCAGCTGACCGATGCCGAGAATGCGGCGGCAGTCGCCCAGGAGGCTGCGCGCGCCGGGGCCGGAATGATCAATCAGGGTGCCGCCTATTCCAGCGGAGCATTCATCGTCGATCAGGCCCAGGCGCAGGCAGCGGCGCAGCAGTACCTGGCGAACGCGGGCGACTCCGGCTCCGTCACCTTCCCGTCCGGCCAGCACCTGATCCAGGTCACGGTCACGATCACCGAGCCGACGCGAGTGCTCTCGCTGATCGGGATCGACTCCCTCAGCGCGACCGAGACCGCGACAGCCGAGCTGGTCACCGGCGTGACGGGGCCCGGCCAGTGAGCGGCCGGCGAGGCCAGGATGCCGTCACCGGCCTGACGGCCCTGGCCGTGCTGCTCGCCATCCTCGGCGGCCTGCCGGTCCTGCTGTACCGGCTGGGCGGCTCGCCGCTGCCCGGCCAGCTGCCCGGCTGGCATCAGCTCGCCAGCGGCCTGCTGCACCGGGACAGCGGCACGGTATTCCTGGCGGCGGTGCGCGATATCAGCTGGCTGGCGTGGGCGGGGTTCTGCCTCGCGGTGCTGGCAGAGACCCAGGCCCTGCTGCGCCGCCGGTCAGCGCCGCGGCTGCGGCTCGGCCCGGTGCAGGACGCCGCGGGCCGGCTGGTCGCGCTGGTCGCGCTGACCTTCACCGCGGCTCCGGTCGGCGCGCTGCTCGCGCTGCCGCAGCCCGCATCGGCTGCGGTGACGGCGGAGGCCGTGCCGCAGGCCGCCGCTACCGCCGCGCCGCAGGCCGACGCCCGGCCAGATGCGCTGACCGCGGCGCTGGCTGACCCCGGCCCGGCTGCGCTGGCTGACCCAGCGGACCCGGCCGCCATGGCGGCGGCGCTGGGGGGACCAGCGGCCGCATCATGGCCGGCTTCGCCGGCCCCGCCGCAGCCCGGCATCACCGCGATGCCGCCGGCCGAGCTTCCTGTCCTGGCACTGACCGACTCGGCCGCGCCGCAGCCTGACCATCCGTCCGCGACGCCAGCCTCGCAGGTGATGAGCATGGGCTTCTACCAGCTGGTAACCGTTCGCCCCGGCGAGTGCCTGTGGGACATCGCGCAGACCTACCTCGGCGATGGCGACCGCTACCCGGAGATCGTCGCGCTGAATCTCGGCCATCAGATGGGCGATGGCGAGGTATTCACCGACCCCTCGGTGATCTGGCCCGGCTGGGTGCTGCAGGTGCCTGCCGGTCCAGCGACCGCCAGCCAGACCGCGGACCAGCGCCCGGAGCACGGCTCCGGCGGCCAGGAAGCCCGCCCGTCCGGCGCGTCCGCGGCGCCGGCCCCGCGGGCCGGTGAGTCGTCGCCGCCCCCCGTCGCCGCGCCCTCGCCCGCGGCTCCGGTCCGGAGCGCTCCCGGCAGCACGGGCGCTCCCGGCAGCACGGGCGCTCCCGGCAGCACGGGCGCTCCCGGCAGCACGGGCGCTCCCGGCAGCACGGGCGCTCCCGGCAGCACGGGCACTGGCGACGGAGGGGGCGTGGCGCCGCGCGTGCAGGCGGCCGGGGCGCTGCCAGCCAGTAACCAGATCCCGCTGGCGGCCGCGTTCGGCGCCGGAGTGCTCGCCGGCGGCGCGGCCGTCAGCCTGGCCAGGCTGCGGCACCGGCAGCGGCAGGGCAGGCGGCCGGGCCGGAGGATCCCGCTGCCAGTCAGCGCCCCGGTGATCGAGGCCGAGCAGCGGCTGCGGGCCGCAGCGCCGCAGCGGCCGGTCCCGGCCCTGCGCGAGACGCTGGCCAGCCTCGGGGCCGAGCTGGTGCTGGGCGGCCAGCAGGTCCCCGATGTCACCGGAGTACGGCTGCTGCCGGACAGCATGGAACTGCTGCTCGGCAGTCCGCCCGCGGAGCCTCCGCCGCCGCCCTTCTCCGTTCCCGGCGGACGGCAGGGCCTGGCCTGGCGGCTCTCGCTGGCTGGCGAGCGTCCCTGGCCTGCGGCCGAGGCCGGGGACCTGCTGCCGGGGCTGCTGACCATCGGCGCCGTCGACGGCGGCTACCTGCTGGCTGACCTGGAGCACCTGCAGGTCACCACGGTCGACGGGCCGCCCGAACTAGCGGCGGCCGTGCTCGGCAGCGCGGCCGCCGAGCTGGCTACCGGCGAGCTCTCCGGCTGGTATGACCTCATTCTCGTCGGCTTCCCCGAGCTGGCCGTGCTCGGCGGCCGCGGCACCTGCTGCGAGAGCCTGGACGCCGGCCTGGACCTGCTGGCGGCCAAGGCCGTCGTGCTCCGCCGCCGGCTGGGCCGCGCGGCCCGCGCTGACGTGCGCTATCACCGGCTGGCCGAGCCCGGCGACGAGGACTGGGCACTCACCCTGCTGGTCAGCCGGATCCCGCCGTCGCCCAGCCAGCTCGCCATGCTGATCGACCTGGCCGGGGAGCCGGGCGGGATCGCCGCGCTGGTACCGGGCGGTGAGGTCGCCGGCCGCCGGGCGCCAGCCAGCATTGAGCTGGCGCCCGAGCCCGCGGCCGCGGGCGGGATGATCGCCCGCATCCGGCCGCTGCAGCTCGAGGCATGGCCGCAGCCATTGCAGGACGCCGATTACCGGGCCCTGACGAGCCTGTTCGCCATCGCCACCGACGAGCACGACGTGGACCCGGGCGATCCGCCCTATGACTCCTGGTCCTGGCCCGCTGACCTGACCGGGACCGCCGGGCCGGACGACGCCGCCGGACGGCGCGACGCCCCGGCTGACCACGCCTCCGCCGGTGATGACCTGGCCGGTGATGACCTGGCCGGTGATGACCTGGCCGGTGATGAC
>Ga0181523_10005458_pt1 | contig 10489 bp, 5 predicted proteins | sample PEATcosm2014_Bin_43_FD_119752 | JGI IMG/M metagenome (GOLD analysis project Ga0181523, IMG submission 119752) | Peatland microbial communities from MTU Mesocosm Facility, Houghton, MI, USA - PEATcosm2014_Bin05_30_metaG | ecosystem: Environmental > Terrestrial > Soil > Wetlands > Peat | place... | reverse complement strand
CTTTGCTGTCTATTCTATGAAACAAAGCAGTATGAGTCACACCGTACAGAAGATACGCTGAAAATAACGCTTAGAAATAGAGCTGGACTAATTCAAAAATAGGGGTTTCCGGATGGAGACTAAGTAGTTATCGAGGATCGGGTCACTGAGATGTCCGATTTATACTCCGCACAAAACGGATTCTGACGTCATTGAAACAGTACTTCCTGTACTCGAAACTGTAGCTTTTCTACCACACGTGAGAGATTCTCTCGAAAATAAATGTTGGGTCGTGATGTGACTTATCAGGAGTTCGTGAAGAAAGCTCTAGTTTCCCTGATCAACTTTTCCGATCATCCGGCAGACATATTCTCACATAAATCTTTAAGGGAGAGTATCCTGAATACACTGGAGTATTTGAGCGGCTAATCATCGGCGTCAAAGTTCGAAACCACCTAGAGTTTTTATCTGACGGGCATCATAGAAGTGATGGTTGCAACAATAAATTTATTATTATTGAAGAGTCGGCGAGAACAATGTCCCTCCTCCTGATTCATCAATTAAGATATTGACAAGGGATCTTTCGGCAGGGTGATGAAGCACTAGTTCGGTAGCCAGCGATGCAGCACAGACTCTAAATCTTTGCTGAATTGGTCCAAACCCAAAGGCTTCTGTATATAATCGCTGGCTTCGGCAGCAATTGCATCTACCCTGTCAGATTCAAGCGCCGAAGATGTCACAACCACAACGGGGAGGTCTCTAAGTCGATCGTCTGTGCGTATTTCACGGAGCACTTCGATGCCGCCCATCCCCGGCATCTTCAGATCGAGCAATATCAGTTCGGGCATCCCAAGTCCATTCCTGAGCATTGCAAGCGCCGATTTGCCATCCGTCGCAGAGCGCACAACTATTTCACGCCCTATCGCCTTCAGCGCGATTGTCGTAAGCTCGATATCGGTCGGACTGTCATCAACAATGAAAATCATTCTCTTTTTACCCACTCTGCTGAATATAGAAGATTGAATACATTGATTCCATGCTCTTACTCAATTATCGCCATATTCAGGCCAAACTGAAATAGACCGTAGCCCCTTTCCCCTCTGCCCCCTCTGCCCAAATTTTCCCTCCATGGCGGCGAACGATGCGGTCGACAATAGCAAGGCCTATCCCGGTGCCCTCAAATTCTGACTCGGAATGAAGCCTGTGAAACGGCCAAAACATCTTCCCGGCATATTGCTGGTCAAATCCTGCTCCGTTGTCCCTGACATAATAAATAATCTTATCCCTCTGCTCTGTTGCTCCCAATTCGATGAAGGCGTGCTCGGTTTTAGCGGTGAACTTCCAGGCATTGCCGAGCAGGTTCGATAGTACTACTTCAATCAACCCCGGATCTGCACTAGCAGTTAGCCCTTCCTTGATGTCTACCTCGACGCTCCTGCCGGGATGGGCCTCGCGCAAGACAGCAATGACCGATGCTGCCATTGTGCTCACATTGACCTCGTTACGTTCGATCTCCTGCCTTGAAATTCTCGAAAGGTTTAGGAGGTCGTCAATAAGACGACTCATCCTTTCTGAGCCAGCACAAACGCGAGAAAGATATCGCTTCCCCTTCTCGTCAAGTTTGCCTGCCATATCCTTCATCAAGAGGTCTGCGAACCCTGATATGTGACGAAGCGGCCCACGCAGATCATGAGAAACGGAGTAGATGAAAGATTCCAGCTCTTTATTAGAGAATTCCAGTTCTTCGTTGGTAACCTCGGTCTCCTTCCTGGCGTCGAGAGCGTCTCGCATAAGGTTGAGCGCTGCTACTCGCGAGTCACGAAGAGTTTCGTTAGCGGCCCTAAGTTCCACCGTGCGTTCGGAGATGCGCTGCTCCAGGGTATCGTTGAGCTCTTTTAGCTCTTTGGTGCGCTCCTGAACGCGCTCCTCGAGTTCTCCGTAAGCTTTTTGCAGTTGCTCATCGGCTCGCCTGCGCTCGTTAATCTCGCGTTCAAGATCGTGGTATGATCCACGCAATTTCACGGTCATGTCATTGAATGCATCTGAGAGCTCGGCAAACTCGTCATCGCCTTTAACATCGATCTTGTGATCAAGGTCTCCGCCTCCAATCACGAGGGCGCCGTCCCGCAGCATCCGGACGCGGTTCGTAATTGCACGGCTCATAGTCCACGAATTGATTACGGCCGCAGCAATCAAGATTGCAAGCACAGAGACAATACCTCCGCCTCCCAGTCTAAGGGCAGAAAAGAGGACCTCTGTGCTTGACTTTTGCAATTTGCCGACTTGCAAAGTATTTGTGTACACTCTCATGTTCAACTGGCTGAGCAACAGGTTTTCAACCTCCTGAGAGAGGTCTGCATGATGTGGGCCCGATAGCTTCTCTTCCCGGTTTGAGACAATAGCCGCAAAGATCCTTCCAACAGATTCTTGAGTATTGATCATTTCGTTTATTGTTTTTTTGTCTTCTGCATCTCTGAAAATGTGCGATGCCTCTTTCAAAAGTTGGCCTAACTGTTCATGCTTGGCAACCCATTGTTCTTTTGCCCTCTTATCACCGGTTCGCTGATAATCGATTCTGAGCGCAACCCTTTCAAGTGTGGTTGCCATTAATCTGTTTGCAATATTCGATTCTTCCACGGCTTGATAGATCTTATAGAGCGTCAGGGAAGACACGATAATAATGATGAAAACTGTTATCGCTGAAGCAATAGCGTTTATTTTCAGCCTCTGTTTGATCTGCATAATTCCGCCTTACCGCAGTATCCTTACAGCATCCGGTTTGACTGACGTCAGACCGTCGAGGTAGATAAAATCAAGAAAGTTGGGGACCTCTTTCTCAGCGATTAGTCTGTCTTTAAGTGCCCAACGTGTTTCATCCTCCATCGCAAGCACCAGCGACTGGTCTAGGGTTACGCTGTAAGTGGTTGTGTCCCAAATATCGCGAACTATACCCATGTCTATACCGCTGAAATCGGCAACTATTTTTTGTGCCTCAGACGGATATTCTCTGACAAATTTCTCAGCCTTGACTAGGGATCGCAGCACCTTGCTGACCTTCCCGGGGTTATTTCGGATGAATTCCTGCGTTGCGACCACGTTGAAGGTCCATGTGTAGATATCTTCGTCAAGAAATGTTATCCCCCGGGCGCCAAGCCTCCTCTGAGCCTGGATCAAGTAAGGATTAAACGTTGCAATGGCGTCGACATCGCCGTGCTCCAATGCATCGGGCATTGCCTCCGCCTTCAGGTCGAGGACATCTACATCTTTCCGGGAGATTCTATGGACACCTAATATGGCGTCAAGAAAGAAATCCGAGGTAGTGCCCAATGTCGCGCCTATCCTCTTCCCCTTAAGATCGCGGAGAGTGCGGATGCCCTTGTCCTTTCTTGCGACAATGGCGTTATCCTTATTGGAAGTCTGGATGGTCGCGATTATGGATATTTTCTCTCCGTTCATTATTGCAAACATGACAGGCGTTTCGGCAACCGTGGCAAAATCAGCCTTGCCCTCCAACACTTCCTTGAGAGCCGGTTTGCCATAGGGATGTAAGTGTGGAACTACCTCCAATCCCTCCTCACGATAATAACCCCGCGATTGTGCGATCTCTGGCAAAACCGCGTCAGTCGTGGCGGAGTAGGCGATGGTAACTTTTTCAGGTGGGACGGCAGGTTTATTGTCCGCGCGGCTGCATGCCGAGAAACAGGAGCTGATTAGCAACGCCGATGCCACAAGCGCCATCCTGATCAGGAAGCATCGCATGTGGTAAGGTCTCGTAAGGATGATCATGGCTGCTCCTCCTCGAAATCGACATCATAGCGAGGCGGCTCGCCCACTTGGATATGTAGTTTGTTCACTTCTTTTTTCAATTCGACCATGCGAAGTTCGCGCCCTACCGCGGCCCGGTTGAACAACTCCAACTCCTCGTTCTTGACGCTCAGTTCCTCCGCATGCCGCCGAATCTCTTCCTCGGCATTCTTGCGTTCTGTGATGTCGTGTGCGATCTTTGATGCTCCGATAATCCTGCCGCTCGTGTCCTTTACCGCTGAAAATGTAAGAGAGACAGGAATAATCGTACCGTCTTTCCGCATGCGCACTGTTTCAAACTGCTCGATATGCTCTCCCTGTTTGATCCGTGCAAGGATTTCGGGGACCTCGTCAATATGCCCTGGCGGAATCAGTAGAGAAACAGGCCTGCCGATTATTTCCTCCGCCTTGTAGCCAAACATTTTCTCAGCTCCAATATTCCAGGTCTGAATAATACCGTTCAGATCCTTGCTGATAATGGCATCGTCTGCGCTCTCGACAATGGCCCCCAAGCGGCCCTGTGCCTCTTCTGCCTTTCTCAGTTCAGAGATGTCAGTATTGGTTCCAAACCACCGTATGACGCGGCCAGTTGAATCCTTCAACGGCATGATACGCGTCAGGAAGGGGCGGAATACCCCGTCGGCTCCGCGCAGGGGGAATTCCATGTCAAATGGCTCACCGGTGGCTATCGACTCCTTCCACCGTTCCAAGACTTGTGGCAATACCTCCGGATCATGTACGCGCTGCCAGCCCCAACCCTCCATCTGCTCGGGTGTCGTGCCAGTGTACTCATACCAACGCCGATTGTACCACGTGATGTAGCCATCACCGTTTGCCCACCACGCGAGGTTAGGGATGGAATCTGCTAATGTGCGGAACTGCTCCATGCTCTCCAGCAGGGCCTCCTCCGCCCGCTTGCGTTTAGTGATGTCGGTGGCAACGCCCATGGCTCTCTTTATCTTTCCACCTGCATCGAAAATGGCTTGGGCGGTTTCCTCCAGCGTCACCACACTGCCGTCACTAAGCACAAGGCGAAACTGGGTGGTGTAAGTGTCTGCAGTGGGCGTCAGATTGCGGAGTAGCTCTTCAAAACGAGATTTGTCGTCCGGGTGGACGTGTTGGGAAAAAAGCGCAGCCGTGGCATCGCACATTTCCTCGCTATCGATGCCGAAAATATTTTTGCAACTGTCGGAGCGCCTCACTTCATCCGTAGCAGCATCCCAGTCGAAGGTGAAGGAGTTGCTAACGCCCAAAGCCTGCTGTATCAACTGCTCTTTCTCCTGCAGCTTTTGTTCAGCCCGCTTGCGCTCAGTTATATCAAACGCGTAGTGCATATAAAGATCATCAGCCACAGGCACCCAATGGGCTTCAAACACTTTCCCATCCCCTTCGATGACAACATGCTGCTCTTTACCAGTCGCCCATAAATCCTCAGCCAAGCACCATGGGCACGGGTCTTGACCCTGCCCCCATGTCTCAAAGCATTTTGATCCGCAGACAGCACCGACATCAATGCCGGCCTGGTTTGACGCGACGACCTCCCGAGTTGTCGTCCGCAGAAGAAGCACGACGCCCGGGAAGTGGTCCAACAGCAGTTGTTGCAAATATTTGTCGTTCGCGATTTGTTCTTCCGCCTTCTTGCGCTCGGTTATATCATGGACTATGGAGACCGAACCAATGATTACTCCCTTGTCATCTCTAACTGGAGTCGTACTGACCTCGCGATACCGCAAATCTCCTGTTGCTGGAGTGCGGACAATTTCCTCCTGATTTCTTATCATTTCGCCTGCTAACCCACGCAAAGGAGGCGCCTCTTCAACTGGCCGCGGGCTGCCATCAGGGCGGAACACCTCCATATTCTTTGCAAGCTTTTCCACTTCGACAATATTATCGCTGGAAATGCCGAACTCTCTAAGAGCAGACGGATTGGCTATGGTAAATCTTCCTTGTGTATCAGCAAACCAGACCTCATCACTGATGCTGTTAATCAACGAGGATAGTTTGGTTTTCTCCTGTTGAACGTCAGTTAATAGTGTCCGGATCTCCTCTTCCGCACGCTTGTTCTCAGTGATGTCGCCGTACGTTACAACCACCCCTTCGATACGGTCGTCGAGCGTCCGGTAGGGCAGCGCGGTGCGGAGATACCAGGAACCGTTGATCCTGATCTCTTTCTTCACGGGGACTAGGTTCTCCAGCACCAATCTAGAATCGGCTATTAGATCGGGACCAAGATGCTCCTGAGACATATCCATAATCTGGCGTCCTACATCGGACGGTATAAGCTTAATGAGTTTCGTAATTGCTGGTGTGAAGCGCTTTACCCTGAAATTGCGGTCAAGGAAGATAGTCGGAATATTTGCGCTCGACTGAAAATTGTTCAGATCGTTATTCGTCTCTTCCTGCTCCTCGACTTTGGATTGGAGCTGCGTGTTGACTGTTATCAGCTCTTCGTTCAGAGACTGGAGTTCTTCCCGCGAAGTTTCAAGCTCCTCGTTCGCAGCCTGCAGTTCCTCATTGGAGGATTGCTGCTCTTCATTCAGGCTTTTGAGCTGTTCGATATTGGATTGCAGTTCATGCCTGGTCGCTGATAGCTCAATTTCAAGCTGCAGTGCCGCCGGCTCTTCCGTGCGGACAGTTTCAAAGGATTCTAAAGAAGCCTCCAATGGCTGGCCTGCCTTTTCCCTGAAAACTACCAAGAAAAGGTTGTCCTTTATCTTCGAAACACTGATGGACACCTGCCGTTTTTTGCCTTCGTCACCGCTGAGAGAGGCACGAATAGATACACGTCTAGCTTCCTGTGTGACCTTGTAAATTGCTCCCCTGATCCTGTTTCGCAGAGTTTCAGGCATGAGTTCGAGAAGATTGTGGGTCAGGGCGCCGCGAGGCTGGGTCAGATATCTTTTTGTGGGACCGTTATTGTAAAGGATGTCGTAATTCTGATCGATCGTTACAGCAGCAGGCCCATACTCTTCAAGCAAGGCCTCCTGGCTCAAATGGATAATCGAATGTCCCTGATCTGAGGCAGATTGCTGTCGGAAAGAGATGGCTGACCGCTCGGCTGTAAATGGGACTGTCAGCGGCAGTCTCGAAGAAGGTTCGATTTCTATCTTCTCGTATACTCGGCACTTCTTGTGCGCCAGGGATTTGAATAGTGCGCTTTTTCTACCCGGAGACTCGGCATTCCCAAGGAAAAGATACCCTCCAGGGCTGAGCGCATAGTGGAAGAGCGTGATGCATTTATCCTGGGCATCCGGTTCGAGGTAGATAAGCAAATTCCGGCATATTACCAGGTCGAGGCGGGAAAAAGGTGGATCTGTAAGAAGATCTTGTTTAGCGAAGATAACGTGTTGCCGTAGCTCTTTGCTTACGGCCAACGCAAGTCCATCATCTGTGTAGTTAAAGAATTTATTTTGGTAATCAGCTGGTATGTCAGCTGCGATGGATGCAGGATATTTACCCTCTCGCGCCTTCTCAAGCGCACTGTCATTGACGTCGGTGGCAAATACCTGTATCTCCCTCTTGCTGCCAGCAAGATCCAGTTCGTGACGCAGCGTCATGGCTATAGAATAGGACTCCTCTCCGGTGGCGCATGCAGGGGTCCAGACGCGAATGGGCGTATCGCCGTCCTCGGTTACTATTTTTCTTATTACTTCAATTCGCAGGGCCTTCCATGCCAGCCGATCCCTGAAAAAGGAGGTAACCCCGATCATCAGATCCGAAGCAAGCAGCGACGCTTCGCGAGGCTTGTCGGCAACCGCATTCAGGTACGCTGTTATAGAGGCAATCCCCTGCAGTTGCATCCTCCTTCTGATTCTTCGGGATATAACGCTCTTTTTGTAATGGTTAAAGCGTAATCCGGTTCTTTCGCGGATCAGCAGGTAAAAGGATTCCAGTTCTGCAGGACTGATAAGATTGTCAGGAGACCCTGTAACAGCGCCAGATTCGAGGAGCTTTACTATTTCCCTGGCGATATCAGGCGGAGGGAGCACGCTGTCCACCAGTCCTGTCTTAATTGCCGCTTGAGGTAACTCGGGGAATTGCGCGGTGGCAGGGTCTTGGACAAAGACCGCACCTCCCTCATTCCTGATTGCCTGAATGCCGCGAACGCCATCAGTCCCGGCACCGGAAAAAATGACAGCAACGGCACGTTCGGCCGTGTCCTCGGCAAGAGACACCAGAAACTCGTCTATAGGGAAATGGATATGCTCATCAGGTCTACTGATTACACGGAATGCGCCTTCATGAATCCTGACTTCAATTGCCGGAGGGCACAGATAGAGTCTGCCTGGAAGCAGCTGAAGACCGTCATCAATCTCTATGAACTCATAGTCGCGCCACTTCGAGCGAAGAATTTCAGGCATCAAACTCTTATGAGCCGGAGAAAGGTGTTGAATGAAGACGACTGCGAAATCGAAATCCTTCGGCAGCGCCTCAAGAAAACATTCAAAGGAGTGAAGACCGCCAGCCGACGCTCCTATGCCAACAATAGAGAAAGTTGCATTGGACTGGTTGTCACCCGCTGTTTTATCAGGTCCCATGAGGCCTCCGATGAAGTCAACCTCTCTTCTTATCACCCTTCGTTGAAGGCGTATCGAGTCGAGTGAATTAGTCGACTGATCAAATGTGTTCGGAAATAATAACATTAAAAGACTTGTTGCTAAAAGCAATCAAGACTCGGATGCGAAATACGCAAATAGTGCAATCAGCTTCGGTCTCAATTTCGGCTTGAAATAAAGCATTCTTGTCCTGTGGGGCGCACTCTCAACTTTGAGTCGGAGATAAGAATCTGCTTATGATAGTTACTTTTGGAATACAACATCCTTGGTAGCACCCCCCCCGGGGCGTTGATAATCGGGGAATCAAGTAAGTAGCCTCGATATGGCTGCCTCGATGACTTCGACATGGAAGAAATCCTGTCAATTTTCTGCTGTGAATGGAAGATTCTATTTGAAACAATTGGCAACAAGAAGTCACCCCGGTAATGCCTTCGTGCAGCAAGAAGCTGAGAATCAGCTTCTGATCCTTAGATGATCCTATCGTTTCTTCTTACGTCAGGTTTAATCCAGTTCCCGCATTTTTAGTCGTCTCTCGTTCATCTTTGGCAGTGAGAAGTAAAATGTTGCGCCCTGGCCCACAGCACCTTCGGCCCAGACCCTTCCGCCGTGGCGCGATATTATGCGATGCACATTGGCAAGGCCAATGCCTGTGCCTTCAAATTCATCTTGTGTGTGTAGACGCTGGAATACGCCGAAGAGTCTGTCCGCGTGTTTCATGTCAAACCCTACTCCATTATCCGAGATTGAACAGGTGAATTTATCATCTCCATCATTGCATCCAATTTTGATTTCAGCCTGCGAACGAGAGCTTGTGAACTTGACTGCATTTGAGACAAGATTGACAAGAACAAGTCTTAATAGTGACCGATCAGCGAGTACATTAGGCAGTTCATCGATCTCCCATATAACCTGTCGTTCCCTCAGTTCGTTCTTAATTTCGCTGACCACCTCTTTCAAAAGGGAGTTTAAACTCACCTTTCTCATTTGTAGCTCTGCACGCCCGATGTGAGAGAAGGAGAGCAGATCGTCAATAAGCATCTCCATCTTTTTGGATGCCGTTATTATCGAAGCCACGCATTGTTGAGTTTTTTTGTCGGGGTCGTCGACTAGTTTTTTCTGGAGCAATGTTGCGAAGCCAGCCATATGCCGCAAGGGGGCCCGAAGGTCGTGCGAAACCGAATAACTAAACGCTTCGAGTTCCTTGTTAGCGAACTCTAACTTATCGTTCCTTACAAGCAGGTCATCGTTCAGTCTTTTGATTTGCTCCTCTGCCCATTTGCGGTCGGTGATGTCCCGCGAAATAACCAGTATGCTTTGTACATCCTGCTGTGTATTTAATATTGGGGTGATACTGACATCCCACCACTTTGGTGTGCCATCCAATGTGGGGCAATAGCCAGTAAAATTTCCGTGACCTCCGGCCTTTGCCCGCTCAATGGCGTGACACACATTATCCTTCACAGAGTCCTTCCAAAAATCTGAATAATGCATTCCAACAAAAGGCTGCATATCAACTATGCCGAGAATCTTGCGTCCGTTTGGACTCATGTACTGCAATCTTCCCTGCAAATCAAGAACCTTTATACAGTCAGAGTTGCTATCAATGATGCTTTTGTTAAAGGCCTCGCTTTGCCTCAGTGATTCTTCGATATTGTTACGCTCCAGTTCGCTAGCCGCCCTGTCTGCTACCAGTTTTAACACTTGCTCTGCACGGTCGGGATTTGTGAGAAGGGCTCTTCCGATGACGGCGATTAGCCCTATCGGCTTGCCCTCAGAGCTGAGAAGTGTAACTCCAGCGTAGCTTTCGGCAACCATTTCCTGCAGCACTTTATCATTGGGGAAGAGGTGACGAACTTTTCTGGGAAAGCAACAGATTTTTTTATCAACCACTACACCGCATGGAGTATCTTTTAGCGCGTATTCAATATTATCCTCAAACTTGCCGTCGAAGTATACAGCAAGCGTACTCGCCTGGAGTCCATCACCGACAAGCCGGTCGATACAGACAAAGTCCATTGTAAGATTGGTCGCTAGTGTAGTGTCCTATAAATAGCTGGTGTTATAATTAGTTTTATGATAAACTATCTCATGTCTAGAAGAGCTATGTCTCTTACTTTAACAGCAACAGACAGCCAGGAGTTGAAGCGGTG
>Ga0181523_10005455_pt1 | contig 10495 bp, 9 predicted proteins | sample PEATcosm2014_Bin_43_FD_119752 | JGI IMG/M metagenome (GOLD analysis project Ga0181523, IMG submission 119752) | Peatland microbial communities from MTU Mesocosm Facility, Houghton, MI, USA - PEATcosm2014_Bin05_30_metaG | ecosystem: Environmental > Terrestrial > Soil > Wetlands > Peat | place... | reverse complement strand
GCGGCGCCGGCGATCAGACACCCGATGACCGCGGGCATGGCGGCCGTCCTGGCTGCGATTGCGGCTGTTTTCTTGGCAGCCCGGCGTTCGTTGAGCCGCCGGACCCCGCCTCCCTCGGTTTCGTCGCTCCCGATGCCAAGGAAATAATTTGGCCGACCGCCGACTGGCGAAACAGATTTGCGATCAGACATCCGAGCCAGCCGCCTCGCGGTCCCCCGCTACCGGCGTGATGGCTGAGCCGCCCACGGCTCAACAGCAATCGTCATCATCAACCTGGCCGGCACCCATCGCCAAGGGTGAGTTCGGCAATTCGGGGGATAGGTCATGATCAAGTGCGCTGCGAGCTTGGCTCGCGATACAAAACCGCGCGCGGTTTGGGAAGGTCTATACGGCATCGTCGGCCTGGCGTTGGCCGGGACTCTCGTAACAGGCTCGGCGCTGGCCGCCGACATGCCGATGAAGGCGCCGGCGGGACCCGCCTATCAATGGAGCGGATGTTATCTTGGCGTGAACGTCGGCGGCGGCGAGAGCGGAACGAACTTCGGCAGCGCCGTCGATCCGGGAACCTACCTTGCAGCGGGCGACGCGGCGACCGTCGCCGGAAGCGGCCGCGGCGGTGCGAACGCCGACGGCATCCTGGCCGGCGCACAGGCCGGCTGTAACTTCCAGTCCGGGACGCTGGTCTACGGTCTCGAAGGCGACTTCGACTACTTCCACACGAATCCGCAATTCAACAACAACACCAATACGCTGGCCAACGGCAACGCGTTTGCCATCTCGCAGTCGCTCACCACTAATTTTTTGGCAACGGTGCGGCCACGGATCGGCATCGCGGCGGATCGCAACCTCGCTTACATCACCGGTGGCGCGGCCTTCACCGGCGTGAGCTACGCGACAAGCTACGTAGACGCCAATACTCCACCCGGCACCGGTACCGCGAGCGCCTCACGGTCGCTGGTCGGTTGGACTGCCGGTGCGGGCTGGGAATATGCCTGGGCCGACCATTGGACGGTCCGCGCCGAATATCTGTTGGCCTGCTTTCCGACAACGAATGCGCTCGGGACCATCGCCGGCGCCGGCGGAACCAACACACTGCACGGTTCCACCGACCTGGTCATCCAGATCGTCCGCGCTGGCGTGAACTTCAAGTTCTGACCGCCGGGAGCGCGCCATGTTCGATCACGCCCGCCTCTGCACCCTCATCGCCCGCCTGCGTGCGCGCCATCATCCGGCTGCGGCGCGGCGCGCCAATCCGATCGGAGACACCATGTCGATCATCATCGCAACCAGACAATCGGCGGCAGCAGGCCGCCGCACCGGTCGCTGCGGCGCCGCGACGGTTTCGCTTCTGGCTACCATGCTGGCGTTCGTGCCGCTGGTGAGCTTCACCACGGCGGCGCGCGCCTGCGCCTGCGGCTGCAGCGTGTTCGACGTCGGCGGCGGCCTGCTGCCGCAGGAGAACGATTCCGGCGGCCGCGTTTTCTTCGAGTTTTGGAGCGGTGATCAGACGCAGAATTGGGTCGGCAGTTCCAAAGCCCCGGCGGCGCTCAACTCGGACAAGGAAATCAACACGCAATGGTACAACGTCGGCTTCAGCTACAATTTCAACCGCGATTGGGGCGTGATGGTGCGGATCCCCACGACCAACCGCACTTTGACGACAGACACCGGGGCGTACGCTGGGATAGCGTCCTTCAACTCCAAGGATATTGGCGACATCGAGATCATGGGCATGTACACCGGCTTCTTCAAGGACATGTCGACCGGACTCATGTTCGGCCTCAAGCTGCCGACCGGCACGTTCACCGCCCCCGGACTTGACCGCGACACCCAGATCGGGTCGGGCAGCACCGACCTGATGTTCGGCGCCTTCCATCGCGGCCTGCTCTCCGGCGACAATGCCTGGCAGTATTTTTCGCAAATCATGTGGCGGCAGCCGCTCCTCTATCAGGCAGCGGCCGACCCGCAGGGCTTCTTCGACGGCAGTCCCGGCGTTGTGCAAACCTATTATCCGGGTATGCAGGTCGACGCCGCGGCGGGCATTATCTACAACAACCTGTATCACGTGCTCGGCTTCGACAAGATCACGCCGCTCGGTCAGGTCATCGTCTCGCATCGCGACCACGATACCGGCACCGGCGCCGATCCCTACAACAGCGGCTTCGACCGGGTGATGCTCTCGCCCGGCATCGAATTCACCAAGGTGGTCGACGAAGCCAACAACCGGGTGATCAAGGTCTATTTCGACATCGAGGTTCCGGTCTATTACCGGGCCAACGCCGCCAACAATGCCGGAACCGAAGGCCAGCTGGTGGCTCCCTACCTGATCAAGCTGGTGTCGAGCTACAATTTCTGAGCATCGCGGGCCGGCGCGCCGCTAACGCCGCGCGGCCAAGCCAGGTAAGGCTTACTATGTCAATGACGGCGAGGTGAGCTTTGACGCCATCGAACATGCCTGCGCGTGTATTTGATCCGCCGGCGCGGCTCGACCGGCTTGGGCCGATAGCTCGGCATGTCGGTAAAATTGGTTCCCGGCATCGGCTCTGCGGGGCCGCCGCCGCGGGCACTCGCAGTTCCGGCGTATATCGATGTCGCAAGCAGGGCGGCAGCCAATATCTTCAACATGTCTTGCTCTGGGTGGTTCGATGACGCATTGGATCGTCGGACTACGACAAGCGCGAATAAAGTCAATCTCCCTCACGGCCGCCGGCATCTTTGCGCTCGCATCGGCGTCTGGACAGGCGCGCGCCGCACCGGAGATCGGCAAGGCCGCACCGGCGCTCGTCCTCACCACGCTCGACGGCCAAACCTTCGATCTCGCCAAGCTGCGCGGCAAGGTCGTGCTGGTGAACTATTGGGCAACCTGGTGCGCCCCATGCCGCAAGGAAATGCCGAGGTTCAGCGCGTTCTACCGGCGCTATCACGACCAGGGCCTGGAAATGATCGGCATCAGCATCGATTTTCCGCGCGACTTCGAAAAGACTCGCAAAGCCACCCAAGCGGTCGCCTATCCGACGGCGCTGTCGAAGGCCATCAGCGAAGACGGCTTTGGCACGCCGAAAGGCGTGCCAATCACCTGGGTCATCGATGCCGACGGCAAGGTCCGCGACCGTTTCATCGAGGTGCGCGATGAACTGCTCAACGGAATTGTCGTTCCGCTTCTACCGCATTGAATGAAGGTGCAGCCCATGACCGTCTTCGTTTTGATGACGCCGCTCGCGCGCGGCATTGCGGCTTCGGCGCTGACGGCCGGCTTGATCGCCGTGGCGCCTCCGGCTCGCGCCGGAGAATGGATCGCCGACAAATGCGGCTGTCACGTATGGAATCCGAATCCGCAACTCGACGAATCGGTGACCTGGTTGGGCTCCTGTGCAAACGGCCGCGCGCAAGGCAGCGGGACCGTGCAATGGTCGAAGGGCGGCATGCCCATCGAGACCGACGAAGGCGAGTGGCGCGATGGCCGTCAGGCCGGCAAGGGTACGCAATCCTGGTCCAGCGGACGCTACGAAGGGGAGCTTGCAGACGGTGAGCCGAACGGCCATGGCATATTGACGCTGCAAAAATTGCGGTATGAGGGTGAATTTCGTAATGGGAAACCCAACGGAGCCGGGACGTTGACGACCGGAAACGAAACCTTGCGCGGCACCTGGAAGGACGGATGCTTGCAGGGCCAGCGAAGGCCTCGATCGGCATCCCGCTGTCCGCCTGCCGCTGACGCAGGACGCCGCGAGGACGGAAGTTTGGCCGACACCAATCTCCGCGCTCATGAATGGAGAAAACGATGCGTGGACGATCTCTGTTGTTTACCTGCGGACTTCTTGCCGTCATCTCGATTTGCCACCCCGCGATTGCCGACGCTCAGGAGACCAAAGGAAAAAATTGCCGCATGGAGCAGCAATGTCATTGGGAGAATTTCAAGAAAATATGCACGTGGGTGAAAGTCTGCCGGTAGCCGGCGGCGCCGGTACGGATGGTGAGCTTTCCGCCGCAGTGACCTTAATGCAATAGCGTGCAGCTTCTTCGCACGGCCGACGCCGAACCCGGCGCCGGTTTGACAGCGTCGAAATGAGCTGGAGTGGATGAAAATGGCAGGGTTATATTTTGAGGATTTCAAGGTCGGACAGGTTTTCGGCTCGGCGCGGTCCATCCAGGTCGACAAGGACGAGATTATTGCATTCGCCAAAAAGTACGATCCGCAGTTCTTCCATCTCGACGAGGAGGCGGCGCGCAGTTCCATTTTCGGCGGCCTGGTGGCGAGCGGCTGGCTCACTGCCGCGCTCACCATGCGTCTTTTGACCGAGCGGGAAGCGAAGCCCGCGGGTGGCAGTGTCGGCCTAGGCTTCGAAGAGCTGCGCTGGCCGATTCCGGTCCGTCCCGGCGATGAGCTGCGGATCGAAAGCGAAATCCTCGACGTGCGCCCGTCCAAGTCACGCCCCGACCGCGGTGTGGTCAAGATGCGCACCCGCACGTTCAACCAGCACGGCCAGGTGGTGCAGGAGATCGTGAATATCGCCCTTGTGCCGCGAAGGCCGCCGGCCGGAAACGACAAGGCCGACACGGCTCGCTCGACGCCGGAACGCCGAGCAGTATAGTATGACCTTGGCTGTTATCTCGGCGAAAGCTTGCGTCGTTGGGTAGCGCCGCGCTCAGCGGGGTGGTTGTGCGAATTCTGGTGGTCGGTGCTGGGGCGATCGGCGGATATTTCGGCGGCAGGCTGGTGGCGGCAGGCCGCGATGTTGTCTTCCTGGTGCGGCCGAAGCGTGCCGCTCAGCTGGCGCAGACCGGCCTGGTGATCCGCAGCCGTTTCGGCGACGTCAACTGGCCGGCACCGCCTACCGTCACGGCCGATGCGCTGCGCGATCCCTTCGACCTGATCCTTCTCAGCTGCAAGGCCTACGATCTCGCGGCCGCGGCGGATTCTTTCGCGCCGGCCGTTGGAACACAAACCGCGATCCTGCCGTTGCTCAACGGCATGGCCCATTTGGATTTCCTCGCGTCCCGCTTCGGCCGCAGCCATGTGCTCGGCGGACTATGCGTAATCTCGGCGACGCTCGGCCCCGAAGGTGACATCCGCCACCTCAACGACATTCATCGCATGGCATTCGGCGAGCAGGACGGCGCCATATCGCCGCGCAGCGAGGCCATCGCGGCGGCACTGTCGGGCGCCGGCTTCGAGTCGCGCCTGAGCAACGCGATCCTGCAGGAGATGTGGGACAAGTGGGTGTTCATCGCAGCCGCCGCCGGCATCACCTGCCTGATGCGGGCCGCTTTCGGCGACATCGTCGCCGCCGGCGCGGTCGACCTGACGACCGCGCTTTTCGACGAGTGCTGCGAGATCGCGGCGGCGCAAGGGTTCCCGCCCGGCGAAGCGACCCGCAAGTTCACCCGCAGCATGCTCACCGCGCCGCAATCCACCATTACCGCATCGATGCTCCGCGATATCGAGCGCGCCGGGCCGATCGAGGCCGATCACATTGTCGGCGACCTGCTGCGCCGCAGCACGGCAAAGCCACCCAACGACAGGTCGCTGCTGCGGCTCGCTTATGCGCATTTGAAGGCTTACGAAGCGCGCCGCAAACGCGAGCAGACCGCTTCAGAGACCGCTGGCTCGGTACGCGTGCCGGCGTGAGTAGGACCAATAGGAGCACCACCATGGCCATTGCAGCGCTTTCCGGCTGGACCAGTGAACAAAAGCATGTGGTCGCGGCAAGTTATTTGGGATGGACGCTCGATGCTTTCGATTTCTTCCTCATGGTGTTCGTGCTCAAGGATATCGCCCAGGAGTTCCATACCGACATCACCCAGGTCACCGTCGCCATCTTGTTGACCTTGGCGATGCGCCCGGTCGGCGCCTTCCTGTTTGGACGCGCGGCCGACCGCTGGGGCCGGCGTCCGACCTTGATGGTCGACGTATTGTTCTACTCGGTCATTGAATTTGCCTCCGGCTTCGCGCCGAGCCTCACGGCGTTGCTGATATTGCGGGCGATCTACGGCATCGCCATGGGCGGAGAATGGGGCGTTGGCGCGTCGCTGACCATGGAATCCATACCGCCGCACGCCAGAGGCTTCGTCTCCGGCCTGCTGCAATCCGGCTATCCAAGCGGGTATTTTCTCGCCTCGATCGTCTACGGTCTGCTGTTCCAGTATATCGGCTGGCGCGGCATGTTCATGATCGGCGTGCTGCCGGCGTTGCTGGTCTTCTATATTCGCCGCCATGTTCCGGAATCGCCGAGCTGGACCCCGACGACCGCCCGCAGCAGCACGCTGGCGGTGCTGAAATCGCACTGGCGCCTCGGCATTTACGCCATCCTGTTGATGACCGCGTTCAATTTCTTCAGCCACGGCACCCAGGACCTTTACCCGACCTTCCTGCAGGTCCAGCACGGATTCGGCCCGCATGAGGTCGGCCTGATAGCGGTCATCTACAACATCGGCGCCATCATCGGCGGAATATCGTTCGGCGCCTTTTCCGAGCGTTTCGGCAGGCGGCGCATCATCATTATCGCCGCGCTGCTGTCGCTGATTGTGCTTCCGCTCTGGGCGTATGCGGCAAGCGCGGTGTGGCTCGCGGTCGGCGCCTTTCTGATGCAAGTGACGGTGCAAGGCGCCTGGGGCGTGATCCCGGTCCATTTGAACGAATTGTCGCCCGACGAGGCCCGCGGCACCTTCCCGGGATTTGTCTATCAGCTCGGCAACCTGATAGCGTCGGTCAACGCCACGCTGCAAGCGGCCATCGCCGCGCATTATGGCAGCAATTATGCCTTCGCCCTCGCGGTCGTTGCCGGCACGGTCGCCGTCGCCATCGTCATCCTCACGGCGCTCGGCAACGAAGCCAAGGGCGTGGTGTTCGGCAACGCCCGCCTGCGGCAGGCCGAAGCGGGCGGCGCCGCCGCGCCGCAGCCTTCATCGGGCTGATATCCGCAGACAATGCCGAACAACGCGCGGTGAGCACAAATGCCGAGAACGATCGAGACCGCGCTCAGCGGCTATGAGCTGCTCAACGATCCGCTCTTAAACAAAGGCACGGCGTTCACCAATGCCGAGCGCGATATGTTCGATCTGCACGGCCTGCTGCCACCATACGTGACTACTCTCAATCTCCAGGTCGGACGCCGGCTCGCAGCTTTGCGCAACCTCGGCACGGACCTGCAGAAGTACACTTTCCTTCGCGGCCTGCAGGACACCAATGAAACCTTGTTTTACGCGCTGCTGACGTGGAACATCGAAGAGCTGATGCCGATCGTCTATACGCCTACGGTCGGTCTCGGCTGTCAGCAGTTCAGCCGCATCTTCCGCAAGCCGCGCGGCTTGTTCCTCAGCTTTCCACTCAAGGACCGGGTGCGCCGCATCCTCGACAATCCGCGCTTCGACCGCGTCGAGGCCATCGTGGTGAGCGACGGCGAGCGCATCCTCGGGCTTGGCGATCAAGGCGTCGGCGGCATGGGCATCCCCATCGGCAAGCTGTCGCTGTACACCGCCTGCGCCGGTCTGCACCCCTCGACGACATTGCCGATTCTTCTCGACGTCGGCACCGACAACCAAGAGCTCCTGGCCGACCCTCTTTACATCGGCTGGCGCCACGGGCGCGTACGCGGCGCTGACTACGACGAATTCGTTGCGTTGTTCGTTGACGCTGTGCGCGCGCGATGGCCGCATGTGCTGCTGCACTGGGAGGATTTTGCGTTCCGCAATGCCAACCGGCTGTTGGCGCAATACCGCGATCAGCTCTGCAGCTACAACGACGACATTCAGGGTACCGCAGCCATCGCCGTCGGCGCGATACTCAGCGCCATCAATGTCACCGGCGTGCCTCTCACCGATCAGCGTATCGCGGTGCTGGGAGCGGGCTCCGCCGGCACCGGCATCAGCGCGCTGTTGCTGCGCGCCATGATCGAGGCCGGCCTGCCCGAGACAAAGGCCCGCAGCCGGTTCTATCTCGTCGACCGCGACGGCCTCTTGGTCGATGGCACGGCCGGCCTGCAGCCGTTTCAGGCGGCGTTTGCGCAAAGCCGCGACCGGTTAGCAAGCTGGAAGCTCACCTCGCCGGATCGGATTGATCTTGCCGACGTGGTCGCCAACGCGCATCCGACGGTCCTCATCGGCACATCAGGGCAGGCGCATGCCTTCTCCGAGAGCATTGCCCGCGCGATGGCGGCCCATGTACAGCGGCCGGTGATCTTTCCGCTCTCCAATCCGACGGAGCGGAGCGAGGCGACGCCGCAGGAGCTAATCGCCTGGACCGACGGCCGCGCGGTCATCGGCACCGGCAGCCCGTTCCCGCCAATCGATCGAGACGGACGTCACTTCAGGATTGACCAAACTAATAACGCCTATGTCTATCCCGGCGTCGGCCTCGCAGCTATCGCGGTGAAGGCGCGCCGCATATCGGACGGCATGTTTCTCGCAGCGGCGCGCACCATCGCCGAGCTGTCCCCGGCAAAACGCGATCCGCGCGCCAATCTCTTGCCGCCGCTCGCGGAGCTGCGAAAGATCTCGTTCCAGGTGGCGATCGCGGTCGCCAAAGAGGCCGAAAGCGAAGGCCTCGCGCTTCCCGGTGCGGATCAGGATCTGCCCGCGGCAGTCAGGCAAAATATGTGGGAACCGCTCTATGCTCCGTATCGGCGGCTGCCGCCGGTACGCGTCCCGGGCTAAATTCGCTTCGCTCGCAATGACGGCAACGCATATTCGTTCTCGCGACGCATTCGCGTCCGAGCTTTGCCAAAGCATTTCACGAATCTCCCCGAACGTCGGGGAGTGGAGCGCCGAGAGGCGCCTGAGTCGTGGGCCACGCCACGCGGGCGAATGTTACCACTCGCTCGCGCTTCGGGCGTGGCGCGCGCCACAGGACGATCCGCTTGCGCGAACCGCCTGCTTCGGGCGCGCCGCGCCTCCCGGCGCTCCACCGCGGCGCTTGCCGGGGCGGCCGGCCGCCCCCGCTGAGAACCGCACTCACCCCATCAGTCGGCTGTCACCGGTTGACGCCGCTAGATGCGCGAGATTTTGAGTATGTAACCGCAATGGGGACGAATGTCAAGAGGAGCGTCACTGTATCAGTGAAAAACTTTAACCCTCCACTTGGCGCAAAAATCAAGAATTTTGCGCCAGCGGGAAATGAGCCTGCAGCAGATATTATACGGAATCCGATTGATCGGTTCGCCCGTCATTCCGGAGCGCCGCGAAGCGGCGAGTCCGGAATCCATATCCCCTGCGCTGGGATTATGGATTCCGGGCTCCTCGTTTCGCTCGGCCCCGGAACGACGAATTAATCATCCGGGCTCCGTATTAGTTGCATTTCCGCCTTCGGCGTCTGCGCCCGGGGTGATCGCAGTACCCCGATAACGGACTCGCCGTCACACGACCGGCGCGGACGAGATGGGCCAGAAGCAGACATTGCGTCAGCGTTCGTTAGCCCAAAGAGCCTTTTCGGTCTGGGCTATCGCAGCCAAGCGTCACTCGTTTTCCTCGGCCTAGCCGCTAAGGGGATTGAGCCATTTTGATCCGCCCCACAGTCCAGGTCGTTGGCGGCATCGCATCGTGCTTTGATCGTCAATTCGCCAGGGTGAATGTTTGCGATGCGAGTTTCCGATCTCCGGTCCAGAATTCCAGAGTCCAAAGGGCCGGGCACCACCTCCCACGGGTTCTCCAAATAGTACTCGTCGTACAGCGTTGGACCGATCCGTTTTGAGGTAGTGCCTTCATATCGCAATATTATCTCACCTGTGTTTGGATTTTTGATACCTGGTGAAGGAAATTTCCAGACAGTGCGAATCGGCGCAACATCGCCTTTACCGACGATTATGTAGCGTATACCAAAGTGTACACCCAGTTTGGCCTGAATTTGTACGCCGCTGGAGACGAGCTTAATATCCGAGAGTACATTCCGAAATCCGGTAGGGTCGGTCGGAGCGGGGACCCGCTTGGTGACCGCAGCTTCATAGACTCCGGCATATCGTTGCGTCGCACTTAGTGACGCGACGGGCCAGGGGGCGACATCATGAACACCTACAAGCGGGTAGCACTTGGTATATTTCCGTTGGAGCTGCCAGCGAGACATGTTAGCCAGCGCTCGTGCCCTCTTGGGGGCGAGGTTCTTGGATCAAGCGTGCTCGTGCGGTGCGGACGAAGGAATATGGGTGGAACCGGCATAGGCGTCGACTCCATGCGCCGGATCGACCGCATTGCGGGGGTGCCGCTGTGCTTCTTGGCGAGCGGCTTGTTGAAAATCTGGCTGCGTCTGCGGCCAAGGCCGCCGCGGCCGATTCGGCACATCCTATTCATTGAACTCTCGGAGATGGGCAGCGCCATTCTCGCCGACCCGGCCATGCGTAAAGCCCGCGAACGCACTGGGGCCGAAAACTATTTCGTCATCTTCACGCAGAACGCCGGCTCGCTGAGCATTATGGGCACAATCGACCCATGCAACGTCTTTACCATCGGGACCAGCTCGCTGTGGCAATTGGCTATCGACACACTCGGATTTCTGCGCTGGACGCGG
>Ga0181523_10005449_pt1 | contig 10498 bp, 4 predicted proteins | sample PEATcosm2014_Bin_43_FD_119752 | JGI IMG/M metagenome (GOLD analysis project Ga0181523, IMG submission 119752) | Peatland microbial communities from MTU Mesocosm Facility, Houghton, MI, USA - PEATcosm2014_Bin05_30_metaG | ecosystem: Environmental > Terrestrial > Soil > Wetlands > Peat | place... | reverse complement strand
CGGCACGCGCACCGGGCCGTTCGCTGCGCATGCAGATGCGTCAAGCCTTGCTGCTCGGATTGAGTTTCAATTTGTACCGGTTGAAACATCGCCGCCTTTTCCTAAGGATGTCAACAGAGCCAGGCTATTTCAAAACCGGCTGAAAAGACTGATTTGTGAGCTGTTTGGCTTTTGAAATGGCCACCAGAGACCGTCGCAGTCCCGCCCAACGCGGAAGGCTCCAAATTCTGGGTTTTGAAGGCATTCACGGCGTCGATTGGACTTTGAATCTTGGCTCCTCCCCAAAAGACCCGAGCTTGGCCAATCCGGATCGTTCCATCATGCTCACTTCAAACCGGCTGTTGAGGGTCCATGGGAGGTATTGCGAGAGCAACTAGGGTGTGGTTGAGGCGCGTCTTCCGCGGCCCCCGCGGGCTAGTAGTTGGGGAGCTTCTCTTCAGACCGCGAAGCAAAGCCCTGAAAACGGGCTGGATACGGAATATCTCGGCCATGTGCAAAATGGAACAGCAGGAAAGGACAAAGTCGGTTAAGTTGCATTATATGAATAATTTACATGGTCGTGCAACATTTTGCCTCGGATCAATCCAAATTTCGATAGCTAAGTGCAAGCCCTTCAATGGGTAAACTGGTGGCATTCATATTGCCAGGGGCTTATGAGAGGAAGTACTGTGATGAGAATTCTAACGGCGGCAGCGATGATGGCGATAACTCTCTTGGGGATAACTCAATTGTGCACGACCAGCACGATTTCCATAGTCGCGCGCACGTTCTGTTTGGTAGCGGTCGTAGTTTTCGCGGGAGTAGCACTGTTTGGGTTGGCGAGCAAACTTCGCGCCTAGGCTCATGACTGTAGTACTGTTCGCTGGACAGTTTCATATTCTCGTAACGCCGCATGGGTGCACCATTCCGGTGTGCTCCCTTGCGTGCACCACCAGAAGGGCCCAGCATGATGGAACCAGCAGGTCCAGCGACTCGCCCCAAGTTCCAGGAAGCTTGGGCGAAACGGTTAAACGCGCTACGCAATGTGCCGTCTGTCATGGGACTGGTGTGGCAATCAGGGCCCCACGTGGTCCTGTGGGGCTTGATTCTCCGCGTGATGACCGCGCTCAGCCCGGTGGTTCTTTTGGCGGTAGCACGCATCATCTTAGATTCGATCGTCAGCTATCTATCCGTCGAGCATCACCTCCGTCCCCACTTCTGGTGGTGGGTCGGCTTAGAATTTGCCATCGCCGGTATAAGCACCTTCCTCAACCGCGCCATAGACTTCTCAGATTCCCTGCTTGCTGACAAATATGTGAAGTACATCAGTGTGCGCATCATGAGGCACGCGTCTTCGCTCGACCTAGCCACGTACGAAGATCCTAGCTTCCAGGACATGCTGGAGCGCGCCCGCGTTCAAGCAACGGATCGCCTGGGCATGATCCAGCAGATGGGTCGATTGCTGCAGCAGCTGATCACCACCATCGCATTGGCGGCTGGCATCGTCTGGTTCTCGCCATGGCTCTTCTTACTTCTGATCATCTGCGTAATTCCTGCATTCATGGGGGAGAGTCACTTCGCGTTTCTTGGCTATAGCCTAGCGTTCCGGCAAACCCCCACTAAGCGCCAGATGGACTACTTGCGCTATCTGGGAGTCAGTAAAGAAAGCGCCAAAGAGTTAAAGGTCTTCGGGCTGAACCGCCACCTGACCGACCGCTTCGCCAGCCTGTCCGACCAGATCTACGGTGAGAATGTCGGCCTCGCGAAACGACGCTTCCTAGCCAGTTCCTTCCTGACCCTACTAACCACCGTCGGCTATTATGGTGGGTATGTCTACATTATTTATCAAACCTTGGCTGGCCGCTTGTCGGTCGGCACTCTGCAATTCCTCGCCGGAGCAATTGCGGGCGCCAGCATAAATTTGCAGTCCATCTTCTCGACTTTCTCGAGCATCGCGGACCAATCTTTGTTCCTCAGCGACCTGCTGAGTTTCCTCGAATTGCGCCCCATGGTCCGTTCAAAGGAAAACGGATTGCTCTGCCCTCGTCCGATCCGGAGGGGTATTGAATTCCAGAACGTCTCCTTCGCCTATCCCGGAACATCGCGCCTAGTGTTAAAAGATCTCAGCCTGTGCTTGGGCCGCGGAGAACGTATCGCATTAATTGGCGAGAACGGCGAAGGCAAGACCACCATTGTTAAATTGCTGATGCGTCTCTACGATCCCACCGAAGGCACGATCCAACTCGATGGCGTCGATCTGCGTGAATACGACTTGGAGGATTACACCAGCCAGGCTGCGGTCATCTTCCAGGATTTCATGCGTTATGACATGACTGCGCGCGAAAATATCGCCATTGGGCGCATCACCGAAACAGAGAATCTTCCCGGCATCATTGCGGCGGCACGCAAAAGCATGGCAGATGAGCTGATTGGCAAGCTTCCTGCTGGCTACGAGCAAATGCTCGGGCGGCGTTTTGAAGGAGGGGTGGACCTTTCTGGTGGGGAATGGCAAAAGGTGGCATTGGCGCGCGCGTACCTCCGTGACGGGCAAGTCCTGATTCTTGATGAGCCCACAGCCTCTCTCGATGCGCGATCTGAGCATGAAGTGTTCAAACGCTTTGCCGAACTTACCGAAGGCAAACTGTCCCTACTGATCTCCCACCGTTTTTCGACCGTGAAGATGGCCGACCGGATTGTAGTTCTTGAAAATGGCCAGATTTCGGAGGAGGGCACGCATGAACAGTTAATCGCACGGGGTGGCAGGTACGCGGAGATGTTTGACATGCAAGCTTCAAACTACAGGTAAGTGGACAAAGAGATGGCTGCAACACCGAAGTCAACAGGGGACCTCTTTCCGGGCGAGTCGCGGGCCGGGTCTACTCCTATGGCGACCGCTCCGCTCGAAGAGGCTTTGCACAACGAGCTCACGGCCACGGAGCGTGCTCGTCTTGCTGAGCACGCGCACGCGCATGCTCGTTCCTGGGGTCTCGTCGGTAAAGTTTCAGGATGGCCGCGACTGCTCCGGCAACTCAAGAAAGCGGAGAAAAATCTAGAAAATGCATATGGCCAAGGCAAGACGCAGGACCGCGATCGGGAAATGCCCGAAGCCATCAGGGAAGAACTGCTGTCAAGTCGATTGCTGGTGCAGTCGATCGTATGGGAGCTAGAGAATACCTTGCACGGCGAGTCCTACGTGCCCCAGGTCGAAGATCCCGAAGGCAACCTTCCTCGATCCTATCTGGCGGCGAAGGCCTACCTTGCGGCCGTCGATTCTGAATTTGATGCGGATAGCTGTCTTGCCTACCTGAATAGCCTGCAAGACGAAAGTGCTTTTGATATTGCCGAGATCTGGCTGATCAAACCAATGTTACAACTGCAGCTACTGCTTGAACTCTCGGACACGATTGAGGGTGCACCGGCAGAGTTTAAGCCGGAGACCCGGCAGCGGTTGGTCGCCTTGCGCGGCTCGTTGAGCCGCATGGCCATCGTCGATTGGAAGTTACTGTTCCTCTCCGTAAGCATTACGGAAAGAATACTTTGCGAAGATCCTGCGAAAGCCTATGGACGGATGGAGTTTCAGAGCTGCACGAATTATCGCGCAGCAATTCAAGAATTGGCAAGATTCTCCGAGACTTCGGAACGCGACATCGCGCGTCACGCGGTAACTATGGCAGAACGCGGTTTACAGCGGTTCCCGGCAAACTCACGCCATTCGCTGCGTCACGGACACGTCGGCTATTACCTGGTGGGCCGGGGGCGCGTCATGCTCGAGCGGCAAATTGACTACGCCCCGCATGGCAGAGCCTTAATTCGCGGAATCCTCCTGGAGGCTCCGGAGCTGTTTTATTTCCTGGGCGTGGAATTCCTCATTTTCGGGATCATGCTATTCCTGCTGAGCGGAATCAAAGTGGGGGTTCCGTTCGTGGCGGCCACGCTTTTGTTCCTCTTGCCATCCAGCGAATCGGCTATCGAAGCGATGAATCTGTTCCTGCTGTTCCTCCTTCCGCCACGCGTCATTCCCCGGTTGGACTTTGGAAGCTCCATTCCGAAAGACTGTGCGACGGTGGTCGCCGTCCCGACACTACTCATCTCGAAGGAGCAAGTCCGACATCTCGTTCGGGCGCTCGAGGTTCGTTACTTGGGGAACGTGGATCCGAATCTCTACTTTGCGCTTCTCACCGATCCCCCAGACTCTGATCAAGCGTTCGACGCGAAAGATGAACTTGCAGCAATGTGCTCAGGCATGATTGAAGATCTAAATGAAAAATACGCCGAGCTCGGAACTTCTCGATTTTTCCATCTGCACCGCAACCGCACTTTTAATGCGACTGACAATATTTGGATGGGTTGGGAGAGAAAGCGCGGAAAGTTACTCGATTTCAATGAGCTGCTGCGCGGCGGAAACGATCGGTTTCCAATCAAAGTAGGCAACATAGAGTGCCTGCGCCGTGTCCGCTTCGTGATCACCCTAGATTCCGACACCCAGTTGCCACGAGGTTCGGCGGCACGCTTGGTCGGTGCCATGGCTCACCCTCTGAATCAGCCGGTCATTGATCCCAGCACGAAAGCCGTCACAGACGGATACGGAGTGCTTCAGCCTCGCATCGGCATTAGCGTACAATCCGTGAATCGCTCGCGACTGGCCCACATCTACTCCGGGCAGACCGGCCTCGACATTTACACGCAGGCGGTTTCAGACATCTATCAGGATTTATTCGGGGAGGCAATTTTCACCGGCAAGGGAATTTACGAAGTCGATGTTTTCCGTGAGGTGTTGGCTAACCGCTTTCCGTCGAATGCGATCTTAAGCCACGACCTGATCGAAGGCGCCTACACCAGAACGGGCCTGGACAGTGAAGTTGAAATTATCGACGACTATCCTTCTCATTTCAGCGCCCACAACCGGAGGAAGCATCGTTGGGTTCGCGGAGACTGGCAAATTCTGAAGTGGATGTTCGGCCGCGTTCCTGACGCGAATGGTCAGCGCGTTGCGAATCCACTTAGTATCCTCTCGCGATGGAAACTTCTGGACAATTTGAGGCGCAGCGTCATCGAAGCGGCTACGTTTGTCCTCTTTCTCGCGTGCTGGTTTTATCTGCCCGGGTCGCCCGCGCTCTGGACCTTTGCCGCCGTTGCTCTGTTACTCATTCCCAGTTATGTGCAAGGCTTACTCTCCATTGCGCGCCAGTGGAATTCGATGCACAAGGGCGGCGCTCTTGCAGAGGGTTTCAGTGACTTTGTTACGTCTCAGGTGAACGTGCTGATCTACCTTGCGTTTTTGCCGCACCAGGCGTTGATTACACTCGATGCCATCATTCGCACCGTTTTCCGCCTAACGATAACGCACCGAAATCTTCTCGAATGGGAAACGGCCGCACAGTCGGAAATAGAAGATCGCCGCAAGACTCCGGTGGATAGATATCTTGATTCTGCGCCAGTACTCGCAGTTCTCATTGGCATCGCCTTGGCAATCTTCCGTCCGGGGGCGCTTGCCGTAGCGTCTCCGATCTTGCTGCTTTGGCTGCTCTCGAAGCCTGCTACAAAATGGTTGGATCGCCCGTTGCGCTCTGCTCGGACTAGTTTGAAAGCCGAGGATGAACGATTCATGCGCCAGGCCGCCTTGAAGACATGGCGCTTCTTCCGGGAATTCTCCAACGCGGAAGAAAACTGGTTCATTCCGGACAACGTCCAAGGAGAAGAGCACCAGCCAGCTCATCGTCTTTCACCCACGAACCTCGGATTACTGCTAACTTCGCAACTAGCTGCGTATCAACTCGACATGCTGAACGTCGCACAGTTTGCTGCGCTTGCAGAGAAAACGCTAGCGTCCACCAAAAGATTGCCACGCTTTCATGGGCAACTGGTGAATTGGTACGATTCAAAAACGTTTGAACCGCTGATGCCGCTGTTCATCTCCAGCGTGGACAACGGCAATCTTGCGTGCTGCCTGTGGACACTGAAACAGGGTGCGCTTGCGGCCATGAATCGCCCGATCTTTAACTCCCGGTTGTTTGTATGCATTGGAGACCACCTCGACATGGCGATCGAAGCCATGAAATCCGAGGGTTACTCAAACGAACAGGTTGCAATCATAGAGAATATCCGCATGGATTCCCGTCGCACCGGATCGAAGATCCCCGAGTGGTGCAGGGCGGCGCCGAGAATGCTTAGTTCGCTGGCGGCTGTTGCCGATACGCCCGGGCCATCCAGGAACGGCGATGCAGTTTATTGGCTGGCGGAATCGCAAAAACAGTTAGGGGACTTTGTCTGGCTTGTGGAGTCTTTCGCGCCATGGCTGTTACCGAGATTTGCGACTATGCAGAAGTCGCTGCCAGGCATGTTCGATCAGGAGTTCGTCCTGGGGCTCACCGCAGATTCTCTGCCAGCGACATTCAACCAGATTCGAAATGCTCACCAGGTGCCTGAAGTCGCGGACCTGCAGAGGGAATTATCTCGGTGCACGACCGAATCCGAACATCTTCGTTCACGATTGGCGCGTCTTGCCGCAGACTCCGAATCTCTGGTTGCAGAAATGGATTTTGGGCTGTTGTACGACAAGGAGCGCAAGGCTTTATCTGTTGGCTACGATTTGGCGAAGAACTACCTTCGGAAGAGTTCATACGATTTGTTGGCATCGGAAGCGCGCAGTGCCGTATTTGTCGGAATAGCGAAAAACGAGATTCCGCAAGACGCCTGGTTCCGCATGGGGCGAGCGCATACCCGTTACGCCAAATGTGATGTACTGGTTTCTTGGACGGGCACAATGTTCGAGTATTTAATGCCCACACTGTGGTTGAAGCATTTCCCTGAGACCCTGCTGGAAAACGGCGTGCGAAGCGCCGTCGACGCCCAGCGCTTCTTTGTCGGCTCACACCAGATCCCATGGGGAATTTCCGAAGGTGCCTGCGCCACAAAAAATGATTCTGGCCACTACGAATATCATGCTTTCGGAGTGCCACAAATTGCGCTGAAGGCGAATCTGCCTAAGCGTATCGTCATCACGCCATACGCGTCTGCCCTCGCACTGACGATTCGCCCTCTCCTTGCCGTGCAGAACCTCGGGGCAATGAGTGAGGCCGGATGGCTCGGCAAATTCGGCTTCTACGAATCGGCGGAATATAAATCCGCGGCTGGTAGCGAAAAGGGACGCTTCGAGATCGTGCACACTTGGATGGCGCACCACCAGGGCATGATCCTGATGTCAATCTGCAACCTTTTGACGGACTCTATTTTCCCTGAACTCTTTCATCGAGAAGTGCGGGTCGAAGCCACCGAGCGCATCTTGCACGAGCGACCGTTATCGCTTTATGCAAAGAAGATGATGCGTGAAGTGCCTAACTTTGAGTTTAAGTGATGGCAATAAATCGGCGCGTTCCAACTCCTCGCATCACCAGGCATTTGGACGTCACAGTCCAGGAACGGCGCTCGAGGAGATTAGAGCGCGAGCACCATTCAGGAGTGCATCACTTCCCCGAACCGGAATAACTCCCGATTCCCAGGAGCTGAGGCTTGCCATCAGCTGCGTAAGAGCCTGTCGTGCCGTGAGCATTGCGAGCATCCTGTCCACCGGACTACTATGAGCCCATGCTCAAAAACATTGGCCATTACCAGGTCCGGCGTAAAATCGGCCAAGGTGGAATGGGTGTGCTATATGAAGCTTGGGACGAGCGGCTCGAGCGACATGTAGCTATTCAGGCCATCCCGGAAGAAACGGAAAGCAAAGAAGCGCGCAGCCGATTCTGGCACGAAGCACGATCCCTCGCACGAGTAAATCATCCCCACGTGTGTCAGGTATTCGACGTTCTCGAACAGGGTGGGGCTCTCGTCCTCGTCTTGGAATTGCTCGATGGCCAGTCGCTGGCGGAACGCATCCTAGCGGGAATGATTGCTACTTCAGAGGCGTTGCGAATCGAACGCGAGATTTTGGAGGCGCTGCAGGCTCTTCACGACCTCGGGATCGTTCACCGAGATCTCAAACCCTCCAATGTCTTCCTAACCCGGCACGGCATCAAGCTGCTGGATTTCGGATTGGCGCGAAGAACGGATCGGACATTTACAGGTGACCCGAATTTGACGAGATCGGCGGCGTCAATAACAGCCCCTGGTCTGATCGTTGGTACGGGAGGTGACTGGATGAAGACCGAGGATCAATCGATAACCGTGAAAGCCTCGAAATCCCCCAAGAAGGCGGTGAAAGCACCCGAAAAAGCTCCTACTCCCCTAAAGAAGCCAACCAAGCTTCTACCAGTCAAGCCTTTGTAATCGCTACGCAATTGACCCGGGCGTGGAGCTACCACACGATACCCCGGAACCAGTGCCACGCTCCCCGGCCCGCCTGCCATGCCAACGGGCGGTTCTTCCCCTTGATCTTGGCGGTTCCCGTCATGCCTTCCCGCAACGAGTTATCCGGATTCGGCAGTTCCACCACCAGTGCAAAATAATTTGTCTGTTCCTGGCCCATCCGCTCAAGCTTCTCCGGTTGGGCCACCGGACGGTCTAGCGATGCCGCCGGCAAGATCTGTGCGACCCTTCCGGAGTAAGTCCGAAAGGGAAAGGCCAGCGCTTTCAGATCCACATTCGCACCGGGATCCACTTGGGCTAGATCCCAATCGCGGACCAGTAATCTGGCCCGCACGCTGGTGCGGTCTGCAATTTGGCAGAACTCATTTCCCGCCGGAAGGAATTGCCCCAATTTCTGTTCGAGTGCGGCCGTTGTCACGGTGCCGTCAATGGGCGCGCGAATCACCAGCGCATTCTTCCTCTCGCGAGCCACGGCAAGCTCGGACTGGTAACGCAATTGCTCTCGCCTGGCCTGTGCGCTGCGCTCCGTGTCCGCAAGAAACGAGTTCGTGCGCAGACTGCTACCCGCCAGGTTCAGCTCCTGCAAAAGCACTTCCGCGCGGGCCTCCACCTCAGGATTCTCCAGGACTCCTAAAACCTGCCCGGCTTTCACCACATCTCCCTCGCGCACAAAAACTTGACTTACCTTGCCATCCACCTTGCTGCGTAGAGAAACCTTCTTTCCTGGTTCCAGAACAAAATCGCTCGCCACCTTGAACGGTAAGGGAGGAATGAAGAACAAGAACACCACACCTGCAACCGCTCCTTGCTGCACTCGAGTGAGTTTCCAAGCTATGCGCTCCTTCCTCCTCCGTGCCAGCCACGCACGAATCCCATTCCACGCGCCGCCCAGGCGCTTTCGCAAAAGTAAATACGTCAAGCCAAGGGTGAAAAATTCGCCCCAATTGCCGAACAGGCCGCTAAAGATATTCCTCGCAAAAATCAGAATCAGAATTGCCACCGATATGCTGTACACAATCGAGGCAAGGCCGTAAGCCCAGAAAATACGAGTTCGTCTTTCCGTTACGGCAGGTAAATCCACATCCTCGCGAAATACGAATTTCCGAACCCTCGCACCGACGAATTCCAAGGAACTCTCGGCAAGATTGTCAACTTCGAGATAGTCCGCGAGCGCGTAGTACCCGTCGGCCTGGATCAACGGATTCAAATTCCATCCCAGGGTGTCCAGGCCGCTCAAGAGCAATACTTTGTAAGCGAGATCGTTGATAAATGTGCCCGGCAAGGTCAGGTGCCATAGAAGCGTCGCGAGCCCGCAAATCACCAGTTCGATCCAAATGCCGGCGAAAATGACCCACAGGCGTTCCCGGCGGTTGAACAAAACCATGTCTGTAGTGTCCAAATAAAAAGACGGCGTAAAGTACACCAGGGAGAAGCCCATCTCAGGCACTTCGCCTCCAAAATGCTTGCAAACCACTCCGTGCGCGAATTCGTGGATCGCCTCGAATGCCAGCAAGAGCACCCAAAACAAACACACGCTGTATAGAGGACGCTCCCCCAACGAATACAGCGCCTCCATGTCTTGCACGATGGCCGCCCAATTGGCAATCAGCAGATGCAGCGCTATCAGGAAGAGTCCCACGGAGACCGCCACAAAACCGGGCGTGAACATCCAGCCGAGATACTGTTCCATTACGGTGAGCGCCTGGTTCGGATTCCATGGTCTGAACCGGATGTTGAGCAGGCTAGCGTGATCGATGCCATGCTTGTGTTCTTCCCGAAGCCGTTCCAGCAACGCCTGGTTCTGTTCCCGTGTCGAGCGCTCCCACATCTCTGGCTCCACGGAATCGAGAAAGTCGATCACGTGGCTTTCGCTTAGCGCAATCTCCGGGTGCCGGGCAGAAATCGCCTCCGCAAGGTCCGCGGCAGTACGCGTTCCATCGCAGAGCGTCAGAATTTCGAATTCCGTCTTCCCGAAACGATTGTAGGAATTCGTTTCTTGGATTTTGATAATGTAGCTGGTTGTCCCGTCTGCCTTCTGCTGGCTTACGCGCAGGTCCGAGCGCAGTTTCGGACGGCGCAGACCTTTTGCGAGAATGCTGGAGAGTCGCAGTTTTCTGGGTACAAATCGCAAAGATGCACCCTCGATGGCGTTGGGCGAGCCGAGGCGGGCCAAGCCACGCGGACAGCCATGCCCGGCCGCAAACTGGAGGTCTTCGTT
>Ga0181523_10005447_pt1 | contig 10501 bp, 13 predicted proteins | sample PEATcosm2014_Bin_43_FD_119752 | JGI IMG/M metagenome (GOLD analysis project Ga0181523, IMG submission 119752) | Peatland microbial communities from MTU Mesocosm Facility, Houghton, MI, USA - PEATcosm2014_Bin05_30_metaG | ecosystem: Environmental > Terrestrial > Soil > Wetlands > Peat | place... | reverse complement strand
GGTATATAAGCCCGATGCTAGACTGCAAAGGCTAGGAAAGACGGAATTTGCGCCCAGTAGAGTTCTCGGAGAGTGTATGCGCCGCTGGTGTCAGGTTCTTACGTGCGTTTTCATGGGATTGGTTCTGGCCGGTTGCCCTTCGATGGGTAATAAGGGCGGCCATGACTACAATGCGGGCGAAAAGGCCCTTCAGGTCAAGGACTATGACTCAGCTGTGGATTATTACGGCAAAGCACTCGCAGCCGACCCCACTAACCCCTTTTATCGCATCAAGCTGAACGACGCTCGTTTCGAGGCCGGCCAACTCCACCTTCATCAAGGACTTAAACTGCGGGATAAAGGCGATTTGCAGGGAGCCGTCGCCGAGCTTCAGCGTGCACAGATTCTTGATCCTTCGAGTGTCATTGCCGATCAGGAACTGAAGAAGACCTTGGATATGGTGGCCGAGCGGGTGCGTGCCAATGATGCACAAAACGAAGAGCCGCTCGTTGAGAATGGGCAGCCCGCCCTGGCAAGCAAGCCCCCCGAATTGAAACCTCTTTCCCGCGCACCCGTCAATCTCAAGATGTCCAACGATGAAAAGGCGGTTTTCGATACCATCGGGAAACTCGCCGGATTGACCGTCATTTATGATCCGGACTTGCAGGCCCGCCGTATCACCGTGGATTTGAACAACGTCACGCTCGAGCAAGCACTGGATATCGTCAGCGTTGAGGGCAAAGCATTCTGGAAGCCAATCACGGAAAATATCATCATCGTCATTCCGGACCAGACACAGAAGCGCCGTGACTACGAAGAGCAGATGGTCAGGACGTTCTACCTGAGCAATGTGTCTATTGCTCAGGACCTCACGGAGATCACCACTGGCTTGCGCCAGCTGTTGGATCTCAAACGCCTCCAGCAGGTCAATGCTCAGAATGCGATCATTGTCCGCGACACTCCGGACAAGCTGGCCTTGATTGACAAGATCCTGAAGGACATCGATAAAGCCAAACCGGAAGTGATCATTCAAGTGGAAATCCTTCAGGCCAGCACGGACCGCATGAAGAATCTCGGGATTTTGCCGCCGCAAAGCACGACCGTCACAATTAATCCCAATAACTCCACGAGCAGCAGCAGTACAAACACGACAACGGGGACGACGACAACCAATACAAACAACGGAATCCAGCTCAATCAACTGACGCACTTGAATCAGAGTGACGTGGTCTTCACGATTCCCAGCGCCACGGCCAATTTTCTGATGACCGACACCGCCACAAAGATCATCCAGAATCCTGAAATTCGAGCTATAGATGGCCAGCAAGCCAAGCTGAACATTGGGCAGCGCGTCCCGGTGGCCACGGGCAGTTTTCAGGCAGGCGTGGGAGTAGGAACAACATCGGTCAACCCGTTGGTCAACACGCAATTTCAATACATCGATGTCGGCGTGAACATTGACGTCACTCCCCACATTCATCCCAATCGCGACGTCAGCATGAAGTTGCAGGTCGAAGTATCTTCTGTGGCCAGCTATGCCACCATTGGCGGCATTCAGCAGCCCGTGATCGCCCAGAACAAAACACAGGAAGAAATCCGCCTCAAGGAAGGCGAAGTCAGCATTCTGGCAGGCTTGATCCAGCGGATCGACACCAAGACTCTGAATGGATGGCCCTGGCTCGCGAATGTGCCAATCATGCGCTATTTGTTTTCCGCCGATAACACGGACCGTCAGGACAGCGAGGTTTTGATCGTCCTCACTCCTCGCATCGTTCGCATGCCGGAATGGACCAAGGCGAACCTGCGTGCTCTGTATTCAGGCACTGAAACTTTCCCATCCGTCCGGAAAGAACTCGATATCAAGGCACCCACGGCCAACCCGTCGCCGGTTGTTCCCCCCACAGGAGGTACAGCTCCGGCCGGTGTTGCTGGTGCTCCGGGCAGCGCCCCTGTCCCGATGGTCACGCCGGCCAGTGGCACGCCTGCACCAGGAGCCGGAGCTGCGATTGCTCCCGCTGTGCCGCAGGTTTCTGCGCCGAGAGTTCGCTTCGAACCCCCCACCCTGACACTTAGTCCGGGACAGACCTCAACGGTTGGGGTTGTTGTCGACAATGTCGCAGACCTGCACTCTGTGCCACTCATGCTGCAATACAATCCCGCAGTGCTCAGCGTTGAGGAAGTGCGCCAAGGCGGGTTCCTATCCGGGGGAACGCAGGACATCGCCCTGGTTCAACGCGTCGATAAGGAACACGGCCAGGCGATCATCTCCGCCACACGACAACCGAACACGCCCGGCGTCAACGGAAGCGGAACGCTTCTCGGGGTAGTTGTGAAAGCCTTGGGACCCGGTACGACGACGCTCTCTATAGTTCAGATCAACGCCAAGGATTCCCAGGGGAAGCCCATCCCGCTGGTTACCGGCGAAGCAGCGATTAAGGTGCAGTAGGAGTTCCTCGTTAGGAAATCAGGATGACCTGCAATTCTCACAGACGGCGGCCACACCTCGAAGCTGGGATGACCCTGCTCGAGCTGATCATTTCCTGTTTCATCCTGATGATTCTCTCCAGTGCAGCGCTTCCAATTGCCCGTTGGACCGCGTACCGTGAGAGAGAAGCAGAGCTGAAGCGCGACCTTCGCTCGATCAGAGCGGCCATCGACCACTATAAGGACCTTGCCGATCATGGCCAGATTCGCGTGGATGTCACCACTGGGGGCTACCCGCCAGACCTCGAGACGCTCGTTAAAGGTGTAGCGCTGGTTACACCGACCGCGGGTTCCCAATCCAAGAAAATTCGCTTTCTTCGCAGCGTCCCGGTGGACCCCATGACCAGGCAAGCTGATTGGGGGCTGCGTTCCGTTGAGGATGACCCGGATTCGACAAGTTGGAGCGGCAAGAATGTATTTGATGTCTATTCCAAATCCACCGGCACGGCGATGGATGGCACGCGGTATTCGGACTGGTGAAATGATCCACCTTGGCAAATTTGTTCGCTCCTTCGTTCACGCTCCCGATGCGCGCACCGACCGTTGCAAACCTGCGCGCGGCCAGCATGGGTTCACTCTACTGGAACTGATGATCGTCATTTCCATCATTCTGATTCTGATCGGCATGGCCGCCGGCATGTATCAGAAGTCCATCCAGCACGCGCGCGAAGCGGTCTTGAAGAAGGACCTGCAGACCATGCGGGAAGCGATCGACAATTACACTTTGGACAAGCAGCAGGCTCCGCAATCTTTGCAGGATTTGGTGGATGGCCACTATCTCCGGCAGGTCCCCATCGATCCAGTCAGCCAGGCAAATGATTGGGTGCTCCACTACGGAGATACGGTGATGACTCCAGACCAGACGGGTTCTGGCGTGGATGACGTTCACTCTGGCTCAGACCAGATCGGTAGTGACGGCTCGCCTTACAGCAGTTGGTGACTAACCTTTTCAAGCAGTTGTTCCTATCCACAAACGATTCAGAACGGTCCCGCTACGTGTGAGGCGCTGGAGGCGCTGGCCGCAGATTTGACGGATACCCCACTGTCCGCTATAGTAAGTGTGCGGGGTGGAGCAGCCTGGTAGCTCGTCGGGCTCATAACCCGAAGGTCGTCAGTTCAAATCTGACCCCCGCAACCAATCCAAGGAACACAACGTAAAGGCTTCCGACGCTCCATTCGGAAGCCTTTTTTCTTGGAACAATGTGCTCGGACTCATTCCAAGTTCCTCCACAACCTGTTGACATTATATTCCACAACTGTTATATTCCATCTATGGAATGGGACATTGCGTTCACCGACGAGTTCGAGCGCTGGTGGAATGATCTCTCAGAGGATGAGCAGGACAGCGTGGATCAAATGGTCAGACTTCTACAGATGCGTGGTCCTTCACTCGGAAGACCACACGCCGACCTTATTCAATCCTCACGGCACTCGAACATGAAAGAACTACGAGTCCAGCATGCCGGCAGGCCGTATCGTGTGCTATTTGCTTTCGATCCGAAACGCTGTGCCATTTTGCTCACCGGCGGGGATAAGACCGGGAACGATAGGTGGTATGAGGAATTCGTCCCAATCGCAGATCGACTTTACGAGGAACATTTGGTAGCCCTTGAGAAGGAGAAAAAGAACAATGGCTAAGAACTTCAAGGAACTTCAGGCCAAGATGTCTTTGGAGCGTCGTGCGCGCAACGAAGCTGCTGCCGCGAAGATGATTGACGAGATGGCACTCGATGAACTGCGAGAAGCACGCGATCTCACCCAGGAACAGCTCGCACGACTTCTGCATGTCAACCAGGCGGCCGTCTCGAAAATGGAGCGGCGCGCCGATATGTACATCACGACGCTGCAAGGCGTGATTAAGGCCATGGGAGGCAGGCTGGAGATCCGAGCTGTCTTCCCTAACGGCGTTGTGCGTATCGGCCAGTTTCAGGACTTGAGGAAGCGCTCATAGCTGTTTGCCGTCTGGGAAAGACTTGGGAAAGAACTCTAGAGTCCCAAAATGAAACTAAGTAGCACAGAATCAACAGGTCACTCTCACAACCCGAAGGTCGTCAGTTCAAATCTGACCCCCGCAACCATTTCTAAAGCCTGTCTCAGGATAGGTTTACGCGACGAGTAACGGGCGAATTGGTGCTTCCGATTTATAGCCCAATTCGCCCAACTCAAATCCCAAACCAGCTCTCTCGCACCATCCCCTCCGATAAGTCTCGTCGTACCGCAGTTGCGCCGCGTAGAGGTCGATTAAGTTTTGCGAATGGCCTAGCCACAGTTTGATGAGGTCGTCCGGCACTCCCGCCTTGCGGAGTACCGCAAACCGAAAGCGGCGGAAGGCATGGTATCCGCCTTGTCTCCCCGCTCGCTGCAAGACATCCAGGACATTGCGTGAGTCCAGAAGCCGTCCAGCTCTCGTCGTGAATAGGTGCCCCTTTCTTCCTTTTATGTAGCGGCATAGAACCTGTGCCAGTGACTCCGGGACATCCACGAGTCGAACCGCGTTTGGAGTTTTCGGCGCTTGCTCACATCGGTGCCAGACGCTCCGCTTTACGTGGAGCACGTGGCAATCCAGGTCAAAATCCTCGGTGCGCAAGGCGAGGGCCTCACCAATACGTAACCCTGTCCCCGCCACGAGCGCCACCAAAACGGCGTAGCGCTCGTTCACGTTTTTTAATAACGCGGATATTTCCGTTTCCGTGATCGTCGGACGATTTTGCGTTTCTTTGATGACTAAGGGCAGTTGGATGAATTCGTGGTTCCAAACACGGGGGTGGAGTTGGTCGCCTTCCTCGTCGACCGCGGACGCCACGACCAGCTTTACCACCGTCACCACGTTGACGATCGTTTTCGGTGCGAGCCCTGCTGCGGACAGGATCTCCACGAATTGGCGCAAGGCACTGTTCCTAACTTCCGAAAGCAGCTTGCTGCCAAGGTTTGGGAGAATCCATTTGTCGAGGCAATGCTGCCATCCGTAGACCGTCGCGGGCTTTACTGGTCTCCTTTTCCGAATGGAAACTGAATCTATCCACCGTTCAGCTTGTTGCCGAAATGTTGTACCGGGAACAGGAACTTGACCAAAAGCGCTGGCAGCATTGATTCCTGCTCGCTCGATGTAGTCACGTAATCGCAGACGCGCTACCGATTGCGTTGCGCACCGGCCGAGAGAAACTGTTTTACGTCTCCTTTCTCCACTTTGAACGTCAATCCAAAAACGACCGTAGGCCGGCGCTTGTGGATTCCACTTTTCGAGATGATGAGGTTGGTACACGTTGCCCCGCTGTCCTTTTCTATTTAGCAAAGCCTTCCTCTCAATAGTTGATCGTTCTGGTCGGGACTCCGGACACATCACACTGTGCCCATCGTGGAGCATAAGTGCTCGTTTCAAGCACTGGTCCCCCACAACGTTTTAGCAAGTGAAAAGTCCCAGGCCCTGTGGTTTCGGATTCAATCACTTACATCGGACGATGAGCCCGTATTCGGGCCGAAATGACCTTGTTTGGAAACAACTGTTCCCCAATTGTTCCCCAGACAAAAACGCACATTCCGGCGCCCCTTGTCTGATCTTAAAGAAACCGCAGGACCGCCTCTGCTTCTAGCTTTCCTGGACTTTCTGTGCGAGTTCGCGAAACTCCTTGGCTTGTTTGTGGCTCGCCTGTACTTGTAGCTCCGCAAGTTGCCGAGATTTCTCACTCGGCATCTGCGAAATTAAAGCCTCAAGCTCAATCGCGGCTTCGTGCGCGTGGTCGGACTGTTTCAACATTAAATGTTCGAATTTCCGCACTGACTCATTGTGATCCATAAGTTCCTCCTGTCGAAGATACCCCCTTGAGGCCTGCCACAAGTATTCTCTATTGGTCAGAAAAATGAACTTCAATCCCCTGATCCAGGACAACGAGATCGCAATTAGGGCTGTGCTATTTCTTCCGTGCAATCGAGGCATCTTTCATACTGGCCTGCTTGTTCCACCCGTGGAAACGCGAGAAGTCACCCGCATTCCATGACTCGCGGAGTCCAGGAGTACTCAGATCCCAGTCTGGGCGGATTTCACTCGTCACCGCGCGCAGATCGTGCCAAAGATCGATGACCGATGGACGCCCCCAGAACCAGTAGCCATTATAGATGCTATAAATCACGAGGCCCGGCTTGAGCACGATCGTATGCGGGATCATAGGATTATGCTCGGGGTCGGTGTACTCCTGAATGTCGAGATCCTTCTGAATCGTTCGACCGGGGTCCGAAAGGAAAGTCCACTCGGCTCCGACGGACGCACGGAATTCCTGAAGAGTATGGTGATCGTCGGTGGAGATCGTGGCGATTTGGGTATACGCCACTGCGATCTTCGGGTGGAAGGCGGCAAGCTCCAGATGCTGCTGGTGCTCCTTCGGGCAGTAGTGGCCACGCGCGAGCGTGAGGATCAGCGGGTCGTCGCCCTGGAGTTCGCTGAGTTTACGCAGAGTGCTCGTATGATCGGGCAGCTCGTAGTCGGGGAAGACACCTCTGGGGACGATGTCAGAGCGCATGGTTGGACTCCTTTGATGGTGGTGGGACAGGCTTAGTGTCGTTCACTTCGGCAACTCGGTCCCGGCCTGCTCTGCAACCATATATGCGGCGTACCAGTCGGGCCAATTCGGGTCGACTGCGCCGATGCGCTTCTCGTGTTCACCGTGAGCCGCCTTCGCGCGCTTTAGCGCGCCCGCCAGGTCCCTCGCCGACGCAAATGTTGTCTTGCCGGTGTCGATTCGGCCGGGAAGTCGCTTCGTGATTTCCTGAAGCAGCCACGTGTTGCCGTCAGGGTCGTTAAAGGTGGCGAAGGAGCCATAGGTGGTGTGATCGGGCGATGGTCCGCTGACGCGGCCACGCGTGCCATCAGGCTGGAACTGAGCGCCTGGCGTTCCGGCATGAAAAACACTGCTGGCTGCGACGCCAAGAGCGACGAGTTCGTTGCGCGCAGTCTCGATGTCGGAGACGACGAGGAACAAGCCTTGCGCCGAGCCCGGTGCGGCCGATGTGACGTTTCTGCCGAATTGGACCGAGCACGCAGATCCGGGCGGCGTAAATTGGACGATCCGGAAGCCGTTATCAAAGCGAAAGTCTGCGTCGAACCTCCAGCCGAGCCCGCTGTAAAAGCCCTTCGCGCGGTCGACATCCGAGACGGGAATGACGACCGCTTCGAATTTCATGTCAACCCTCGCGACGCTCGTGTCGATACTGCGGACTACATTCGTGCTCATAGCTGCCTCCTGAGTTGTGTCTTTTGCTTGCCTGCATTATCGAACACAGTCGCCGGTAGTTTAGCACCTCGAGTCTCTGACCAAACGTAAAGCCCGGAGCGTAAGCGCCGGATTCCCAAGGCGCTCTCATGCCGTGACGGCACTTTTTCGACTCATAAATCCCCGAACGAGCTGGGCAATTTCATCCCGCCCGGTATCGAGCGCGAAATGGCCCCCGTCGACGATGTGCACTTCAGCCTTTGGCACATCCCGCCGATAGGCTTCCGGCTCGGAGGGATCGAATGAACTCTCATACTTGCCCCAGATCACGAGTAGGTGCGGCTGTTTCTCGCGCATCCACGCCTGCCACTTGGGGTAGGCGTCGACGTTGGTTCGGTAGTCGTAGAAGAGATCGCTTTGAATATCGGCCTGGCCTGGCTGGTTGAGAAAATAAAATTCATCCGTCCAGAGATCCGGGTCGTGGCGTTCCACGTTGGGATCGTTGCCCGCATGGCGCGCCTTGGTGGTTTCAAGCGACAGGAGATTTCCGCGGAGGGCGCTTTCATAAGCCGCGCGATCGGCCCAAAAAGCGCGACGCGTTTTCCAATTCTCGCCGAGGCCTGTGTTGTGCGCGACCGCGTCCTGGACGATCAGAGCCTGCGCCCGTTCTGGATGTGCCAATATCATGCGGAACCCCACCGGACCGCCGTAGTCCTGCATATAAAGCGCGTAGTGCGAGAGTCCGAGCGCTTCGGTGAAGTGGTCCATGATCTCGGCGATGTGATCGAAAGTATACGCAAATTTTTTCGGGTCCGGCCAGTCGCTGTGTCCGAAGCCCGGGTAATCGGGCGCAACGAGATGAAAGCTATCGGAGAGCCGGGCGAAAAGAGGCTCGAACATCCGCGAGGAAGAGGGGAGTCCGTGCAAAAGTAGAAGCGTTGGAGCGTCTTTCGGGCCTGCCTCTCTGTAAAAGATGGAGAGCCCATCAATCTGCATCGTGCGATACAAAGTCGGGTGTTCCATTCGGCGGTCCTTTCTTTGGGTTTGAGTCGGTAGCTGAATCTGGGTCGCACCTGCTTGGTCGTCCTTGGAGGATCGCGCGTCCGCTGGACCGATGATGCCCAGGTCGGTAGCCGCAATAGTTATGGCCGAACCAGCAAAGAAGGTACTGAGAAGAAAGCGGCGAGCATGGTTGATCTCTTCGGGCATTCTATTTCGCTCCAATCGAATTCACACGCGATCCGCACATCGCCGGCCGCTTCCAAGAGACCGGCATCGATTTGGTTCAGTCGATCACTCCAGTAACTTGCCGGCGAGCCAGTAATCGATACTGAACTTTCCCGGACCAGAGGAGATCAGCCAGATAAAGAAGAGCACATACAGGACTTCCGGAAGATAGAGGAAATCGTCGAGCCAGTTAAGAGACGAAAGTCCTTTAGGTAGAGTGGAAACCGCGCTGGTCAGTGTGGCGACAATCATATCAATCAATAAAGCCACGCTGCCGAAGCTGGAAAACAAACCCGCGGCCACCAGCAATCCGCAAAAAAACTCGACAGCCGACACGAAATAAGCTGTGAAGTGGGGGAACGGGATTTTGGCCTGCACGAGCGTGTCGTAAACAGGCTTCGTTCCCCCCGCGACAAACAATTTGTTTGCGCCGGAGATGGCGAAGAACAACCCGATCGAAACGCGTACCAGCAGGATGGCGTATTGTTCCAAAGTACCGTTGCCCATCAGCGCAAACTGGACCAACCCTTTCCAATCCATTGCTCGTACCTCCATCGCAAGATATGCAAACCGCAAATCGCGCTGCGGCCGGCGAATCCTAACGCGTCGAGATTAGTTGTCCATCCGTTCGACCCATTGAGCGCGCGATGCGGGAGCCACGAATGGATCCGCAAAGTACTGTGTTTCCCGCGCGACCTTGTCGCCCTTGAACTCCATGATGCTGACGGTGTAAGACGGCTTGCCGTCATAGGTCAGGATGAATTCGGTGACCCAAAGATCGCCGCCGCCAAGGATTCGGCGTATAGAAAACCGCTTTTTGTTCGGCTGACTGGCGCGCTGGTTCTGGATGTTGCTTCGACCGCGCGTTCTCTCGCCGGACTGCGGGTATTCCAGCACGGCGTCCTCGTGGTAGATGAGGTGCTCCGTTTCGAAATCGTCGGCATCGGACGCCGCCCAATGCTGATCCAGTGCCGCACGGATCTCTTGATCTCGCACTCCGGAAGACTGCTCCTTCTGTTGTCGAGCGTTCATCTTGAGCCTTCCATTCGACGAGAAGCTAAAATGCTCTCGCGGAATCGGAGCGTAGGACTCGTCAAGTCGCGCTGTTGCTTCGATCACTGCTGTTTCGCGGATCGTCCTTCGCGCTGAGGAATTCCAGTCCAAGCGGCCCCATCGCGGTTACTTGCGCTCTGTGCACCCAGGGCAGTCCGATTTGTACGCTGTTCATTGACGACTCCGATTCCGATCATACGCGAGCGTTCACATCAGCCGCTCGGGAATCCGAACATCAACCACGACTGATTGGCTGCCCAGTGGGGGTAAAGCTCGGTCATCTGGTTGAACAGCTCTTCGTCGGACGCCGTGGTCTGCTGCAGCCGATCAAAGTCCAGCAGATAGCGCTTTGTGTCCTGGATCGCCGACGGCGAGTCGGGCGCACCAGGCTTCTTGTGACCGGCAACAACGATCGCTGGCTTCAGCGCTGCCAACCCGTCCAGCGCCGCGATCCAGTTCTTCCGGCTCTCGGGGGTGGTGTCGCCGACATACATGTGGCACTCGTTATACACCACGTCGCCAGCGACGATCAGGCCGATCGATGGAACGTGTAG
>Ga0181523_10005446_pt1 | contig 10501 bp, 12 predicted proteins | sample PEATcosm2014_Bin_43_FD_119752 | JGI IMG/M metagenome (GOLD analysis project Ga0181523, IMG submission 119752) | Peatland microbial communities from MTU Mesocosm Facility, Houghton, MI, USA - PEATcosm2014_Bin05_30_metaG | ecosystem: Environmental > Terrestrial > Soil > Wetlands > Peat | place... | reverse complement strand
TGGTGCAGAAGTATGACTATCGGTTGTCTCCATTTTCAAATCGAAAAATCCACTTGTGCCCTTCAATGTCCCTGTTCCCAAGTTCTTGCGCCAGTTCATCTATTCAACGTTGGGACGGTCATGTAATAGCAAGTAGATTAAAGGACTGGTGAATTAAAATGAAAGGCTCGACAACATTAAGACTACCCGATGATCGGCTCAAGGTTATCAGGGCTATAGCAGGATATGAAAACAGATCTCTTTCCGATATTTATACGGAACTCACCGACGAATACATTGGAAGGCACAAGGAAACCCTCGATCTGCTCGGTATCCCAAACTTTCTGAAAGAGTGTAAAGAGGGCTTGACCGAAATCCGTGCCGGCGATTATAGAATCGTCTTTGCTTTAATGCCGGAGATCCACACAATAGCAGTCGTAAATATCGCGCCTCGTGGCGATGTTTATACATAGCGTCTGACTTTTTTGTGTATGTTACGAAAATTGAATACTCCGCCGACGAGACGTGTGTTTGTTTCTTCCCTCGCTAATCATGCATCAGTACATTTTTCCATGGGCACTGCGTCCTCAAAAGAAGGTATTACCATAGGCTATCCTTTTTACACTGGAGGGTAGAAACGGAAATTATCGATAGTCTTTGCAAGAGTCCACCCTGCCAGTTTTATCGCTTTCATGTCATAATCATCGCGGCAGCCATATCGAGGCAACTGACTTGGTTCTACTGACAATATTCAGTGCACGGAGTATGGCAATATCGATGATTACCGAAATCAAGCATCGGACCGAATGCTGCGACGAAGTTTACAAAAAAAACTATCGTTCTTCCGTAATGTAGAACTCGATAAAGAAAGCTTTTTGCATGGGTGATATTCGTATCCACGAAAGAAGTGTTTTATGAATAGTTCCCGTATGCAATATCTTCTTGATTGCATTTAAAAGGTAAAATGATATCCTTTAGATGTGCAAACAATACCTTCAAAGACTATTGGCAGATTCAGAACTTTCAGCTAAAGTGCTGTATCTGTTTAATAACTGGTGTGATTACGCATAGACAGTGAAAGAAGATCAATATGGCTGGAATAGCTGATTCTACTGTAAAGACAATAGTTCTCGTCCACGGCGGCTTCGTGGACGGCTCCGGTTGGGAAGAAGTCTATAAAATTCTCAAGAAAGACGGCTACACCGTCAGCATAGTTCAGAATCCAACGATATCACTCGCGGATGATGTTGCCATAACCCGGCGCGTTCTGGCGAAGCATAGCGGTCCAGTGATTCTTGTTGGTCACTCTTACGGTGGAGCGGTAATCACAGAAGCTGGCAACGATCCAAAGGTCGCAGGGCTTGTTTATGTCACCGCCTTTGCTTTGGATAACGGCGAGTCGGTTCGTCGCTTATCAAGGACGCCCCGCCTGACGCTCCCGTGCCACCGATACTGCCACCACAAGATGGTTATCTCTTCCTAGACAAAGCGAAGTTTCCCGCCGCATTCGCGGCTGACGTGGACGCGGAAAAGGCCGCGTTCATGGCTGACTCTCAAGTTCCATGGGGCGTGGGCGCGCTCAGCGGCACGATCAGTGAGGCGGCATGGAGGACTAAGCCGAGTTGGTATTTGGTCGCCACCGACGACAAGATGATCCCACCGCCGGCCCAGCATTTCATGTCCAAGCGTGCGGGTTCGACAGTCGTCGAGGTTCCGGGCAGCCACGCGATCTATATGTCGCAGCCAAACGCCGTTGCAATGCTGATTGAACGTGCCTCTAAAGAAGCGAACAAAAAAGCCGGTGCCTAGTATTTAGCAAGTCGATATAGCATGTCGAAGTCATCGAGGCTGCCATATCGAGCCTGCTGACTTGGTGGCTACTGAAAGTTCGTAGTGCCGTAGTATGACAAAATCGATGATAGTCTAAAATAACTATTGCTACCACTTTGCAGGTGTTTCTTATATCTAACCGTGATCTGCACTGCTGAGAAAAGAGATGTAACGCTAGGAAAGCATCGGTACGGGCCGTAGTAAAATATGCATTGTCTCAATACCAAGGGGTTGAGACAATCATCTCAACTCTTCCCGCAAACCGATCCCAGGTCCGTACCGCGACGGAATTTTTCCAGTCTTTCCTTATCCTTCTGAACTCTCTCCCCGTTGGCCCTCTCCAGTATGGAAATTACCAGAAATCTTCTGAAGATGTCTGACTCGTTGAGCCGATAATGAATCCACTTCCCGTGTTTTGTGTCAGCTACTAAGCCTGTATCCTTAAGTGTTGCAAGATGGAAGGAGACCTTCGGTTGAACAATATCAAGAGCGGCAACAATTTCGCAGACGCAGAGCTCACCGTGTTCGAGAAGTTTGAGTATCCTGAGTCTCGTCTCATCGCTAAGAGCCTTAAAAACTTGCATCATTTCTTGCATTCTTCTTAATACCTCCCACAACTAACGCATACCTTTTAGTATATATAAACAATACCATAATCACTTCTATATTTTGAATATAAAATAGTTTAGCGCTTTACATATTTGGTTTCAACTACTATCAACGTGCATTGACATGAATGGCACATATATATAATAGTATATATATTATCGTTAGACGTTGAGGGCCAAAAAGAAAGTGCGGGAGGTAACGTAATTCAGTGAAGACTGTCACGAAAAAATTGTCTTTTCTAGACCGCTTTCTAACCCTATGGATATTTGCAGCGATGGTCCTGGGGGTCGGCATCGGCTATTTTATTCCCGGTGTGGAGGGGTTGATCAACAGCTTTCAGATTGGCACGACCAATATTCCAATTGCAATCGGTCTGATCCTGATGATGTATCCTCCTCTTGCGAAGGTGAAATACGAAGAATTGGGGGAGGTGTTCAAAAACAAAAGAGTCTTGGCGCTTTCCCTCGTGCAGAACTGGATTATCGGTCCGATACTTATGTTTCTGCTGGCGATAATATTTCTTCAAGGATATCCGGAATATATGGTAGGTCTAATAATGATTGGCCTTGCGCGCTGTATCGCTATGGTAATTGTATGGAACGACCTGGCATGCGGCGATCCTGAGTACGCCGCCGGGCTGGTCGCCTTCAATTCGATCTTCCAGGTGCTCTTCTTCTCGGTCTACGCGTATATCTTCATCACTGTCCTGCCGTCCTGGTTCGGACTCAAAGGAGTTGTTGTCCATGTGACTATCGGCCAGATAGCAGAAAGCGTCTTCATATATCTCGGCATACCTTTTCTTGCCGGGATGTTTACTAGGTTCAGCCTGCTCAGGATCAAAAGTCGACAGTGGTATGAGCGCGAATTCATCCCGAGAATAAGCCCATTCACCCTCATATTTCTTCTTTTCACGATTATCGTCATGTTTTCGTTGAAGGGGAATTATATCGTCAGGCTTCCTGTGGATGTGGTGCACATTGCAATACCGCTGCTGATCTATTTTGTTATCATGTTTCTTGTTTCGTTCTATATGGGAAGAAAGATAGGTGCGGATTATGCGAAGACCGCAACGCTTTCATTTACTGCGGCAAGCAATAACTTTGAGCTGGCTATTGCTGTTGCCGTAGCCGTATTCGGCATTAACTCAGGCGCGGCGTTTGCGGCCGTTATCGGTCCTCTTGTCGAAGTGCCCGCCCTGATTGGGCTCGTAAATGTGGCCCTATATTTTCAAAGGAAATATTTTTCGGACCAATTCTGCAAAGTGTCTGATGTTAAGCCTCAATCGTAACTTAACAGGACATCAGAGAGGTTAGAATGGAGAAAAAACGTGTGTTGTTCGTATGCATTCATAACAGCGCTCGAAGTCAGATGGCTCAAGCATTTCTGAATATGTTAGCGGGTGATCGTTTTGTAGCTGAAAGTGCAGGCCTTGAGGCTGGCACTTTGAATCCCATTGCTGTGGAGGCAATGGCCGAAGTCGGCATTGACATATCGGGGAATACTACTCGTGGAGCGTTCGATTTACTAAAAAATGGCCAGCGTTACCATTACGTGATAACAGTTTGTGATGCAGCTAATTCTCAGAAGTGCCCGATATTTCCCAATACTTTGCAGTACCTGAACTGGAGTTTTCCTGATCCTTCTCAGTTGCAAGGTACCCATGATGAAAAAATGAAGGAAGTTAGAACGATTCGCGATGCCATCAAAGAGAAGCTGCAGGCCTGGATATCCACGCCGGAAGAAGATCGTGGAGCAAATATTCCACCTTTCAAGGTTGGCATATAAAGACAATTATCGATATAACCTATGGCAGAACTTAAACTTATATCTATCAATGAGAAGTCGTTAAATAACAGTCCGGCGTCCGTTACTACACCAGGAGCCACTTGAGGCACTAAGGAATGCTGTCCCGGAGGGACGGACCGTAGAGAGCCATGGATAACGGGATTTGTCGATTCAGGCAATGGCAGCGTCCCACGAGTCTCGACTGACATCACTAGTAAGGACAAGTGGGAGCATCTGAAGTGCCGGGCAAGTTCTTTCCGAAACAACTATACGATTATTCCGGGATTGTATGCTGTTGGGAATCCCGATGCTTACTCCGACGTCATCGTTACCGCCAATTACAAATATAGTTTTGACGCAGTCCGTAGCGAGCTGAAAGGGCTGAATTTATGGATCCTGGTCCTAGATACCAAGGGTATCAATGTTTGGTGCGCTGCTGGGAAGGGGACATTCGGGACTGATCAGTTGGTTAAGCAGATTAATATTGAGAGATTGAAACAGGTCGTCAACCATAAAAGAGTTATAGTTCCTCAGCTTGGCGCAGTTGGAGTGAGTGGTTACAAGGTGTCGAAGGCTACGGGATTCAAGGTCCATTTCGGTCCTGTGCAAGCGAAAGATATCAGTAAATTTATAGAGACAGGATATAAGGCGGGACCTGAAATGCGCACGATCCATTTTACTTTGGGTGACAGGCTTGTTCTCACTCCGATGGAAATAAATCCTGCAATGAGAAAGTTTCCGCTCTTTGCGCTGATCGTGCTTCTTATATGCGGGCTTCAGCCGCAGGGGATTCTTTTTAAAGATGCCTTGCGAGGGGGATTGCCATTTCTTGCCATGGGACTGGCGGCAATAATGTCCGGCGCATTTCTAACACCTGTCCTTTTGCCCTTTATTCCTTTTCGGTCATTTGCGGTAAAAGGCTGGATTGTAGGCATGGCCACAACCTTGCTTGTGGTAAGAACTACCGCAATTCTTGATGATGCGAACGCCCCTCTTTTTGCGCTCACATACATCTTCTTCCCGTTGTTTTCCTCCTACTGGGCGCTTCAGTTTACAGGCTCTACAACATACACGAGCATGACCGGTGTGAGCAAGGAGATGAAGATCGCCATTCCTGTATATATAGGTTCTCTTGTCGTGTCCGTTATCCTGGCGATACTATACAAAATGAATCAATGGGGTGTTCTATGAAATATTTGCTTGATGTATCGACACTCAAACTGATTTCCGAAAGATGCAAAGGCTGCGGCACCTGCGTCGAAGTCTGCCCTCACGAAGTCCTTGCCATGGACAATAAAAAAGCCAGCATAATTGATAGGGATAAGTGCATGGAATGCGGAGCATGCATGAACAACTGCTCTTTTGGCGCCCTTCAAGTAAACAAGGGAGTCGGCTGCGCAGCAGCGATTATCAACAGTATGATATACGGAGGCGAACCTTCCTGCGATTGCAGCGGGGATTCAAAGAGCACAAATTGTTGCTGAAACTCTCCGCTCTATTGCAGCATTGCCAGGGAAGTCCCAATTATTTTATAGTTCTGCTACTGACGAGAACTTTGTCGCGTAAAACTCACCGGAAGATCGAATCCTCATAGCCATTAAACTGCGGTCTTAGCCGTAATCTGAAAAGCAGCGGTGTCAGTTTCTTTCGGCATATAGGAAATGGTCGCAGACAGTATGCTTCCACGAACACACAATTCCTGATTCGATATGCAAAAAGTTTGAGCTGGTTTTTTATTCGCTGTATTCTACCGGAGCTTATTACACACAAAATCGAATATTTCGTAATTGCGCAATTGACGCAAGTCGGCAATGTTATTGAATTTGTCATTTATCGGGTGTGAAATTATAAAAGATACTTTGCTATCTGCCACTCCTCCATGAGAGCGAAGGCGCATTCCACCCAGTTTGGTCAGGTCATGGTTCTCTTTTTTGGTCCCAATTACGGTTCCCTTATCTCCTATGACAATCAAATCGCCAATGCGATCAGGTGGTAATTCAAATTTTGTAACAGCAGAAGCGCGATCAATAACCATCTCTAATCCCGGAAGTTTACCGATGACATTTAAAACACCAGGAATGGATATCTGACTGCGAAAAAAAATCGTTGCAAATGATCCTAGAGCACCATGATGAGCAACGTATGGATCTGTAATCGGCAGTATAACCTTTGCATTGCCTTTTCCTATTTCCTGGTCAAGCACGTCCTGCAGATATATAACGTTTGGTGATCCGTGCGCATTCGATTTATCATTCATGCCATGGTCTCCGGTTAAGGCAATGATGGCGCCCGAAGCGGCAAGTCGGCCGAAAGCATGGTCAAGGGCATGATAAAAAGCATTCGCTTCTTTTGTCCCAGGGGCATACTTATGCTGTATATAATCTGTCAGGGAGAGATACATTATGTCCGGTTTTTCTCTTTGGAGAATTCTTATGCCCGCTTCAAGCACGAAAAGTGAAAGGTCACCCGAATAAACATCCGGCAGAGACTTCCCGACATATTCAAGGCAATTGTCGATCCCGTTCTTCTCTCTTGTGCATTCATCGGCCTTCTCTGAAGAAAAAGTAATGCCGTTCTTTACCTTGTACCGCAACATCTTGCTTAATTTATCTTTTGCTGTAATTACCGCCACTTTTGCGCCATACTCCGAAAATTTAGCCAGTATGCTTTCGGCTCTCATAAATTCCGGCTCATTCATCATTACTTCTTTGCCGGTTTCAGGGTTCAGAAAATAATTTCCTGAGATTCCATGCACCGAAGGCGGAACGCCAGTTATGATCGATATATTGTTAGGGTTTGTAAAGCTGGGCATGGCCCCGCAGGCTATCGCAGAAAAGCCCTTATCCATAAATTTTTTTATGTTTGGGATCAGATCTCCTTCGAGGGCGGCGGTTATGTATTCAGGGTCTCCTCCATCTATGCAAACGACGACCACAGGAGAAGAAGGCCAACTATAACTTTTCCCATTGACAGTAATCTGCCCTTGATGTCCGCTGGAATTCCTCACGCAATCCTCCAAATATTTGTATTTTATTGTTGCGTAGAATAATAACATGCTCGCAAAAACTTTCAGAAGTCTTAACCATTTGATCAGCACACGTACGAGTCTGGCAGAATAATCGTGAGAAGTCAGTTTTAACTAAAGTGTCATTCTTCTGTAACGTAGCTGTAACTTCGGTTATGCGATCATTGTCTAGACAACTAGACTGCATTTTTGAGGCGTTTAAATGATCAAAAGGGACAATGGCGTTACATATTATCACCAACTCTCTAATATCCTTATTGAGCAGATAGGCGATGGGACTTTCGGAAAAGGCAATCGTCTGCCCACCGAAAATGAGCTTAGCCGGGCGTATGGACTGAACAGGCATACTGTAAGGCGGGCGATTGAACGGCTAGAAGACGAAGGTCTTATATATAAAATAAAGGGAAAGGGCTCATTTGTTGCGAATACTAAAATTCCTTTCAAAGTCTCAAAAAAAACGCAGTTTACAACATTGATGCTCTCCGCAGGTATGACTCCAGATTCGAAATTGCTGAATGCATACGAAATCGCAGCGGGGAAAGAATTGTCGAAAACACTCCGGATTGATCCGTCTAGCAAGGTTGTGACACTGGACATACTGAGGTATGCGGATGAAGTGCCTTTTTGCCATTCAATGTCCTATCTGAGATCGGACATCTTTCCGGGTCTTGTCAATTTGCTAAACGGTCTTTACTCCATCTATGACGTGCTAAAAAAACACTACGACGTCGATATGCAGAGGGTGTCTTCCACTTTCGAGGTTTCGATGCCGGGTGATCAGGAAATGGATATGCTGCAGATAACAGCAAGAATGCCTGTCCTTGTGGTCAGCAGCATATCAAGAACCCAGAATGGAGATTTGGTGGAATATTGTAAGACATCGTTCAGGGGAGATCTAAGCAGACTTACAGTTGATTTCGACGATGAAAGGAGATGATATTCAGGAAAAGATCGAGAGCCCTGAGCGCTTGCTTGATCCCAGCATCAGCCATATAAATGAAATGTTTTTCACTATTAAATGTACACGGAGGAAAAAATGAAAAAGTATTTTCTAGCTTTGGGGCTTGCTGCGGCCCTGGTGACACTTGTCGGCGGGGTGCTCCAGGCCAAGCAGAATAGCCTGGTTATGGGATTAATTCCAATTGAAGACCCTAAAGCGATGATGGAGCAAATCCAGCCCATGAAGGCATGGCTGGAGAAGGAAGTGGGTCAGAATATCGAGCTTTTCACTGCCACTGATTACACTGGTGTAATCGAGGCTATGCGGGCCAAGAAGGTTGATTTTGCCTGGTTCGGTCCCTTCTCTTATGTGCTTGCCCACGAACGGGCCGGGGCTGAAGCCTTTGCCGTAGGTATTGATGCCAGAGGCAAAAGCACTTATTGCTCATACCTCGTTGCCACCCCTGAAACAGCCCGTAAGCTGGGCATCTCCACTCAGTTGGTGGGCGAGGAGGGAATGAAGGTCATAGCTCAGAAGCTGGACAAACACAAGAATGAATTCACTTTTTCTTTTACTGATCCAGCCTCCACTTCCGGCTATGCCGTGCCAAGGTACTTCATGTGGAAAGTCGGCTTGGACCCTGAAAAGGTTTTCAAGAAAGTGGGTTTCAGCGGCACTCATGATGCAGCCGAGTTGATGGTAAAGAACAAGACAGTCGATATGGTTGCCGATAACGATATGACTAATCCTGCTATGGTCGCAAAGGGGCAAATATCGCCCCAGACCAATATTATTATCTGGAAATCTATCCCTCTTCCTGGTTCTCCCGTAGCATACCGGAAGGACTTGCCTGAAAGCGTCAAGGCCGCACTGAAAAAAGCAATTACCACAATCCCCAAAGAAGCCAACAAGGTCAAAGGGTTCGGCAACATAACCGGTTGGAAAATCGTAAGTGACAGCGACTATGCACTTATTAAAGAGATAAAGAAGGTTATAGACGGCCTGAGATAGGGAGTCCGGTGGCGCTGAGGACAGGTTCCCGGCCTAACATGAGTACCTGTCCCCTCCGGATACCGGAGGGCCTGGGAGGACATGATGATAAAGATATCAAATCTCACAAAACAGTATAATGGCTGCAAGGTCCTGCGGGATATCAATTTGCGGGTAAGGAAAGGGGAGTCGGTGGCCCTTATCGGTCCTAGTGGTTCAGGGAAAACCACACTGATCCGGACTATCAACGGGTTTGTAGTACCGGACTCAGGGAAGGTTTCAGTAGGCGGACGGGAAATAGAGTTTCACCGCCGGGAGTCTCTTCGCCAAAGCCGAAGAAAAATCGGTATGATCTATCAGCTTTTCAATTTGGTGGATCGGACCTCGGTTCATGTAAATGTAATGGCTGGAGCCCTGGGACGTCTAGACCGGGGATTTTCGTTGCTTTCTTCCACCGTAGGCTTTTTCGCGAAGAAGGAACTGGAGAAGGCCAGAGAGCTTCTCAGTTTTGTGGGACTCGAAGATAAGATCGGGGAAAGGGTAGACAGGCTGAGCGGAGGCCAGAAACAGAGGGTGGCTATTGCCCGGGCACTGATGCAGGAGCCGGAAGTGCTCCTGGCTGACGAGCCAATAGCAAACCTTGACCCTAAGGCCAGCCGGAAGATTATAGACCTTTTGCTTCAAATCAACCGTGAGAAGAAGATTACCATTATTACGGTTCTCCATCATATTGATTCTGTGCGCGACCATTTTGAGCGAGTAATTGCCCTCAAAGATGGGGCCATTTGCCTTGACGCGCATCCACGCAGCCTTAATGATGAATGCCTTCAGGATATCTATACGTTTGACGAGGAAACTGAATGCGTTATAGCGAAAGCCGGAAATTTGTGAACAGGGCTGAAAAACTGCTCCTGTGGTCGATTTCCCTGATCATTTTAGTTTATTCATTTAGGATTTCCAAGGTTGATATCGGCTCGCTCATAGATGGACTGTCACAATCGTTTTCTTTGATCAAGGAGATGCTGCCGCCCAATTTTTCAAGGTGGAGGCAAATTTTGCGGCTGACTGCGGAAACCGTGACAATGGGGTTTTGGGGCACGATGTTTGGCGCTTTTTTTGCTATTCCTCTCGGATTTCTCGCTGCCCGGAATACGGCCGGGAACCTATTATCATACAGTCTTTCCAGGTGCTTGATTACCATACTGAGATCAGTTCCCGACATTGTGTATGGCTTTTTTTTCGTGACCGCATTCGGCCTCGGGCCACAGGCGGGGATTGTTGCCCTGACCATGTCATCGGTGGGGCTTCTTGGCAAGTTTTATTCTGAAGCAGTGGAAAGCATA
>Ga0181523_10005445_pt1 | contig 10503 bp, 5 predicted proteins | sample PEATcosm2014_Bin_43_FD_119752 | JGI IMG/M metagenome (GOLD analysis project Ga0181523, IMG submission 119752) | Peatland microbial communities from MTU Mesocosm Facility, Houghton, MI, USA - PEATcosm2014_Bin05_30_metaG | ecosystem: Environmental > Terrestrial > Soil > Wetlands > Peat | place... | reverse complement strand
CACAGAGAGAAAAGGGCCAAGGCATGAAGAGTTTATTTAACCACAAAGAGCACAAAGAACACAAAGAAAGGGGCTCGGAAAAGGCCACGCCAAGAAGAATCATTTAACCACAGAGAGCAGAGAACACAGAGAGAAAAGGGCCAAGGCATGAAGAGTTTATTTAACCACAGAGAGCACAAAGAGCACAGAGAGAAAAGGGCTCGGAAAAGGCCAGGCCATGAAGAATTCATTTAACCACAGAGAGCACAGAGAACACAGAGAGAAAAGGGCTCGGAAAAGGCCAGGCCATGAAGAATTTATTTAACCACAGAGAGCAGAGAACACAGAGAGAAAAGGGCTCGGAAAAGGCCACGCCAAGAAGAATCATTTAACCACAGAGAGCACAAAGAGCACAGAGAAAAGGACTCGGAAAAGGCCAGGCCAAGAAGAATCATTTAACCACAAAGAGCATAAAGAGCACAGAGAGAAAAAGGCCAGGAATGTCCGCGTCTGCCGGACTTGGCAGGTCTTGATATCGTTCATAACCGCCTGTCGTAATTGAAAAATGCGCAGGAGAAGAAAGAAAACTCCCATCTGCTTTCTTTGTGCTCTCTGTGCTCTTTGTGGTTATTTCATTCCGTGGTCTTTGTGGTTGATTCATTCCGGGGCGGCGAACATGCGCATTTGAAACTTGTAGGAACCGAAGTTGATGAGGAGGCCGTGCTTGAGCCGCGCCGATTTCAGGTAGCCAAGGATTTGGGCCTCATGCTCCGGGGCCAGCGTTTTTGCCGTCTTGAGTTCGATAATCAATTCACCCTCGACCAGCAGGTCCGCCAGATAATCGCCAATCAGCGTTCCATCCTCGTCATAAACCCTGATCGGATGTTGCTGCTTGACGTCCAACCCAGCCTTCCGCAAGCGATGGGCCAGGGCGTTTTCGTACACCTTCTCCAAATGCCCGTGCCCGTGATAAACGTGGATGTCATAGGAGGTCTGCCGGACTTGGGCGGCCAATGTTTTGAGGTCTTTCATAAGTGCCTGTGTTTGTGTTCTTTGTGCTTGGTTTGCCCCGAGAGCTTTCGGGTTCATGGTTGATTCAGTTAATGCGTTTGTTCGGGGAGATGGAATGGGGAGCAGGCCTGGTAGAGTTTCATCTCTGATTCAAGTTGCCCGGCCAGATTGGTGTTGGATTGCGCCCCGGCCAAGCGCAAGGCGCGCTGGGCGGTTTCCACCGCTTCGGGAAACCGCCCGGCTTCCGCGAAGGCGGCGGCCAGGGTGTGGAGAATGATCGGGTTTGCTCCACCAGTCAGAGTGTTGGCCTGTTGGGCCAGTTCAACCGCTTTGCCGCCGTTGCGCAACGACGCTGAGGGACAAGTGGCCAGGAGCCACGCCAGTTGATTCTGGACTGCCATCTGGTTCGGCTGGATTTCCAGCGACTTTTGGTAATGGAAGATCGCTTTATCCATCCGTCCCAGCAGGAAATAGCCGCTGCCCAGGTTGTACTGGGCGGAGGCGTTGTCCGGCTCGATTTCCAGCGCCTTTTGAAAATGCGGGATCGCTTCATCCAGCCGGCCCTTTTGGGAAAGACAAATGCCAAGATTCATGTGGGCTTCCGCGTATTCCGGCTTGATTTTCAGCACCTCTTGGTAATGCAGGATCGCTTCATCCAGCCGGCCCAGTTGGAAAAAGCTGACGCCGAGGTTGAAGTGGGCTTCCGCCATGTCCGGCTTGATTTCCAGCGCCTTTCGATAATGCGTAATCGCCACATCCATCTGTCCCTTTTCGCGAAAAGCATCACCCAGGTTGTAGTGGGCTGGCGCGGCTGCCGGATTAATTTCCAGGGCCTTTTTAAAATGAGCAATCCCCTCATCCACGAGTCCTTCCTTGTGGAAAAGATCGAAGCCAAGGTTGTTGTGAGCCATCCAGGCATTGGGATTCAGGCGAAGGGTTCTTAGCCAGAGAGTTTCGTCGTCACCATACATCCCGCATTGATTCCACGTCAACGCGCCCAGCCCTGCCAGCAGCGTCGCGCAACAAATTCCCGTCACCCATTTGTTGCCGCCGGTCATGGCAGCCATGCCCGCCTTGAAGCCGGCTGCGAACAGGGCCAGCGGGCCAATAATGGCAAAATACTGCCAATGATCCGAGACCAGCGAATAATACATGAAAAAGATGTTGAAGAAGCCCAGCACCGGCAGGAGCATTACCGTGAAGTAGCCCATAGCAAGCAACGCGCCTTTGCCCCACCCATTGCGGTAACGCCAGCAAATCAACAATCCCGCCGCCCACAAAAACAGCGGCAGATAGGAGAGCGGAATGCCGGCGGGAATTTCCCATCGCGGATAGACAAAATTCAAATGCAGCGGCAGCAGCGCCTTGCCCAAATAAAACCACAAGGCCCAGCCCGCTCCCGCCAGCCGGGACCAAAAGCTGTCAGCGCGCACCGTCACGCCAATGGAAGCGCCCCGCTGAATCCAAATGGCCATGAGAAACCCTGCTGCCGCCAGCGCGATAAAAATCAGGCTGTGCAAGATGTCCTTGCGGCCGATTCGTCCGCGCCGCCACCAAGCCAGGCCCAGCAGCACAATCGGCAGCGGCACAACGGCGGTCTTGCCCATCAGCGCCACCGAGAACATTCCCGCCGCCAGCCAAAGCCATCGCCGTCGTCCCGAGTCCTCGAATGTCAAATAGAAATCCATGGCCGCAAGAAAGAGCAGCATTGCCAGCGTGTTTTTGCGCTGGGCGATCCAGGCCACGGACTCGACGTTGACCGGGTGGATCGCGAAGAGCGCCGCCGCCATCCACGCGCCCGGAATCTTCAGGCGACGGAGAATGCGCCACAAAAGGAGCGCGCTGCACACATGCAGCAGGACGCTGTCCGCGTGATAGCCCAGCGGGTTATCGTCCCACAGCCGCCATTCCACCCATAGGACGCTGGTGGTGGCGGGAACAAAGTCACCACCGACGGGGCGGTTGAACCAGGCGCGGTACCATCCGCCAGCTTGTCGGATAAGCGGGTTGGCCTGGAGCATGGAGTCGTCATTCCAGATGAATCCGGCATCTCGTACCGGCAGATATGCAGCCACCGTGACGAAGACCAGCAGCAGCGCGAGCACCCATTCCCGATTCCACGAAGACGGCAGAAATTCCGGTTTGGCCTCTTCGCCGGTCGGACGCTTTTTCTGCCAATTCATGTGCGCGCCGACTTTACCCGCATCTCCAAGCCAGCTCAAACGCAAATTCATGACGCATGGTTGCGCAATGCGTCAATGTGTTTGTTCAGGGATATGGAATGGGCTGCCTGACTGGTAGAGATTCAGCTCAAATTGAAGTTGCCCGGCCAGCCTGGAGTTGGATTGCGCATTGGCGATACTCAAGGCGCGCTGGGCGGTTTCCACCGCTTCAGGGAACCGCCCTGCCTCGGCGCAGGCCGCCGCCAGCGTGCAGAGATAGAGCGGATTTTCCCCGCCGGTGAGTTGATTGGCCCGTTGCGCCAGTTCAACCGCCTTATTGCCGTCGCGCAACGCAGCTTGCGGGCAGGTGGCAAGAATCCAGGCCAGATTCTTCCGGGCTTCCGCAAAGTCCGGCTGGATTTCCACCGCCTTTTGGTAATGCGCGATGGCTTCATCCATCCGGCCCAATTGGGAAAAACCGTTGCCAAGACCGTTTTGGGCGTCGGCGTAGTCCGGCCTGATTTCCACCGCCTTTTGGAAATGCCGGATCGCTTCATCCATCCGGCCCTGCTGGCCAAAGATGGTGCCCAGGGTGTAATGGGCTTCGGCATTGTCCGGTTTGATTTGCAGCGCCTTTTGGTACTGCGCGATCGCATCGTCCATTTTGCCCTGTTGAAAGAAAGCGGTGCCCAGGTTGTAGTGCGCCTCCGCGTAATCGGGCTTGAATTGCAGCGCCAATTGGTAATGGGCGATCGCTTCATCCAGCCGTCCCTGTTGAGCGAAGACATTGCCGAGGTTGTAGTGGGCTTCGGCGTAGCCTGGACGGATTGCCAGGGCCTTTTGGTAGTGCGCGATCGCCTCGTCCAGCCGGCCCAGTTTGCGAAAGGTGAGGCCCAGATTATAACAGGCTTCCGCATCGTCGGGGTTGATTTGCAGGGCCTCCTGGTACTGGAAAATCGCTTCGTCCACTCTTCCCTTTTGCAAGAGAGCGATGGCCAGATTATGATGCGCTTGCGCGTAGCGCGGGTTGATTTGCAGCGCCTCTTTGCATTGGGTGATGGCTTCGTCCACTTTTCCCTTTACCAGATAAATTCCGGCGAGATCGCCGTGGGCCAGGTAGTTGTCTGTGGGGCAGGCAGCAAGCGCGTGGGTCCACAAGGTTTCACTGTCTTTCCAATAGGCGGCCTGCTTCCAGGCACAGACCATCAGGACTCCGAGCACGCCGGCCATGAGGCCCCCAATCGCCATGCGGCCTGCACGCCACTTCGCGGCCCACTCCGCCACCCACCATGTCAGCGCCAGATAAATACCAATCTGCGGCAGGTAGGTGTAACGATCCGCATGGGCCTGCTCGGCCACTTGAATGAAACCCAGCACCGGCAGCAGCATCACCAAATACCAGAACCATCCGACGAGCAGCCACGGCTGCTTGCGCCGCCACGCCAATGCGAATGCGGAAAGACCCGCCAGCAAGGTCGCCGCCAGCCCTACTTCCCATGCCGGGAGCCCATCGCGTGGGTAGGGATAAAACACCGCCAGGCCCGCCGGCCAGACCATCTGGCCAAGATAAACCATGCAGGTAGCCAACGCGTTGGCCAAGCGCAACGGCAGCGATACTGATGCGGTTGGGATGATGAGCGCGGTTTGCGCATACAGCGTCGCGATGCAGGAAGCGGCGGAAAGGGCCAGCAAGGGCAGCTTTTCCAGCACTAACCCCGAAAGTTTTCGGTGTTCCACCCGTTGCAACGGCCAATAATCCAGCAGAAGGAGCACCAAGGGTAACGTCACCAGCATTGGCTTGCACATCAGGCCCAAGGCAAAGAGAACAAGAACCAAACCATAACGCGCCCACGACCATGGAGAACGCGCATAGCGGAGATAAGCGCCGACGGTCAGCATGAAGAATAATCCACTGAGCACATCCTTGCGCTCGGCCACCCAGGCCACCGATTCCACGCGCAACGGATGGATGGCAAAGACAGCCGCGACAAACGCGCTGCGCCAAAGGGCGCCGGTCATCTGGCGCAAAACTAGAAAGAGCGCGATGACGGTTGCGGTGTGGAGCAGGACATTGGTGAGATGATGTCCGGCGGGATTCAAGCCGTAAAGCTGGCAGTCCAGCATGTGGGAGAGCCAGGTCAACGGATGCCAGTTGTCGGAATGGCCCCGGGTGAACGCCCAGACCATGCCCTTGAACGTCAGCCCCCGGGCCACCATTGGATTCTCAAACACATAATCACCATCGTCGAAGTCAATGAACTCGTGCCGCAGAGTCTGCCCGAAAACGGCAAACGTCATTGCGGCCAGCCCCAGGCAAACCGCCGGAACCCGCCAGCGTTGATCCCAGCGGCCGGCGACGACGGGGTCTTTTAGCGGAGATTGCTTGCCGATCATATTCTGCGTCATTCCTTTAATGTGTTTGTTGAGGGCTATGGAATGGGGTGCCGGCCTGGTAGAGTTTCAGCTCTGATTGAAGCGCCCCGGCCAGCCTGGTGTTGGATTGCGCCCCGGCCAGGTGCAAGGCGCGCTGGGCGGTTTCCACCGCCTCGGGAAACTGGCCGTCTTCGGCGAAGGCGGCGGCGAGCGTGTGGAGAATAATCGGGTTTGCTCCACCAGTCAGAGTATTGGCCTTTTGGGCCAGTTCCACCGCCTTGGGGCCGTTGCGCAACGACGCCTCCGGACAAGTGGCCAGGAGCCACGCCAGATTATTTTGGACCGACGGATCAGCGGGTTCGATTTGCAGCGATTTCTGAAAATGGGCGATCGCTTCGCCCACGATTCCTTTTTGCAGTAGAGCGTTGCCGAGGTTGTTTTGTGCTTTGGCGTTGTCGGGCTTGATTTGCAGCGCTTTTTGGAAATGGGAGATCGCTTCGTCCACATTTCCCTTTTGCAGCAGAAGATTGCCAAGGTTGACATGGGCATTCACGTAGTCGGGTTTGATTTGCAAAGCTCTTTGGAAATGAGAGATCGCTTCGTCCATTCTTCCTTTTTGCAGAAGAGCGTCGCCGAGGTTGTAGTGGGCATCCGCGTCGTCTGCTTTGATTTCCAGGGCCTTTTCGCAATGAACAATCGCCTCGTCCACTTTGCCCGCTTGCAGCAAAGCGATACCGAGGTTGACTTGGGCACGCGCGTTGTCTGGATTGATTTGCAGCGCGTTTTGGAAATGGGAGATCGCTTCGTCCACATTTCCCTTTTGCCGAAGAGCGATGGCCAGGTTGTAGTGGGCATCCGCGAAGTCTGGGTTGATTTGCAGCGCCTTTTGTAAATGGGAGATCGCTTCGTCCACTTTGCCCTTTTGCAGAAGAACCTTGCCGAGGTTGTAGTGCGCAGACGCATCGCCGGGCTTAATCTGCAAGGCTTGTTCGAAATGGCTGATCCCTTCGTCCGGTTTTCCCTTTTGGCAAAGAGCGGTGCCGAGGCTGTTGTGGACATCGGCGTAGTCGGGCTGGATTTGCAACGCTCGTTCGAAATGACTGATCGCTTCGTCCAATTTCCCCTTATCACAAAGAACGTTGCCTAGATTGAGTTGCGCTATGGCGAAGTTAGGGTTGATTTTCAGCGCCTTTTGAAAATGAGCAATCGCCTCATCGGGTTTCCCCTGTTGGAGACAGCCAAGGCCGAGGCCGATGTGGGCTGCCGCGTCGTCGGGCCTGATTTCCAACGCCCTTTTGTAATGAGCGGTCGCTTCGTCCACTCTGCCCGTCTGGTCAAGAAGAGCGTTGCCGAGGCGGTAGTGGGCCACATCGTTGTTCCTGGTGCAGGCGAGTGTGTGGTTCCACAAGGTTTCGCTGTTTTTCCAATACGCGGTCTGTATCCAGGCGCAGACCATCAAGGCGCCAATCACGCCGGCCATGAGGCCGCCAAGAGCCACGCGGTTCACCCGCCACTCCGCCACCAGCCACGTCAGCGCCACACAAATCCCGATCTGTGGCAGGTAGGTCATGCGATCCGCATGTGGAAATTCGCCCACTTGAACAATGCCGATCATCGGCGTCAACATTCCCAAATACCACAGCCAGCCCACCAGCAACCACGGCCGCGTCCGCCGCTCCCGGCAGGCGACCGCGGAAAGGCCGGCCAGCAGCGCCCCTGCCAGCGCCACTTCCCATGGCGGCAGGCCGATGTGCGGATAAGGATAAGGCTCCGCCAGTCCTTGCGGCCAAACCATCTGGCGCAGATAGACCGAATAAGAAACCAACGCATTACCGATCCGCGAAAGCATGGAAATAGGGGCTTGGTAGGCGATCCCTTTTTGCACCGTCATAACAGTCGTTGCGCACGCCGCTGCGGCCAGCGCCAGCAGGGGAACCTTTTCCAGGATCAACCCTGAAAGCTTTCGGGACTGTTCGAACCGGCGCAAAGGCCAGTAGTCCAGGAGCAACAGCACAAAAGGCAGCGTCACCACCGTCGGCTTGGAGAGCAAGGCCAGCACGAACGCGACGGCAACCATCAGGTAGCGGCCCGGTGAATCCGGCTTGCGCGCATAGCGGGCATACGCGCCGAGCGTGAGCATGAAGAAAAAGGCGCTGAGCACGTCCTTGCGCTCCGCCACCCACGCCACCGATTCCACCCGCAGCGGATGGATGGCAAACACCGCCGCCACGAACGCGCTGCGCCAAAGAGCGCCGGTCATCTGGCGCAGAATGAGGAACAGCAGGATGACCGATGCGGTGTGCAACAGGACATTGGTGAGATGATACCTGCCGGCGTGGAGACCGTGGAATTGATAATCCGCCATGAGTGAAAGCATCGTCAGCGGGTGGTATAAAAAGCAGTCCGCGTGGGTGAAAACCCAGGCGAGGCCCTTCATGCTCAAACCGCCTGCGACCTTCGCGTTCTCATAAACATAGACATTATCATCACAATTCACGAACCCGAAACCCAGCGTCTGCCCGAAAACGGCAAACGTTATTGCGGCCAGCACCAGGCAAACCACTGGAACCCGCCAGCGTTGAACCCAGCCACCCGCGTCGGCGGCGGCTTTTCGCACGGATCTGACGACGTCTCTTCGCAGATGTCTGAGGGCGGCCAGTAACCGAGCTTCGTGGGCGTTCATATTTTGCGTGGCGCCTTAATGTGTTTGTTCAGGGACATGGAATGGGCTGCCTGACTGGTAGAGATTCAACTCAAATTGAAGCTGCCCGGCCAGCCTGGAGTTGGATTGCGCTTCGGCCAGACGCAAGGCGCGCCGGGCGGTTTCCACCGCTTCGGGGAACCGCCCAGCCTCGGCGCAGGCCGCCGCCAGCGCGCAGAGATAGAGCGGATTCTCCCCGCCGGTGAGTTGATTGGCCCGTTGCGCCAGTTCAACCGCCTTTTTGCCGTTGCGCAACGCAGCCTGCGGACAAGTGGCAAGAATCCAGGCCAGATTCTTCCGGGCTTCCGCAAAGTCCGGCCTGATTTCCACCGCTTTTTGGTAATGCGCGATTGCGTCATCCATGCGGCCCATTTGGGAAAAGCAGTTGCCAAGACCGTCCCGGGCATCGGCGTATTCCGGCTGAATTTCGAGCGCCTTTTGGAACTGACGGATCGCTTCATCCGTCCGGCCCTGCTGGCCGAAGATGGCGCCCAGGTTGCAATGGGCCACTGCGTTGTCCGGATTGATTTGCAAGGCCATTTGGTATTGCGCGATGGCGTCGTCCCATCTTCCCTTTTGGGAAAGAGCGACGGCAAGATTAAAATGCGCCTCGGCGAAGCCGGGGTTGATTTGCAGCGCGATTTGGAAATGGGTGATGGCATGATCCACTTCGCCCTTGAGCAGAAGAGCTTCGCCGAGGTTGATTTGGGCTTGCGGATAGCCGGGCCTGATTTGCACGGCGTTTTGGTAATGGGCGGCCGCTTCCGCCATTCGACCCTGCTGGCGAAGAACGTTGCCGAGGGTGAAGTGGGCCACGTAGTTGTCAGAGGTGCAGGCGAGGGCGCGGGTCCACAAGGCTTCGTCCGTTTTCCAATACGCGGCCTGTTTCCAGGCAACGACCGTCAACACTCCGACCATGCCGGCCATGAGGCCCCCCATCGCCACGCGGCCCAAGCGCCGATTTGCGCCCCACTCCGCCGCCATCCACGCCAGGGCCACATAAATCCCGATCTGCGGCAGATAGGTGTAGCGATCCGCATGGGACTGATCGCCGACCTGGATGACTCCGATCACCGGCAGCAACATCACCAAATACCAGAGCCAACCGATGAATAACCAGGGCTGCTTCCGCCTCCGCCCCAATGCGATTGCCGAAAGGCCGGCGAGCAAGGCGCCGGCCAGCATTACTTCCCATGCGGGCAGCCCGTTGAGCGGATAGGGATAAAACGGCGCCAGTCCCGCCGGATAAATCATCTGGCGCAGATAAATCATGCAGCCCGCCAACGCATTGGCCAGGCGCGCCGGCAGCGAAAATGACCCGGTCGATTGAATGCTTCCGTGCTGCGCCAAAAGCGTGGCCAGGGAGACGGCGGCGGAAAGCCCCAACAAGGGCAACTTTTCAAGCACCAGCCTTCCCGCTGATTCCACCCGTTGCAACGGCCAGTAATCGAGCAGCAACAGCACGATGGGCAGCGTGACCAGCATCGGCTTGCACATCAGACCCATCGCAAACAGAAACACCACAAGCCCGTAGCGGGTCGGCGACCACGGACGGCGCGCATAGCGGACATAGGCGCCGATAGTCAACATGAAGAACAACCCGCTGAGGACGTCCTTGCGCTCGGCCACCCACGCGACCGATTCCACCCGCAACGGATGGATGGCAAACACGGCGGCGACAAAGGCGCTGCGCCAAAGAGCGCCGGTCATCGCCCGCAGGAACAGGAAGAGCAGAATCACTGTTGCGGTGTGGAGGAGGACATTGGTGAGATGATGTCCGGCGGGACGCAGTCCGTATAATTGACAGTCGAGCATGTGCGAGAGCCAGGTCAGCGGAAACCAGTTGGCGGATTGGGCCTGGGTGAAGGCCCAGACGACGCCGTTGAACGTCAGACCCCGGACGACCACGGGATTCTCATACACATAACCGCTGTCGTCGAAGTTGAGGAACCCGTGAGCCAGCGTCTGCCCGAAAACGGCGAAGGTGATCGCGGCCAGCGCCAGGCAAAGGCCCGCCACCCGCCAGCGTTGATCCCGGCGGTCCGCGCCAACGGAGACGTTTAGCCCGGATTGTTGTGCGATCATGCGGATTCATTTAACCACAACGAGCTGATTTAACCACAAAGTTGTTCCCCATAGTTAAATAAAAGGCAGGGCGCATCCCGCTTGACTGCGGCGCATGGCCCGCCAAATAATCGCGCCGTTGGCCTGACGAAAAATTGTGTCCACACCTGATCCTGATTTGCTCCCGCCGCGCTGGCAGGCGGCCTGGCGTTG
>Ga0181523_10005443_pt1 | contig 10505 bp, 10 predicted proteins | sample PEATcosm2014_Bin_43_FD_119752 | JGI IMG/M metagenome (GOLD analysis project Ga0181523, IMG submission 119752) | Peatland microbial communities from MTU Mesocosm Facility, Houghton, MI, USA - PEATcosm2014_Bin05_30_metaG | ecosystem: Environmental > Terrestrial > Soil > Wetlands > Peat | place... | reverse complement strand
GCCGCGCTGCGTGCGGCCAAGTTCGTCGCCGGCCAGCATCATCGGTACGCCCTGCGACAGCAACAGTGTCGCAAGGAAGTTGCGTTTTTGCTGCTCGCGAAGCGCACGAATTGCGGGATCCTCGCTCGGGCCTTCGACGCCGCAATTCCACGACCGATTCTGACTGTCGCCGTCGCGGCTATCCTCGCTGTTCGCCTCGTTGTGCTTTTCGTTGTACGAAACGAGGTCGGCGAGCGTGAAGCCGTCGTGCGCGGTGACAAAGTTGATGCTGGCTAGCGGCGTGCGGCCGCCGGCGCGGTAGAGATCCGAACTGCCGGTGACGCGCGATGCAAACTCGCCCATCGAATAGCCCGCGCCGCGCCAGAAATCGCGCACGCTGTCGCGGTATCTGGCGTTCCATTCCTTCCAGTTGACCGGAAAACCGGCGACCCGGTAGCCGCCATCGCCGACATCCCACGGCTCCGCGATCAACTTGGCCGTCGAGATCACCGGGTCCTGCGCAATCGCCGCAAAAAACGGGCTGCTGGCAGCGAATTCGCCGTGCGGTCCGCGCGCAAGCGTGGTCGCAAGGTCGAAACGGAATCCGTCCACGTGCATCTCGAGTATCCAGTAGCGCAGGCTGTCCATGACCATTTGCAGAACCCGCGAGTGTGTCAGGTCCAGTGAGTTCCCGGTGCCGGTGTAATCCTCGCATCGGCCGCTGCCGTCGGTGCGCAGCCGATAGTAAGTCGCGTTGTCGATTCCGCGAAAACAAATCGTCGGTCCGCACTCATTGCCCTCGCCGGAATGGTTGTAAACGACGTCGAGGATCACTTCGATTCCTGCGCCGTGCAATGCCTTCACCATCGCCTTGAATTCCGTGACGCAACCGCCGGGCGCACCGCCGGATGCGAAGCGGATGTCCGGCGCGAAATAGCCAATCGAATTGTATCCCCAATAGTTAGTCAGGCCGGTTTTGAATAGCCGGTGTTCGGGGGCGGCCTGATGCACCGGCATTAATTCAACCGCGTTCACGCCGAGCGAGGTCAGGTGCCGGATAACCGCCGGCGAAGCGAGCGCCGCAAATTTGCCTCGAATCCGGTGCGGCACTTCGGGATGCAGCGCGGTCATCCCCTTCACGTGCGCCTCGTAGATGATGAGATCCTTCCACGCAATTGCGGGCTTGCGATCGCCATCCCAGTCGTACGCCGAATCGACCACCACGCACTTGGGCATTGCGGGCGCGCTATTGCGCAGATCCAGACGAGGCGCAGCGTCGACGGCGGTCGCGCGATAGCCGAGCATCGAATCGTGCCATTGAGGCGTGCGATCGAGCATCCGCGCATACGGATCGAGCAACAGCTTGGCGGAGTTGAAGCGATGTCCCGCGGGGGGATCGTAGGGACCGCTGACGCGATAGCCATAACGCTGCCCGGCCCGAGCGCCGCGAACATAAACGTGCCAGATGTGTTCGGTGCGCTCGACCATCGGGATTCGCGCGATCTCGGCGTTACCACTGACCGCGGAGCCGCCAAACAGGCACAGCATCGCGCCGGTCGCGTACTCGGAAAATATCGAAAAGTTCACACCGGCACCGTCGCAGGTCGCGCCAAGCGGATAAGGCCTGCCGGGCAGAATTTCAAATTTGGTTTTCGACATTTTGAAGATGACACTAATGGCAAGCCGTACCGATGATCGCAACCGTTGCGGTATTTCGCAGCGGCGAGGCGGGCCTGGGCACGCCAGACATCATCAAGGCTGCTCTAGATTCATGATGGAGGGCTTGACTTATTGTAAACAATGGTAAACAGTACAACCCGCGACAGCATCGGGTATAGCGATATCGCGCAGCGAAACTCGATCGCGGCGATGCAAGAGAATCAGCTGACCTCGTTGGCGCCGGAATGGACCCTGGCGCCGTCGAAGTCCGCCTCCGCATCGCGCCCGACGTCTGTCGGCGCCAGCGCGGTCAGGTGGGCCTTTCGGACACATCTGGCTGTTCACGGCGTCAGGAAAAATGGCTCAAAAGCGCACCGCCAAAGTTGCAGCCGTGCACATCCACACTATGATTAGTACGCGATCCGGTTGGACTACCTATAGGTAGTCTGGCACACGATTTGCTCATTTTAGCCAGATATAAATGAGTTTTGAAAAGCACCGCGAGTCCTTAAAAATAAACTTCCTGTCACGCCAGTTAGGCTGGAAGTTCGATTTCGTGGTCGTTTTATGAGTGCAGCCCTGATCTCATCGTCAACCACGGTGGAACGAATGCCGTCGCGAGAACCTGCGGCGCTGGAGACTCGTGAAGTTGACCATCTCGTTTCCAGGCTGCTCGCCGAGATCAACGTTCCGTTCGACTCGCTCGGGACCCGGGTCCTCAATCAGCTTTCTGATCTTAAAAAGGTTCTCTCCGCCGACTATGCGGACGTGCCCGCGCTTCCATCCAAGCCTCTGCTCAAGGAATTGGCGAAAATAGTCGAGAATGACATCAAGCGATACACCTCGGCTTACGCGGGCCTGGCGGATCTCGGCAGCCCGCAATTGCTGGGTTATCTGGGCAAGTTGTTCGGCCCGCGCGAAGTCGAACTGCGGGCAGAACCTTATCGCACCGGCGCCGGACTGGCGCTGCGCGGATTTTACTGCCGTGCGATGCTTGGCACCAAAAGCAAGTTCGTGATCTTCGTCAACACCGCGCATCATCCCGGCGCGGTCGCCGCGACACTCGGTCATGAACTCGGCCACTACATCTACGGCTCGTTAGTCGGAGAGCGGGCAGCCCACACGGCCTTCATGGAAGGCGCGTTCGCCAATCATCTGCTCGAAGAGGATGAACTGTTTGCCGACAGTCTGGTCGCGCTCGCAGCCTACAGCCCAGAATTGATCAAAAAGATTGGCGGCCTTGCGCAACTCAGGCCGGGTTTCTCCGACGATCTATTCAACCGGATAAAGTCCGCCTACGAGTTGATCGGTCCGCGTTATGGCCTCGATCTCAGCACGGGCAAGATGGCGGCGGCGTGGCGCGTCCGCTATCTCACCTCGATGGCTCACTTCTTCAAGCTGCGCTGCGCGCTCTACAAGTCGGCCGGAGTCTGACCTTCACGAAAAGGGGACAAGGCGGCCGCTCGTCGAAGTCAGACGGGCGGCATCGCTTTATCTGCCACCCTATAATTTACCTCGCCGCTCATTTCGCCGGCGAGGGCGCCGGCTCCGCAACCAGGCGCGCCGCCATCGGATGCGACTCGTGGCGAATCAGAATATCCATCCAGTACTTGTCGGCCATCGCGGCTGCGACCTTGTCCGCCATATCAGGCGTCGGCTCCAATCGGACCTTGTCGAACTCCTGGTCTGCAACCTTCACCTTCACGTAGGGACTCGCCGTGTTTTTCTGAACTCTCCCGAACGCTCGATCGCCCAGCCGGACGTATAGCTGCCCGTCGATAACGACCAGCCACAGATTCGACCAGTGCTCGCCCTCCTCGGGCCCGATCGTCATTATCTGGAGCGTGCTCTGGTCGCGGAAGGCATTCGGATCCCATCCGGGAACGGGGTTGTCCGCGGCGCAAGCCGCACCGATCAGGGCGATCCAGAAAACGGCCGACGCCATTACCAGGTTAATGTTGGATTTGATCTTCATCAGCTTGCACCCTCAGCCTTTCGGCCAGAAGCGTTAACTCGTTTCACTTTTCGAAATTCCGGGCGAACGCATCCTTCACATAATTGAATTCGGATTCGCAGGCGCCTTCGATTTTCACCGCCATGAACATCCAACAATGGGCTGCCGGCTCAGGCGATCGCGCCGCCGCAACTCGATCCCGCGCCCGCCGTGCATCCGAAACAATGCGACCCGGTCGCGATGCGCGCGCCTGCAAGTTTGCCGACATCGTTATCGTGGAGGTCCCAGATCGTCGATGCCGCACCGTCACCGATCGGAATTTCCAGCATCTGATTGAAATCGCAGTCGTAGAGCCGCCCGTCCCATCCGACGCTCACGAGGCTGCGGCACATCAGCCCATCCACGGTCGCGGGGTTGAAGTGATTCACCAGCAAGCTCATGTACGCTGAGTGAATCCCGGCAGTTCTCAACTGGTTGGCGAAGCGGGCGATCGGCATGTTGGTGATTGTCAGCAGGGAATCGAAAACGATTCCGAAATTGCGCGCGAGTTCACCCCGGTATTGCGCTTCAAGCTGGGCCTGCGGCGGCGGCAGCGACGCTCCGATCGGGTTGTACACGAGATCCAGCCGCAGCTCGCCGCTGCCGAATCCGACGGCATTGAGTTGATTCAACGCCGCGATGCTCTTGTCAAACACCCCCGTGCCGCGCTGACGATCGGTGTTCTCCGCTGTGTAGCATGGGAGCGAGCAAACCAGCTCGACGCGCGACCGCCGGTAGAAATCCACCAGCCATTCCATCCCGGGTTCCTGCGTCACCGTCAGATTGCATCGAACGATCACCTTGCGGCCAAGCGCACGCGCCCGTTCCACAATCATCGCGAAGTTCGGGTTCAGCTCCGGCGCGCCGCCGGTAATGTCCAGGGTTGCGACGCGCGGACTGGCCGCGAGCACTTCGATCACTCGCGCCGCCGTCGCACGCGTCATCTGTTCGGTCCGCCGCGGGCCCGCATCGACGTGACAGTGATGGCACGCCTGATTGCACAGCTTGCCGACATTTACCTGGATGGTCGCGGGCGATTTACGGCTGAGCGCGCGAATTCCATGGCGCGCCACCGTAGCGTCGAAGTCCGGACTGGAGAGTGACTCGGATATCGCGGCCATCGCAGCATTCTAACACGTGCGTTACGTGATCGTCACCGGGACAGCCGTGGCGTCCGCAGTCCGCGAACCCATCACCCAAAAAAGGCAGGAGACCGGAAGGCCGGCCTCCTGCGATACGGAAGGATCAACTGCTCGCGACAGTTCTAGTTGTGATGTTTTTGGATCTTTTCCGCGCGATGCATGAAGTTGTACGGGTGCTCTTTGAATTCCTTGCGTATGTACGGATGGGTTTTCAGATACTCGTGGAGGGCCGGATGCTGGTCCACCCACGCCTGATTGTCGATCAGTGTCGGATCTTTCTCGAGAGCCCGCGCAACGTTAGGATGCGAATCAAAGAACGCGTAGTCCGCGTTGGCGGCTCCTCCTGCGCCCATCATGGGCTGCGCCATCACCGGACCCGCCATCGCAAATGTCAGTACCGCTGCCGATAATATCGTGATTCCTCGTTTCATATTCATGGGCCTCCGCCCGCTAGGTTAGTACGACTCTCGTCGTATCTGGTTTCAATCCCGAGTGGGTATTATAGCAGAAGCGATTTGCATGCCATGCCACTGGCGGTGCTTGTTCTTCTGGAATCTTAAGGAGCGTTCATGAGCAAAAAACCAAACGAACGAACCTACCGCGGCGGATGCCATTGCGGACGCATCCGCTTCGAAGTGAGGGGCAAGCTCGAGCGCGTCTCGGAGTGCAACTGCTCGATTTGCACGAAGAAGGGCTACCTCCACTGGATCGTTGAGCGGGCCGCGTTCCGGCTGATCACGCCGCCCGATAACATCGCGGCCTACACCTTCAACACGAAAGTCGCCAAGCATCTTTTCTGCCCGAATTGCGGCGTCGCATCGTTCTATATTCCGCGCTCCGATCCCGACGGCATCGACGTCAATGTGCGATGCCTCGAGGGTGTGAACTTGAGCCGGCTCGAGTGCGACCATTTCGACGGACGCAACTGGGAGCAGAGCATCGCGGGGCACAAGGGACTCGAGCGCGGGCGGGCCGCAAAGTGAGGCCGCGCTGATGGCGACGCTGGGGTTTTTGCGCCGCGATTTCGAGGTGTTCGCGATCGAGGGTTTCAGCGCTCGCATGACGAAGATCTACGAGCACATCAGGCCCCGGCTGGTCCGGCTGGGGATCGAGCTGGCGCCGGAACTGTCGCGCAAACTGCACATGGAGTTTTTTCCGCACGTCGCCAAGCATATGCGGCGCACGGTGAATCCCCCCGATGAGACGTGGGTGGCATTCGGGCCGTCGGCGAGGGGATACAAGCGCTACGCATATCTCGCACTATGCATCTCCGGCGCGGGCATCCACGCGCGCGCGGTCGTGAAATCCGAGGCCGACAAGCGCCCCGAGATGGCGCGGCTCGTCAAGTCGAAGTCGGCTGAGCTGGGGAAAGCATTTCGCGGCGCCAGGATCCAGCAGTACCAAAACTGGGACTGCCAGACATTGCCGGACTCGGGCGCGGCCGGCGCGGACTTCTTCGACGGACTCGGGGATGCGCTCGCGAAGAAAACCGGCGGCATCGACGTCGGCTTCGGATGGCCGGTGCGCGACGCGCTGAAGGTCGATCGCGCGGAAGTACTCGACGCGTATCGCGAGCTCGAACCGCTCTACCGGGTGATCCGCTCGATCGCGTGATCGCGCTTCGACGCGCGGGGCAGGGGTGACCCCTGCACCCAGTGTTCAGGCCGCCCGCCGTTGGCGGGCGCGGCCCCTGCCAAAGGCTTAATACTGCGCTGCCGTCGCCACGGGCAGGGGTGAGCAGGGCACGCAGTGAAAAAAAATGCGGCCTGACGGCCTGTTAGGACTTTTTTTGAGTCATCCTGAGCGAAGCGAAGGAACCCGGATCCGGGATTCTTCCCCTTCGAGTACTCAGGGCTTCGGCTCAATCACAGCAACTTTCGCTCTAGAATGACACGGGCCGTCGCCACGGGCAGGGGCGGCGAAGCGCGGCCTCTATGAAGCGTCGGCGTCGCAGATCGGCTATGGTCGCTTGAGGACATGGTCGGGATCGTGGATGAATGGGATGCCAATCAAAAGGAGGCGCGGTAAATGGCCGGTCAAATGGAGGAGATAGACAGACGGCTAAAGGGCATAGAGCGTCGGCTGGACAATATCGAATTTACGCTGAGTCCTAGGAACTCGCCGTCAATAGCGGGCGTGATCTTCGGTAATGGGGAAAGACTAGAAAAGATCGCAGAGAGGCTTCAAAAGATCGAAATAGCACTCGGAATCTTCGGTAGTATCGACAGGCTGGAGAAGATTGCAGAAAAGCTTCAAAAAATTGAAGACAAGCTTGGAATTTCAAACTGAGACACTACCCGAATTTCGCGGGCTCTATGAAGCGGGGGCGGCAAACACTATTGTAGATGAATTGCTCAGCCGCGAACTCCCGCGCGTCCGTCGGGAAAGCGGCCTCCAAGAAGGGATTCATGGCGAACAAAGGAAAATGCAAAGCGAAAGATTGCGCGCGCGAGGCGGTCGGCAGGGGCTACTGCCGGCAGCATTTTCGGCTCTGGAAAGCCGGTGAGATGCCCAAGGCGCGCTACAAAACCTGCACCTTCGAGAAATGCCGCAAGCATCGCCACGGCACCAGCAGCCTGTGCGACGAACACTTCAAGGCCAAGCACGGCAAGCCAGCAGAAGCAGCGGCTGCGCCCGCGGCCGAAGCGGCGCCCGCCGCGGCTGCGGCATCCTGACGCCGCGCGACGGCGGCTTGCGCATCCCCGCCTGCGTCACGCGGGCAAAGTGAAATCCGATGGCTAATCTAATCGTGGCGGGAGCAGCGGGCCGGATGGGCCGGCTGCTGATCGCGCTGGCGTCGCGCGATCCGGCGCACAAAATCGCCGGCGCGATCGAAGCGCGCGGCAACCGCGCGGTCGGATCGGACGCGGGCGAGCTGGCGGGCGTCGGCGCGCTCGGCGTGAAAATCACCGACGACTACGCGTCGCTGGTGCGGCCCGACACCGTCACGCTGGACTTCACGACGGCCGCCGCCTCGATGGAGCATCTCGAAGCCGCGTCGAAAGCGGGCGCCGCGATCGTAATCGGCTCGACCGGCTTCACCGCCGAAATGGAAAAACGCGCGCGCGAACTGGCGGGCAAGACGCGCACCGTGATCGCACCCAACATGAGTATCGGCGTCAACGTACTCGCCAAGATCGTCGCCGAAGTCGCCGCGATCCTGCCCGACTTCGACGCCGAAATTATCGAGATTCATCATCGGACCAAAATCGATGCGCCCAGCGGCACCGCGCTCTCGCTGGGCAAGGCGATCGCATCGGCACGCGGCGTGGATTTCACTACCAACGCGGTGTTCGGCCGCGAAGGAAACACCGGCGTGCGGCCCGCCGGCAAGATTGGGGTGCTCGCGATACGCGCGGGCGATGCGATCGGCGATCACACGGTGATTTTCGGCGGGGATGGCGAGCGCCTCGAGCTGATTCATCGCGCGCAGAGCCGCGACTCGCTCGCGCGCGGCGCGCTGCGGGCTGCAGGCTGGCTGATAGATCGCAAGCCGGGGCTCTACACGATGCGCGACGTGCTCGGAATTTAGCCTAGCCCTTAAAGATGTGTCGGATGACCGCCGGGCTCGCGCGTGGACGGCGCGGGCGGCAGATCGCCCATCTCGGCGCCCTCGTGGTCGAGCATCGCCCACCGCTCGACCAGCTTGACACCGAGTCCACGATGGCCGCGGATGAAGTACGTCGCCATCGCGATCAGCGCCAGGATATTTCCCGCGACGATCTTCCACCATCCCAGGACTTCGAGCGCCGACTGATCGATCAACGAAACAAATCCGACAAAGAAAACCTCGAAAACCGCGAGCAGTAGCAGCGCAGCGAGCACCATGAACGGTTCCGATTCCGACGACGCAAGCAACGTCGCCAGCGCCAGTCCGAACATGACGAACGCGAAGAAATGCAGGATCGAGTAGCCGAGCACCAGCGGCAACGTCACCTGAATGCCGTCGGTCACGTTCGCGTTGCCAAATACCATCGCGCCGAGAATCGCCGGGGTGTGAAACAAATTGCCCGAGGCGAGGTCGTAGCCCATGAACCAGATGGCGACGACGATCCCGCCCACCAGTCCCGCCATCACGCCTTCACGCGCGACCGCGATCCAGCCACCGAGCAGATGACGCGCAAGCGCAGGATGGCGCCACAGGAAATATGAAAGCATCGCGGCCGTGGCGAGCAGATTGCCGACGATGATGCCCCACCAGGTCAGCTCCGCCGCGACGTTGGGGCCGAGGAACAGAACTACCGCGATGAAGAAAACTTCGAATGCGACGAAAAAAATCGCCAGCGAAAAAACCAGGGACGACTCGGTCTCGCAGGCTTCGAGCAGCAACCCTCCAGTGATGCCGAACGCGATGAATGCGCCGAAGTGGATCAGCGAGTATTCCAGCGCCAGCAGCCGCAGCCCGTGATGGAGGTCGTGAGCACGCGAGCCGTGCAGAAGCGTCGCCGCGAGCAAAGCCGGCGTTTCAAACGCGTGGCCACGAATTACGTCGAAGATTAGAAACCAGACGGCAACAACAATCGCGCCGATGATTCCCGCGACCGCCCCATCGATGATGATCCGCGCCCTCGAATGTGCCATCTTCCTCCGTCACGCGCGCGGGCGATTCACGCCGGGATAAACTCGCCCATTAGCAATGCACAAGATCTCTATTAGCATTATTAACGTCAAGATCCGCGAGCAGCAAGCGTCGCGAACCCGTTTCGGGAGTTTTTTCCCTCGCCGCGAACTTAGCCCGGCGGCCGGCGGCAGGATAAGATGAAACGGTTTTCGCGTTATGGCCGACAGACTTGAAACAACCGAGCGAGCTGAAGCCTCGCACGCAGCGCCCGCGTCGGCTCCCAAAGCCGCACGGGAGGCTGATCATCACGCGTATCTGAGTCATCCCGACCTGCTCCGGATCGGCCGCACACCGATCCATTTTTTTACGGTCGCGGTGGCGTTCTTCGCGGTTGGCGTCGCCGCGATGCCATTGGTAATCACGGACGTGGCCGGGTTTTTCTATCAAATGACGCCGCTGGCGCTGGTGCATACGTTCACGCTCGGGTGGATCACGGCGGCAATGATGGGCGTGATGTATCGCTACGTTCCGGCGCTCACGCATCATCCGGTTCCATACCCGCGCATGGCGTTAGTGCAACTCGCGATCTACGTGATCGGCGTTTCGGGGATGATCGCGCATTTCGAGATCGGGATCTGGCTTGGACTTTGGCTCGCGGCGATCGCGGTGGTGATAAGCGTTGCGATGTTCGCCGCTGAGATCATCCCGTGTCTGTGGTCGCAGGCCGGACGCGGCGTTGCCGAAACGGGAATGTTCATGGGCGTGTGCTTCCTGGTGCTCGCGGCCGCAATCGGACTCACGCTCGGCCTGGACAAGACTTACGATTTCCTTCCCGGCAGCGTGCTGACGAATCTTTCCAGTCACGTACATTTCGCCGCGCTCGGATGGGTAACGCTGACCATCTGCGCGGTGTCCTACCGGATGCTACCCGCCTTTTTGCTGCCGAAGATCGAACTCCCGGCGGCCGCGATCTGGCAACTCTACGCGCTGACGATCGGAATCATCGGACTCGGCGTGACTCTGCTGACCGGGATCGCCGGCGTGACTCTATGGAGCAGCGTGATCGCGGCGTCTCTGCTCGCGTACATCTTCACCATCGGAAGGCTGGTGCTCACGCGGCGGATGCCGCTCGATTGGACGTCGCGTCATGCGATCTGCGGGGTCTTGTGGC
>Ga0181523_10005442_pt1 | contig 10507 bp, 6 predicted proteins | sample PEATcosm2014_Bin_43_FD_119752 | JGI IMG/M metagenome (GOLD analysis project Ga0181523, IMG submission 119752) | Peatland microbial communities from MTU Mesocosm Facility, Houghton, MI, USA - PEATcosm2014_Bin05_30_metaG | ecosystem: Environmental > Terrestrial > Soil > Wetlands > Peat | place... | reverse complement strand
CTGGAAACGCTGGAAGTCCTTCAGGCGGGCAATGGGCCGATGGCGTTGAACGAGGTGGCGCAGCGTCTGCAACTATCGAAAACATCCGCCTTCCGGCTCCTGCGAACCTTGGAGGCGTCCGGCTGCCTCGCCGCCAGCGAGGGGGGCAAGTACGCTCTGGCGCCCGGTGTGCACGCGGTGGTTTCCACGCAAACCGTGGCGCGGTTGCGGCGCGCGGCAATTCCCCGGCTGCAACACCTGAGCCAACAGATGCGCGAGACGTGCAGCTTGGCGGCGCTGTTCGATAACCGGATCGAAGTGATCGCCGTGGTGGAGAGCCCCCAACAAATCCGCATGAGCAACATTGTCGGCCACATTCTGCCGCCAAACGCCAGCTCGCTCGGCAAGGTGATTACCGCGTTTCAAACCGAAGAGCGGCGCGAAAAGCTGTTGCGGAGTTACGGGATGTACCGGTTTACGGACCGGACGATCACGGATCGCGCGGGGCTGGAACGGGAATTCGAGCGCGCGCGGGAGCAACGCTTCGCCACCGACCTGGAGGAATCCGTGTCCGACGGCCACTGCTTCGCCGTGCCCATCTTCGGCTCCGCCGGCGACGTGGGCGCGGCGGTCAGCCTCTCCTTGCCTAAGGCGCGAGAGCGGGACTCCGATCATCGGGCGGAGATTCTGGCAGCCTTACGGCTTATCGCCGATCAGATTGCCGCCGATCTGCGCGGCGACTGACACCTCACGCACCGGCACGCCGGATTTATGGTCTTGCCTGCACCTGCTCCATCACCCACTCGGTTTCGAGCGCGGTGGCGCCGGTCGAACGCGGCTGGCGGCCTTCCAATACCGCGCAGGCAAAATCCTCGACACAGGGGTAATGCAGGTTGGCGGCGGCCGGCACTTCTTCGGCGCCTCCGGGATACTGGAGCGCCGGCGAGTTCAGCGGCGTCAGATCCATCTCGCCTTCGGTGCCTCGAATGCGGAACTCGTCGCGCGGCACCCGCGAGTGCCAGCGCACATCCACCATGGCGCGCAGCCCCGAAGCGTGTTCGATGAGGACTGTGGCATTGTCTTCCACGGCGATGGGGTGCACCAGCGTGGAGCGGTATCCAGTGGCCCGCACCGGCCGGCCAAACAGATAATTCATCAGGTCGATGCGATGGCAGGCGATGTCGTACAGAGGGCCGCCGCCGGCCTTCGCCGGGTCGAGCAGCCACTCCCGCGCCGCGCCCGCCGGGTAGAACCAATCGTGAGACGTGGCCTCGGCGAAAACCGGACGCCCGATGGCGCCGCCGGCCAGCAGTTCGCGCGCCCGCTCCACCTTCGGATACATGCGCCGGTAATAAGCAATGCCCAGCGTTCGTCCAGTCTCTTCGGCGGCCTGCTCGATGGTCAGCGCTTGCTGGTAGTCCATGGCCATCGGCTTCTCGCACAGCACGTGCCGGCCGGCGCGTAGCGCGGCGATGGCCTGCGCGGCGTGGACAAAGACCGGTGTGGCGATGTAGACCGCTTCGGCCACACAGGCCGCCAGCGCGGCCTCCAGGCTCTCCCAACTGGGTACACCATACCGCGCGGCCTTAGCCGCATCGCGCGTTACGATGCCAGCCAGGCGGCTGTCCGGCGAAGCCAGAATCGCGGGCAGGACCCGCTTGGTCGAGATATCGCCGATTCCCACAACCAGCCAGGTGAGCGCCATAGGCTCCATCATACCCGCCGGTACCCGCTCCGCGATGTCCGATCTTGTGTCAGCTTGCCCCGCACACCCTCAAGCCGTGCGGCGTTTTCTCACCGGCAACCGAGGGTCCGGCCCGAATGCGTAACGCACGACGTCTCGAAAGCGATCCATCCGCGACTGAGGTTCAGGCTCGGTGATCTGCCGCACTGTCTGCGGCGCGAAAACACTGCGGTAGTAGTCCAACAGGGCGTTATCGGCGTCGTCTACCGCACGCGCGTACTGCCGAATATAGCTTTCGGTATAGAGGCTACCCGGCAACTCCTGGAACGCACCGCGTTCGATGGCTTCCAGATAGCGCAGATGGATCTTGGTTGCTACCGCAATCTGGGCTAGCGAGAGGCCCTTTGACTTCCGGAGGTCCATCAAGTCCTGAGGCAGTTGAATCCCGCGCGCTGTCATAGCCGCCCCCACTGCATTTCCGTTGCAAAACGGCCTCGCCTGTAATACGGGTGGTTATGAACCGTTTGTTTCAGTCAGGCGCAGTTATTACTCGGAAGTTTTTATACGTCCTGGATTCCTCTATGTATTTTTTGGGTTCTTGATAGATAGCGGCGTTCCAATCACCAAAGCTAATGATCGAAGCGCGGTCACCTCCAAGGCTCATCGCGCGCCGGGGCGCTCGAACGCTCCGATTCGCCTGACCCAGACGGCCGCGTTGCGACGGCGACACGGACAGGCGCGTAAAGTAATTCGGCGCTGGGGCCGATAGACCGGGCATGAGGACGCTGCTTGCCGCTCTGCTCCTGATATTGAGCCGGCCCTGCGTGTGGCCGGGTTCCAACAATACCTATGGCAGTCGCTCCGTCCCGCAGTGGAGAAGCGGCGCCAAGAGCCACTCCGCCGGCGCCCCTGCCCGGAATGCCCGATCGACCAAGAGCGTTTCCCGCGGGCGCGATGCCGCGAACGGGATCAAACGCCACCCGCCCCCCAGAAGGGCGTTCCCGGCAAGCCACCCACGCCCTCCCACAGGCAGTTCGACGCGCATATGCCGAGGCTGCCGCTAACGTCCTGTCCTACCAGTTCCAACCGCAAGATCCGGTTCTGTCGCCAAACCGCTCGCTGACGGGGCGCCTCCGGGCCCGGTTCCGAACGGAGCCACGACCAGTGGTTCACCATATAAAGCGCCATATCACACGGTCGGAGACCTACTTCGCAACATGATTCCAGAGGTCTGTATCAGGGCACGGCTTGAGCCGTGCCGCTTGGGATTTACTAAAGATGGGCCTTTAGGCTCTGCAATAGGGCGATAGCCTCGTGGGTTTTTGTCAACGAACTTCAGAGACGGGACGTTAGTGCTGGACAATACTCGCTGCCACCGCGAGCCGATTCCACACAAGGAAGTCCGAAATCGCCTTATCGCACATCCCCGGCCCGTTGGCGTCGGCATCCACGCCGCAATCGCCGATCAACCACCACCGGCGATGGCCTGATCGCCAGCCAGAATCTGTGGCGCAATCCCTGAAGGAACAAGCACTTGTGCGTGCGAACAACCTCCGGCCGGTGGGCGTTCCTGTGATCGGTGATATAGAACCGGAAATCAGTCGGCTGCCCGCTGGCAGAGCCCCGTGCCTACTGGTAAAGCCCCAAAAAGACAGGGAGTTTGACCATCGTCAGTATAGGACCAGATAGCCCGTAGGTGTACGATTGGCAACGTGGGCCTGGAAAATATCGATTCTTACGAGGAACTTAAGAGGCTCGACGAACAGATCGAGTCAGCCACCGAGCTGGCCGCACTGAAGCCGATCTATTTCCGGCTCAACGAAATCATCCAGGCTTTCCCTGGCGACTTCGACGTACAGTTCACCGGAAACGAAGTCAAGCAGCGATTGATGGCGCGTGGCACGCTGCTCAAGCAACGGGGAAGCGCTCTGGCTCCGCCGCAACCGCCTCCGCCCGCATTCGCGGTGACGCCTGAAAATCCCCCTGAGCCTCCTGCCCCGCCTCCACCTCCGCTGCCGGAAACGCAGCCGCCTCCGCCTGCAATCGACGTAACGCCTCCGCCCCCGTTGCCGACTCCTTTCCTGGATACCGCGCCGCCCGCTACGCCCGAACCGCCGGTCGCGCCCGCGCCACCCGCTCCACTCGAAAGCCCTGTCCCACATGAACCGCCGGTGATTATCGCGGAGTCGCCGTCGCCGTTGTTCCCTCTGTTCCCGTTGTTCGCAGGCGCGTCGACTCACACTGATCCGCCGGCGCCCCCTGCTTACTTCGCGGACAGCGTCGGGCCGGTGCCGGCCGCTCCCCGCGAGCCAGCCGTGATGCCCGTGGCGCCTTTGCTGGCGCTGTCATACCCTTTACACGACTCCGCCGCGCAGGAACAGCCTCCGCTCGTAATCGGCGTAACGCCCGCGCCGCCGCCTGCGATGCCGGCGGCGCAACCGGCTCCGCCGGCAACTCTTCCCCTGGATGTCGTGCCGCCCGCGCCGGATGCCCGGCCCGCACCGCCCGTGGAGTTTGCGCCGCTTCCGCCGCCATCGCCTTTGTTCGATTTTTCTCCGCCGCCACCGCCGCCGCCCTTATTCCCGGAAACGCGTGAGAATCCGCCCGCGCCGCCTCCGCCTGCAAAGCCGGCCGCGCAACGGCCTCCGCTTGCAAAGCCGGCCGCGCCACCGCCTCCGCTGCCATCTCCTTTCCGGGATACCGTGCCGCCCGCGCCGGCCGTGGTGCCCGCGACAACGCCGCCTCCGCTGTCATCCCCTTTATTCGACTCAGCACCGCCGCCACAGCCTCCGCCCGCATTCGCGGCAGCGCCCGAAAAACCGCCTCAGCCCCCTGCCCGCCCGCCGGCGCCGCCGAGCCCTCCGTTCAATTGGAAACGCCCGGTGGTGATCGCGCCAGTCGCTGGTCTGCTGGTTATCCTGATGATCGTTTTCTTGGTCGTGCATCACACTCGCGTGCGCAACGCGGCGATCGCGCGCAACCGGGCGGCCGTCGAGGTCGATATTACGACCACTCCTCCGGGCGCGTCCGTTACGGCGGTCTCGGAGAAGTCCGCGGCCGGCGGCGGCCACGAGTCCACCTGCCTATCCAACTGCAAACTGGCGTTGGCGCCAGGCACCTACCGGATCTCGGCGTCGCTGGACGGCTTCGAACCCGCGGCGGGCACGGTTGCGGTGAGAGGGCCCACGCCGAACGCGATCAGGCTGATGCTTCAGCCGCAGGCACTATCGGTTCGCCTGCTGACCGATCTGGTGCAGGGCAAGGTGGTGGTGGACGATCGGCCGCCGGCCGATCTGCAGGAAGGTCAATTGGTCCTCGACAGGGTGGCTCCGGGCACGCACACCATGAAAGTCACCGGACCGAATGGCGAAGCCTCGTTCTCGTTTGAGATCGCCGATGCGCGGCTGCCGGCCGTGACCGGCCCCGTAAACGCGCGGAACATGGTCGCCGTGCTGGTGAGTAGCTTCGGGAAGCAGGCGCGCATCGTGACCAATGCCGGTCCCTGGAAGCTCGCGGTCAATGGCCAGCCACAAAGCGATGCCAGTCCTGGCGGGACGGACCTCACGGGCTTTCAGCCGGGTGTGAATGAAATCGTAGTAGGCGAGGGCCAGGATCGGCACAACATGAGCGAGAGCTTCGGCGCCGCGCCCACGCTGACCGCGTTCCTGAAGACCGACGTCAACGCCGGAACGCTGATTGTCTCGACCGGCCAGGACGGAGTGCATGTGTTCTTGAACGGCAAGGAGGACCGCCGGCTCACTGCTCACGGCCAGTTGCGCGTCCCCATCCTCGGTAAGGTCGCCGTGCGGGTGGCCAAGAGCGGTTTTCTGGACGAGCCTGAGCAAACCGTCGACGTGAAGAAGGGCGCCGAAGTGCGCGTGCAGTTCAACCTGAGGCCGCAGCCGCAATTCGGCTCGCTCCAGATCCACGGTGCGCTGGCCGGCACTGAGGTTTTGGTCGATCAGAAGATCGCCGGCACCGTGGGGCCGGATGGATTGTTCGGCATTAGCGAAATCCAGCCGGGCGAACACACCATTGAATTGCGGCGTGAGCAGCGCCTGCCGAAACGGCTGCAACGATCCTTCCAGGCGGGCCAGACTGTGGCGCTGGCGGGCGCCGACGTCGTGCTGGCGACTGCCAACGGCACCATTCGGCTCACCCGCAGCCCCGCCTCGGCGGCCGTTACCTACCGCCGCGGCGACGAATCGGAAGCGCACGAAGTTCGAGGGAACCAGATCGAGTTGCCCGCCGGTACCTACGTGTTTGCGGCCATCGCACCCGGATTCACCGAATCGACAGCCCGCGTCCAACTGGCCGCCGGCGAAAGCCGGGAAGTAGACTTGACCCTGGCTCGCGAGCGGCCGGCGGCGCCGGCCCTGGTGGCAAACGCGATGGTGTTATTCGAGGACCCGGGGAGTTGGACCAAGGACGGCGCCAATTGGGTCCACAAGGGTGGCGGATTCGTTCCCTTTAAGCCGTCGCCCAAGGGTGTCCTCACTTTCACGGTGGAACTGGTCAAAGGCGGCGGCGTGTTCCGCGCAGGCGCGATTCGCTGGTGCCTCCAGTATCTCGACGCCAAGAACTATCTGCTTTTCGAGATTGACCGGAAAAACTTCAGGGCCTGGGTAATCAAGGATGGCCAGCGGCTCGAGCGAGTACCCAAGACGGCGCACAACCTGGGAAATCAGAAGACGTTCACCATTCAGATCGATGTGGCGTCGGATCGCCTGGTACAAAGGGGGCGCGGGGGCGAAGAGTGGAAAGTCCTCGACACCTTTGCCGAACCGGGCCGCGACTATACCCAGGGCAAGTTCGGATTCCTGATCCAGGGCAACGACGAGATCGCGATTTCCGACTTCAAGTTTCAGCCGCGGTAACGTGGCGCACGCACTCGTGCGTGCCGCGTCGAGGGTACGGACCGGGCACATACTATACACATTGTGCCGGGCACATGGTATACCATGTGCCGGTCTTTTGAGGAACTGCCTGCAAGTTGTCGATAAGACAAGGGCGAAAAAATGGCTCTCCGAACAATTCCGCCAAGCAGAACCCCGGGCAGTTCCTCTCCCGTATGGCCCCGCGCCACGCGGGCGCTTCGCTTAACAGAGAGTCGTCTCGACGTTTCTTGCTGACTGCCCGCGCCACGCTTTGGAGTCGACGGGCTGCGAAAAATGCGCGGCCGCAAACGGGCGTTGGCAAGCCAAAGCATGCCCTACCTACGCCGGCTTCCGCAATAGCGGGCGCAGTGTCAGGTTCACCAGGATCATAATCACCGAGAAGCCGGGCAACAGCAGCAGCGCGGTTTGCAGGCTGTGGGAGTTGGCCACGTTGCCGATGATCGGGCTGCTCACGGCCAGCCCAAACCAGCCGCACGCGATGACGATGCCCATGGCGGTAGCGCTCATGCGCGGGAAGGCGTCGCCCACCAGGGCCAGCGTGGTGGGAAATACAGGCGCCATCGCCATACCCGCGCAGAACACCACCACCCACGCGGCCGACGGGCTGGTCACCTGCAACATGGCGAAAGTGGTGATGGCCATGGCAACCGACGCGCCAAGCGTGACGGACAAGGCGGACACGTTGATGAGAACCCGCGAGATCGCCAGGCGTCCCACCAGCAGCCCCAAGGCGAAGCCGAGCGACAGGATGTTGAGCGCGGTGGATTTGTCTAGCATGCGCACTTCCATTAGATATCTGGCCAGCCAGTTCCAGACGCCCACTTCGCAGGCGATATAAAGGAATAGGAAAAGCGCCAGCGCATACAGCGCGGGGCGGCCCACCACCAAGCCGATTTCGGAAGCCTTGAAGCTGCGTTCACCGGTGGGTTTCGGCATCGGCGTGACGATGTTGACGATCAGAGCAGCAGTAGCCAGCACGGCGGCGACGTAGCACATGCGCACCGCGCTGCCGCCGAGGATGTTGGCAGTGACGAACGGCGTGATGAGCCCGCCCAGCCCAAAGAACAGGTTCAGGATGTTCAACATGCTGCCGCGGCGCGATTCGCTGACATCGGAGACCAGCGCGTTGGCGCCGGTGACCACGATGCCTCCGCCCAGGCCGAGCAGCGCCAGCGCCAACAGTACCAGCGTGAAGTCGCCGCCGGCGGCGGGCAGCAGCCAGAAGGAAATCGAGATCAGCGCCAGGCCCCCGACGAGCGCGATCTTTTTCCCCTTCAGGTCGATCAGCGGCCCCACCGAGATGGATGCGACGACCAGCCCGATGGCCTGCGCGGTGGCGATGGTGCCGATCTGCGCGTTGGTGAATCCGAGCGTGGGGTTGAACGTTCCCCAAGTGGCGGCGACGATGCCGTAGATCAGAATGCCGAGAATCGCAGCGAGTATCAACATGGAGAGTTGATCTTATCACTACGCCCGGCCGGCCGGTTGGGTGGCGAGTTCCGGCAGGGCGGCGGCGCCGGCGGCGGGCAGCGTGATGGTGAATCGAGTGCCTTTGCCGGGAGTGCTCTCGACATCGATGAACCCGTTATGCGCTTTGGCGATCCAGGCGACGAAACTCAAGCCCAGTCCCAGGCCCTGATCGGGAGCCGGCGCGGTGCCCGAACCGGGTACGCGGTAGAAGCGGTCGAAGATGTGCGGCAGGTGCTCGGCGGGGATGCCGCGGCCGGTGTCTTCGACCACCAGCTCCACGCTGCCCTCGAGCCGCCGCGCGCTCAGCCGCACCTCGCCGCCAGCGGGCGTGAACTTGAGGGCGTTGGAGAGCAGGTTGGTGATCATGCGTTCGATTTGCACGCGGTCGGCATCCACAAAACAGCCGGACTCGCAATGCGCGGCCAGGCGCACTTGGGCGCCCTCGGCGGGAATCTGGAACTGCTCGGCCAGGTCTTCCAGCACCAGGGCGAGGTCGATGCGCGATCTCTGTAGCGCCAGTTGGCCGGACTCGGCTTGCGAGAGCAGCAGCAGCGCGCGCACGATTTGCGACAGGCGGTCGATATCCTGGAGGGCGTTGAACATGGCCTCGCGATACTGCTCGGTCGAGGCAGCCGTCATCAAAGCCACTTCCAGTTGGCCGCGAATGGCGGTGATGGGCGTGCGCAACTCGTGCGATACGTCGGCGGAAAACTGTTTCATCTGGCGGAAGGTGGCCTCCAGACGCTCGATCATGCGATTGAAAGTCAAAATCAGATAGTCGAGCTCATCGCCGGATTGGCGCGAGGGAATGCGCAGCCCGAGATTCGAGCCGGTGATGCGCTGCGCGGCCCGCGCCACTTCGCGAACCGGAGTGAGTGCGCGGCCGGCCACCAGCCAGCCGAGGAGGGTCGCGCCGGGGATGACTCCGGCGAAAATCATAACCGAATACCGGCGGAGGATCTCCTCGTTCTTGGCGAGCGACGTTCCGATCGCCACGTAATACGGGGCGTGGCGATTTTCATCCCAGATCACGGCGGCGCGAATCAGAAACGGTTTTCCCGAAGAGTCGCGTTTCTGCATCCAGAACGGCTTGCCGGCCTGGCCTGGCTTGGAGGCGCTCACCCACTGCCGCACACGCGCCTGAATATCGGCGGGGCTGTCCTGCGGCAGATCCTGGTAGATGGTGGATTCGGCGGGTTCCTGGGTCTCGTGGTCCTGAATCACCTTCCCGATGCTGTCGGTGATCAGCAGGACCTTCTTGAGATCCAGCACGACCGTGGTTTCGTCGGGATCGTCCTTGTCGTAATACCAGTAGGCCTCGTAGGCGCCCGAGTCCGGGTCGCGTTCGATACGCAGGATGCTGCCCTTGAGCGCGGTCCAGTCCTCGTCGAGCGAATCGGTGGCCTGCGTCTGCAGGCTGGCTGAGAGTTGCGCGCGAGCCAACCACACCGCGCCTACCACCAGAACCACAAACAGGGCGGCATAGGTAGCGGTGAGGCGGAAGCGCAGGCCGCGCGAGGCGCGGCGCAGGTCGCGGCCGATGTGGAGCAGGTCGCGGCGGAAGAATCGCATGTTACGCCTGCCGTTCGGTAACGGCATCCGGCGCCCGGTCCGGTTTGTCGGGAGCCTCGATCATGTAACCGATGCCGCGCACGGTCTGAATCAGCTTCTGCGGGAAGCGGTCGTCGATCTTGCTGCGCAGGTGGCGGATGTAGACGTCGACGATGTTGGTGAGCCCGTCGTAATCCATGTCCCAGACGTGCTCGACGATCATGGTGCGGCTGAGCGGACGGCCGCGGTTGCGCATCATGTATTCGAGTATGCCGAACTCCTTGGGCGCCAGATCGATGGTCTCGTTCGCCCGCGTTACTTTGCGGCGGATGCAATCGAGCGACAGGTCGGCCACCTGCAACTTTTCGAGCGTGGGCTGGCCGCGCCGCAGCAGCGCGCGCACTCTGGCCAGCAGCTCGACGAAGGCAAACGGCTTGACCAGGTAGTCGTCGGCGCCCTGTTCCAGGCCCTTGACGCGATCGTCGAGCGAACTGCGGGCGCTCAGGATGAGCACGGGCGGGCCCGCCTTGGCGCGGCGGATTCGTTCGAGCACGGCGATGCCGTCCATGTCGGGCAGCATCAGGTCCAGAATCACCAGGTCGTAATCGGTCGAGTGCGTACGATCGAGCGCGCCCGCCCCGGTGGCCGCCGCATCGACCGCATAGCCGGCGCCTTCGAGGCCCCGGCACAGGAAGTCGGCGATGCGTTTTTCGTCCTCGACCACCAGCAGTCGCATGTGCTATCAGCTTATCAACAACGCGGTGGGAAGTGGCAATGCGGCGTTTCGCGGGCGACGGCGCAGCCTCCGGTTGCTTTGTTTCGGAATTTAGCATGACAATACCCCTTAGATATGACAATTAGAACTGTCCTTATTCTCATGGCCGGAATGCTTCTGCCGATTGCCGCCCACGCGCAGAGCTACCCG
>Ga0181523_10005440_pt1 | contig 10511 bp, 7 predicted proteins | sample PEATcosm2014_Bin_43_FD_119752 | JGI IMG/M metagenome (GOLD analysis project Ga0181523, IMG submission 119752) | Peatland microbial communities from MTU Mesocosm Facility, Houghton, MI, USA - PEATcosm2014_Bin05_30_metaG | ecosystem: Environmental > Terrestrial > Soil > Wetlands > Peat | place... | reverse complement strand
TCGGCCGGACACGACACGCTCACCACGTCCTATCCGCTGTGGACGCTCGACAAGGAGACGGTGACGCGGCTCGCCGCCGAGGGTGGCATCGTGGCGCCGACCGGCAAGCCCGGCGCGGCGCTGATGTTCCACGGCAACCTGGTGCACGCCTCGCCGCCCAACATCACGCCGTACCCGCGCAAGATCGTCTATCTGACGCTGTGCGCTTGCTCCAACCACATCACCAAGTTCACGCGACCGGAATGGATCGCGCACCGCGATTTCTCGCCGATCGTTCCGGTCGCCGACGATGCGCTGCTCGCTTATGCGCGCACGCGTCGCGTCGCCGCGGAGTAATAAAAATCGCTGTTGAGACTAGCCCGCTTCAGGTCCGCCTGCCTTCAACTCCGGACATCTCGCTGAATTGCGGCAAACCGCCGCTCCAGCAAGGTGCTTGAGGGCCCTCAAAACTAAAACCCTATTGGGGAATTCAATGGCTGATATCGTCGATAATTTTCTAAGCCCAGTTACAATTGAAAAAATAGCATCATACACCAGAAGCACGCCAAATCTTCGCACCAATCTTACTGGTTGGAACAGCGAAGTCGTTGGCACGAGCGGAGTCATACTGCTCTGGGATCTACAAGGCCAATTATTTCAAAATGTAAAACAGGAGACTATGAACCAGTTGCCTCAATACCAACACCTGTTCGATCGCGAATGGAGCATCTGCTCCCATGTAGGAACCCGCCTTTCCTACATACCGTGGCATAATGATGCGAAGCATGCGCTTAGCATAACTGTGTATCTGAATTCTTCGTGGGATAAAGAATGGGCCGGATATCTGCTATATGAAGAACAAGATCATATCAGAGCACTGCTGCCAAAATTCAACAGAGCGATCGTCTTCACGCCCCCGCTCATGCATACGGTGCTGCCCGCGAATATCATGGCGCCACTCCGGGAATCGTTACAAATATTCATAGATGGGTGACGTTACCAACGTGATGAGTTTGTCGAGCGCCTCGCCAAGGCGCCGCTCGCGAGCCAGCCGGGCACCGTGTGGGAATACAGTTTGTCGACTGCCTTGCTCGGCCGGGTGGTCGAGGCGGCGTCGGGCAAACGGCTGTCGGCGTTCCTGGACGAGCGCCTATTCAAGCCGCTCAGCATGACCGATTCGGGCTTCGTGGTGGCGAGCGAGAACGCCGGGCGGATCGCGCAGCCCCTGTTGCCCTCCTCATTCCCCGAGTTCGACCCGACGGTGCCGCCGGCGAACAACCTCGGCGGCGAAGGTGGCCTCTTGACCGCGATGGACTATCTGCGCTTCAGCCAGATGCTGCTCGACGGCGGCAAGCTCGACGGCGCACGCGTCCTGTCGCGCACGACCATCGCACTGATGACCTCCGATCACCTCGGCGGCCGGCCGAGTTCGCCGGTCGGGCCCGGCGAACTGCTGCTTGGCGTGCCCGGCTACACGTTTGGGCTCGGCTTCATGGTGCGCACGGGCCCCGGCATCGCCGGGGTGCCGGGCTCGGCGGGCGAATACATGTGGGGCGGCGGCGCCGGGACGTTCTTCTGGGTCGATCCCAAAGAGGAGCTCGCCGGCTTGTTCATGTCGCAGGGGCCGTTCGCTACCCGCGCGGTCTACCGCCGGCTGGTGAAGCAACTGGTCTATGCCGCGATCGTCGATTGAGGACAGCGCACTAAGAGGCCTCCCTGGTATCGGCCAAACTCACCGCGGCTACCGCGCTGACGATGAGCAGCAGACCGACCACTGAAGTGGCATCCAATGGTTCAGAGAGAACCGCGGCCGAACTCAATAGGCCGATCACCGGCACCAGCAGCAGAGTCAAGGACGTCGTCAGCGCCGGTAGCGTGCGCGCGATCGTGACGAACGCCCAGAACGGGAAGGCAGTGATCACCGGGCCGCTGTAGAGCGCGAGCAGCACCGTATCCAAGGAAAAGCCGATGTCAGGGGCTGGCCCCTCGACCCACCGGGCCAAAACGAGCATCGGGATGAGGCCGACAAGCATCTGCCATGGCGCCAGCGCCAGAGGGGTGCCGTGCCACCGATGGGCGCGGACATGAATCGTCGTTGCCGCCCACAGCGCCGCGGCGGCCAACAGATAGCCGTTGCCGATGACCGCCTTGCGGTCACTCCAGTCGAAACCGACCGGATTGAACATGAAGGCGACGCCCGCCAGCCCCAGCAGGAGTGCCATCGTCCTGGCCAAACGCAAGCGCTCGCCGAGGATCAGGATGGCGCCTGGGACCACCCAAAGTGGCGTCGTGTAAGAGAGGATGGCGGAGCGCCCGGCCGGTACGCTGGCCAAGCCGAGGTTCATCAATGCCAGCATGGCGGCCATTTGCACCAGGCCAACGCTGAGCACGATGGGGTAGTCGGCCCGCGCCGGCAGTTTGATGCCGTCGGCCCGGAATCCCTGCACCAGAAACAGGCTGATCGCCCCCAGCGCCATACGCACGCAAGCGAAACAGAGCGGGCTGATGTGAGTGAGGATGGTCTTATTGACAGGCCAGTTGCAGCCCCAAATCAGGACCAAGCAACCCATGAGCACGACTGCGCGGCGCCGCTCGATCGCCTGCGCGCCGCTCGCCATCCCCATGCATCAAACCCTTCACCGATAACCGCGTGTGTGTGAACCAGCCCAATACTGTGTCATTCGGCATTGGATCGGGATCCCGACATTCTGAATTTATGGTCGGGGTGGGAAGTTGTCTATCGAGCAACGATGTCGCTTTGAATCAAGCGCATCGCTGTGAGACCAGAGAAGTCTGTTCTCGGGGATTCCCTTCGTACGGCAGAGGTCGTAGGTTCAATCCCAACAGCGCCCATCATCCTCCATAGCGGCGCTGAGCGGCAAGCACCTCAAGGTGGCGGAAACGCGAGGAAAAAAATATGGATCTGCAATCCCTCCTCGCCGCGCGTGTTGCGGCCGACAAGCCGGTTCGCGTCGGATTGATCGGCGCAGGAAAATTCGGCTCGATGTTTCTCGCGCAAGTGCCGTCAATAGCCGGTCTCGACGTCGCGGTGATCGCCGACCTCGATCCCGACCGCGCCAAGGCGGCGTGCCGCAGCGTCGGCTGGGACACCGCCCGCGTCGCGCGCACGCGTTTCGCCGAACGCGGTCGCGACGCCTGTCTCGACGAGCGCGTCGAGGTGATCGTCGAGGCGACCGGCGATCCTGCGGCCGGCATCGCCAACGCGATCGAAGCGATCGAGGCGAAAAAACACACCGTCATGGTCAATGTTGAAGCCGACGCGCTCGCCGGCGCCTTCCTCGCGCGCCAGGCGCGCGCGGCCAACGTGATCTATTCGATGGCCTACGGCGATCAGCCCGCGCTGATTGCCGAAATGGTCGACTGGGCGCGCGCGGCCGGCTTTAGCGTAGCGGCGGCGGGCAAGGGCACAAAATATCTGCCGGCCTATCACACGGTCACGCCGGACGCCGTGTGGGAGCATTACGGTCTTTCCGCCGCAGAGGCCAAGCGCGCCGGCATGAACGCGCAGATGTTCAACTCGTTTCTCGACGGCACCAAATCGGCGATCGAGATGGCGGCGGTGGCCAACGCCTGCAGGCTCGACGTCCCGCATGACGGCTTGGGCTTTCCATCGTGCGGCGCCGACGACCTCGCCAGCGTCTTGTGCCCGCGGCCGCTGGGCGGCGTCCTGGCCGCTGATGGCATGGTCGAGGTCGTCTCGTCGCTCCGCCGCGACGGCAAGCCGGTCGAGCGCGATCTGCGCTGGGGCGTCTATGTGGTGTTCAAGGCAAGGAACGACCACGCCGCGGCCTGTTTCAAGCAATACGGCCTGCCGACCGATGCCACCGGCCGCTATGCGGCGATGTACAAGCCCTACCATCTGATCGGACTTGAGCTGTCGATCTCGGTGCTCAACGTCGCACTGCGCGGCGAGCCGACCGGAAGCTGCCGGGCCTGGCGCGGCGATGCGGCGGCGGTCGCCAAGCGTGCCTTGAAGGCCGGCGAGATGCTCGACGGCGAAGGCGGTTATACCGTGTACGCCAAACTCATCCCGGCAGAACGCAGTCTGGCGCTTGGCGCTTTGCCGATCGGGCTTGCCCACCGCGTCAAGCTCTTGCGCAATGTCGCCGCCGGCGAATTCGTGACCGCCGCCGATGTTGCGCTGGACGATAACCTGCGGGCGGTCCGCATCCGGCGCGAGATGGAGACGCAGGCGCGGCAGATGACGCAGGTTCTGACAGCAGAACAAGGCGCCGCCAGCTCGGTTTTTCTTCAACACAGCGACGTGACGCGCGGCTAGACTAGGGCCGTATCTCGCCAGCCTCACCGTGTGTTGCAAACATGCGCATCGACAGTCGTCCTGGCGACGCCGCTTGGCAACAGGCCGAGCCGCTATTCGCCGCCGTGTGGCCGCCCGAAGTGCGGGCGACCCTTTCCTGGGCGCATGTGGTCTTGGCCCATGCGCAACAGCGCGTGCTGGTATGGAATGACGCCGACGAACTCGTGTGCCATGTCGGCGTCCATTTACGGCAGGCGAAGTGGGCCAATCGCGCGGTCAGGCTCGGCGGCATCGGCGGCGTCATCACGCGCCAGGATTCGCGAAACAAGGGTCACGCCTCGGCGGCGATGGATGTTGCCGTTGCGCATATGAAGGAAAAAGACGGCGCCGATTTCGGACTGTTGTTTTGCGAGCCGCATAATTTCGCCTTCTACCGCGGCCTGGGTTGGCGCCGGTTCGCCGGTCCGGTATTTGCGGAACAGCCCGGAGGCCGCGTCCGGTTCGACGTCATGGCTGCATTCGTGTTCGATCTACGCCTGTCGCCGCAAGATGGCGTGCTCGATCTGAGCGGGCTCCCCTGGTGACGCCGAGCCGTGCCGGGGCTAATTCGGAAGCCATCCTCAGCGCTGCAAGCGCAGGCCGATGAGAGCCGTGGTCGCGGTGTAGGTGAAGCCCGGCTCCGCGGTGGTCAACCAATCTTGCCGTAATTCAGTGCGCAGCTGCATCTCGCGCGTCAATTTGTAGGCCAGCCCGACGGACACGAAATAGCGATTGTCGGTGAAGACGCCGACATAATTGTCGTTGCCATAACCACCTTTCAGCGTGCCGACGAGCCAGTAGCGGAACGCGTGATCAATCTGCAGGCTGACGTCGCGGCTGAGTTCGCCCGAAGCGCCCGCCACGACCGTCTCGTACACCTGGGAAGACGCGCTGAGCTTGGCGCTGGTCAGCGCCGTCGGCTGCCACAGCAGCGCACCGTCGGCGATCACCCCGCTGACGTTCGGCAGCGTCGGATCCTGGTAGGTGCGTTCGACATAGCCGACCGCCATCTCGCCGGTGAGCGAGCCGTACAGATCGACGGCGGCTCCGACTTTGCCGCTCGCGCCCACCGAGTCACGCTGCAGGCCGTTGCGATCGAACTGCTGATCGTGGATGCGCTCATCTCCCTCCAGCTCCACGAACGGCTTCAGCCCGGGATCGAGCTCATAGCCGACGCGCAGGATGCCGGCATATTGGTCAAAGTTGCGGTCGGCGTTGCTCGCCAATTCGCCGTTGGTCAGCAACGAATCGTCGTACACGGCGCGATCGGCGGTGCCTTTGAGCGAAACCGAGAGCCGGTTGAAGGTTTGGATCACGCCGAGCGTGCCGCCGACGTCGGTGTCGATCGGCAGTTGGGCGAGGCCGGCCTGCAGGTTCGGGCTGCCGGGATTGTCGGTGGTGAGAAGATAGCGGCCCTCGGCAATGATTTGGGTATCGCGCGTGACATCGATGCGGCCGGCGACTTTGGAGTTGAAATACGGAACATTGAGCGACGGCACCAGATTCTCGCCGTATTCGGTGTAGGAGCCGGTGATGTCGGCGGTGAGCGAGTGGCGCTCCCAATCGGAACGGACTTGCAGCTCCGGCGCCTCGATAAAATAGGGAGAGCCGCCGGCGCCGGTCACACGTTCCGGATTGGTGTTGTAGCCGGCGGTCAGATCGAGCGACGGCAGCAGCAGAAACGAGCCGGCGCGAATGCCGAGCGCCGCGTAGGGATCGCCCGCCGCGATCGGCAGCGGCCGTTGCGGCACCGTTCCCGACAGGAGCGTATTGGGCTGCGGCGCCGTCGGCGGCGGGGTGCTCGCCGAGTAGTCGAAATATTCCGGTGGCGGGATGGGCAAGACGGCGCCGGGGCGGCTCGCGGCGGTCAAAGGATGCACCTCGGCCGGCGGATTGCTTAATGGCAGCGGCTCGGCCGGCGGCGGCAAGACCGCTCCGGTTCGTATCGCCGCCTTGTTCGGATGGATCGCCGCCGCCGCCGGCTTTTTCGGCGCGGCCGGTTTTGACGCCGCACGGGACGTGTACCTCGGCACCGGCGCGAAAGTCGTTTCTGGCTGCGGCGTGGCTCCGCTGGCCGAGGGGGGATTTTGCGCTAATTTTTTGCGCCGCGGTGTATTCATGGAATCGAAGCCGGTATCGCCCGCCCCAAAACCAGTCGGACTGCCATAGATCGACGTCGCGCCAAGGCGAGGGGTTGCGGTAAATGTTCCGGGGGCAAGTGATTGGTTCCCCGCAGGCGGCGCGACTTCCCCGGGCTGACGAAAGCGGGGCGGAGTGGCCGGGTCGCCATCGAGCGAGGGCTGCAGGAGATCGGTCCCGGAATTCGGCGTCTGCGCCATGCTCGGCATCGCCGACAACCCGATCATCGCGGCAAGCGCGATGCCGGTGAGGTTCGGCGCGCGTCGCCGGCGCGTCAAAACGACCTCCACGCACTCAAGCGCACCGTCCCCGCTGTCCGCGTCACCTCGGAAGCTGCCAAAGCGAACCACCATCAAGGTACTGCGCCGGCGCGCGGACCTTCCCGTGCGACGGCCGCACCACGACCAGCACGGGCCGCCGCGCTGGCCCCGATGGTTAACGGAGTTAGAACGGATATGGTTAACGACAGGTTGATTGTGCGGGCGCGGCTGCCGTCATTCCGCGGCGCCGCACAGCGGCGAGCCCGGACGACGCTGTGCGATCACACCCAGCCCTTAAGCTCGCGCATGGCGAGCTGCCAGATCATCAGCATGCCCGCCTCGCTGTCGTTGAGGCACGGTATCGCGGCGAAGTTCTGCCCGCCGTAACGCTTGAAGACGTGGGCGTTCTCGACCGCGATCTCCTCCAGCGTTTCCAGGCAATCGGCCGAGAAACCCGGCATGATCATCACCAGGTTCTTCACGCCCTTCTTGGCGAGCGCCTTCACCGTCTTGATCGAATAGGGCTGCAGCCAGCGGGCGCGACCGAAGCGGGACTGGTAGGTCAACATCAGCTTGGTTTCGTCGTAGCCGAGCTGGGCGCGCAAAAGCTGCGTCGTCGCCACGCATTGGCTCTCGTACGGATCGCCGTTCTGCACATAGTCCTGCGGCATGCCGTGATAGGAAGCGACGATGGCGTCCGGCTCGAACGGCAGCGCCTTCAGCTCGGCCTTGAGCGAAGACGCCAGTACCTCGATGTAATAAGGATCGTCGTAGTAGGCGGGCAGGATGCGCAGCGCCGGTTGGCGGCGGAGCGTCATGAGGTAGCGGAACGCCTCGTCGCACACCGTCGCGGTGGTCGGCGCCGCATATTGCGGATAGAGCGGCATGAGCAGAATGCGGTCGCAACCGCGGGCGATCAGCGCCTCGAGCCGCGAGGCGATCGAGGGACTGGCGTAGCGCATCGCCCAGTCGACGACGACATGTTTGCCGAGCGGCTCGAGAATGCCGGCGAGTTTTTCCGCCTGCGACCGCGTGATGGTCTTGAGCGGCGATTCATTCTTCTCGTGGTTCCAGATTTTCTGGTAATCGCGCGCCTTGCGCCGCGAGCGAAGCGGCAGGATGATGCCGTTAAGCACTATTTTCCAGATCAGGGAATTTTTCTCGATCACGCGCGGATCGGTGAGAAATTCCTTCAGATAACGGCGGACCGCCGCCGGTTCGGCGGCGTCCGGCGTGCCGAGATTGACCAGGAGCACGCCAATTCCGGAAGCCGCCGGCGCATGGGCCGGGGCGGCTGTCGGCTCGATGCGTAGTGGCGCTTCGGGCGGCAATGGCGCGGCCGGCTCGCCGTGAGCCGGCCCGACGATCGAACGCTCGGCATCGCCCGGCTGAATGGGCGGCGCGAATTCGTCGGCAGGCTTGTCCGGAATTGGCGGCACGAGCGGCACGTCGTTCATTGCTTTACCATACTCGATTGCGAATGCCGTTGCATGCGCGCAAACGCCACGCTGGCGGCCGCCGCTGGCGCGTCAATAGGCGCCAACCGGGCCCATTTGCGAATTGACGATCGAAACCTCAATGTGGCCCTATTCCTCGGCATACGGACTTATCGCCTTAACAAGGAAGCGATCATGGTTCGCGGAATCTCGTTTGTCATTACCTTGCTTTTGATCTCGAATGTTGCCTCAGCGCAGAACCGGTCTCGGCCAAACGCCGCGCCGAACGACGACGCATGCAAGATCGATTCCCACCGCTATTGCCAGCATGTATTTCCTGCTCAACGCGACCTGCCTCCGGATCAATTCGAAATGTTGTCCTGCTTGCAGGAGCACCGGGAGAAACTCAGCAAAGCGTGCAATGAAATGCTGAAGGGTCACGGCATATAATCAGCAAGTCTCATACGACTCGATTGGTCGCAAGACGAGACTCGCCGACGTATGAGCTGGAGTGCGCGCTTCAACCGTCAACGTCTGACGGCATTATTCCGCAGCCTTGAGCAGCGCCGGCGAGCCGGCGCGGAATTGTTCGAGTAAAGCCGCCTCGTCGGCCTTGGCGGCGACCAGATGCCGCTGCTTGACGTGGCCGAAGCCGCGAATCTTCTCCGGGATCGCGGCGAGACCGACCGCGAGGTGGTGATTGACGGGCGTCAGCGCGGCGAGCACCTGATCGAGCATGGACTCGTAATCCTCGATCAGCTGGCGTTCGGTGCGGCGCTCGAGCGTATGGCCGAACGGATCGAGCGGCGTACCGCGCAGGAATTTGAGCTTCGCCAGCAGCCGGAAGGCCGGCAACAGCCACGGGCCGAAACTCATCTTGCGCGGCAGCCCGGTGGTGCGGTCGCGGCGCGACAACAGCGGCGGCGCCAAATGAAACTCGAAGCGCAAATTGTCGCCCTCGAACGCCCCGGCAACCTGCTGAAGGAACGCGCCATCGGTATAGAGCCGCGCCACCTCGTACTCGTCCTTAAAGGCCATCAGCTTGAACAGATACCGCGCCACCGCATCGGCTAGTCCGCACTTGCCGGGGGCACGCGCGGCCTCGGCCGCCTTGACCCTGTCGACCACCGCCCGATAGCGCGCCGCATAGGCGGCATTCTGATAGGCGGTGAGGAACTTCACCCGCCGTGCCACCGTCTCATCGAAAGATTCGGAGAGGTGCCGCGGGTCGCTGGTCGCCGCCGTCGCCGGCTTGACCAACGCTTCGACTTGCGCGCGATCGGCCGCGGCGCGGCGCCCCCAATGAAACGCCGCCTTGTTCATGGCCACCGCCTCGCCGTTGAGCTCGATCGCCCGCTCGATGGCGGTGGCCGATAACGGAATCGCGCCGAGCTGATAGGCGTAGCCGACCAGGAACATATTGGTGCCGATCGATTGCCCGAACAACGCGGTGGTCAAGCGCGTGGCATCGATAAAATGCGTCTTGTCGCGGCCGGCATCGGCGGTGATGGTGCGCTTGAGCCGTTCGCTCGGCAGCGAGAAATCGGCATTGCGTGTGAATTCGCCGGGCAGGAATTCGGCGATATTGACCACCATTGCGGTGGCGTCGCGCTTGACCGCAGCCAGCACCTTGCGCGTGCCGGCGACCACGATGTCGCCGCCGAGCACGAGATCGGCGCGCCCGGCGGCGACGCGGATCGCGTGGATGTCTTCAGGCTTTTCGGCGAAGCGAATGTAGCTGAACACCGCGCCGCCCTTCTGCGCCAGGCCGGCCATGTCGAGCACGCCGACGCCGCGGCCTTCGAGATGCGCGGCCATGCCCAATATGCCGCCGATGGTGACGATGCCGGTGCCGCCGACGCCGGTGACGATGATGTTGTAGGTCCGGGCAATCGCCGGCAGCTTCAGTTCGGGCAGCACCGGCAGATCGTGATCGGCGGCGACGCCGGTGCCTTTCTTCAGCTTGGCGCCATGCACGGTGACAAAGGACGGGCAGAAGCCCTTGACGCAGGAAAAGTCCTTGTTGCAGCTCGATTGGTCGATGGTGCGCTTTCTTCCCCACTCGGTCTCGAGCGGCTGCACCGAAATGCAGTTCGACTTCACGCCGCAATCGCCGCAACCCTCGCAGACAAGTTCGTTGATGATGACGCGCTTGTCGGGATCGGGAAACGTGTGGCGCTTGCGGCGGCGGCGCTTTTCCGCCGCACAAGTCTGGTCGTAGATCAGCACGGTGACGCCGGGAATCTCGGCAAGCCCCTTCTGCATCTCCATCAAATCGTCGCGATGATGGACGGTGAGGCCGGTGGGCCATGCCGTATCGCTCGGATATTTGTCCGGCTCGTCGGTGACCACGACCACCCGCTTGGCGCCTTCGGCGGC
>Ga0181523_10005436_pt1 | contig 10514 bp, 12 predicted proteins | sample PEATcosm2014_Bin_43_FD_119752 | JGI IMG/M metagenome (GOLD analysis project Ga0181523, IMG submission 119752) | Peatland microbial communities from MTU Mesocosm Facility, Houghton, MI, USA - PEATcosm2014_Bin05_30_metaG | ecosystem: Environmental > Terrestrial > Soil > Wetlands > Peat | place... | reverse complement strand
TTGGCAGAGCAAGCAAAAGCTTCCACGAGAGCGAAATGGCGCGCTCCTCGGAGTGCCGGGATTACTACGCTCGAAAAGTGCTTGACACCGCCGACATTGTTAGAGACGACATTGTTAGAGACGCGATTTTCGCAAGCTGCCCGAAGAACAGAAGGAATACTGGACCTGGCGCCACAGTCACGGCGACCGCCATTAGATCGACGTATCGCTTCGATGATGCAGGCGGGTGCTGATGTGCTCGCCTGCTCGGGTTTCCACGAACCCAGTAAAGCGCGGTCGGTTTTGCCGGGACCAAACGCGTTGTAAACTCGATCTATGCCGTCGCGTTCTTCTGAATCAAGCAATCTTTTTCCCGCTCCGAAATCCGCGACTGCCGCGCACACCGCTCACGTCGATGGCGGAGCGCGCGGCAATCCTGGGCCCGCCGGTTATGGCGTCGCCATACAGGACGCCTCCGGACACCCGCTGGCTGAGCTCAGCGAATATCTCGGCCACCGCACCAACAACTACGCCGAGTATCAAGGACTTCTCGCCGCCCTTCGCTACGCCACTGAACACCAGATCAAGGCGCTCAAGGTGATTAGCGATTCCGAGTTGATGGTCCGGCAGATGAAAGGAATCTACAAGGTGCGGCATCCGGAACTGCGCAAGCTGCACGACGAGGCGCAGCAACTAGTGCGGCGGTTGGAGCATTTCGAGATTAGACACGCCATGCGCGAACACAACCAGATTGCCGACCGCCTGGCGAATGAGGCGATGGATCGCGGGCGATAGCATCCGATTTTGTCCACCCCTGCCATCGCCACTTACTCTCCGGCCGAGTGGTCGTGCACAATCTTCCATCCCTCGGGGAACTTGCGGAAGACCAGTGTGAACAGCCCGTGCGGCGTCTTTCCGTCCGGCATCGTCAGATGAAACTCCCCGCGCACAAATGCCGACTCCGGACCCAGCATTTCGATCCGCACGTTCGCGAATTCGAGCTTCCCCATTTCGTGTCCCGCGCCCTGATAATTTTTCTTATATCGATCGAGCGCCGCCTGCCAGCCCATCGATTCATGCGCTCCCGAAAAAAACGTCAGCGCCGGCGAGTGCCAGTAGCCCTCCATGAAACCTTCCAGATCCTGCCGGTTCCATGCCGCCTGCTGATCGTCAATCACCTTCCGAATCGCGACACGTCCGGCATCGCCCGCCTCCTGCCCAATACCAGGAACGGCCAGCATAGCAATCACACCAACCAGCAAGACCAGATCACGCATTAAGCCTCCCCAATTCGCCCCTCGCATCATACTGTTTAGGATTTTTGAAGCGGAGAGAAAAGTGGAAAGAAAAGCAGAATCGATCTGCGATACGTGCCGGAAGCCAGAAGCTAAAGACTAAAAGCCGGCGGCTGAAAAGTTGCGCGCCGCCCTACGCCCGGCTCTTCTTCGCCGCCGCAGCCGCCTTGACCTTCACCGTTTCCCATGGCCGCTTCGGACGATCTACTTCCGGCTGGTCGCGATCTTTGACGCGATCGTACTGATACGACTCGCTGGTGGTTCCGAGCGACTCGTTGTAGAGGCTGGGCAGGCCCAGCGCTTCTTTCATTTCTTCGGCGAACTGCTGCAGCGCTTTCAGGTGATCGGCTGTCGCCGGCACTTCAGTTTTCGTGGTCTTCAGAAACTGCTGATAGCCACGATTGACCAGTTTCGAAATCTCGCTGCCGATCATGTATCCCGGATACGCGAAGATCTTCACGCCGCCGTCGTCCGTCTTCTGGATCGCCGCCGAGCAGTTGTACTTTTTCAGGAACACGCGCGCTTGCGTGCCCGGAGCTTCAATCAGGTCAAAGCCATGATCGCGCAGCCAGTTGACTGCGTCTTCGTAGGTTCGTTGTTCGACATTCGCGGCCATTTATAAACTCAATTCCCGTTGCACCCGGTTAGATGCGGCTTTCACAGATTCGATGGAACCAAAGGTTTCCACGACGAATCTAATCTAATGACTGTAGAATTCAACGACGTTAGTATAGATATACCTTTTTAAGATTGCGGGCACATTACTCTAGTCATAAGGGGCTTTCAGACTAATGACACCAGCAGCTTACGGCTCGGCGCCTTCGCCGCCGTCTCCCCCGGCTAAAGCCGCGCCTAGCCCACCAGGAGAGGCTGTGCTCGCCCAAATCGGCAACACGCCCCTGTTGCCCCTCGATACGCTCACCCGGGATCTTCCTAACGTTAAACTTTTGGGCAAGGCCGAATGGCATAACCCAGGCGGCTCCGTCAAAGATCGCGCCGCCGTTGGCATCGTGGCCGAAGCGCGCCGCTTGGGCAATCTCGGTCCCGGAAAAATTCTGCTCGATTCCACCAGTGGCAACACCGGAATCGCCTACGCCATGCTCGGGGCCGCTCTCGGATTTCCCGTCACCCTCTGCGTGCCCGAGAATGTTTCTCCCGAGCGAAAACGCATTCTACAGGCATACGGCGCAAATATCATCTACACCGACCCCGCCGAAGGCTCCGACGGCGCCATCAAGATCGCGCGCCAGCTCGCCGAGCGCCATCCGGATCTTTATTTTTACGCCGATCAATATTCGAACGACGCCAACTGGCGCGCGCATTATAAAACCACCGCGAACGAAATTTGGCAACAGACTGAAGGACGTGTCACGCACTTCGTAGCCATGCTCGGCACCACCGGAACCTTCGTCGGCACCACGCGTCGGCTGAAAGAATTAAATCCAAAGATCCGCTGCATCTCGCTGCAACCCGACTCCGCCTTCCACGGCATCGAAGGCGCCAAGCACTTGCCCTCGGCCATTGTGCCGCGTATTTACGACCCATCGCTCGCCGACCAGAATTTGGAGATCGCAACCGAAGATGCGCACGCCATGGCCCGCCGCCTGGCGCGCGAACAAGGACTGCTCGTTGGAGTCTCCTCCGCCGCGGCGATTGTTGGCAGCCTACAAGTCATTGAGCACTTGAATCTCGAACGCCTGAGACAAGATCAGCGCTCAACCGTCGTCACCATCCTCTGCGACTCCGGCGAAAAATATCTGAGCGAAAGATTCTGGCACGAAGGCCAGGATTGAGTCATTAAAGCAATGACTCAATGATTCAATGACGAAATGACTCAATGATTCAGCTCTCCCAATCCGCCTACGTCTCCCTTCGTCAGCACGGAGAGCAAACCTATCCTCACGAGTGCTGCGGCGTGCTGCTCGGGCGCTTCGACGACAGCGGATCCGAATCCGTATTAAAGATCGTCTCGCGCATCGCCCGCTGCGGCAACACGCGCGCGGACTCGCCACTAAATCGCTACAACATCGACCCGAGAGAACTGATCCGCATCCAACGCGAAGGCCGCGAGCGCGGCGAGGACATCGTCGGCTTCTATCACTCCCATCCCGACCATCCCGCGCAATGGTCGTCCACCGACCTCGCCGAAGCCCACTGGTTCGGGTGTTCCTACGTGATCACGAGCGTGGTGAAGGGCAAAGCCACGCTGACAAATTCATTCGAACTGACCGGTACAGACGAGAACGACAAGAAGCTTGAGGATGAGAAGACCGAATTGGTCTGACATTTTCGACTTGCATCTTTCTTTAATACCACCGCATCTTTATCTACATGCCCCAGATCCAGATCCCATCTCCACTTCGCCAATACTCGGGGAAGCAATCCTCGGTCAATGTCCCTGGAAACACCGTGGGAGAAGCACTTGCTGGCCTGGTTTCGCGGCATCCCGACCTGAAGCGGCATCTCTATAACGACGACGGCAAGCTGCGCTCGTTCGTGAACGTCTACGTCAATGACGAAGACATGCGCTACCTGCAGAAAGAAGCCACTGCGCTTAAAGACGGTGATACCATTTCCATCGTGCCGTCGATTGCCGGCGGTCGCGGAGTTATCATTTGAAAGAAATGATTTTGATTTTGTGAAAGAGATGATTTCGATTTTGGGTGGCGCGGCGGTTTACCGCTGCGGTAACTGCGTTGTTTAGATACGGAGCCGCTGAGGGCCGGCCGCAACCTGCTAGTTAGCCTTCGTCCCGAGTGCAATTGAAAAAAGGACCCTATGCCCACGCTTTCTGATGTCAAACCCGTCGAAACCGCTCTAAGCAACGACGAAATCCTCCGTTACTCGCGCCATCTCATTATGCCCGAGGTGGGCATGGAGGGCCAGCAGAAGCTGAAGGCCGCGAAAGTCCTGTGCATCGGAGCAGGCGGCCTCGGCTCGCCGCTCGCACTCTACCTGACCGCCGCCGGCGTCGGCACGCTCGGCATCGTCGACTTCGACGTCGTGGACTACACCAACCTGCAGCGCCAGATTATCCATACCACTGCCGACGTAGGCCGCAAGAAACTCGACTCCGCCGCCGACAAACTGAAGGCCGTCAATCCCTTCCTCAACCTGCGCACGTTCGACACGAAACTGACCAGCGCCAATGCTCTTGCATTGTTTCGCGAGTTCGACATCGTCGCCGACGGCACCGACAATTTTCCCACCCGCTACCTCGTCAATGACGCCTGTGTGCTCACCGGCAAGCCCAATGTTTACGGCTCCATCTTTCGTTTCGAAGGCCAGGCGAGCGTATTCGCGACTGAAGACGGACCATGCTATCGCTGTCTCTATCCCGAACCGCCGCCGCCCGGCCTGGTGCCATCGTGCGCCGAAGGCGGAGTGCTCGGCATTTTGCCCGGTCTAATCGGCGTGATTCAGGCAACCGAGACCATCAAGCTGATTCTGAGGCAGGGCGACTCACTCGCCGGCCGTCTGCTGCTGGTCGATGCGCTCGGCATGAAGTTCCGCGAACTGAAGCTACGCAAGAATCCCGATTGCCCCATCTGCGGCACGCACCGGACAATCACGGAGTTGATTGACTACGATCAGTTCTGCGGCATTCGCGGCCAGGAAGAACCCGTGTTCGGAGGATTGTCGGTGATATCAGTGGAAGAACTGAAGAAGAAGCTCGACGCCAAGGCGGACATTTTTATTCTCGACGTGCGCGAGCCGCACGAATACCAGATCTGTAACCTGAACGGATATCTCATCCCGCTTGGTGATCTGCCGAAGCGCATAAGCGAACTCGACAGCAGCCGTGAGATAGTAGCCCATTGCAAGATGGGTGGACGAAGCGCAAAGGCTGTCGCGTTTCTGAAGCAGGCAGGCTTCACCAAAGTGTATAACTTGACCGGCGGAATTACAGCGTGGGCGGAGCGGATTGATACCAAGATGCCTAAGTACTGAGAACCGCAAAAAAGCGCCGGCGTTTGTTTGGATTTACGAACCGGGAAAGTCCATTCCTTCTGTCGGCCGCGAGCCGTTCCCCCGAGCGCGGAGTCGACGGCACGACCACTCAAACGGTAACATCTTCGGGCCATTCCTCAATTTCCCGCAGTACCCTACGTTAAGAGCGCCCTTGCTTTGCCGGATTTGCGACGCGCACCAATCCATTCTGTGGATCTGAACCTGGGCCATTTCTAACTAACTTTCTGTGAAAACTAAGGCGACAGTTTGAATAAGCTCATAGTGATTGTTCTCTAGCTAGATTGCCATGCCGCTGACGGTGTTCGCCCCTGACAATGGGTACAAGGTTACATATGACGGTGGTTCTATTCCCGACTCTAAAGCAGGGACGGCGATGAAGTTAATCATTGACCCCAACCTACCCCAACCAAATTCGCCTCGTTAAGGACAAGGGAGAGGTCATAACAATTCCGGCTTCGGCAGTTACGGAGATTAGCTACGGCCAAGACGTCCATCGCAGAGTTGGGGCGGCGATCGGGCTGGCTGTTATTTCTTTCGGGATGGGCGCGTTAGTGGCCGTCACCAAATCAAAAAACATTTCGTCGGTTTACTTGGGCCGACGATGACAAGAAAGGCGGTTTTGCGATGCGGTGCGATGAGAACGATTATCGGGGGGTGCTAGCGGGACTTGAGGGAGTTACAGGGAAGAAGGCCGTGGACTCGGACGCCATGACGGTAAAGAACTGACACTTGAGCTGAAGGTGCGCCCCTGGAGAGAAAAAAAGGGAGCAACCTAGTGCTCCCTGGAATCTCGTTTCACGAGTTAGTGAGTTACTTGCCCGAGCCTCCGCTCATTTCGGCCTTATCGGTAGAGCCGATGGCCAAAGCAACCTTTTTGCCGGAGAAGCGTATCTCGGAAACGGCTGCCTTGCCGTTGGTGTGGTCGACGATCGCGGAGTCGTAGTCGGAGGGTTGGTCGAGTGTGACGACTTTTGCCGAAGTCTTCGCGACTTCTTTGTTACCGCGCATGAAGCTTACCTCGACGTTCGATCCCGTGCCGTCCCAGCGCACTTGATACTGGCCGGGAGTGAGCTGCTGACCATTGACTTCAACCGCCTCACGTACCAGCAGCGTGCCCTTGTTACTTGCGAACGCACTCGATGCGAGCAACACGGCCAGCCCGAGCACAACAGCCTTTGCCAGATTGTTCAGTTTCATATGCTCCTTAGCTTTCTGTCCGGTTTCTCGCCCGGACGTCAGGGGCGGCTGGTGAGTGGTTCGAAGACGCTCGACTGTGGGCTTGCCTTTTCCGTGCAAACTCCTACAATGCGCATGTCAGGGTGACAGCAAAAAGACGCGGGCCTCGCACTCGTGCTTTTTACCCGGACCCAGGCGCATTCAGGGCCGCCAAACCATGCCTGCGCCAGTCCCGTCACCCTGCAAATTCTTTTGAGTGGATCGAAAGTTTGGTCCCACCCACGTTGGTTCGCTACAGAATACGAATTTCGGTTTGAGTTAGTTCCCGATTTCTTTTTCTTAGCGAACCATTGTTCTTGCCAGCATGCTTATTGGACGCGCGGCCTCTTGCCGCGTTAGCAGCGCAGGTGCATGTCGCGGAGCAGTAACAGCGTGGGAATGTTTTGTCTGGAGTTCGGGCATCGGCGCGGCGAACAGCAGGTCCTTCGCTTTGCTCAGGATGACAAATTCGTGGAAGCTACTATGCACTAACCAATCTTCAAAACAATCTTGCCGTAGTTCTTGCCTTCCTGCATCAGCGTGTAGGCGGCGCGCGCTTCGTTCAGCGGGAACACTTTCCCGATCACGGGATGGAGCTTGCCGGCGGTCAGCCATTCCGAAAGCTGCTTCCACGCGGATTCCATCAGCGGACGGTTCGCGCTTAGATACGACAGCCAGAGTCCGTGGACGCTTGCGCCTTTGGCGTAGAGAATGCGAGTGTCGAGTTGCGGAGTTTCGCCGGTGGCAGCCCCATAGACGATGACGCGTCCGAAGTCGCGCACGCAGCGGACGCTTTTCGCGACGTGTTCTCCGCCGAGCATTTCAAAAACCGCGTCCACGCCTTCGCCGTGGGTGAGATCCTTGATCGCTTCGACATAGTCGCGCTGCTTGTAGTTGATGGCGTGCTGCAGGCCGAGCTCGCGCACACGGGCCAGCTTGTCGTCGGAGGAAGAAGTTCCGTACATTTCGATGCCGAGAATTTTTCCGATCTGCACGGCGGCGGTGCCGACTCCGCCGGCGACGGCATGAATCAGGACGCGGGCAGCGGATGCGTTACCGTTCGGCTGGTCGTTGGGCTTACCCAATAAACCGGCCTTCCAATAAGCGAAATACGCAGTGAAGAAATTTACGGGAAAAGCGGCGGCCTGTTCGGCGGTCCAATTTTCAGGGACGGGCCAGACGAGGTTGCGATGCGCCACGGTCTTTTCGGCGAAGGCCGCCCACTGCGTGTAACCCATCACGCGGCGTCCGCTGCCGTCGTTACCGGTAACTTCGCGTCCGGCGAACTCACGGCCAGCAGTGAGCGGAGGCTTGGGAGTGCCTGCGTATCCGCCGTGCGTGGTCATCAGATCGGCAAAGTTCAGGCCGCCCGCTTCTACTTTCACCAGAACCTGCTCCGGGGCCGGATGCGCGTCGGGAACCTGTTGCAATGCAAGAACCTCGGGACCGCCGAAACGAGTGATGACGAGTGCTTTCATGCGGGAAGTTTAACAGCCCTGGAGGCGGAGTAGCACGGTGTCTCTCCAGCGAAAATCCAGTTCGCAGAGTTCGGTTCCGGCATCTATAATGAGGAGCAAGTTTCCGATCCCCGTGGCCTGAGAGATTCTTTGGACGCGGGGGCGAGGGTTGCGCCGGTTGAATGGAGCGATCCGAGGGTGCGGACGGAAACGTCTGCGCCTCCCGTGTTGGAAAGGAAACGCTCCCTGGGGCTTGTTCCTGTCAGTCTTTCCCCCAGCGGTGTGTATTCTCTCCGCCAACAGCCTCGCCATGTGTTGACCAACGGATAAATGGTGAAGCTTTCTGACAATTTCGGGCGCCCGATTCACGACCTGCGAATCTCGATCACGGACCGCTGCAACTACAGGTGTGTGTATTGCAGGACGGGGACCAACGGCGCAGCGTATGCGGAACTTCCGTTCCAAAATTATTTGCGGATGGCGCGAATCCTGGTTGGGCTCGGCATCACAAAGATTCGCCTGACAGGAGGCGAACCGCTCCTGCGCAAAGGGATTGTGGAGTTCGTTCGTGACCTCGCCAAGCTCCGAACCTTGGAAGGCAATAAGCCTGAAATTGCGCTGACTACAAACGGCCATCTGCTGGCTGAGATTGCGCAGCCGTTGAAAGACGCGGGACTCGACCGCGTCACCGTCAGCATGGACGCGGTGGATCCGGAGCGATTTGCGCGCATCACGCGCGTGCCGAATGGATACGAGAGCGTGCTGGCGGGAGTGCGTGCATCGCGCCGAGCCGGGCTTGAGCCGGTGAAAATCAATTGCGTGCTGCTGCGCGGCTTCAATGAAGATCAGATTATTCCGTTTGGCATGTTCGCCCGCGAAGAGCGCGTGGTGGTGCGCTTCATCGAGTTCATGCCGCTCGAAGAAGACCGCGTTTGGACGCCGGAAATTGTGGTCAGGCTCGATGAGATCGTCTCCCGCATGTCGGAGTACCTGCCGCTGCAAGAGGTGGCGCACGAGCATAGCGAGACGGCGCGGCGCTATCGCTTCTCCGATGGCATAGGCGAGATTGGAATCATTGCGCCGGTCTCGCATCCGTTCTGCGGACACTGCAGCCGGATTCGCATCACCTCAGACGGCAAGTTGCGTACGTGTCTATTTTCCGTGTGGGATCACGACCTGCATGAACTGATGCGCCGGGGCGCGACTGACGATAAACTCACGGAGTTCATTGTGAAAGTGGTGGAGAAGAAAGAAGAGCGCCACCACATCGGGGAGCCGGGATTCGTCCCGGCGTCGCGGACGATGGTTCACATCGGCGGTTGAGTCGGCGGCATCCGACGCAGATGGTTATTGCTAGAATGGGCGGCGATGAAGAAGCTGCTCTCGGTTGCCGCCCTCTTCCTGTCGCTGGGCGTTCCGCTATTAGCGCAAACCGGCCCCAAAGCCGCCACCAATCCCGCTGATTACGTCGGCTTCGATCGCAACCTATATCCCGGTGATCAGAATTTGAAGGGCCTGCGCGCAACCTTTTCATACGCTGGTTATTGGCTAAACAATCCCCCTGGGACGAACGTGAATACCTGGGTGGGAAAGCGCAGTCGGCTGGAAGCTGCCGGGTTCGGATTTGTGGTGTTGTTCAACGGCCGCTTGTATCGAGAACTCCACGGTGCTGAACGGGCATCCGCGTTGGGAAAAGTGGACGCGCAAAATGCGGCGCAGGCCGCTGAGCGCGAGGGGTTCTCGGCGCAAACCATCATCTTTCTTGATCAGGAACAGGGCGGGCGGTTGTTACCGGAACAGAAAGCGTACTTGTTTGCATGGGTCGATGGAGTCAACCAGGCAGGATTTCGCGCGGGCCTGTATTGTTCCGGGATCGCTGCGAGGGAGAAGGGCAGCGAGAGCGTAACCACCGCTGAAGACGTACGGCGGAACGCGGGTGGACGAGACATTGTTTATTGGGTGACGAATGATGCTTGTCCGCCGTCGCCTGGATGCTCGGTTTCGCGCCGTCCGCCTTCGCCCAGTGCGAGCGGAATTCCGTTCGCGGATGTCTGGCAGTTCGCGCAGTCTCCTCGACGGAAGGATGTGGCCAGTGGCTGTGGGCGCAGTTATTCGGCGGATGGAAACTGTTATGCGCCGGTATCAGGTTCGGGGCAGCAGCTTCCTGTTGACCTGAACACGGCGACTTCAGCGGATCCTTCGCATGGCAGGACCCGCGAACCTTAATGTCTGGAGCCAGCCAACTTTAGATGCCCCTCGGATTGTTTCAGGGTCGGGCTGGCAACCAGAAACAAAATGGATGATGACGGGGAAGTTGAACGGCGGGTGCTACACGATCGGGCTGTTTCAGTAGAATGAATCGTACTTCGTGACCGTCCAGACGGAACCTTTCTGTTCTTCGGTCACTGAAAACAGATCCTTATAGGTCGCGTCCTGACTCGGAGTGCTGTAGCGTTGGCCTTTGTAGTGCAGAATCACGAGCGGCGGCGCGTCTTCCCATTCCACCAGATTCCAGGAAATCAGCGGGTGCTGGGCTTCGGAATTGCAGATGAAGTCGGCGCGCTTCCGGCGGTAGTCCCTTTCCCATTGGGCAAGC
>Ga0181523_10005429_pt1 | contig 10528 bp, 7 predicted proteins | sample PEATcosm2014_Bin_43_FD_119752 | JGI IMG/M metagenome (GOLD analysis project Ga0181523, IMG submission 119752) | Peatland microbial communities from MTU Mesocosm Facility, Houghton, MI, USA - PEATcosm2014_Bin05_30_metaG | ecosystem: Environmental > Terrestrial > Soil > Wetlands > Peat | place... | reverse complement strand
TTCGGCGATGGCGGAGGCGAGTGTCTTGCCCATCTCGAGGGTCATCAGGCGGCCGATGGCTTCTTTTTCAGATTCCAGGATTTCCGCGGCCTTGATCATCCAGCGCGCTCGATTGGCCATGGCCGTCTTGCGGAAACTGTGAAATGCCACGGCAGCCTTTGTGATCTTAACGTCAACCTCGGCGTCGGTGAGCGCCTCGAATTTCCGGATGACATCGCCGGTCGCCGGATTGATGCTGGCAATGGCCATGGCCTGTGCTCCTCGGAATGAGTGGGGATACGCAGGAATCAGAAACGGATTCTAATGCAAAACCTTACTTTTTTAAAGTAGGGATTTGGACGCCACAAAAAAACATCCAACTGGCAGCCCCGGATTGGTGGCAGTTATTTCTTCTTTGCTGCCGGAGCAGCCGGCGGCGGAGGCGGCGGAGCAGGTTTAAGACCGGCAGCGGCTTGCTGAAGGTCGCTGACTGCCGCGGTGGTCAATTCATAAAGTGCCGGCTCATTCTGCCGTTTGGCAACATAAGAATCTCCGGATTTGGCGATGGATACTTTTTCGGTGCGCTTGTTCTGATTGGATATAACCGTGATTTCGATGGCTGGCGACGTGAAACCGGAATCCGGAAACTTCGTTGCGGAGAGATCGTGCAGTTTGTCCAACAGCGCTTCCACGGAATCGGAGTCGAGTTTCTTGCCGTCCGCTCCCCACCAGTCTGTACCTGAGTGCGTCAGGAAATAGGATTTCGCCCCGTCGTGAATCTCGATTTTGTCGGGTTCTTCGTAGCCAAACTCGAATAACTTCTTGTTACGGAAATCGTCGAGGGGCTTGTTAAGCGCGTTGCCCAGGGAAGTGGAAACTTTGAATACGCCGGGGACCACGGAAGATTTCGCGTAGTAATCGTCCTTGGCTTTGCGAACTTGCAACTCCTGAGTTCCAGAGGCCCCCGCGATTTTCGCTGTGGCAAACGGGGAAGCGCCGCTGAAAGCGGAGGCAATCTTGGTCGCGTCGTCGCTAGCGGAAGTTTCCATCTTTGCGTCTTTCAAGGCGCGCACGAGGTCATCCACCTTGAACGATTCCGCACGGTAAGGCTTGGGTTTAAGGATTTGCCAGGAGTCCTTGTCGCGGCCAAAAGTGATGTCCTGTGTATGCCCGGCGGATTGCTCGAGCAATTCAATCTGCGAAACCTTGTCGAAATCCGCCGTCAACAGGCGCTTATCGCGGAGATCGGCGGCGGATTTGTCGAGACTGGACTTATTGAAATTGGCGATTGTGAAAACACGTGAATCGCCGGCAAGCGCGGCAAAGTTGGAACCGCCCGTGATGGTCTGTCCGCCAACGAGAAGTTTCTGCGTGTTGCCCTTCGTCGTGACTTCGATTTGCAGTCCCGGGTCGTTGAGATCGTATTGCGAGAGATCTGTGGCCTTATCGTCAACCAGGCGTTCAGAATTGAGCGACGAAAGAGTAGACAGCAGGCTGGTAACAGCTTCCTGGTCAGCCGGGAGAGACTGCGGCGCCGTGATCTGCCATGCACCCGACGCGTTCTTTGACACCACAACTTCGGGCGACCCCTTCCGCTGGATGGCGAGCCGCGTGATATCAGGCTGGTTGAGCGAGAGGATTTTCGGAGGCAAGTCAGCGGCGGCTTTGGAAGCGTCTTCGCCCGGCTTGTGGTGATTGGACCAATACAGCGCGCCGGTAAGAGCAGCAAGAATGAGTGCGGCGATGATGATGCCACGGAGTTTCATGAAATGAGATTCCTCATCCGGCTCGATCGGGCAAGCCCCAATCTAGCGGCGCCGCCACCATACGGAAACTCCCCCGAGAATGACAAGTAGAGGAAGCAAAATCTGGCAGGTGATGCGGAGCCAATTGAATTGCGCTTGCGTAAGCGTGATGTGGCGATCGTCACTGTCCTTTGGGCGGATGGAAATGAGGTCTTCGTCGGACGCCAGCCAGTTGATGCTGTTCACGGCGAGGTTGCTATCATCCATGGTCGGGATAAAGGAGTTGGCGGCCCATTCGGAACTGCCAATCACCACGAAGCGCCCTTGCGAGTTTTCCTTGCCGGTGTCGTAGGTTCCGGCCGCAGCGAGAGTTAAAGGACCCTTCTCGTTTTTCGGGTCGTCGGGGCTCACCGCTGGACTGTCGAGTTTGGTGGTCGCGAAGCTGGAAGGAGACGAAGAGAAGAGTTTCTCGACGCTGGTCTTCGGCGCGTTCTTGATTTGCAGCGAACGCGACAGCGGAAACCCCGTTGCGGAGCCACCCATTTCGCCGACGATCGGATGGGATTCGTATCGTGTCACAAGCGCAACTTCAGGTCCGAGGCCCGTGAGCTGGCTGATGGGGTTCATGTCAAGAATCAGGTTCTTGTCTGGAGTGACGCCCCAACTGCTCAGTAGGCTTGTGAGGGCATCATTATCGGCAATCTGGACGCGGCCCATCTTGAGCGGCGGGTTGAGGAGAAACAAGGCGCGGCCTCCGTTTTCCACGTACGTCTTGATGGCATCTACTTCCGGCTGCGGATAATCGTCGCGCGGCCCGCCTGCGACAAGCACGGTGCAGTCCGAAGGAACTTCGGCTTTCGTTAGAAGGTCGACGGATTTCGCCTCGTACTTGTCTCTACCGATCAATTCCTGAAATCGGGAAAAGCCGTCCCTCTGGCCGTCGTCAATCCGGTGCTCGCCACTGCCGGCAAGGAAGCAGACGGTGCGGGTGTTGTTTTTCAGCACGCGGATGAACGCGCCGGTAATTCCTTCTTCGGTGAGACTCTTCGCTTCCTCTGTTCTGTCCCCGATTTGAACAACAGCGGCGCCGTAACCGTGGATACCGGCGGCCACGGCGAGCGGGCGGTTTTTGTCAGCGTCAACGTACTTTACCTGGACCTTTCGGGACAGATTGGCGTAGAGGTCGAGCTGCTCTTTGGCCTGCGCGAATCGCGTGCTTTGGTCGAAATAGGTAATCGTCGCCGGCTCCTTCAAGCCCTTAACGATTTTGGCGGTCTGCTCGGAAAGGCTATTGCGTTTGTTGGAAGTGGAGTCGTAGGACTTGTTGTAGCGGTCCGCAAGCGTATTGGCGACGACGATGATTCCGAGAGCGAGAAGAATATAAGTGCCGACGTAAAGCGCATACTTCGTTTGCCGTGCGTGTATAAATGTGGTGTTCATCGCCTTACGATCTCCAGCGCAGGGATTCCATCGACCGCGCGCTTAAGAAGAGCCCCAGAAAGATTGCGGTTACGTAATAAACCACGTCCTTCGTGGAAAGCAAACCTTTCGTGAAGGATTCGAAGTGACTGTGCACGGAAATGTACGCGAGGACGCGCGCCCATGTCGAGGAATCATAACCGCTTACCCATTCGAGGACCCACAGCAGCAGGCAAACGACAAACGTGGCGACGGCTGCAATGATCTGGTTGCGCGTCAGTGTGGAAATAAATTCGCCGATGGCCAGTAGTGCGCCTGCCAGGAGCAGCAACCCCAGATATGCCACCGCGAGCGGCTTCCAATCCGGGTTGCCATATTTGAAAAGCCATATGAAATTGAGTGCCGTCAGAAGCAGCATGGCCGCGTAGAGAATCAGCGAAGCCAGCCATTTCCCAAGTATCACTTCTCCGTCACGAATCGGCGAGGTGGCCAGGAGTTCAATGGTACCCGCGCGTTTTTCCTCCGCGAACAATCGCATGGAAATCACCGGAATCAAGAACAGCCCAATCACCCCTGTTGTGGAGATTAGAGGGCGAATAACTTCTTCGTTGAGATTCATGGGGAACACCTGCCCGCGCAACTGCGCTTGCATCCCGTAGTAAATGAACTCGCCCAGAGAGTTCCAGAACATGAATCCGAAGATAATGGCGAAGAAGGCCAGCAGGATGTAGGCGATGGGAGACACAAAGTAACTGCGAAGTTCCTTGCGGCAAATAATCCAGACATTGCGCATGGCTCTCATTCTCCCGTCCTGTTGACGACAGATTCGGTTGGCGCCGACTCTGCGGATTCATCTGTCGGCGTAGCGGCAGCATCCGCGCCGGTAAGCTCCAGGAAAATTTCTTCCAGGCTGACCGCGGAGGTGCGCAGTTCGTTCAGGTCCCAGCCGGATTCGACAACGGCGCGCGCCAGATCGCCGCGAATGGCGCGGTCGTGCTGGCCTTCCACTTCAAAGGTGGAGCAATTCTGTCGCGTTTCCCGGAAGACCACGCGGCTAACGCCGGGAACTTGTTCCAGGCGGTGCTGCACTGTGGCGGCACTGAGTTCGCCGCTGCGGCCGGCCACCTCCACAAGAACAGACCCCGCCCCGCTCGCGCGATGCCGCAAATTGCTTACCGAGTCGGTCGCGACCAGCTTCCCTTTATTAATGATGATTACTTGCTGGCAGGTTTGCTCGACCTCGGGAAGAATGTGCGTGCTCAGTATGATGGTGTGATCCCCGGCAAGGCCCTTGATCAGATCGCGTGTCTCGTTGATCTGCTTGGGATCAAGCCCGGCCGTGGGTTCGTCCAGAATCAGCACATCGGGATTGTGAATGATGGCCTGGGCCAGTCCGACGCGCTGACGATACCCCTTGGAGAGCTTGCCAAGAACTTTGTCCTTTACATCGAGCACAGCGCAGCGCTCCAGCACATAATCGACACGACGCCGCAATTCCACGCCGCGCAGCCCCTTGATCTTGCCGACAAACTGCAGATATTCGGTGGTGCGCATTTCGGGATACAGCGGAGGCGTCTCCGGCAAATAACCGATGCGGCGCTTCACCTCAAGCGGATTTTCCAAAACGTCGAACCCGGCGACCTCCGCGGTACCCGCGGTGGGTGGCAGAAAACAGGTCAACATGCGCATGGTCGTCGTCTTCCCGGCCCCATTGGGTCCCAGAAAGCCGACAATCTGACCTTTTTGCACCTCGAAGGAGATGTGGTCGACGGCCGTGTTGCGCGCGTACCTTTTGGTAAGCTGTTTTACGGTGATCATAAGATTTAGCTTTGAAGCGATGATGAAGTTCCCGGTCCATCAACGCAAAAAGAGATCAAAGTGCGAAACCTAATGCTAAAAATGTGAGATGCCTGATGTCAATACCCAAGTTGCCCGTCGAAAAAAAGAGCCGGGTGACGCGCTGGGCGAATACGAGTGGTGGTTGTTTTCAGTGATTTTAGGGAGAATTGTATCCTCATGATTTTTCGCCGGATCTTCAAATTGGCAACGGTAGTGCTGCTGGCTCTTGCCATGTCACCGGACAGGATTGTCCGGGCGCAGACTTCGACTGGCGCGATTTCGGGAGTGGTGACAGACGCTTCCGGCGCCGTGGTGGCCAACGCGGCCATCAAGGGTGCGAACGAATCTACGGGCCAATCGTGGACTGCTTCTTCCAGTTCGTCCGGTGAATTCCAATTGCTGAAGCTGCCACCGGGCCTATATTCGGTGGAAGTTTCCGCTCCGGGCTTCCAGGTTTTTCGTGCGAACAAAGTCAGTGTCTCCGCGGGATCAGTGGCGAACTTAGCGGTTAAACTCGTCGTGGAATCCGCACGCAAGGTGGTAATCGTGAACGGCGAAGCGGCGGATGACTACAGGCCCGCCAATGTTGCCATCGGAAACCTGGACAATCAGCCTCTGCAGGACCTGCCTATTTCCGCGCTGGTGGTGACGCGAAGCCTGCTGGATGATCAGCAGGCGCGCTTGCTTTCCGACGTGGCGAAAAATGACGCTTCCGTCGGAGAAGACTATGCCCCGGTCGGCTGGTATCAGGATTTTGAGATTCGCGGATTTCCACTCGATCTGGCTTCGGCGGTGAAGATCAACGGATTGTCCGTGGCTGGGGAGCAACTCTTCCCCTTGGAAAATAAGGAAGCGGTCGAGTTCCTACACGGCGTGGATTCCGACGAAGTGGGCGTAGCCTCCGGCGGGGGATTAGTCAACTATGTGACGAAGCGCCCCGCGGGTGTGCGCACGCTGAACCTGGCCACCGACCAGCGCGGCACGATGTACGGCAGCGTTGATCTCGGCGGATTCCTTGGTGCGCAGCAGCAATTCGGCATTCGCACTAATCTGGCCAGCGAAGATATGCGCTCCTACGTGCACGGCGCGAATGGCACGCGGGAATTCGGCGCCGTTTCTGCCGACTGGAAACTCAATTCCACTACCTACCTGAAAGGCGATTTCGACTACCAGCACCTTGTTCAGCGTTCCGTCGGCGGCTACCAGTTACTCGGAGGCACCACCGTGCCGGTAGACGTTTCGCCCGACGTGATGCTCGGTTATCAGTCCTGGGCCAAACCGAACACCTATGACGATTTCAATGCCATCGTTCGGCTGGACCACAGCTTCTCCAGCCATTGGCGTTTTTTCGTTGCCGGAGACTTCAGCCACACTCTGCTGGACGATAACATTGCCTGGCCCTATGGCTGCTACTACGCGGCCTCCTGTGCCAACAGCGCCACACCCTTTTTCTTCAGTCCCACGGGCGACTACGACGTCTACGATTATCGAAGTCCTGGCGAAGTTCGCATCAACGATCAATTGCAAGCTATTTTGCAGGGGCAAATCAAAATCGGTCGTGTGACCAACGACGTCGCCATCGGCACCAGCTTGCAGCGCCGCAGCGTGAATCTTGCACTGACCAATCCCGCAGTGCCCGCGGACACTGGCGTTGTCTACACGTATGTCGGAACTGAGAATATCTATGAACCCGAGCAAGTCTTTCAGCCCGCCCCGCCCACGGATCCGCCGACGCCGGGTCCCGTGCTGCTTGCCGAAGACACGCACCAGTACGCGCTAATCGTCGCGGACCATATCCATCTGCCGGCGCGTGTCGATCTAACCATCGGCGGTCAGTACGATACGCTTCACGACCACAATTTCTCCAACTTGAATGCAGCCGGTACCGCATTGGCGCTCGTCAGTACGGAAAAGGGCGTGTGGCTGCCGCAGTATTCCTTGTCCTTCCGGCCCATCTCCGATGTTTTGCTTTACGGGAATTACAGCGTGGCGCTTTCGCTAGGATGGCAGGCCCCGTTTTGGGCCACCGTCAATCCCAACGCGTTTCTCGCGCCTTTCTTCACGCGCCAGGTGGAAACGGGGATCAAGTATTCGCCCGGGAGCCGCATTTTGTTGACGGCCGCTTTGTTCCGCATGCGCGCGCCATTTTTCTATCCCAAAGTGACGGACGATGGCGCCGACATCGATTTTGTTTCCGACGGGCATGAAACGCACAGTGGCTTGGAGTTGAGCGCGCAGGGAAAAGCGAACAACTGGCTGCGGCTCACGGGAAGCGCCACGCTTTTGCGCGCCATCTCCTCGGGAAGCAGCACGCCGGACTTCAATGACAGGCAAGTCATCAACGTGCCGCGTTTCCGCTCGTCCGTGTTCGCGGACATTGACGTTCCGTTCATCACCGGCCTGCATCTGTTGCCCGGATGGAGCTACACGGGGCCGAAGGAAGCAACACGCGACGATTCGGTGAGCGTGCCGGGCTACAACCTGTTTGGAACGGGCGCGCGTTATACGCCGAGTGGAGAGTGGAGCAAAGTCACCTTTCGTCTGTCTGCGGACAACGTGATGAACAAGCGCTACTGGAAGGACACAGGCGCGAGTTACGGCGATACGTTCCTGCATCTAGGCGCACCCACGACGGTGCGGCTATCCGTGGAATACAATTTTTAGCGCGACGCATAATGGGAGATTTGCGGAGATGACTGGAAGCGTTATGGAGAGCAGATCGCGAGTGCCAGGATGAGCGGTGAAGTGAAGGCACATGGCCTGGATGGAGACCTCGTCGAACCGGATTGGCCGGCGCTTAAGCTCGATGAATTGAATAAACTGCTGCGGCGCTTTCCCCAAGCGCGGAAAGCGGAGCGCATTCTTTCTTTCAGCCCGCGTCCTTTTTCGGCGGCCAGCGTTGTGCAGACGCCGCTCGGAAAAATATTTGTGAAGCGCCATCATCACACGGTTCGCGACAGGGATTCGCTGCTCGAAGAACATCGCTGGCTGGCCTATTTAAGCGCACGCGACAATCTGGTGAAAAAGCCGCTCAGCGACCAGTCCGGGGAAACCGCCATCGAAATCGGTGATTGGACCTACGAGGTTCATCCGGTCGGGGAAGGCTTGGACCTGTATGAGGAGGCGCAATCCTGGACGCCGTTTCTGAGCGTAGGCCATGCGCACAATGCGGGCCGGGCTCTTGCGCGATTACACGCCGCTTCCGCAGGCTACGATGCGCCTGCCCGCAAAGCCGCAACCCTGGTCACGAGCTTCAAGATATTTTCGAGTGAAAACCCGTGGCCCGCGCTCGTTCGTTACGTTGAGGAGCGTCCCGCGCTGCATGGCTACCTTTCCCAGCGCGATTGGCTGGCGGAAACTCAGGAAACGTTTCTTCCGCTGCACAACCGCTTGCAGGAATTTTTGCCGGTCTTTCAGCCGCTCTGGACGCACAACGATTTTCACGCCTCCAATCTCTTCTGGAGCGACGCCTCGCCGAGTGCAACGGTAACCGACATCATTGATGTTGGCCTTACGGACCGCACCACCGCGATTCATGACATAGCCACCGCGATCGAGCGCAACGGCGTGGAGTGGCTGCAAATCCACGATGCTTCGCATGACCCATTCCATCTGGAGCAAATCCGCTCTCTCTTAAGCGGCTACGAGGAGCTGCGCCCATTGTCGCGCAAGGAGGCGGAGGCGGTCGTAGCTCTGCTGCCTCTGGTGCATGCGGAATTCGCGCTTTCCGAGGCGGATTATTTCCTGCGCGTGTTGAAATCAAAGGGGAAAACGGATCTAGCGTATCTCGGATATTTCCTCGGCCACGCTCGCTGGTTCAGCAGTGATCCAGGCAAGCGGCTCCTCGAACATCTGCAAATCTGGGCCGCATCGCACCCGGCTTCAGCGGAAATCCTCCCAGCGCTTTCTGATGGCGCGAGCAGATGATGTCGCCTCTCGAAATCGCCGCCGTGCTCACAAGCGTGCTCGGCATCTGGCTGACCACGCGCCGCAAACTTTCCTCCTGGCCGGTAATCCTCGTCTCCTGCGTTTTGTACGCGCTGGTGTTTCGCCGCGAAAAACTTTACTCGGACATGCTTCTGCAGTTTGTCTATTTCGCCTTCGCGATTTACGGCTGGTGGCACTGGTGGCGCGGCTTGCAAGAGGAAGGCAGCGTCAGGGTCGAGCGTCTTTCCTCGCGCGGCTTCGCGGCGGGAATGATTTTCGGGGCCGCCGGGAGTTTCCTGCTGGGCTACTTCATGGCGCGCTACACGGATGCGGCGTTACCGCATATTGACGCGGCGCTGACGAGCTTCAGCCTGGTGGCGCAGTTCTGGTCCACGCGAAAACACATTGCCAACTGGTGGCTCTGGATTGTGGTGGACGCCATCGAAATCGGTGTCTTCGTTTACAAGCATCTCTATCTCACGTCCGTACTTTTCGCCTTTCTTATTTTCCTGGCCGTAGTCGGTTTGCTCTCCTGGCAAAAAGCCCTCCGCGAGCAGGAATCCGTAGGCCAAGAGGCTCTTGCTCCAGGAAATCCAGCAGCTGACTCCAGGACTTGAAGCCGGCCCTAAGAAATAACATCCTCAATCCGCAGCGAGGACAACAGTTCCGATCATGGCGGCTTTGCCGGGCGCAGTCCACCTCATCGCCGTCGCCCAAGGGGTGTAGGTGTGCAATATTGAACAGACAGATGTTGAATGGTTGCTTAGTTTTTGTGAGCATAGCTAGGCCCCGGTGAAGGGCTGTTTCAACTCGCATGGCGTGGGTCACCAAGTCGTGGCGGGGATTTTGTGTCTTGGATGCTTTGTACGCCGTGCAACGGCGAGCCAAATCCAGCTTGTAAACATACAGGGGATGATGTGGCGATGGACTCACCCAGCGTGTTGTGCATCGACGGCTGCCCACAAGTGTTGTAAGTTATGGACCCGGTCCTGGCTGTGAGCTCGGAATATCCAACAACTATAACGACCTGGTCGAAATTCCCTCTGGGCAGCATGATCTCGAACAACCAGGTTGCGCGATAACGAAGCGCAGGATTTGGAGTTCAAAAGGAGATCGCGATTGACAGACGACATCAAAGACCATTCAGCCGTCGCACCTGACCATCCACTCCCGGCTTCTTACCCCGCACGTCCCCGACATAAGAATAGTCGAATTGTTCTGTGGAGTCTGTTGCTCCTGGCCCTTGCGGTTGTCATCGTGCTGGTCATATACCACCACGAGGAGGCCCAAAAGGCGGCGGCCGCGGCTGCGGCGCGCGTTAAGACGGGAATCACCGTTACGAGTGCGACAGCCCAAAAGGGTGACATCGGGGTCTACCTTAACTCAATCGGCACGGTCACCCCGGTCTATACTGCTTCGATTACCAGCCAGGTGAATGGCATTGTCCTCACGGTGAATTTCACGGAGGGCCAGCGGGTAGAGAAGGGGGATTCGCTGATCGACATCGATCCGCGTCCGTACCGCGCAATGCTTTTGCAGGCGCAAGGGGCGCTGGAGCGAGACGAGAGTCTGCTTGCCCAAGCTCAGATGGACCTGGAACGCTATCGCGACGCGTGGGG
>Ga0181523_10005426_pt1 | contig 10534 bp, 10 predicted proteins | sample PEATcosm2014_Bin_43_FD_119752 | JGI IMG/M metagenome (GOLD analysis project Ga0181523, IMG submission 119752) | Peatland microbial communities from MTU Mesocosm Facility, Houghton, MI, USA - PEATcosm2014_Bin05_30_metaG | ecosystem: Environmental > Terrestrial > Soil > Wetlands > Peat | place... | reverse complement strand
TCCCCGTTCCGCCAGCAGTTTCCGGTCGGCCTCATCTACAAAAATGCAATGCGCCGCCACCAGTTCCGGCCCCAGCACGCCCAGTTTGTCCAGATACTGCACCGGAGACATCCCGTTCGCCTTCTCGCTGTCGTCCCATTCCTTTTTCATCTCCGACACGTGCATCAGCAGCGGCGCATGATATTTCCCAGCCAGCGCGGCCGCATCCTGAATCGTTTTCTTCGAGCACGTATAAATCGAATGCGGAGCCGGAGCCGCATGAATCAACGCATCCCCCTGCCACCGTTTCAGAAACTTCTCGGTGTAAGCCAGCATCTCCGCATTGCTCTTGTTATCCGGCGCCGGGAAGTCGATAAAAGTCTCGCCCAGCACTCCCCGCATTCCCGCGGCCTTGGTCTCCTCGGCCACCGCGTCCTCGAAGTAGTACATGTCAGCAAACGTGGTCACGCCCGACCGGATCTGCTCCGCCGCCGCCAGCCGCGTTCCCCAGCGCACGAACTCTTCATTCACATTCTTCGCTTCCGCCGGAAAAATATATTTGTAAAGCCAGTCCTGCAGCGTCACATCGTCGTGCAGCCCGCGAAACAGAGTCATCGGCACATGGGTGTGTCCGTTGATGAATCCCGGCAGCACCAGGCTCCCGCGCGCATCGATCGTCTGCGCCCCTTTATACCGGCTCTCGACCTCGGCCCGCGGCCCCACCGCGACAATCGCATCGCCCTTGATCGCGACACTCCCCTCATGGAGAATTTGCCTCGCCCCATCCATGGTCACTACGATCCCGCCGCTCACCATCAGATCGACATCGATCTTCCCCTGGCCGGCCGTCGTCGTACGGAAAGCCAGCACGGCAGCAACACAGATCGTGAATGCTTTCAGTGTTCGCATCTTTTTCCTAGGTCTCCGACTCTCGAGTGGGTGCCCCATCCTTCTCGCGTTCTTTGCGAGAGGGTGGGGATTTTGACTTCCTCAGCCCCGCACTCAGATCTCTTTCTTCACCGCGCTCGCCAGTTCCGTATCCGGCACTGGCTTACTCCGGAACACGCTGAAATCCCGCACCTGATTCAGCACAAACGTCGGCACGCCCGCATCCGCCGCCGCTTTGATCCGCCCGAACTCCGCACTCTCCACATCCTCCAGCACAAACGCGGGCCGCGCCTCGCCTTTCGCATGTTCAATCTTGATCCCGTTCATTTCCACTCCCCGCGCATGCCGAATGAAAAATCCGTGGGCCGGAGTCGTGCCAAACATGCTCGGCTCCGGATACTCCTTCTCTTTCTCAGCCAACTCCCGTTGCGCATCGTCCTTCGTCCCTCCGCCCTGGTGCACGACCACAATGTCACTTAACTTCACATCCTCAATTGGATGCCCCGGAATCCCCGCCAAAATCGAGCCGATTCGCGATCCCTGCCCCGACGAATAACTCCCGCACGAACAAGTAATGTTGCTCAAAATCACGCGCCGCAACACGCCTACCGCCGCGCCCGCCGGACCTCGCATCCGCGCACCCAGCCGCAAGAAGATCGGCGCCCCCACCACATCCCGCATCGTAATGTTGGTCACGCTCACGTCTTCAATCACGGCTCCGTCCACCGTCTCAATCGCCAGCCCGCTGCATCCGTCAAACAAGCAATTTGAAACCGCAATGTTCTTGAACCCCCCATTCGACTCCGTCCCAAACTTGATTCGCCCCGTACGTGGCACCTTCGCGTCAGCAGCAAAGCGCTTGAACGTCCCATCAAGCAGCGCCCCTTCTTCGTAGCTCCCAGAGACCAGGCAATCACTGATCGTCACCATCTCCGTCGCCCGCGCATAGCCGAGCGCAAACGAACTCTTCAGGCAGATGCCGTCATCCCACGGTGAATTCACGCTGCAATTCGCGATTCGCACGTTCCGGCAGCAATCAATGTCCATGCCATCGCGATTCGTGTCGATCTTCAGATTGTCGATGGTGAGGTTATCGACCCCAGTCGCCAGAATTCCAAAATGCCCGCCATGGAGAATGGAAAACTCGCGCAGCAATACGTTGCGGCAATTTTTCAGCGCAATCGCCTTATTCGCCACGCCAGGCTGCTCGGCCTTGGGCCCCGCTCCCCATCCGCGGCTCAACCCCTTGCCCCAGATCAGCCCCGGCCCGCCAATCGAAATGCCCTCCAGCCCTTCGCCCCAAATCAAACTATTGTGCCAATGGTTGTGGCCGTAATCCTGATAGTCCTCCCACGGCTGGTTCGACTCCGCGAGATCATAACCGCTAGTCGCCTCCGAGGCCGGATCCGCCCCCGCATCCGCCGCAATGATCGTGGCGCCCGCATCGAGATAGATCGCCACCTTGCTCTTGAGCCGAATCGAATAGCACAAATAATTTCCCGCCCGAAAAAAAACCGTCCCGCCGCCCGCACGCACAGCTTCCTCAATCGCCCGGTTGATCGCAGGCGTGTCGATCGTCTTCCCATCCCCCGCAGCCCCAAACGCTCGAACGTCATAGACTAGTCCCCACACCGGGTGCCCCATTTCTGCCCCGTTCTTGGCGGCAGAAGTGGGGATTTCTTGACCGAACGAGCGGCCCGGCAACATCAAAGCCCCGCCCGCAAATCCCGCCCCAGCGCTCTTCAAGAATCGGCGCCGCGCACTTTCTTCCGATCGCATCACCAGTCTCCTTCACCGAGATGAACCCAGGGTGCCCCACCCTTCTCGCGCTTTTTGCGAGAGGGTGGGGATTCTGACTTCACACCGTCGCTTCACCTTGCTTACCGCGCACCCTCGACTCCCGCTACTCGCTTCAAATAAAACCGAAAGAAATCCTCCGCATTCGAGTCCAGACAAACCTGCGCGTTCGCCGCCCCCTGTTCCTCCCGCGTGAATCCTTGTTCATCCACCCGAATGTGCAGCCCCTGCACCGGACACAACTCCGGCCGCAACACAAACGCAACCGTCATCGGATCAAACAACGTCGGCGTCTCTTGTCCCCACAAGTGATACAGCACCGCCAGTTGGTCCGTCACCGCCGTCCCCTGGCTGAACAAAAACGCCCGCTTCACTTCATCCATTTTCAGCTGCGTCGAATCCAGCGGCATCACAAACAGCGGCACTCCCGCGGCAAACAATTTCTGCGCTGACGCCACATCGTTCAAAATATTCCACTCCGGCATAGGAGGCACCGGCGCCGTGTACCCCAAATCCCCATACCCGCGCCGGATCGACCCGCCCATCAGCACCACTCGCTTCAACTTCCGGAACGTCGCCGCATCCTTGTCAATGGCCGCTCCCACATTCATCAGCGGACCAATCGCAACCAGCGTAATCTGTCCTGGATATTTTCGAATCTGCTCCAACAAGAAATCCACCGCGTCGCCGTGGGAGCTCTTCGCAAAATGTCCGCCCTCCCCATACCTCCGCTGCGACATCGGATTCTTCGTCGCCGTGGCCTTCCCCGCCAGCACTGGAATCTCCGCCCGTCCCACTTCGCCCAGAAACCGATCCACAATCTTGGCCCGCGCCTCGGTATCGCCAAACGTCGTAGTCACGCCCAGCACCTGCAACTCCGGACTCTTCACCGCCAGCGCCAACGCAAACGCATCGTCGACGTCGTCGCCAATGTCAGTATCAATAATGATCTTCTCCGGCGCCGCCTGCCCCCAAGCCAACGCCCCAATTAACACCAAAACCAGAACAGTCCATCTCAAACGACACCTCCCCGCATACCCATTCAAATCAGGGTGCCCCATTCTAACGTCGCGCTTTTTGCGACGTTAGAGTGGGGATTTTGACTCTACTTCACGACGCATGAAACTCGGACACGATTTCGATTTCTCCCACAATATTTGCATTCATCGCAGCCAAATCGACGGCGGGAATCCAGTATTCGCGATGCTCGGCGCTTCCGACAACGTGTACATCGTATGTGCTCAGAAACTCGGTTCGCACCTGGAATCGCAAAACATATCCCGCGAATCCTGAGCGTTCATCCTTCGTGTTCCAATTGCGCGCAATCTGCGTCGCGTATTCCTCCGTCAACACCGGATAGAAAATCGGCTGCTCCGGCAACCGCGGAGGAAACTCGTGAAACCCGTTGGCCCGTATCAGGTCCATCTCCGCCTGACCCACCGGCCGGTAGAGAGTTGTTAATGTCGCATCCATCCCGTCAAGAATACTAAGCCGAACTCATCCGTGGAAATTCGCCCCATCGCCCGTGCGCACTCGTGCCAGGCCCATTTCGAACTTTGGTTCGTGCCTTTCGTAACCTCCCGCCACGCTCAAATCAGGTCCATACTGTTTTTCATGGGACTGGATCACGTTCTTCTCGACTTCCTGGTGCGCACCGCAACCGGAGCCGCCTCCGTGCTCCTCGTGATTCTCATCGTGGGCGTCAGCATCCCGCGCCGCACACCGATCGTAGTTCGCCGAACCCTCCGCTAGCCCATCGCTGCCAGCGACCCGCACCCTGTCATTTATCGCAATCAGCTCTGCATTGTGCCCTGCGTGATTTGACGCCCATCCTTCCCGCGTGAGATAGTGTCACGCTCTACCGCACACATCCTAAATGTTAGAGTTCCCCTGCTCGCAATGACTCCTCTTATTCCCAGGGACAACACGTTCTTCGAGATGTTTTCCCAGATGTCCGAAAACCTGATTGCCGGCGCTCGCACCATGGTCGAACTTTTCACCGACTACCGCGACGTGGACGCCAAAATCGCCGAGATTCGCCGCATCGAGCGCTACGGCGACGAAATGACCCACGCGGTCATGACCAAGCTCAACCAGACCTTCATTACACCCTTCGACCGCGAGGACATCCATCAGTTAGCCTCCTCTCTCGACGATGTCCTCGATTTCCTCAACGCCTCCGGCGCCCGCATCCTCATGTACCGCATCACTAATCCGCCGCCGGTCGCGTTAGAACTGTCGAGAATTATCCTGTTGCAGAGCCAGGAATTGAAAAAGGCTATGGCTCTTATTCGCAAGAACGGCGACATCCTCACCCACTGCGTGGAAATCAACCGTCTGGAAAACGAAGCTGATGTGATTTCGCGCGCGGCCATCGGCCAGCTCTTCGACCAGGAAAAAGATCCCATCACCCTGATCAAGATCAAGGAATTGATCGAGTTTCTCGAAATGGCGACTGACCGAGCTGAAGACGTCGCGAACGTGCTCGAAACCGTAGTCCTGAAAAATTCATAGTCTTGGAAGCGTTTAGTCTTGAGAATTGATAATCTCGCGCTTTCGCCGACAGGCAAACTTTCGTGAAACCGGATCTCATCCTCCTCGTCATCACCATCCTCGTCGCCCTGAGTTTCGATTTTCTCAACGGATTCCACGACGCCGCCAACAGCATCGCCACGGTCGTTTCCACCCGCGTGCTCTCGCCCAAACTCGCCGTGCTCTGGGCCGCCTTCTTCAACTTCGTCGCCGCCTTCCTGCTCGGAACCGCCGTCGCCAAAACCATTGGCAGCGGCATGATTCACATCGAGTCGGTCACCCAATACGTCGTCATCGCCGGCCTGCTCGGCGCCATCGTCTGGGACATCCTCACCTGGTTGTGGGGACTGCCCACCTCCTCATCGCACGCACTCATCGGCGGCATGGCCGGCGCCGCCATCATGCGCACCGGCTGGAGCGTCATCATCACCGCGGGTTGGTACAAGACCCTCATCTTCATCGTGGTCGCGCCCATCATGGGGCTCGTTCTCGCCTTTACTTTCATGGTCGCCATCTTCTGGATCCTGCGCGACAAGCCTCCGCGGCGCATTGACGCCTGGTTTCGCAAGCTGCAATTGCTCTCGGCCGCCGCCTACAGCCTCGGCCATGGCGGCAACGACGCCCAAAAAACCATGGGCATTGTCGCCGGCGCTCTCTACGGCGCGAAGGTCATCACCGCCTCCGAACTCTCCGGAAGCTGGGGACGCTATCACTGGCCCATCATCCTCGCCGCCCACGCCTCGATCGCTCTCGGAACTTATTTCGGTGGATGGCGCATCGTTCATACCATGGGCTCCCGCATCACCAAGCTCAAACCCGTCGGCGGATTCTGCGCCGAGACCGCGGGAGCCATCACTCTGTTCGCCACCGCCCTAGCCGGAATCCCCGTCTCCACCACCCACACCATCACCGGCGCCATCGTCGGCGTCGGTGCCACTCACCGCCTCTCCGCCGTCCGTTGGGGCGTCGCCACCCGCATCGTCTGGGCCTGGATCTTCACCATCCCCGCAGCCGCCGCGGTCGCCGCCGTAGCCTTCTACCTGATTCGCCTGATCCACCCCAGCGCCTAGCCCAGTGCTGGGCCAGTGTGGGACGGACACTCCTTCCGTCGCCGTTGATCTTGGTGTTGGCTCTAAACGATGCTCTGGGTGCCCCACCCTTCTCGCGCTTTTCGCGAGAGGGTGGGGACTTTGACTTCCTGTCCCGATGACGGAATCTTGCGGGTGCCCCATTTCTCGCGCGCCCTTTGCCCGAGAAGTGGGGACTTTTACGTCTGCGAAACAGGACCGCTCATCTGCGTTTGACCTTTTGATGTTGATGAACCCAAGCCCCGCGTGTTCTCCACCCCACGCCGTGTCCCGCGCCCCACAACCCTTTTCAGCCTTTTTCCCGATAACTCCCACCAAATCAACGCACCATCCGTTGGCGCCCTCCGTGCATTCTCTAAGGTGCCGCAAGCCGGCAGGAGGCAACCACAATGACCCGCATCAACGCAGTTCACTCAATGAAAGAGATTCACTCCGTAGCCTGGGGCAAGCACACCGGCGCGCTAATTTTCGCCGCCGTGCTGATCGTGTGCTCCCTAACCGTTGGCTGTTCCAGTGACAGTGACAAGCCGAAGCCCGTAACCAACAACCAGATTTCCGCGCCGCAGATTCCGAGCGCGGTCTCGCCGATGCCCGCGCCAGCCGTGCAGGCCGCGGCCAAGCCTGCTCCGAAGAAAGTCGTATCGAAGAGACCCGCAACCGTGAACTATGCCGATAAAACCTACGGCGTAACCTTCGAATATCCGCGCCGCTACGCCATCGAGACCGGCAACGCCGCTGCCGACCTTCTGGCCTCGAATCCCATGGCCATGAACTTCGTCCAGCCCGGCGGAGTCGCGCTGGCCGCCATCGAATTGCCCGAGACCGGCTTCGCCAACACGGATTTCTCGTCCGCATTCTTCAACGTGAGCGTGAACAAGAGTCTCACCGCCGATCAATGCACCGAGTTCGCCGTGCCGCAGCCCAAGGGCGCCGCAGTCGTGTCGTCCACCGAGTCCGCGTCTAACTCGGTTGCAACGTCGACTACGACGTCACCCGTGAACCCGGCTGTAACTCCGGCTGAGTCGGCGCCGGTCGCAACTCAGACCGCAGCTGCGCAGCCCGCAGCCAGCCCTGAGCAAACCAACGCAGCGAAAGTGTCGGATGGCTCGAACTCCAAGCTGATGCTCGGCGACCTCGAGCTGCGCGCCACCGAAGCCGTCTCCGGCGAAGGCACGCGCCAGAGCGACTCCAAGTACTTCCACGTCTACCAGAATGGAAGCTGCTACGAGTTCGCCCTGAACGTCACTACCGACGCCTCCGCGGACGGCCTGGTCAAGCACGTCGACCGCGACAAGGTCTTCAACCGCCTCGAACAAATCCTGGCCACAGTGAAGATCAGCCCAGTAGCCGCGCCAGAAGCGACGGCGGAAGCTCCAGCCCCAACTCCCGCCGCAACCCCGGCGCAGTAGCAGTGAAGGAGTAGTAGGGAAACAGTGAAGGAATCGGGTGCCCCATCCTAACGTCGCGCTTTTTGCGAAGTTAGGATGGGGTTTTGGCCTTCCTTCTCATATTGACAACCCAATGCCCGCCAGACACAATGGTTCCCGCAGTTTGCCCCCGAGCTGCGAATAAGGTCGCGCGACTTCGCCGTCCGCCGTTGGGTGGAGCACATCCCATCCTCTTCACTCCCATTTCACAAGAGCCGCGTCCTGAGCCGAGTCATCTAGGCCGACTCACTCGGCCGACTCACTGAGCCGACTTACTTAGGAGAAGAACAAATGTCAACTCTTCGCACCGCATCCGCTCTCGCGGCCGCCATCGTCGTGCTCATTTCGATTGCGCCTCTCCCGCTCAGCGCCGCCGCGCCCGACGCCAATCTCTACACCAGCTACTACTTCGGCACCGGATATCAGACCGTCACCTGGATCGTCTGCGGATCCACGCTGGAAACCGAGGGCTGTTATGACGCCGGCATGCTGGGACCGTTCGGAACCGCCGGCGCGCTGATCGAAGGCAATGCGTCAGTAAACATCAGCACCAGCACGGTTACTCGCTACGTCTATGTCGTCGACAGCGCCGCCGGCAGCGGAACCGGGGTCGCGCTCAACGTCTACAAAAAGACCGACGTCGTCTCTTCGACGTTCGACACCACCACCGTCACGCTCATGAAAACCGTCTCGCTTCCGATCACCGGAGGCACCACCGCAATCTGCTCCATGGCCGCCAACAACGGTTATCTTTTCATTGGCACCAATCAAAGCCCATTCCTCGTCCGCGTGCAGAAGAGCAACCTGAGCCTGGAACAGATTGGTGCATTCGAGCCGCCCATCAATGTCATCTCGATCACCTCTGACAAGTCCGGCTTCGTCACCGCAACCTACGGAGATCCGACTGGCGGAGACAAGGGAACGGTGCAGTTCGGCCCCGACGGTTACCTCGTCGACGATGGCGGCGGAGCCTGGTTCATGCTCAACACCTATGTCGCCCTCACCACCACTACTCTCCCCACTTCCGATGCGCTCCCCGCCGACCGCTTGCAGGTTCGACCCAAAAAGTCAGCAAAGCCCGGCGGCACGGGAAACTAAGTTCCTTCCAATTTATCCGCCTCGTCAACCGCAGGCAAAACGGAAAAGGCCACGCTCATTTCTGAACGTGGCCTTTATCTCTTATCTATAACGGCAACTACAGGATTTCACCCAGAGCAAAGCCGAAGGGCTCCCACACACTTTCGCGCGGCATGATCGGCCCACCCGACGGCGGCAAGCAGACTCCTCCTCGATTGTGCTCGCGCATCGGAACGACGGCCCTCTTGCGCTTACCCGGTCGCGCTTAGATCCAGATAGCTGTTCACCGCCGCCTCGGTCAGGCTGAGGTTGGACGCGATTTGCGACACTCTCTGCCCTTGGTTATAGAGCTGATCGACCTGCTGCGCCTCGGTCAGTCGCACCGTGTCGGTTGCGGTGTTCGCGGCCGGCTGCGGCCTGGACGCAGGCGCTTGATTCAAAGAAGCGTTGGCAGCCACGGACGACGCGTTCAGGAACAAGCTGGAAATGGAAGTACTCATAGGAAGCTCCCCTCTGCTCTAACGCAGAATTTTCTCTACATATAAGAAGAGGTCGGCAGACTTCCCCCAGGGGTTGAGGTCAATTTCTGCAAGATTACGACCCGCGCCATACGCTCGTTCCAAATTGGAAACTGCCGGAAGCGGAAAGGTCGCAGGAAGGCTGGCTTTGGCTGTGCCCCAAACGAGCGCCTTTTGAAAGGATCTTCTCATCAGAGCCATCGGGCTTTGACACTGCCGCAGCAGAACTTGAAGCGGAAAAGGCAAAGTCAAAATCAGCGGGCAGGAGTGCCCGCCCCACACATTCTATGGCAAAGGAAAAGGCCGTCGAGATTTCTCTCAACGGCCTTTATTCATGCCTGCAACCACCTACTCTCCCACGCCCGCGTGGCGAGTTGGTTACTCCAGTCACTTTCTCCTGTCGCAAGAAATATCTAATATTTGCTAGGAATGACTCAGTCGGTAACTCTCCATCCTCGCGCTACCGTCGGCTCTAATGCGGCGGACTATTTCGAGTTGCGCTTCTTCCTCACGGAAGCAGAGTGGCGGGAGGGATCTAATCTGCTCCATCCCATCGTTGGCAACGGATTCGACAAACCCTGGGTTCGGCTGTTTGTCGGCTCCTGCGCAGTCTTCAATCTGATCCTTCCGGTTATAAACGGGTGGTCATGGGGCGACTTGATCCGCGACAGACCTCAGAGCGCTGTGGCGATCGGACTGGGGACATTGTTCTGCGGCTTTTTGTCAACCGGATTCGGATTGCGGTTTCTGAATCACCGTTTGAACCGCCTCGATCTCGAGCGTCACATGCTTGTCGGCGAGCAGGGCGTGAGAATCCAATGGAACGGGCGTGGCTTTCACTATGAGTGGAAAGATTTCGTCTACTTTCGGAACAACTCCAACCTGTTGGTCTTGCGCAATTCCGCATATCGCTTCTGGACGATTCCTTTTCGGGCGCTCCCGCCGGACAGCGAATCCCGTTTCCTGGAATTCGTGAGCAGGAACCTCCCGCGCCGCCAACCACACTCCTGGTCCACAGACTCCTCGGGCCACCCTCACTGATGCGGCCAAACAGAATTGGTCCGTCTTTCGCGTTATCAGTAACTTTTTCTTGAAACCTGGGGAAAAGGAAAAGGCCAATCTGATTTCTCAGACTGGCCTTTATTAATGCCGGCAACTACCTACTCTCCCACACACTTTCGCGTGCAGTACAATCGGCCCAGCGGGGCTTAACTTCCGTGTTCGGGAT
>Ga0181523_10005422_pt1 | contig 10540 bp, 9 predicted proteins | sample PEATcosm2014_Bin_43_FD_119752 | JGI IMG/M metagenome (GOLD analysis project Ga0181523, IMG submission 119752) | Peatland microbial communities from MTU Mesocosm Facility, Houghton, MI, USA - PEATcosm2014_Bin05_30_metaG | ecosystem: Environmental > Terrestrial > Soil > Wetlands > Peat | place... | reverse complement strand
GCGTAAGGAAAAGGAACCGTCGGAGATTGCCAAAGCATTCATTATATACGCAGTCTCTATATACGCAGTCTCTACTGGTCGACGCCGTTCGCCAGATCGGCGACAAGCTGGGCGTCATCGTCACGCATGCGAAAACGGAATCCTCCGCTATCTTTGGATAGACGACTCCTGGACAGAAGCCGTCATCGGGTCGCATGATTGCAGAATCGGAATTGCAGGCATCGGCAACCGCAACGTCGCGCCAAGCGACAGCGGAAAAAACAATCGAAGATCAGGAGGAGACATGACCGCGCCGGCCAAATCGAACGCCTTCCCGCTGCCATCGGAAATCGGCGACGTCCCGGGAACCGAGGGCTGGCAGAACATGTATCCCTACTTCACCCGCTTCCGGCCCGAGGACGACAAGGTCTTCTGGTTTTACAACGCCATGCACTTCCCCGAACCGATGCCAGCGTTCGACGTGGTGACGGCGGAAATCCCCTATCAGGGGCTGGGCGCCTTCACCACTCGCGTTTTTTCATTCCCGACCACGCTGGGGGTGGACCACCGCATCGTCAACGGCCGCATCTACATCACGGCCTACCCCGTCACCGATCCCGCCGAGATCGGCAGGCGGCTGGGGCTGTTCCAGGAGCGCGCCGGCTTCTACTACCAGAATTGGGACCGCCTCTACGCCGAATGGAAGGAGCGAATGCTCGCACTCATCAAGGAGGTCGAGGACATCAGGGTGCCCCCGTTGCCCGAGTTCGATGACATCGAGGTGGTCACTTCCGGGCGCGGCATCGGCCAGAACCATTACGTGCGCGAGGCCTACCACCGCTGCATCGAGGCGTTCTCGAAGATGTGGCACTACCACTTCGAGTTCCTGATGCTGGGCTACGGTGCCTATCTGGTGTTTTTCCAATTCTGCAAGAAGGCGTTCCCCGAGATCACCGACCAGACCGTGGCGCGTATGGTGGCCGGCATCGACGTCTTCATGTTCCGTCCCGATGAGGAGCTTAAGAAACTGGCCCGTCTGGCGGTCGAACTGGGCATCGATGGCAAGTTCGGCGACGACGTTGATCCCGCCGACACCATGTTGGCCCTGGGGCAGATGGGCGACGCTGGCCGCAAATGGCTGGACCAGCTGGAGAAGTCGCGCCATCCCTGGTTCCTGATGTCCACCGGCGACGGCTTCTACCATCACCACCGCAGCTGGAACGACGACCTGTCGGTGCCGTTTTCAGCGATCGCCCGCTATATCGGTATGCTCAAAAAAGGGCAATCGATCGAGCGGCCGACCGAAAAGCTGAAGGTGGAGCGGAAACACATCATTTCCGAATACCGCGGTCTGCTGAGCACCGACGAGGAACGCGGCGCCTTCGACCAGATGCTCGGCCTGTGCCATCTCGTCTTCCCGTTCGTCGAGGACCACAAGTTCTACTGCGAGCACTGGTTCACCACGATCTGGTTCAACAAGCTGCGCGAGTTTGGAGTGCTGCTCGCCCGCTGGGGCGTGATTGCCGACGCCGAGGACTTCTTCCATCTCCATCACACCGAGGCCGATCTCACCTTGCAGGAGGTCAGTCTGGCCTGGGCCACCGGTTCTGTCCCCGCCGGACGCGGTCATTGGAAGCCGATCCTCAAGGAGCGCAAGCGTATCTGGGAGAAGCTCAAGGAGTGGTCGCCGCCCCCAGCACTTGGTCCGATTCCCGACGACATCGCCGACCCGGCGTTGCAGATGCTGTGGGGCATCACCTCGGAGACCCTGGCGGAGTGGGCGCGGACGCCCGATGCCGCCAGCGAGCACGAGCTGCACGGCTTCGCCGCTTCGCCGGGGGTGGTCGAGGGCGTGGCGCGCGTGCTGAAGAGCGCCAACGACATCGGCCTGATGAAGGACGGCGAGATCCTCGTCTGTCCGGTCACCAATCCCAGTTGGGGTCCGGTGTTCGGCAAGATCAGGGCGACCGTGTCCGACATCGGCGGCACTATGTCCCACGCCGCCATCGTCGCCCGCGAATACGGGATGCCGGCGGTGGTTGGCACCGGCACGGCGACCAAGCGCATCACGACCGGGCAGCGCCTGCGCGTCGATGGCGACAACGGTGTCGTCACCATTCTGGACTGACGGAGGAAACCGGCGTGACTGGGCAAAGCTCCGGCGTCGTCCTGCACTTTCGGGACATAGGCATCAACGATCGCCCAACGGTCGGCGGCAAAGGGGCTAGCCTGGGGGAGTTAACCCAGGCCGGGATTCGCGTCCCGCCGGGATACGTCGTTAGTACCAGGGCCTTCGAGCGATTCCTGGCCGGCATCGATCCGCAAGGGTCGATCCGTCACGCCATCGAAGGCCTGGCCGCCGACGATCTGCTGGCGATCTCGAGGGTGACTCAGGGTATCCGGGAGCGGATTGCGGCGGCGTCAATGCCGACGGATCTGCGGGATGCGATCATGGCGGGTTATGCCGCGCTGTGCGCGGACGAGGGCGACTTCCCCCTCGCCATCCGCTCCTCCGCCACCAGCGAAGACGGCAGCGAGGCGAGCTTCGCCGGCCTTCAGGATACCTATCTATGGATTCGCGGCGGCGACGGCGTCCTCCATGCCGTACGCGACTGCTGGGCCAGCCTCTACAGTTCGGAGTCGGTCAGCTACCGCTTGCGGCTGAAGCTGCCGGAGGAGGGGCTCGCAATGGGCGTGGTGGTCCAGCGCATGGTCAATTCCCGCTGCTCGGGGGTGATGTTCACTCGCAGCCCACTCACCGGCGACCGTTCGATCATCGCTATGGAAGGCAGTTGGGGGCTGGGCTCGGCCATCGTCAGCGGCGAAGTGACGCCCGATAAATACGTGGTCAACAAAGTGACCGGCGAGATCGTGAAACGGACGGTGTCGCACAAGACCGTCATGCACGTTCCCGATCTCGCCGCCGGCGGTGTGCGCGAGGAGCCCGTGCCGGCGGAGCGCCGGGACGTCGCCTGCCTCAGCGACGAAGAAATTGTCGAACTAGCAAGGGTCGGCAAGACCATCGAGGGACACTACCGCTGTCCGCAGGACATCGAATGGGCCTTCGCGCCCGACGGCAGCGGCGGCGAGAGCCTCTATCTCTTGCAGAGCCGTCCCGAAACCATCTGGGCGAACAAGGACGCCAACCCGGCGGCGACCCCAAAGGCCAGGGCCTTCGACCATGTCTTCACCGTTCTCGGTCGGCGGGGGAAAACATGAACCTGACCAACGAGGACGTGGAAGAGATTATCCGCATCCTGGACGCCTCCACATATACCGACCTGCGCCTCGAAACGGGCCGGTTCACGCTCGTCCTGCGCCGGCAGGGCAGCGGCTGGACCCAGGAGAGCGAGGTCAGGTCGGTGCCGACCAGCGTGCCCGGAACGGATCCACTGACGCCGGAACGAGCGCCATTGGCGTCGGCCGTGCCAGCTCCACCCGCGGCGGGCGGGCCAACGCTGATCGAAGGGTTGATCGAAGTTCGGACTCCGATGATTGGCACTTTCTACCGCGCGCCCAAGCCCCGGGCTCCGCCCTTCGTGGAAGTCGGTTCGATCGTCGGAGAGGATACGGTGGTCGGTATCGTCGAGACCATGAAGCTCATGACCTCGGTGTATGCCAGAGCGGCCGGACGCGTCGTGGACATCCGCGCCGCGGACGGTGAATTGGTGGAAGCCGGTCATGTCCTGATGCGTCTGGAGCGGGTGGACGCATGAAGATCCGCCGGGTGTTCATTGCCAACCGGGGCGAGATCGCGGTCCGCATCATCCGCACCTGCCAACTCCTCGGTATCGAAACCGTGCTCGGTGCCTCTGAAGCTGACCTCGATAGCCTGCCGGCCCGGCTCGCCAGCCAAGTTGTCCGCATCGGTCCGGCGAAGCCCGCTGCCAGTTATCTCAACGTTGAGGCGGTGGTCGGGGCAGCGGCGGCGGCCGGCGCAGATGCTATCCATCCGGGCTACGGCTTTCTCTCCGAGAATGCCTCCCTGGCCCGCAGTTGTCTGAAGCGGGGCCTCCTATTGATCGGCCCCACGGAGGAGCAGCTTCTCGCCATCGGCGACAAGCTGAAAGCCCGGGAGCACGCTATCGCCGCCGGGCTGCCGGTGGCGCCGGGCGGCCCAGCAGCAACGCCCGACGAAGCGACCGTGCTGGCCAAGCAAATCGGTTACCCGCTTCTCGTCAAGGCAGTTGGCGGTGGCGGCGGCCGAGGCATGAAGCTGATCCGCGAGCCGTCTGCCTTGATCGACACCGCGGCCCTCGCCATGGCCGAGGCGGAGGCCGCCTTCGGGGACCGCCGGGTGTATTTGGAACGTTTCGTCGCCTCAGGCCGGCACGTTGAGGTACAAATCATCGGCGACGGCGAGCGCGTGGTCCATCTCGGCGACCGGGACTGTTCCGTCCAACGGCGTTACCAGAAACTGATGGAAGAGGCTCCCGCTCCTGGCCTCCCCGAGCGTCTCCGGGAAGAGATCCGGGCGGCCGGCGTGCGGTTCGGCCATCACCTCGGCTACCGTGGCCTCGGCACCGTGGAGTTTTTGGTGGACCGCGACCGGGGAGACTTCTTTTTCCTGGAAATGAACGCCCGCATCCAGGTCGAGCATCCCGTTACCGAGGCGATCACCGGCCTCGATCTGGTGGCCGAACAGATCTCCGTCGCGGAAGGCCGGCCGCTGCGTGTTGCGCAGGACGAGGTGCACTGGAACGGGCACGCCGTCGAATGCCGCGTCAACGCCGAGCGCTGGCGACAGGACTTTCGGCCGAGCCCGGGGACCGTTACGGCGGCGGTCTTCCCCGTCGGCCCCAACATCCGGGTCGACACTCACGTGCAGCGGGGCGCCAAAGTGCCGCCCTTTTACGACTCCCTGCTCGCCAAGATCATCGTGCACGGCGCAGACCGGGCCGATGCTCTCGTCCGGCTGCGCGGCGCTCTAGCCCTTTGCAGGGTGGACGGCGTGGAAACCAATCTCGGCTTATGTGCGCAACTCGCCGACGATCCCGAGTTCATGGTCGGCGGGGTGGATACCGGCTATCTCGCCCGCTTTCTGGAGCGGAGGGCATAGAGGGTGGCCAACATCGAACTCGTAGACGTCTCCATCCGCGACGGCAACCAGAGCAACTGGAGCGCGACCGGCCTCAATACTACCGAGATTCTCGGGGTGGCGCCGATCCTCGACCGAGTTGGCTTCCGGGCGCTCGACTTCGCTTCCAGCACTGCTATGGGGGTTGCGGTGCGCACCTCCCGGGAAGACCCTTGGGAGCGCAACCGTCTCGCCCGACGCGCCATGCCGGACACCCCCCTACAACTCATCGGCACGGGCTTCCGGTTCATCTCCTGGGAGACCCAGGACCGGGATTTCATGCGGCTTGTTTACCGGCGTCTCGTGGCGAGCGGCGTGACCCGTTTCATCGTCCTCGACCCGATGCTGGACCCGACGTCGATGGTCGAGATTGCCCGCATCATCCGCGAGGAGGGTGGCGAAGAGATCGTCGCCGCCCTCACCTACACAGTGAGCGCGGTCCACCACGACGCCTTCTACCGCCGGCTGGCCGAGGTGGTTGCAGCCTGCCCGAACATGGACCGTGCCTATATCAAGGACCCGGCCGGATTGCTGACCCCCGACCGCGCCCGCACGCTCATCCCCGCTATCAGAGAGGGGCTGGCCGGCAAGCCGCTGGAGCTGCATTCCCACTGCAATATCGGGCTTGCCCCCTATACCTACATGGTGGCGGCAGAGTTGGGGGTCGCAGCCCTGCATGTGGCGCTCGGACCGCTCGCTAACGGCTCGTCTCTCCCCTCGGCACTCCAGGTGACGGCCAACCTGCGGGAGCACGGCCACAGGGTCGATGTCGACGACCACGCCATGGAAATGGCGGCCGACTATTTCGGTCGCATCGCCGAGGCCGAGGGCCTACCCATCGGCGCTCCGCGCGACTACGACGCTACGTTCCTGCGCCATCAGGTCGCCGGTGGCGTCATGACAACGACCCGGCGGCAGCTCGAAGAGGTCCGGCTGGGCCATCGCTTCGCCGAGGTCATGGAGGAGGTGGACAGGGTGCGCGCAGAACTCGGATATCCGATCATGGTGACGCCCTTTCCGCAGATCGTCTGCACCCAAGCGCTGTTCAACGTGATCGGCCCGCAGCGCTACGTGCAGGTGCCCGATCAGGTGATCCGTTACGTGCTCGGCAAGTTCGGGCGTCCGATAGCACCCGTTGACCAAACCGTGCTTGACCGCATTCTCGCCACACCCCGGGCCCGTGAGATCATGGCCGAGCCACCGCCCCCGTCGCTCGCTGAATTGCGGCAGCGGATTGGATCGCATCTCTCTGACGACGAATTCCTCCTGCGCGCCACCATGCCGGCCGATCAGGTGGATGCCATGGTGGCCGCTGGCCCGGCCCGCATCGGATACAACCCCGACACCGGTCCGCTCTTCAAGCTGCTGGCGGAAGCTGTCAGGCGGACCGACCTGCACTATCTCCGGATCGAGAAGCCTGGCCTCACGTTGGAGCTTTCCTGCGAAGGTGCCTCTTGATCTCCTCCCCCGCAGCTGTCGCGCGCCTCCGCGCCGCCCGTGGTTTCGTGTTCGACATGGACGGGACGCTGGTCCTCACTGATGCGGGGCACCAAAGGGTCCGATCTCTGCCCGGCGCTGCCGACACGATCAACGGGCTGGCCGGGATGGGCCTGCCATTCTCGGTACTCACCAACGGCACACTCAAGCCGCCGGCCGAACTCGCTGCCCTGCTCCGCGATGCCGGCCTCCCGGTCCCCGACACTCGAATGCAGACCCCGGCCTCCATCGCCGCTGCTTACTTTGCACGCCGGAGGATCGAACGAGTGATGGTGATCGGAACGCGCGGCACCGTGGTCCCCTTCGTCGAGGCTGGCCTGACCGTGCTCGGCACGGATCGCCGGGCCGAGGTGGATGCGGTGTTCGTCGGCTGGTCGCGTGACTTCACGATGGACGACTTGGAGACCGCCTGCCACGCCGTGTGGGGCGGTGCGCGGCTATTCACCGCCTCGGTCAATACATTTTTTGCCACCGCCGACGGCCGCTCCATTGGCACCTCGCGGGCAATCTCGGCCATGATTACCAGCGTGACCGGCAAGCGCCCCGGCGTCCTCGGCAAGCCGTCACGTGAAGCCCTCAGCAGCGCCGAGCGTTTGATCGGCGTGCCGGCCGACGGGATAGTGGTCGTTGGTGACGATCCGGGCCTGGAAATCGCCATGGCCCGTCGGGGCGGTGCACTTTCCGTCCTCGTCACCACGGGCATCGCCGGACGCGAGGCGCTGTGTGCCCTACCCGAATCCCGGCGCCCCGATCTCGTGGTTGAGAACGTGGGCGAGATGTGGCGCCTTTACCGAGGTGCCGACGCGACCTCAACCTCCATCCAGGGAGCCGAACTATGAGCCGCACCGTCCTCGTCGCAGGGGCAGGGATGGTCCCCTTTACGAAGCCAGGTACCGGCGCGAGATACGACGTCATGGGTGCGGAGGCCGGCCGCCTCGCCTTGGCCGATGCCGGAATAGCTTACGAAGACGTGGAGCAGGCCTTCGCCGGTTACGTGTTCGGCGATTCGACCAGCGGTCAGAAGGTCCTCTACAGCCTCGGCATGACCGGCATCCCAATCGTCAACGTCAACAACAACTGCGCCACTGGCTCGACGGCGCTGTTCCTTGCGCGGCAGGCGGTCGCGAGCGGAGCAGTGGAATGCGCGCTCGCCGTCGGCTTTGAGCAAATGAATCCCGGACCGCTGGGTTCCATTTTCCCTGACAAGCCCGACCCCTTCGAGAACTTCAACCGAGAGACCGAGACCCTGATTGGAGTCGTGGATCTGCCACACGCCGTGCGCTTGTTCGGCGGCGCCGGGCTCGCTCACATGCAGCGGTACGGTACCCGCCTGGAGACGTTCGCGAAGATCCGTGCCAAGGCGAGCCGCCATGCCGCCCGCAATCCGTTCGCCATCTTCCGCAAGGAGGTGACGGCCGAGGAGGTCATGGCCTCCCAAGTCCTCTGGCCTGGCGTGATGACCCGCCTCATGGCCTGCCCTCCGACCTGTGGTGCGGCGGCGGCCATCGTAGTGTCGGAGACCTTCGCCCACCGCAAGGGAACCCCGGCAAACGTGCGCATCGCCGCCCAGGCCATGACGACTGACTTCCCGAGCACGTTCGAGGCTCACGACATGCGTCGGGTGGTAGGCTGCGACATGGCCAGTAAGGCGGCCTCCCGGGCGTACGAGGCGGCCGGCATTGGCCCGAAGGATGTGGACGTCGTGGAGCTGCACGACTGCTTTGCCCAAAACGAACTTATATCGTACGAGGCGCTCGGCCTGTGCCCGGAGGGCTGCGGCGAAAAATTCGTGGAGGACGGCGACAACACCTTCGGCGGCCGCTTCGTCACCAATCCGTCCGGAGGCCTCCTGTCCAAGGGACATCCCCTCGGGGCCACTGGCCTGGGCCAATGCTACGAGCTGGTCCATCAGCTTCGCGGGACCGCCGGCGCCCGGCAGGTCGACGGCGCAAGACTCGCTCTCCAGCACAATCTCGGGCTAGGCGGCACCTGCGTGGTGACGATGTACGAGAAGGTCTGAGAACCATGTATCCGTGCTTGCGCGACCACGCCAAAAAAGCTGGTTGACGCCCGGACGCTCATACCGCATCGCCTTCACTGGGCTCGATGCCAGGAAGTGAGCCATTCGGTGTCGCGGGGAGGAGACGCCATTTGCCGCTCCTCAACCGGGACGAGGAATAAACGGAGGGTTGGATTCCATGATGTTTGACGCCCTCTGCAGTTCGACGATATCGGTCCCGTTTTGCACCGTCTCGGCCTGCATCTGCAGCAATCCGGTTTCGATCGCGGTGGTGCGGCGGAGTCGCCAAGCAAGCGATGCCAATCGCACCACAAGTTCGCGCTCGAGAATAGTGCGCGGATCGTAGTCGGAGATCAGCTTGGCTTCGAGCGCCCTTTACTCCTCGGCGTCTTCGAGCACCGTAATGACGGTTTCGCCGCTCAGGCCATGGCGGAGTGCATTAGCCCGCGCGCGTTGCTTGCCTGATCGGCTGCGCGGCCCGGTGCTCCGCAACCCATTGCGCCGGTTGGCTTCGATCGTCGCGAGCTCAGCGAGTTCGGAATTGAAGTCCTTTCGCGCAGAGCGGCGGTCGAACGTTCCGGTAGTCCAAACTCGATCGCGTGCGCTCGCAACAGGCAAAGTTTGTAGTGCCGCGTGCGTTAAGTAAAAACCGTGCTTCCCAATCGCGGCTAGTGTTGCTTTGATTAATTCATGTTTCGGCGTACTCTTGTCCAACCGAAGCGTTATAGACTGCTCGAACTGCCAGCCTGCCGGAAACACTTGCGACGGGAGATTCTGTCCCGTGCTATCAGCTGTTAACGCATAGAGCGCGGTCGCTCCGTATCGAAACACGTATATTTTTTGTGAGTTCGACAAGGACCGACCCAAAAATTACGTTCAATTGAAAACTCCAAGCGCCGGGTAAATTAATAGCAAATACAACGTAGTATCGGGTCGAGACTTTGAATTAACGTTACGGCGGGTCAAAACCCCCAGTACCCTTGCGCGGCTTCTGAAATGTCCCGTTATCGGGAAGCCATTCCGCAACATATCGGGACGGCGCCAACCGGCGTATTCTTATGACAAATCGGAGATCGAAGAAGAGTCCTTAATTGCGGCGGACAATCTCAGGTCCCCAAACCTGCTCGTTAAATTCCGGTATGAAGCGATAGATGGCCCGCTTCGAACGCTTTGTAATCTTCCGCATCCTCGAGCGCACCGATCACCGTCTCTGCGGTCAGGCCGTGGCGGACCGCATTGCAGCGGGAGCGCCGCTTGCCTTCTTCAGTAATTGGACAAGTGCTTTTGCACGCGTTGCGCCGGTTGGCCTCGATCTGGCTACGCGAAGTCATGGGAGCTACACCAATTCAAGTCGCAGCTGCCGTCCGACGAGCTTAGCGGCACGCTGCAGGGTCTCGATCGTTACGTTGCCCTTCGCCTTGAGAATCCGATCGACCTGAGCGCGGCTTGTGTTCATCAGCTTCGCCAATCGAGCTTTGCTCATGCCTTGGCGCTTCATTTCCTTGCTCAACTGCCAAGCTACGACGCGCGTGACGGCCTCCGCCTTAGCCGTTTCGCGGATGCCCGCCTCGTCCAAAAATTCGTCAAGTGTCGATCCCCAATGCGGATTTTTCTTTAGCTTGGTCATTTCATCATCTCCTTCATCCGCTTCAGCGCCAGGGCGATCTCCGCGGGTGGCGTTTTCTGGGTCTTCTTGATGAACCCGTGGAGTACCCCAATTCGCCCCTCAGCCACGAAAAAGACCAGGCGTGCGATCCTGTTGTTTGCGAGCTTGCTGCGGACCTCCCGCAGCCCTGATCCGAGCGATCGGCACAGCGGCATTCCAATCGGCCATCCGACCTGCAGGGTCGCGAGGTCTGTCCCGATCGTCCTGCGATCTTCGGTCGACAAGCTCCGCAACCATTCCCTGACCGGCTCGGCGCCGGCAGCAGTGCGATAGAAAACAACCGGTATTTCCGTCAGTCGAT
>Ga0181523_10005420_pt1 | contig 10541 bp, 7 predicted proteins | sample PEATcosm2014_Bin_43_FD_119752 | JGI IMG/M metagenome (GOLD analysis project Ga0181523, IMG submission 119752) | Peatland microbial communities from MTU Mesocosm Facility, Houghton, MI, USA - PEATcosm2014_Bin05_30_metaG | ecosystem: Environmental > Terrestrial > Soil > Wetlands > Peat | place... | reverse complement strand
GGATTCTGCACTTCGTCGCCGATGTAGCACACATCGTAATATCCGAGGTAGTTATACACGGCGATCAGAGTAGCACTGCCCAGACCGAGCACGAAGCCACGATTAAAGGCCAGCGCTCCGGGAGGAAAATCGAAGGCCATGTGAGCATGGAAGTGGGAAAAACCGGCGACGATGACGGTTGCCATCGCCAGCACCGTGCCAACCCAAAGAGTGACGGTGGCCTTCCTCAGGAATGTCATCTGCCGGCATAAGAGGAACAAAGCAGCCACGCCCACCGCGACCCCGACGTATTGTTGGCCTCGAGCCGTTAATCCCGGCCAGAGATAGGAAGAATAGTTTCCGAATCCAATCATCCCGGATGCGATTTCCAAAGGCCCACTCAGAACGAATTGCCAGATGAAAAGAAACGCCATCAGGCGGCCCCAAGTCTGATGGCCGTATGCCTCGCGAAGAAAATGGTAGCTGCCTCCGGAGCCGGGCAACGCCGCCCCCAGTTCGCTCCATATCAGACCGTCGGAAATTACGATGAGCGCGCCCGTCAGCCAGCCCAGCATGGACTGCGGGCCGCCCATCGAAGCCATCAACAGCGGGATGGTGATGAAAGGCCCGATCCCAACCATGTTGGAAATGTTCAGCGCCGTGGCATGAAGCAAACCGAAGGCGCGCGTCAAATGAGGTTTCGACTCTGTCTTCGTTGCCATGGGCGAGGAACATATTAGACCAAGTGGATGACAACCGCTCGTTTGAGAGATAATTCGAGTCCACCTTGAATTCAGCGACGTGAGGGAACTGTGAGTGATTGCGGCAAGAAGATTCGTTTGAATCGTGTGCTGGGAGGTTCCGAACACCGGGCTTTGGTCGTGGCTTTCGATCATGCTTTGGTATTGGGACCTATTCCCGGAACTGAGGACCCACTAGGAAAGATTCGACAGTTTGCGCAAGCCAACGTCGATGCCTTGCTGCTGAATCTTGGACTCATCCGCCAATTCACAAACTCAACAATCGCCGGCCCAATACCGGCTCTGATCGCGCGTCTGGATTGGACAACGGTCTGGTCCGCGATGGGGCAAAACGGAAGCGGCGCGCTGCACAGCGCGCTGCTCGCGCGCCCGGAGGAAGCGTTAAGACTCGGTGCCGATGCCGTTCTCACCTATCTCGTCGTAGGTACCGGCGATGCCGAGTTCGAGATGAAGGAGATCACGCGCAACGCCGAAGTTGCCCGTGAATGCGAACGAGTTGGAATCCCGCTCATTGTTGAATCTCTCGCGCGCGGGAAGGATGTGCAGAATCCGGGTGACCCGAAGTGGCTGAACCTCCACACTCGTATGGCAATCGAGCTCGGTGCGGATATGGTCAAGACGGATTACAGCGGTGATGTGGCCTCGATGCGTTCGGTAGTTGAAAAATGTCCGATACCAATTCTGGTGCTGGGTGGAAGCCGTCATTCCACGGACAAACACGCTCTCGATGTGGTCCGCGAAGTTGCGGCAGCGGGGGCGGCTGGCGTTTTCTTTGGCCGCAATGTTTTCCAAGCCGACAACATGAGCGCGTTTCTTGAACAGGCACGCGCTGCGCTTGACGGAGAAGCGACGGCAGAATATCAAACGATCACGAGATGACGACGACATCGGGTTCCCACGCGCCGGCGGTTTTGCACAATAAGAATTTGATGGATGGCCGTCCCGGATTCCGCCTGCAAGCAGATTGGGGATCTGCCTCCGTTCTTGAAGGCGGAGGCCATATCTGCGAGTTGAATCTGAATGCATGTCCCGGAGTGAACCCGCTCTGGCGTCCGCCATGGGCGACGATCGATCCATTCAAATACACGGCAAAACACGCTCGCAAGTACGGACCTCCACCCGATGGCCAGTTACTGTCCGGTATTGCGGGACATAGCCTTAGCTTTGATCACTTCGGTCCGCCTTCGCTGGAGGAAACGGCAGCGGGTCTCACCACTCACGGCGCGGCTCCCGCACTGAAATGGATAGTTCGGAAGCAAGCACAGTCGCCGAAGCCAAGATTGCAATATGGTATGACGCTTCCCGAAGCTCGGATCAGTTTCCGCCGGAACCTGGCACTTGACCGCGTGAATCCGGTGATTTATTGCGAAGAAGAGGCGGTTAACCTCAGCAGTTACGACCGACCTATTTCGTGGAACGAACACGTAACCTTCGGACCGCCGTTTCTGGAAGCGGAAACTACCTGCTTCGACATGCCGGCAACGCGGGCGAAGGTTTGTCCGGCTAGTTACAGTCCTCGATTTTCACTTCAGCCAGACGCCGAGTTTGCCTGGCCCAACGCACCGACAAAAGATGGCCGGCGGACGAGCCTGCGCGTTACCCCTGCGCAGCGGTTCGGACACTACACGGCGCAATTGCTGAATCCAGAACTCGAGATTGGCTTCATCGCGGCATGCAACCCCCGCCTGAAGCTGCTTGTCGTGTACGTATTTCGGCGCGCCGACTTCCCATGGGTTGGTAATTGGGAAGAACGATACAACCGGGCACAGGCACCGTGGCGCGCGAAGACCTTCTGCCGGGGGATGGAGTTCAGCACAACGCCGTTCGCGATTCCGCGACGCGAAACCATTGAGCAAGGTCCGCTGTTCGGAGAATCAACCTATCGCTGGCTTCCGGCCAAATCCAGGGCTCAAGTTCGATTTCTGATTTTATTGTTTGAAGTACCGGAGACATTTCGCGGCGTGGCGAGTGTTTCCCTTATCCAGAGCAAAAGCAAAAATAAAAGCAGAATCGATGTTGTCGAGCCAGGAGCTCGCGGCCAAAAGCTTTCCGTCGCTACCGATAAATTCCTGTGAATGGCGGCGATAGTTGAGAATTCCGTAGCATCAGAAATCGAAAACCATCATGAGTTTGCTGGCCATCGATATCGGTTCGAGCAGATGCAAGGCGGTGGTATTCGCGGTGAAGGGCGAGATACTTGCCCAGCACGCCAGCGCATACACACCTGAGTTTCCCGCTCCTTCGCAAGCAGAGCTAAATCCAGAACGCTTTTGGCAGGCGGTGTGCTGTTGTTCACAAGCGGTATCCAAGAATCTTTTCGATCCCGTCCGAGCGTTGTGCCTGAGTTCGCACGGCGAGACTTTTGTTCCGGTAAACGGACGCAACGAGGCAATTGCTCCCGCCATTCTCAATCAGGACAATCGAGCGACGGAAGAAACGGTGGGGCTCGAAAGCAAACTCGACAGAGAACGACTTTTCGAAATTACCGGCCTGGTTGCTCATCCCATGTATCCGGTTCCGAAGATTCTCTGGCTGCGTAAGCACCGGCCCGACATTTTTGCTTCCCCAGTGCGTTTCCTGAGTGTGATTGGTTATGTTCTCTCGCGATTAGGATTACCAGCTTATATCGATTATTCTTTGGCTTCCCGCTATCTGGCATTTGATATACGGCAGCGACGCTGGTCTGACGAGATTCTCGCTACCACAGAAATAAGTGCCGAATGCCTGCCCGTTCCTGTGCCTGCTGGCACGATTGCAGGAACATTAGAAAGATCCGCTGCCAGTCAACTCGGCCTTTCACCGGGTACGAAGGTTGTGGTGGGAGGGCACGATCAACCCTGCGGTGCATTGGGAGTTGGCGCGATCGGTTCGGGCCGTGTGGCCGACTCGATGGGCACTTACGAATGTCTGCTGGCGGCTTCCGATCAGCCCTGCTTGACGGCTGCGGCGCTGGCGGCTTCTCTGAACTCTTACTGTCACGTGATTCCAGACAGGTTCGTCACGCTGGCGTACTTTCCATCGGGAATCATGATCAAGTGGTTTCACGATCTGCTGTACGGAGAAGGGTCGGAAGAAACACACAGTTACGCGACACTGGAACGAGAAGCACCAGCAGGTCCAACCGGTCTTTGCATTACTCCCAATCTGATCGGTACCTGCAATCCTGATTTCAACCCACATGCCCGCGGAATCATTTCCGGCTTAAGCCCGAACACAACCCGCAGCCAGATTTACAAAGGCATCCTCGAAGGCCTTGCCTGTGAACTGTCGGAGATGACCAACATTCTGGCGAGCGTGGTGGGAGAGTTTCGCGAAGTCTACGTCACCGGCGGAGGCTCGCGGTCGGCTCTGGGACTGCAGTTGCGAGCTGCTTTATCGGGCCGGCAGTTGCATGTCATGGAGTCTCCCGAGGCAGTCTGTCTCGGCGGAGCCATACTGGCTGGAGTAGCATCCGGAGAGTACGGAAGCTTGCCTGAAGCTGCGGAACTCGTAATCCGGGACGTTTCCGTGGTATCGCCCGACCCTGCGATTGCGGCAGCTTACGCGCAACAAGCCAAACAATACCGCCATTTGCGTTCGGCGCTAACCGGAATCAATTCAAGAGGGCAATAGGAGAAACATGATACAAGCCACAATCGGGTTCATAGTGTTTGGAGTTCACAAAGACGGTCTGAAAGATCCCCTGGGTGCGCCATTCATCGATGAAGCCGTGGTCGAGCGCGCCAAGACTGCACTGGTTGCGGCAGGTCTGAAAGTTGTTGAGCATGGCGTCGTTGTCGCCAGCAAGCAAGAAGCTCGGGCCGCATTCAAGAAAATGAAATGTGACGATGCCATCGATGCCGTCGTCCTATTTTCCGGGACCTGGGTGTGGGCGGCGCACCTGGTCGGCGCGATTCGCGATTACTGCGCCGGCGGCAAAGGCGTGCTTCTCTGGACGCACCCCGGCTCGCAAGGCTGGCGGCCGGTGGGCGGACTGGTGCTGCACGGAGGCTTGCTCGAGATCGGCGTTCAGCACAAATTTGTATACGGAAGCTTGGATGAAGATAGAGAGGCGCGAGACACCGTAGGCAACATCGTCAGCTATGCGCGAGCCGCACATCTGAAAAACTTCTTAAACATGTCCACCCTTGGCACATTTGGCGGACGTGGGATGGGGCAAACCTGCGGCGCCGCCGATCCCTCGCAATGGATGAAAATGTTTGGCATCGATATCGATTCCCGCGACACGACGGAATTAAAACAAACCGCCGAAGCAATATCCCCGAAGGAACTGGATGACCTGCAGCCACGGCTGAAGCAACTGTTCGGCCAGGAACCGGAACGAAATGCAGTGACCGAGCGCTCGATGCGGCTCTATCTCGCGCTGAAAAAAGTCGTAGCCAAGGAAAAATTCGATTTCTACACCATTCAATCCTTTCCCGGCCTTGCCGGCGATTACTCGGCCACTTGCTTTGCCCAGAGCATGATGCTTGAGGATGGAGTCGGTACTTCTACGCTGGGCGATTTCAACACTGCGTTGACCGTTCTCTTGCTCACCAAGTTAAGCAAGGAGAGGGTGTATTACGGCGACCTTCAGCACATTGACCGGAAAACAAAAGAAATCAAGATCATCGGTGACGGCGCTTGTCCACCTTCGTTGGCAAGCAAACTAGGTCCGGCCGGCTTCTCCGAACACGGTATCCCTACCGAAGGCGAAGCCGGCGGCCTCTCCGTAAAGTTGATCTGCAAAGTGGGCGAAGGAGTCTTGGCCCGGCTCGGCAGAGTGAACGGTGAGTTTCAAATGGTCATTACACGAGCCAGCATTTTCGAGCCGCCGCCGGATCAGATAAAAAGCCGGCTCAACGAGTGTGGCATTCCATTCTGGCCGCACGGTTTCGTGACCGCGCATTGTGACATCGAAGTCTTGCTCCAGCATTGGACCAATGAATATGCCTGCCTGGGCTACGGCGAAGAGCTATATCCGGCATTAGTTGATTTTTGTGAGATCACGGGAATCAGGGCAATCCTTCCGTGACTCGATACAAGCCATGATGGAGGGAGTCATTGATGCTGATTTCCGCACGGACTATCGCTCAGGTCCTATTAAGTTTCTCGATCGCTCTGTCTTGCGCGGCTCAAGCGCCAACTTCCACGTCAGCTCCGGCAAAACCGCCCGATGACGAAGCCGCTCTCCACTCGTTCGCAGCCATCCATCCCATTGATGTTCACGTCCATGTTTTCAGGACCGATCCCGCATTTCAGAAGATGCTCGAACGGCTCAACCTGAAACTTCTCAATATTTTGGTGATGGACGACACGCTCCCCTATCGCAAGCAGTTGCAGCCGCAGATCGATGACGCACTGGCACTGATGCGGTCGAGCGGTGGACACATCGCCCTGTGTACGACGTTCGATCCCTACAAGTTTGATAGCGCGTCATTCGACGCCGATGCCATCAAGCAGATCGACCGCGACTTCGCGGAGGGAGCGGTCGCGGTCAAGATCTGGAAGAACATTGGAATGGAGATTAGAACCAACGGCGGCCAGTACATCATGGCCGATGATCCGAAGTTCGAGCCCATCTACAAAGACATCGCCAGCCATGGCAGAACGCTGATGACACACCAAGCCGAACCCGACGTGGCTTGGGGGCCACCGGATGCCGCCGATCCATCGTGGTCCTACTACCAGGAAAATCCGCAATGGTACGTCGCTAACCGGCCCGGCTTCCCGTCCAAGCAGAGGATCCTGGAAGCCCGCGATCATGTGCTTGCGAACAATCCCCAACTACGCATGGTGGGAGTCCATCTGGGCAGCATGGAGCGAGATCTCGACAACATTGCCAGGCACTTGGATAAGTATCCGAACTTTGCCATCGACACCGCCGCGAGAATGGAATACCTCATGCTCATGCCTCCCGAAAAAGTGCGCCCATTTCTCATCAAGTATCAGGACCGCGTCCTCTACGGCACCGACCTTGATTTGCTCCCCGATGCCAACTTCCCGGACGCGCTGAAAGAGTGGCAGTCCACCTACGCGCGTGACTGGAAATTCCTGGCGACCGGCGAGACTCTTAACCTGGAAGGCAAGCAGGTGCATGGTCTGAATCTGCCACAGTCTGTCATCGAGAAGATATTTCGCAGCAATGCCACCCATTGGATTCCAGGATTGTGACGGGCCGTGATGCCTCGCGAGTCGACACCAAGCCCATCAGTTTTGCAGTCACTCCATCATGCTGACGAGTTGACAAAAGGCGCCATTTGTCGCTATCATTGACGACATAATGGTAAATGAGCTGCGAGCCGTTCTGGCGGAATTAGGAGGCGAGCGAGCCCTCGGTCGCTCTCTCTCGAGTGATCGTGAAATGCGGGAGGCGATCCGCGACGGTTTTCCTCCTGCGGTCGTGAAGGAGTTGATGCGCACCTCGGGTTTGACTCTGAAAGAGCTTGCCAGCGCGCTTGACCTTTCGCCCCGAAGCCTGCAGCGCCGTCGTCGCAGTGGAAGGCTGGCACGTTATGAATCTGACCGGCTTTACCGATTGGCTCGCATCGTAGCCATCGCTCATGAATATCTGGGTGACCATGAGCGTGCCATGCGCTGGCTCAAGCATCCCAACCGTGCCCTCGGCGGCCTCGCGCCCGTCGCTGCCATTGACACAGAGCTGGGAGCGCGCCAAGTGGAGAACATCTTGGGCCGCATCGCCTACGGCGGAATTAGTTGAGCCGACTTTATCGAGTCTTGCGCAAAATGTATGGCCGTACTCCGTTCGACGGCGAAGGAGCGTACCGCTACGGCGGGCGTTGGTCCAGCCCCGGAACCCGCCTCAGCTATGCCTCGGAACATCAATCTCTCGCCATGCTGGAGTATTTTGTCCATCTTGACGTAGGCGATCCACCCGGCGATCTAGTCTTAGCGGTTGCGGAGGTCCCGGACGATCTAGCCCGGGAGCGAGTTGAAACCAGCAATCTGCCGGCGAACTGGCGCGAATCTGCCGCTCCTCTCGAACTCGCTCGATTGGGTGATGAATTCGCGCAACGTGGAGAGAATTGTTTGCTAGTCGTACCTTCCGTTCTTGCGCCCAACGAGAATAACTGCCTGATCAATCCCGCGCATCCCGACTACAAGAGGATCGTCGTGCGAGAACTGGAATCGCTCAGCTATGATCCGCGAATGTTCCGGAAACAACGCAGCCACCGCCGGTACTAATATCCCAAGGGCGTCGCGACCAGATTCCGATTTGTGATATCGACGTTCCAACTTAAAGACCTCGTCAAGAATCAGTTTGCAGCGCGCTGGGAGATTCCGCACCTGGCGCTACCTTAGAGAGCTGTGGATCAGCACGACGTCGCTGGTCTGTGAGCCACGCGCAAGCGCGAGTTGGTGGCCATCTTTCGACCAGGCAAAGTTGAAGATCTGGCCAGCGGTATAATCCGTGAATTGTTTGGGCGGGCCGCCGTTGAGGGACTGCGCCCAGATATTCGCGACACCTTGCTGGTCTCGAATGTAGGTCAGGTCGCGCCCGTCCTGGGTCCAGTGGATTATCGGATAACCCGGAAAGCCGGAGGCCGAATAGTCAAACGTCCGGGCAGGTTGGCCGCCAGCGAAGGGAATCACGCCGATCTTGGTCGCCTTCGGCAGGGTATAGTCATTGAAGGCTATCCACTTCCCATCCGGCGAAACAGCCGGATAGGACGAAGCATAATTGGTGAGTTGCTCCGGAGTGCCGCCCTGTATGGGAACCCTCCACAGCGCATAGTCGCCTCCGTGCGAAGCATTGAAAACTGCCCACTTTCCGTCAGGCGAGCAGGATGGAGCGCCGTTGGTACCATCTTGCGTTAACTGCTTTCGGTTACTGCCGTCTGCGTCGACACTCCAGATATTCGCCGAACCGTAGACACCAGACGCGAACAGGATAGTGCCATCTGGGCACGACGAAGGTGAAGAGAAGAACTGCAGGTCGGCACCCGACGTCAGTTGCCGCGGGTGACTGCCGTCCGCCTCCATTACCCAGAGTTCGCGCCGACCGCTAGCCAACGAGGCGTATGCGATGCGCCCTTCCGCTGTCCAAGCAAGGCCGAACAGGCCCTCTTGCGTTGCTGCCGCGAACCCAATCTGCTTGGCCTGGCTTGCCGTACTCCGCTCACCAACCCAGAGGTTCGAGTGGAGCTCTCGCAGCACCGTTACCAGATCGCCCGCATCCGCGGTTACATCCAGGTCCACGTAATCATTCAAATCATTGGTGATTCTCCGCGCCGTACCATCCGGATAGGAAAGCGCCCAGATCTGAACCGGCGCGTTCGGCGCTTCCATAGCCGCCAGCACCAGCCCTCCCGAATCCGCCAGCCAAGCCACCCTCAAGATGTGACGCCATCCTCTGGCGCCCACCCGCTTGACCGAACCGTCCGAGATCTGAACCGTCATGACGTAACACTCGCCGGCTGAATAAGCGCCAATAGCGATGCTCTTGCCGTCCGGGGACCAGGCCATGCCCGATTCGACGAACGGATCGGGGATCTTGCGCGCGGAGATCTGCCGTTCTCCCGTGCCATCGGCCGCCGCCATCATCAAGGCGGTCTCCGACCCGGGGTTTTCCCTGATGAAGGCCGCCCGCTTGCCTTCGGGAGAAAATGCAACGGGAGAATCGACGCGTTCCACCACCTTTCGCGACTCACCCCCTAAAGCGGGGATTTGAAAAAGCGCTCCTGCCACGTAGGGGTTCGCGCTACGGACGTAGTAGACATAGTTTCCATCCGGCGAAAAGGTAAGCCCAGCGTAATATTCTGCGGTCGGCGGGATTATCCGGATATCGCTGCGGGTGGCCGTCTGTCGCACCCAAAGGCTCTGCTCTCCAGCGTCTCCAATGACGTAGGCTACGTACTTGCCATCCGGCGAGATGGTGACCTTGCGCGCAGTCCCGGTGGTGGTGAGCCGTTCGATGGTCATGGTTTGAAAAGGGGCGACGGTCTTCTTTTGGCCCATGAATTTGTAAACGCCGACCCAAATCAAGACCAGCGCGAGACTCGAAAGGGCCACCACGATAGCGATGCGCCGCCTCCGTAGCAGTGGCCTGGCTCCGCTCGCGCCGGAGAGGCCATAGGTTTCTGCCTGCGTGGATTTTCCGGATTCCGTGTCGCGCTTCAGCCGCTTCAGGTCGGCCCGCATTTCCGAGGCAACCTGATAGCGCACGTCACGATCTTTCTCCAGTGCCTTGTTGATGATGTCTTCGAGCTTCGGCGGCAGATCCGGGTTCAGACGGATCGGCGATGTTGGCGCGCGATCGAGGATCGCCTGAAAAACCAGCGCCGATGTGTCTCCGCGAAACGGCATCATGCCGGTAGCCATTTCATAGAGCACCGCTCCGAACGAAAACAAGTCGGTGCGCGCGTCCAGTTCCTTTCCCTTCGCCTGCTCCGGAGACATGTATGCCACCGTCCCCATCGTGGAACCGGCGCTGGTCAGTTGTTCCTCCGCGACCGTCGCCCCCACCGTCACACTGGACGAATCCGATTGCCGCGTGGCAGGCGCTGTGACTTTTGCCAGGCCGAAATCCAGGATCTTCGCGTGCCCGCGCTTGGTGACAAAAATATTCGCCGGCTTGATGTCCCGATGTACGATGCCCTGCGCGTGGGCCGCGTCGAGTGCATCGGCAACCTCAATGCCCAGCGAAAGCAGCGTGTCCAGCTCCATCGGACGGTAGTGAATGACATGTTTCAGCGTCGTCCCGTCGAGGTACTCCATGACGATGAACGCCTTGCCGTCCTGCTCACCAATGTCGTAGATGGTGCAGATATTCGGATGGTTGAGCGCCGACGCAGCTTTCGC
>Ga0181523_10005417_pt1 | contig 10544 bp, 10 predicted proteins | sample PEATcosm2014_Bin_43_FD_119752 | JGI IMG/M metagenome (GOLD analysis project Ga0181523, IMG submission 119752) | Peatland microbial communities from MTU Mesocosm Facility, Houghton, MI, USA - PEATcosm2014_Bin05_30_metaG | ecosystem: Environmental > Terrestrial > Soil > Wetlands > Peat | place... | reverse complement strand
CTGTGGGGCTCATCACGCGAAGCGGGTGGGGGCGAACGATGGGTCCATGCGGATGCGCTCCCGGAGGGTGGGCCTGGAATCGCCCCGGTGCCGGGCGCGGGGGCAGATTGGGCCGTGCCTCGCCACGCCCTTCTTCGCGCGCGAGCGAATAGGCCTGCAGCAAAACGATGACCGAGGCGACTATCAATAGTGCTTTGAGTTTCATGCGAGATCTCCTGGCTCATGGGTGTGAATCGGTACAAGAGAGTACCCCAACTTCATCAGCAATGCCGATCGGCATTAGGAGGCGTTCCAACCACGCTCTGCCGGGCACCAGGCCCGTCCTGACCGCAGCGCGAGCCAGAACCCCGGATTGAAGGCATGCTCTCCTGCGGCTTTCCGCTCCACAGTGGCACTACCCTGCGGGCCTATGGCCACTTGTTCCTGACCCGTTGGATTTCCCGACGGTCGCGCTTCGTGGGACGTCCTCCGGTGTCGAAGGTCAGGGTGGACGCGTTCTTCAGTTGGAACGCCAGCAGCTCGCGCGCTTGGCGGCTCTCTGTGGTCTCTTGCCAAAGAGTGGCCGCGGCCGTGCCCGATCCCCTGGTACCGGAAACCCCGCGCACCACCACGGTTTGGGAAAACGGCGGCCGGCGAATCGTGATGACATCGCGAACGGCGACCACGCGTGATCGCCTGGCGCGCTCGCCCCCCAGATCCACCTTTCCCCCGTCCACCGCTTCCGCCGCCAGCGATCGCGTCTTGAAGAAACGCGCCGCCCACAGCCACTTGTCCAACCTGACGTGGACGTTGGAGGAATCATCGGTATTGGACATGGCGTCGTGTCTTTCGGGAAATCCTAAGAGCGCAAGCGCCCCAAGCAAGGAGGGCCACTATGGACAGATACATCGGAATCGACGTTCGCGCAGCAAGTCGTATGATCGCCGTGGTTCATGCGCGCGGAAAGCAGGTGGGTTCGCGTGTCGTGAACCGCTGCTCTAGCAGGCTTTGTAGCTTCGACTTGGTCGCGTACCGACGCTCCGCCTCTCGCTTTGTCGTGTCCTGTCCGGTCGGGTTCACCTCATGGATCAGCCTGATGATCTCCTGCGCCGACGGCACGACGTGCCCGACGAGTACATCCTGCGGGGCAAGCCGTACCCCGGCGTCTTGTGTTCTTCCGGTGCGAGCCATGCGCAGGACAGCCTACTACACCGCAGACCAGCTCCCGAGAAGTGCCGCGAGAGACAGGTCTTGGCTTTCCCACAGAATGCCGAACCTACGACGGCCAGCGTCTTGCTCCGCATCCCGTGCGCTATATTCGAGCTATGATCGAGGTGAAGCGGGTCGTCTTCGGACTTGCGGCCATCGCCGGCTTTGGCGGTGCCATGCCCAGCGCGCGGGCGGCGGTTCCCGACGACGGACAGGTGGTGTCGTCGCTGCCGGATTTTGCAGGAAAGGCATTTACCAGCCCTGAAGCGACAGGCGACGCACCGGTGAATGTGCCCGCTCCATCCGAGAAGGCCCTGCGCTACCACCGCGGCGGCAACGCCATCTGGGCCGTGGAAGAGATCCTGTCCATCTCCCTGCCATTGCTGCTGCTCTTCACCGGGCTTTCAGTCTGGCTTCGCTCCCTGGCCAGCCAACTCGCACGCGGGCGTTTCTATCCGACCCTGGCCATCTATTTCGTGCTGCTTTCGCTTCTACTGTTCGTCGTCGAGCTTCCGCTTTCCTACTACATCGGCTTCGCGCGCGAGCACGCCTACGGGCTTTCCACCCAGCGCTTTTCCAAGTGGGCCAGCGATCAAGTGAAAGGCCTTGGCGTGGGCGTCTTGGTCGGACTACTTGTCCTGTGGGTCCCCTATCTGTTACTGGCCAGGAGCCCGCATCGCTGGTGGCTCTGGACCTCCGCCCTGGCCCTTCCCTTCTATACGCTCACCCTGCTCATTGCGCCTCTGTGGATAGCGCCGCTGTTCAACAAGTTTGGCCCCATGACGGACAAGGTCCTCGAATCCGAGGTGCTCGCCGAGGCCAAACGCGCGGGCGTCGAGGGCGCGCGTGTGTTCGAGGTGAATAAGAGCGTCGACACCGCTACGGTCAACGCCTATGTCACGGGCGTTGGCGGCAGCAAGCGCATCGTGCTGTGGGACACCCTCATCGCCCGGCTTTCACCCGCGCAGGTCAAGAGTGTGGTCGGTCACGAGCTCGGCCACTACGTACTCGGGCACGTATGGACCAGCGTGATCCTGTCCACGATTCTCACCTTCATCGGCCTCTTCAGTGCCCACCGCTTGTCCGGTTTCCTCCTCGGCCATTTCGGCGACCGCATGGGTTTCCATCAACTCTCGGACGTGGCCTCGCTGCCCTTGTTCATGCTCCTGCTGACGCTGTTCTCGCTCGCCATCAACCCCGCCGTCCTGGCCTTCTCGCGCTACCACGAACACGAAGCCGACCGCTTCGGCCTCGAACTGACCCACGACAACAGGGCAGCCGCCACCGCTTTCGTGGCCCTGCAAGAACAAAACCTGGCAGTACCCCGCCCCAGCCTGCTCTACAAGATCTTCCGAGCCAGTCACCCACCCATCGGCGAACGCGTGGACTTCATCAACAATTACCGCCCGTGGGCACGGGGAGAGGCGGGGCGGTACGAGAATCGCTTCGCAAAGTAGAGAAGGAACTTAGAAACAGCCGTGGCCTCATGGGGCGTTTACCACGCCCGTAGCGCGGGAAGTGGGTGACCATGATGGCTGTACTTGCGGGGTCGCATGTGTGGCCGAATGACCCTGCCGCACCCGCGCTCACGCGCACTGGCCAGGCGCTATCTTCGCTCGCAGCTGCGACCCGTCAGCGAGGTCTATCTCCCTCAGAAATTCCGTATTGACCGGCAAGCGTGCGCGCCAATTCCAAATATCTCTCGTGAATCCCAGCGCCGGCTTGGTTGTCCGCTTTCTGGAAGGCGGCCATTAGCTCGGCCTGGTCGCTGTCGTCGAAGGACTGGTCGGCCATCGGGTAGAGGATTCTGTCCTCTTTCTGGATGTGCGCGCGAAGCATCTCTGTGTAGCTGTGGGCGTTGTTGGCGAAGGTCCGCAGGGCATCCGTATCTCCCCGGGCCGCGTCGTCCACAACATCCGCCATCGCACGTACGAAAGCGCGGCCCGAATCGTGGTCATGCAGCATCACAGCGATGGGACCGTTGTCGTGCGGAAAGCCGACAGCCTCCATGCGAACGAAGAGCACGTCTTCTTTCTTGGCGTGATGGCACTTGTCCGCAAAGGTTCGGATGAAGTCGATGGCTTGGGCCGCTCCCTGTAAGTCCAGGGTTCAGTGTTGCAAGGCCCGGTCGGCCATCTCGTCCATCACAGACAACATCTGCTCTATGACTCGATGTTCGTCCACCAAGATCTCAGTCGCTCTCATGAACTCCTCCTCGTAGGGGCCTCCGGCAGGCCCGGGGGCCTTGCCGGGCATGAAGACATGTTCTTCTTCCGTTTGATGCCGGACAGATGAGAGCAAGAACACCGGCGTCCACAGCTTTGATCGCTTCTTCATCGGCCACGTTCGCCAGACCACCGCCATTCATCGGCGCCGTGGTGGCGCGGGCACTTTGCGCGCGGCGAAGCCCGCCAGTGTTGTCTCGGCCAGAAAAGCGGCCTGCGCCTCCCACATCTTCTGGAAAGGGACATGCAGCGGGCGAGGGCTCCGGGCGACGCAAGCTTTGCGATTGCCGAGAGGACAAAGGGGCGTGCTCTCCAGCCCGGCTGTGTGCGCAGACATTCCACACTTTCGTGTACGCAACTGCGGCCCCCCTAATATCATTGAACTTCTTGCCGGCGTGCTCATGACGAACCCAAGGCCCGGTCGAGCTCGGCGCGAAGCGCCGGAAAACGTTGATACTCGGTCCTCACCGATTCCACCCAGCGAGCCGTCGCCGGCGACCGGTCAGACCCGAGGCAGACCGCGACCAGTTCTGCCGCGTGGCCATAGTGGCGGCGCCGCTTCTGGTCCGTGACTCCTGCCAACCGATTTTCGGCCGCCTTTCGCATGGCGACGAGGACGGCTCCCATGGCCTCGGCCTTCGGGATGGCGTCGATGCCAGCGGTTCTCAGGATCTGTTCGATCGCCGGGGTGGAAAGTCTCGGCTCGTCGCTATCGCCCGTCATCAGCTCGAGTTCGTCGATGCCCATCCCCCGGTGTGAAAGCAGCTCGGTGCTCTCGGACGGCGGCCGCCGCGTTCCTCCGAGGAGGCCCGCGAACAACGGAAACAGCAAATGCCCGGGATGCTCACTGTCAGACCACCCAAGACCTGGAGCTGCCGCGAGCAGCGCCGCTGCCAGCTCGAAGTCGCTCTGGATCACGTGGAGGAGCGCGCGCTGCCGAGCTGCTGGCTTCGGACAGGCTTCGAGAGCTTCCGCTGTGCGCTTCCGGATCGCGGCCTTGCTACCCGCCGATCCGAGCCAGCGGCGAAGCCGCAGCATACTCGGACTGGCGCGCCACGCGCGCTCAAGCCACTTGGGCAGATCCTCGCGACCGAGCTGCTGCGCAGCGAGCGCGGCACCGTCCAGCAGCTCCCCTCGCGCGTAGTCCTTGTCGGTGACGAGACCGGCCGCCTCCTCGAATGCCGGAAGCGCAGCCTTCCAGTCGCCGACGTCGAGCAAGCTCCGGCACCACGCACGCAGATCGTCAGTGCGCCTCGTCGATCGCGCGACTTTCGCCAATCCGTCGGAACCCTCGAGGCGCTGGACGACCTCGCGCAGCCACCGGTCCTCCTCCGTGTCCCAGTCCGTCTTGCGAGCGTCGGCGGATTTCCGCGCAATGAGGGCCCGCCACTCGGGGAGAAAGGCAGCAAGCCCCGAGAGCGGTTCGACGGCTACGCGCTCCATCTCCCGGATGGGCTCCCAGAAGTGCCCAACGCCATGCACCTCGTCGATCGCCGTGCGAACTGTGTCGGCGCGCTCGACCGGAGACGAGAGCATGTAAGCCGAAACGACGTACTGAACCGCGCACTCGCCAGTGTCGGCGCCGAGCACCTCGTCGACCATCTCGTGCTGGCCGAGGTCGATCTCCCCTTCGCCGATGGGCCGAAGTAGGGCGCCGAAGATCCGGTGGGCGGCGGCGTAGTCCTTTCGGAGGAACGCGGACGAGCCGCGCCGAAGGTACTCGTCGACCTCGGAGGGGTCGGCGTGACCAACGCGCTCGGCAGCCTTTACGAAGGCGAGCACCTCCGCGACCTCGTCGTCGCTGAGAGCCGCCGGCACCCAACCGGAGCCGCTGCGAGCTGCACGCTGGATGAGCGAGCTCATCACGCGGCTGTGGGCCTTCTCGTCGAGCTCGAGCAGCATGTCGCGAACGACCGCTCGCAGTTCGTCGGCGGACATTGCGCCGAGTGCCGCGTCGATGTCGTTGAAAACCGGCGTCGGGGCGGAGTGGCGTTTTCTGCTCATCGTGCGATCTCCAACTCAACCTTCGCCATCGTCTAGCACACCGACAGAGTCGGTCAGCACCACTGTCCGATCGCCTCCACGCGATTCGCTAGGCACTGCCGAGCGAATCTTCGCTTCGCCCAGACGCATCACGGCCTCAGTCGGTACGCCTTTTCGATCACTGTGGCCATGTCCGGTCCCTTCCAGTATGGCTCGATCCAGCGTAGGCGCTGCTCGGTCCAGTTCTTCGCCGGCCGTCGCCAGTGACCTCGCACCATGAATCGCGCGAAGAGGGCGCCCCCATTCGGCGCGCGCTGCAGATCCTGAAGCTGTCGCACCCGTCGGATGTCAATCTTGCCGGGTAGGAAGGGGACGTTGTCGGACTCTGGCGGCGATGCGGAGGAGATCGGGGAGCGACCACGCGGCACGACCGTCCTCTCTTCTGGTTTCACGCCGGCACTCGTCGCGTATAGGATGGCGTTGAGCACCAGGCGCAGCAGGGCACGCTCGGGACTCGCGTCGCGCACGACCGGATCTACATGTGGCGCGATGGATTCGAGAAAGGTTCGCAGCGACCCGTCGTCGACGGGAACCTGATAGCTGACCAGGCTGGGCAGATCGGCTCCGAGCGCATCGAAGGCAAAAGTGACCTCGAGCAGGCGCCTGGCACCGTGATGTTCCTCAGTCGCGTACACAGTCGCGACACGCAGAATCTGCCCATGCAGCGGATCCTGGGTGTTGCGAGATAGCAAACGCTCGCCGAGCGCGAGTGCGTGACGATCCGTGAGGACCAAGGCGAAGCTGGGGAAGGGAGCGCGAAGCTCCCGACCGGCAATATCCAGGTCGGTGTTCTCCAGCATGAACGACAGGGCCGCGTCGACCCAGAACACCTTGCGGCGGTGCAGATCGAAGTTGACCATCAGCGGGAGGTAGGGGGGCCGCGTCGCCCTCCTGCTGGCCGGCTTCGTTTCCCGACGGGCGGTCACGGCGGAGGAAGCGCTGGAGCGCGAGGTTCCGCCTCAGCTCCTCTTCTCCCAGTGTCGTGGTCGTATCGGAGAATGACGGCATCGCACGAAACCGCTCCGCACAATCGCGACTCGCCTCCGCGCTCCCTGGCACTCGCTCCTCCTGCGCCGACACCACCACGACGACCATAACTCGCCGCCGAGATGGCCAGAGCTGCCCAGAGGCTGACCGCCGCTGGGCGGCGCTTCACTCACAGGTTGAAATAGAACCCGTGCCGGCTACCGTTGCCGTCTGTCGGGAACTCCATTGACTACGCGATCCCTTGCAGCGCGGAGACCGCCGAGCGCGGGCGTGACAATCGGCTTGGACAGGTCGTTATGGTCAATGGCAGACGGGACGCGCTGTCCGATCTCTTGATAGGCCGGCAACTCGTCGCAGCAGGCATTCGCCTGCCAGCGAGTGACGGGTTTCGCGTCAATGGGGTGGTGGCCCTCTTCGACGCTGCTGTATGTCATTTGGGGTTTAGGCTAATGCCCAAATAGATCGTCGAAGGGCGAAGTCGTGCCAGGTCTGCCACTCGTAATACCCGCCGAGCATCAAATCGTTGACGACCCGACCCTAGACACACGAGGGACAAGAGGAGGCCTTACGGCCCGATCGGGATTCCGTTCATCGTCGCAAGGGAATGTTCGGGACGGAGGAAACAGATGCGAGTCGTGGATCTAAGGACGAAGAAGCCCGCAACCTGCAAGACCAGCGACTGCCTGAGCGCGGCCGCAAAAGTAATGCGGGACGGCGACGGTGGTGCGATCCCGGTTGTGGAGAACGGCGGGTCTGTCAGGTGGTGACGCGCAGACAGATATGCCGTCTCTCGGCCGCGCCGAGCGGGACGGCGCTCTTGGGGGTCGGACAGCGAGATCGAGCACTTCGGCAAAGATATCGCCGCGCCGAGCGGGATCGTGGATACGCGTTTCGGGGCGGTCGGCCCCACCCAAGACTGGCCGGGATTGAGCGAGGACCGGCGCCATACGAAGGTCGTTCCCACGATGGACTTCGACCCCGCGGCCTACTAGCGCCGAGCTTAGACCCTTTGTTCGCGACAGTCGGGCGCCACGGGCACCCGACCGTCGCACAAATACGAAATCTATGAAGCCAAAACATTCGCATAGCGCGCATTCGCTCCAACGGCGTTGGAGTTCACCCGGCCTCTTCGGCGTGGTCGCCCTTTGCATTGGTTCGCTGCTGCCGCAAGCCAGCCTTGCCCTGGACGTGCTGACGCACATGAACGACAACAATCGCAGCGGAGCCAACACCAGTGAAACCATCCTCACCCCAACAAACGTAAACGCGAGCCAATTCGGCAAACTGTGGAGCTATTCAGTAAATGGTGCCACCTATGCCGAGCCGCTTTACGTGTCCGGCGTGAGCATTGCCGGCGGCACGCACAACGTGGTGTATCTCGTGACTATGGAGGACGACGCTTACGCCTTCGATGCCGACAGCAACACGCAGTACTGGCACGTTAGCTTTGTGAGCGGCACGATCACGCCGGTGCCGATTGCCGACATCACCGGTAACAACAATCTCAACATCGTCGGGGATGTTGGCATTGAAAGCACTCCTTACATTGATAAGAACGGCGGAACGATCTACATGCTGGCCCGGACGAAGAACACAAGTAACACAAGCTATGTCCAGACCCTCCACGCGCTGGACATCACAACGGGTGCCGAGAAGCTGGGCGGACCGAAGGTGATCGCGACGACTGGTTTCGATCCGAAGGTTCAGAACCAGCGAATGGGCCTGGCCGAAACCGGCAGCAACATCATTATTGTTTGGACCTCGCACGAGGACATGCACACCTATCACGGCTGGATCATGTCTTACGATGCCACGACTTTGGCGCAGACCGCGGTTTTCAACGACACACCCACGGGTATTCAGGGCGGCATCTGGCAGCAGGGTCGGGCGCCGGCGGTAGATTCTGGCGGGAGCATTTATGTGATCACCGGCAATGGCACATGGGATGGTATTCAGAATTTCGGCCAAAGCTTTCTCAAACTGAGCAGTAGCTTGACTCTTTTGGATTGGTTCACGCCGGACAACTGGAGTGCGCTCAATGGGGTCGACTCGGACTTGGGCTCGGGAGGTGCGATGCTGGTCCCCGGGGCAAATCTGGTGATCGGGGGAGGCAAGGAAGGAACTCTATATGTTTGCAACGTCGCGAACTTGGGACACGAACAAGCGGGCAACGGCCAGGTCGTGCAACAGATTAGCAACTTCTCCAGTGGAGAGATTCATGGCGGAACGGTTTATTGGAACAGCGCTGCGAATGGACCGTTGATTTTCAATTGTGGGAACGGAGATCACGTCAAATCATACAAGTTCAACGGTTTAACGTTTAGCACCTCGCCGTTCCAAACGAGTTCTGCGTCCTCCGGTGGCTCGCCGGGAGGATTCTTATCGATTTCGGCGAACGGTAACACGAACGGGATGGTGTGGGCCACGATGGGAATTTCCGACAGCGACCATGGCACGGTGCCGGGCATCTTGCGGGCATTTAACGCGGATAGCCTCGGCGGACCGGAATTGTGGGACAGTAACCAAAACTCCGGCCGGGACAACCTGGGCACCTTTGTGAAGGACGCCAATCCGATGATTGCGAACGGCAAGGTCTATGCGGGTTCCTACTCCGGTAAGGTCACTGTTTACGGATTGTTGAGCGGTGCCGCTGGCGCGGGAGGCACGTCGGGGACGGGATCTGACGGAGGGGCCGGCGACGCTGGGGCAGCGGGTGGAGCAGTTGGCACTGGCGGACGAGCCGGGGCGGCCACGGGCGGCGGAGCGGGCGGGCGGAGCAGCATCACAGGACGAGGCTCGGGGATTGGCGGGAGCACCGGCGTAGGTGGAACAAATGTGACTGGCGGGGGGATCGCGACGGGTGGGACCAGCGGCATGGGCGGGCAGGTCGACAGTGCCGGCGGAAGCCGTGGAGATGGCGGGGTTGCCGGGCCGGGCGGGAGCGCTGTTGCTGGCGGGGGAGGTGGCGCAGGGGCAAGTTCTAGTGCTGGTGGAACGGGCGGCGCGGGCGCAAGTGTTGCCGCTGGTGGGAGGAGTGGCATGAGCGCAGGGCCTCCCGCTGGCGGGACGAGTGGGTTGGGCGGAGTCCCTGTCGCTGGTGGGACGAGTGGCATGGGTGGAGTCCCTGCGTCGGGCGGGACCTCTGTTGCGGTTGGAGGAGGCGGATCTGGTGGGCGGCGGGTCGGATCGGGCACCCCGGGGGCAGGATCTTCATCGTCTGGATGTTCCTGCCGTGTTGGCAGCCCGAGAGGCGAATTCCACGGAGCTGGGCTGTTGTGTTTTGCCGTCATTGTTGCGACTGTGGAGCTACGCAGACGCAGGAACCGCGCGAGCAGAGGGCACGCTCGCGGAGCCTGAGCCGCAGATGTGATTTCAATGGGCCATCACAAGATGAATAACGGCATCGCCCTGGTAGGCTGGATCTTCCTCTGTGTTTGCGGTTGCCGGAGTCGTGCGAGCTTTGCGGACAATGACCAGCGCACCTCGACCATCATGACTGTGATGATCCAAAAGGAGCAAGCCGGTGTGAGTCACTCGCGCATTTTGATAGATAGCCAAAAGATTGCGAGCGTGTATCTTCACGGCTGGCAATATCTCGCGGCGCTAAGAAAGATCGATACGAAACTCTGCCCGGAAAAGTTCCGGCTTGCTTGGTCTGACTATGTCTCGGCTTGGGACCAGAAACTAAAGCAGGAACATGCAACTGTGGAGACCCTTGATGCCGTGTCGATGTGGAAAGGCACCTTTAATGATCTGCCGGCAACTTCGCGTCGCATAGAGCCGTACGATACAGAAGGGGCCTGGCAACAGTGCGAACGCGTCGCGTTGGAATATGGCATTGATGCTTCAAAATTGAGCCTATCGCCAGACCGACGTTGAGTGCGGGAGGCCGGAAAATGTGCCCGCGGCGCGCAGGTCGCCGGTATCATCGAGACGGCGGTCGCCGGAACCACTGCGATAGGGAGCCACCTGGTCTGTGCCAGCCCACCGAAGTTGGTGGGGGCGATCGAGTGGCTCCCCATTAGATCGGCTAGACGAACCGTCAGCGACCCCAGTGTCAACTTTCTCCGCCTCGCAAGTGCTTGGGAATATTGAGGTTAT
>Ga0181523_10005416_pt1 | contig 10545 bp, 7 predicted proteins | sample PEATcosm2014_Bin_43_FD_119752 | JGI IMG/M metagenome (GOLD analysis project Ga0181523, IMG submission 119752) | Peatland microbial communities from MTU Mesocosm Facility, Houghton, MI, USA - PEATcosm2014_Bin05_30_metaG | ecosystem: Environmental > Terrestrial > Soil > Wetlands > Peat | place... | reverse complement strand
AATGGTCACGGCGCGCATCGACGATCATGTAATTTTTCGTCGGCATGTGGCACGCGGCGCAATCGGCGCCCTTGGAATCCTGCGGGTGATGCGTGTGTTCGGGCGTGCTGTATCTTGCCGGCAAATGGCATTGCGAGCACACGGCGCTGCCGGGCGAGCGCAGCTTGAGCGAATGCGGATTGTGACAATCGGCGCACGTGACGCCCTTTGCGAACATCTTGCTCTGCAGGAACGAGCCGATTTCGTAAACCTCCTCGCGCTGCTGTCCGTCATTCCAGTACAGCCCGTCCTCCAGCAGTGCGAGGCGATAGCCGTCGCCGAACGGCCGGCCATGCACGATGTCGTCGGTGAGCTGGCCGCGCCGCGCGTGGCAGCGCGCGCAGACCTCGATCTCGCGAGCCCCGGCGCGCGGCGCACTGCGGGCGGCGTTGCCGGTCGCGTTGTCCATGTTCCAAGTCACCGCGCGCCGCTCGTCGAGCGCGGCGGCCAGTCCCTTGCCCGGTCCGTCAAAGCGCTGCCAGCCGTCTTCCTTCTTCGCCCATGCGAGATGGTCCGAACCGGGTCCGTGGCACGCCTCGCAGGAGACGTCGATCTCCGACCATTTGGTGTCGAAACGGTTCTGCCGCGCATCGAAATTCTTCCGCAGGTTGGTCGAATGGCAATCGGCGCACTGGAAGTTCCAGTTCTGGTCGATGCCGGTCCAGTGCTGCGGATCACCGGCCTTCAAGCTGCTATCCGGGTACAGATGGAACCAGCGCTGTCCGCCCGCCTCCTTCGGGCGCGAGTCCCAGGCAATGCCGAGCGCCTGCAGGCGCCCGCCGGACAGCTCGATCAGGTATTGCTGCAGCGGCAGGACGCCGAAGGTGTATTGAACCTCGAAGTCGGCGAGCTTGCCGTCCGGACCATCGGTGTTGACGAAGAATTTTCCGTCGCGCTGCAAAAACGTGGATGTGACGCCTGCGTAACGGAACTTCGCGCCCGCAAAATCGCCCAGCACGCTCTTGTCGCTGGCGACCTGCATTGCCAGATCGTGGTGTGAGCCGCGCCAGGCCGCGTGCTCCTTGTCGTGGCAGGAAGCGCACGCCGCGCCGCCGACATAGTTCGCCACGCGCCGTCGTGCCTCGCCCGCGGCGCCCGAGTCCGCATCGATCGCGCGTGCGGAGCTGCCCGGGCCGCGTACCGTGAAATAGGCGGCAATCGCAATCGCCACGAGCACCACGGCCGCGCCAACCACCAACCATTTGCGCAGTGGGTGGCCGCCCGGCAGTCCGGACGGCGGCGGCTGCGCCGGGGCGGACGTTTTGCCTTGCACGCGCGCCTTGGCGCGTGAACCGTGCTTCTTGCTCAAGGGAAGGAACGCCGAGTCATCGCGATCTGTACGCTTGCGCGCCGCCGTATTGCTTAGATTTGTAGGATGCCCGAGCGCTAGTCCGTGGCGATCGTCAAAGTCATGGCCAGACTCAAGCAATCGCGAAGGCGCCAACCGGACGAATTATCGCTCATGTCGATTTTGCCATCTGCCGGAGCGCGGGACTGCAGCCGTGCACGGACTCGGAAGGCCGATGCCGTTGCGACCGCCGGCGCAGCACTAGGACGCCGGCCTTCCGGCCTCGGAAGGCTTTTCGACCTGGTCGGCCTTTGATGCCAGGCGCAGCAGCGCATATCCACAGACTGCCGACAGGGCCGAGCCTAGTACGACACCAAGACGCAGCGGCGTTAGGTACTCCGCCGTGTCGAACGCTAGCGAACCGATGAAAAGGCTCATCGTGAATCCGATGCCGCACAGGACCGCTACGCCGGCGAAATGCATCGTTCCGGCGCCCGCCGGCAATTTCGCATTGCCGCTTGCTATCAGCAGCCAGCTTGCCCCGAAAACACCCAAGAATTTACCCAGAAAAAGCCCGGCCAGAATTCCCAGGGGCAAGGGCTGCAACAGCGTGTTGATGGTTACGCCGGCGAACGAAACACCGGCGTTTGCGAATGCGAATATCGGAAGTATGGCGAAGGCCACCCAGGGATGAAGACGGTGCTCGAGATTTCGCAGCATGGAGTGTCCATTGGCGTCCTCCAGTTTCAAGGGAATCGTGAACGCGAGCACTACGCCCGCCAAGGTCGCATGGACGCCGGACTTCAAAAGGAAAAACCATAACACGACGCCCAGTACCAGGTAAACCGAGATGTTCCGAACGCGAAGGTAGTTCAGGAGTACAAGGACCGAAACGATCGCCGCCGCAAGCACCAGCATGAGCAGGGTCAAGTTGGCGGTGTAAAACACGGCGATGATGATGATCGCGCCCAGGTCATCCGCGATCGCAACCGCCGTGAGGAAAAGCTTTAGAGATCCCGGCACCCGGCTGCCAAGCAAGGTCAGAACTCCCAGCGCAAACGCGATGTCGGTGGCAGTCGGGATCGCCCAGCCTCCCAAGGCTACGGGATCGGCCCGATTCAGGAAGTAGAAGATGGCGGCCGGCAACACCATGCCCCCAAGCGCTGCGGTCGCTGGCAGGACGACCTGGGCCAGGGTCGATAGTTCGCCCTCCATGATTTCCCGCTTGACCTCCAGACCGATCAGCAAGAAGAAAATTGACATCAAGCCGTCATTGATCCAAAGCAGCAAGGGCTTTGCTAGAGCCAAGGGGCCGATACGCACTTCCACCGGCATGTATACGACCCATTCGTAGATGCCGCTCAAGCCGGTGTTGCTGAGTATCAGTGCCAGGGCGGCGGAGCCAATGAGCAGGAGTCCACCGGCCGACTCCATTTTCAGGAAGCTAGTCAGCGCATTGGAGAAGTGTCGCAAGCTCGCATCGGCCATGGCGGTTCTTCTTGCTAATTTCCAACGGTCCGGGAAAACCCAGCTTGCTCGATTTTTGCGGGGCGCACCGCACCTGCGCGGGTGCCGCAATCGCAGCTGGGCATTATGACGCACCGGCCGTGTTCACGCGCCTCTCCTTGCCGGAACGCTAGGACACGTCGAGCGAGGACGCGCGCAGGCAATCTCCAGCGGGCCGAGTTTTTGCAGTTTTCGGATAGTGAAGCTTTGCTCGTTCCGATATGATTTTTCTTGGAACAAAACGCGGCACAGCGTCACCGCTAGTATGATGCTGCTCGACTCACAAATTGGATTGGAAAATTTCCATGAATAAACTCTTGATGATCCCCGTTGCTCTTCTCGCGGCAGTGCTGGCGGCCCCGTCCGGTGCGCAGATGCAGCCGGAAAGCAAGATGAGCACCATGACAAGTGAACCGGGCAAAGTGCGCATGACGGAGTCGGTCACCATGTCCGCGAAAGTCGTTGCGATCGATAAGGCCGGCCGGGTAGTCTCGCTGAAGGGCCCCAAAGGCAACGTCGTCGATATGGTCTGCGGCGATGACGTCAAGAACTTCGACCAGATCAAGCTCGGCGATATGGTCGTCGCACACTACGTGGATTCGCTCTACCTGAAGCTGATGAAGACCAGCACTGGCGTTCGCGAAGGCGTGGAGATTCAGGCTGCTGGACGCGCACAACCCGGCGAGCGTCCTGCCGGGGCGGTCGTGAAGGAGACCACCATTTTGGCCGATGTCATCGCGGTCGATCCCAAGAAGCAAACCGTGACGCTCAAAGGACCCAAGAACAATATCCTCGAAGTTCCGGTCCGCAATCCCGAGCAGTTCAAACTGGTCAAGGAGGGCGACCAGGTCGAAGCGACCTATACGCAGGCCGCTGCGCTTTCCGTGGAAGCTGCGCCGGCCGCAGCATCGAAGTATTAATCGCAGATTTGGGCCTCGCGCCGGTGTCTTAGGACGCCGGTTGCGGGTTGGTTTGCCGGAGCGCCGATGGGCGAACCGGGGCTGACGCGCTCGTTGCCGCGTCGGAATGATACGGGGCGCCGCGTGCTTGCGGTCTGATGTAAGCCGAACTTGAAACCCAACGGCCACCGATGGCCGCGGCGCGTCGGTCTCATCTCCCTGGCCGCGATCGCTTTGTCGGGCGCGGCAGTGCTGTTCGGCACCTCCGCGCTGCTCGGCCTGCCCTCGGTGAAGTCTGAGGCGGAGCGCGAGCTCTCGCAGGCCGTGAACGGGCATATTGCCTGGGATACGCTGCAACTTCGCCTGCTACTTCGTCCGCGCATCGTTCTGCGTGGCGTCACGATCGATGTGCCGGGGCATGCCAGCGCGCAAATCGAGCGGGCTGAAGTCGGACTGCGGCTGCGTCCACTACTGCTGGGACATGTCGAGCTCAACTCGGCAAGCGTCGTGCGACCGCTCATTCGGATCGACATCCCGGCGTCTGCCACGGAAGAAAGCCCGCAGCCAAGCGATCCGGTGGCAGCTTACCGGTCCTTGATGGAGCCGCTACTGCGGGCGGTTCGCAAAGCCGCGCCCGATTCGCTCATCGAGATTGACGAAGGAAACCTGGAGCTGCGCGCGGTCGCCATGCCCAGCGTCCAGGTCCACGGCGTTTCGCTGCGTGCCCGCACGGGCGCCAGCGGCATCGAGCTGCAGGCAAGCGGCGCAAGCGATCTTTGGGACAATTTGAATTTCGTGGGGAGGGTGGAATTTAGCGATCTCTCCGGGGATTTCCGTCTAGAGGTCGCTGGCTTGCGTCCGCAGGCGTGGGTGAATCGCGCGCTATCGGACACGACAATCGGCATCGGCATTCCGCGTGCGGCGCTGAAGGCGCAGGTACGCACCGATGCCAAGAGCGCCCTGCAATGCGACTTTGGACTCGACGTTGCGTCCATGTCAATCACGCGCAAGGGACAACGCCTGCCGATTGCCAATGTCCACGTCGCGGGAACAGCGGCTCTGCACGCGCACGAAAGCGATGTCGCGCTGCAGGAGATCCGGCTTGGATCCTTGTTGCCGGCCGGCCGAGCCACGTTGCACTTGGCGAGCGATGGGCAAAAGGATCGTGCCACGCTGGACATACCCGGGCTCGATGCCGGAGAACTGCGCGATGCGGTACTCGCCTTGGCCCCTGATAGCGACCTGGCGCGCCGGCACGCTCCGCGCGTGTTTGCGGGCGATATCGCGGATCTACAGCTACGTGCCGAGGCCGACACCTGGCGTGACTTGCTCGGGACAGGCCATCTTGCCGGAACCGCGACGCTTGCGCGTGGCTCCTTACTTCTGCCCGTGATCGAGCAAAAAGCCACGGCGCTGGGCGGACGCATCGTGCTCTCCGATGCGACGCTGGAACTCGCGGCCGCGAGCGCGCAATTGGGGCTGAGCAGGCTGAGCGACGCCAGCCTGCGCTATTCGATGCGCGACAAGGCTACTTCTGCGAGCATTGGCGTGGACCTCGATCTGGCGCAAGGCCTGGCAGTCGCTCGTTCGGTCCTGCCGCAAGCCCTGGCAAGGTCGTTACAGGAGGTCAATGCCGCCCAGGGACGACTGCAAGGGCGTGTGGACATCACTTCGGCGAAAGCCAATTGGGCCGTGAGCGTGGATGTCACGCGATCGGATGCCTCGGTACGACTGCGGCCGCTGCCCTGGCCGGTGTCGCTGTATGCAGCCAAAGCGTCCTTTGCTCCGGGGCAAGCCAGCGTAAGCGGCCTGCACGGTGCCCTGGGCCGCTCCGATTTTGCCGACATCGGCGTAGCGCTTGCGCTCGGACCCGAGCCGCGCATTACCAGTGGATACGGCCGCGCAACGCTCGCGCTCGAGGAGATCTACCCCTGGGTGCGTGCGCAGGGTCAATTCGCGGATCGGCTGCGCGACATCGACTCGATTTCCGGGAGCTTGCAGATTACCCTGGGGAGCCTATCGGGGGATCTGGCCCGGCCGTCCGCGCTCTCGTTTGCGGCGATCGTGCGACCCGAACAGATTCGCGTAGCGGCGAAGCAACTGCCGGCACCGTTCACCGTTACCGGCGGCACCGTGCGCATCGATCCCGACACGATCAGGATCGATGGCGTACGCACGGCCATGCTCGACGCACAAGGGCTCGTTTCCGGCGAAATCGTGGACTATCGCGGTTCGCCTTTGCAGATACGTGCAAGCGTCGCGGACGCCGTGGCGGGGGAAGAATCTGCGAGCTGGATCTGGCAGCGCGCGGGCGCACCGGTGGCGCTCGAACCCAGGACACCGTTGCGCTTTTCCTTGGAGCAAGTGATCTGGAGCCCGAAGGAGCCGGTGCAAGCGCAGGGCGAGGTGAAGTTCGATGCCGGGCCCGATGTGTCCGCGGATCTTAGCTGGGGACCGGAGCTGCTGGACGTGCGACGCGTCGTGATTCGAGATAGTGGTAGCGAGGCCACGCTGGGCCTGCAGATCAAGGATCATCTGATCCAGGCCAACTTCGCGGGATCCCTATTCGCCCGGAGTATCGCCGGCATGTTCAAACGCGCAGGCGAGGCGCAGGGCCAAGTGACCGGTGATCTGCGCGTGACCTTCAACCCCGAGCATCGGGAGGACAGCTTTGCGCAGGGCCACGTACTGGCAGAGACATTCAACCTGGGTGACCTGCTCGACACGCCGGTGAGCGTCGAGCGACTCGAACTGACAGCAAGCGGATCGAGCCTGCAGATACACGAGGCCGTGCTGCGCTGGGGCAAGCAGCTTGCCAAGATCAGCGGGGAACTGACCCGAGGAGACAAGGGGCTGGTCATCAATGCCGAGCTCGATTCGCCCGGAATTTTGGTCGATGCGCTGCTGCCCGCGCGCGTGGCCGCCGCACCGGGGCCCGCCGGCGCGCCGGATGAGCCGACACTTGCGCAGGGCACGGGAATCCTTGCTCGAGTGTGGGCGATGCCCATCACCGGACAGATCAAATTGCGATCCGATTTCCTTCAGTACCACCGGTACCGCTTTGCGCCCCTGGGAGCCATTCTCACGCTCGGAGAGCAAAAGACCGAGCTGCGGCTTCACGACACGGATCTGTGCGGCGTTTCCGTTCCCATCACGTTTGTGGCCACGCCGGCAGGCGTCTCGGGATCCGCGCAGCTCGTTGCGCTAAACCAGCATCTGGAAACCGTCACCCGCTGCCTGACCGAAGGACGCATGCTTATTACGGGAGAATTCGATGCACGTGTGAATCTGCGAGCGCGGGGCACCCTGGACGGGCATCTGAGGGACCTGGAGGGAACCATTCAGTTCGAATCCCGTGATGGCGAGGTCAGAAAGTTCGCGTTGATCGGCAACATCCTGGCCATGACCGACGTCATCGGTCTGCTCAGCCGCCAGTCGTCGTCCAATCTGGGCGCCGAGGGGTTTCCGTACCGCACGCTGACGATCGAGGGACCCATCAGCGAGGGTCGGTTCCTCGTCAAGGAAATGTCCTTCGACAGCGGCGCCTTTGGACTGGCCGGCACCGGAACCATCAGACTACTCGATGGCGACACGGATCTAACGGTCCTTTTCGCTCCCCACAGCCGCCTTGATCGACTCGTGCGCAGCGTGCCGATTGTCGGTTACCTCGTGGGGGGAACCTTGACCAGCGTGCCGATGGAAGTGACCGGCGACATCCGCGATCCGACCGTAGTCCCGCTGGACCCGCGCGCGATCGCTTCCGGCATTGGCTCGCTATTGACACGCGTGCTGCGTTTGCCCGGCAAGCTGCTGGAGCCGTTCGGATCGGGTTCGGAATCCAATCCCCCGTCGGCAGGGCCTTGAGGATCGCGGGCGCTGGCGCGCGCGAGCCCAAGCATGGGCGGCGCCCGAGTCAACGACAGTCAGTCCGGCGTGCATTCACCAAATAAGATGAACACGCCCTCGCGGTCGGTGAGACTCGCGGACATCCGCCCGCCCTGCTGGTCGATGGCAATTGCCCAGCCGTACCCGAGCTCGGTACCCTGGATCAGGACCTGGGACTCGCTCTTCTCCACCAAGGCGATGGGCGCGCTGCGCTGCTTGCCGATCACGAGCTTTTTGCCGAAGTCAATGCGAAGAAACGGGGGCGCGCCGATTTCCTCCGGTGTGCCGCCTTGGCAGGGCGCGCCGGCCGTGCAATCCAAGGCCACGACCGGCGCGCAGATGAGGAGCTTGGAGCCGTCAAAATCGGCGGCCATTGAATTGCATAGCGCGACCAGACCCAGCGCCGCGATTCCGATGCGAATGGAGTTTGTCATGTTTGCCTCGCCGGTTAATTGACGGTGTATCCGCGGCCTTGCAAGCACGCGCTCTGCGCCCGATAGTACGTGGCGAGCTGCTGCTGGCGGCTAGACTGTGCCTGCTGGTTGGCCTCGGCGGCTTGCGTTCGGGATTGGCGCATGCCTCCCATGAGGCCGACGACCGCGCCGATGCCGGCGCCTTTGCCCGCATTGCCGGCGATCGCGCCTTTAGCAACGCCGCCCACGACAGCACCGCCGCTGGCCTGCTGCTGTTGCGGCGGCGTCGCCGCAAGGGCGACCGGATCAATGCCGGTCGTCTGCTTTGCCCACTGGTAGCATTGGCCCTCGTCCATGCTTTGCTGTTGGGGGCTCTGGCCTTGGGCCGGATAGATAATCGGCTGCTGCGCATCGGCGAGCGCCACCAATGACAGCGCACTAGCCGCGATAACCATGCGGGTGCATTTCGACATCATTGACCTCTCTGATTCCGGAAAGCGCAGTACGTAGGGCAGCTTGTGCTCTTTTCATATCCATCGCACGAATGCTCTGGCCCGCGTCCGCAGCCATCAAGGGGACGTGCATTCACCAAACAGCACGAACACGCCCTCGCGGTCGGTGAGAGTTGCGGACATCCGTCCGCCCTGTCGGTCGATGGCGATCGCCCAGCCGTAGCCGAGCTCGGTTCCCTGGACCAGTAACTGGGACTCGTTTTTCTCGATTGAGGTGATGGGCGAATTGCGCTGCGTCCCAACCACGACCTTTTTACCGAAGTCGATGCGAATGAACGGGGGGGCGCCAATCTGCTCGGGAGTGCCAACCTCGCATGGCTTGCCGGGCGTGCAATCCACCGCCTCGACCGGCGCGCAAATGAGCAGTTTCGTGCCGTCGAAGTCCGCGGCCATTGAATTGCATGCCGCGCCAAGACCTAGCGCCGCGATGCCGATGCGAACGGAAATTGTCATGTTTTTCTTGCCTCGCCGGTTAATTGACCGTGTAGCCGCGGCCTTCCATGCATGCGCTCTGAGCCCGATAGTACGTGGCGAGCTGCTGCTGTTGGCCTGCCTGTGCCTGCTGGTTGGCGGCGGCCGCCTGATTTTGCCCCTGGCGCCTGCCTACCATGGCGCCGCCGACCGCGCCGATGGCAGCGCCCTTGCCGGTGTTGCCGGCGATCGCGCCAATGGCCGTTCCGGCTACCGCACCTTTGGCAGCACCGGCCACGACGGCACCACCACTTGCTTGTTGCTGCGGCGGCGGTGACGCAGCAAGGACCGCTGGATCAATGCCGGTCGTTTGCTTCGCCCACATATAGCATTCGCCCTCATCTTTGCTCTGCTGTTGCGCACTCTGGCCTTTTGCGGGATAGATAATGGGCTGCTGTGCAACAGCGGCCGCTGCTAACGACAGTGCCATACCTCCCATCACGATCCGGATGCATTTCGACATCACTATTCTCCCTAAATTGCACTGCGACTCTACGCGGCCAACGCGGCCTGTGGAGCAGCTTGCAAGATCCGCCGTACGAATATACGGCGGCTTCGCCAAGCATCGCGGGCACCTGAAGGTTACTGCGACTTGTTTGGCTGCGACTTGCCGGGCACGCAAGACTAGGCCGCGGCCGCAGTTCATGCAAGAGCACGCTTGTTTATCGTGCCAGATGTTGCAGCGTCGTGGACGGTCGTTCGCCAAAAAAACGAACGTACTCGGTCGCGAAGCGGCCCAGATGCGAGAAGCCAAGGCACATCGCCACGTCGGTCACGGTTGTGCCTGGGGCCGCGTCGCGCAACTGGCGCCGGACGCGGTTCAACCGCAGCACCTTGAGGTATGCCATTGGGGACATGCCGAAACGCTCGAGGAAACCCAGATGCAATGACCGTTCACTCGTGCCGACCCAGTCGCAGACATCCCTGACCGTTATGGGCGTATTGATGTAGCTTCGTAAGAACTCCTCGGCACGCTGTGCCAGCGACTGGCGCCGCTCCGACAAGGCCTTCTTCGGAGGCGGGCCCGCCACGCTCAGCAGCGCGTTGACCGCGCTTTGCTCGACCACGTGGGCGGCATAGGGGTTGGCCAGTGCCTCGGGATCGCGCTGCACTTTTGCGAGCAACGACGACCAGCTGCGCCCGAGCGCGACGCGCGCGGCTGCACTGCCGAGGTTTATCCTTCGCTCGACAATACGTGATTCAAACGGCTCGCCCCAGCGGGCGACCGCATGGTGCTGCAGGACGTTGATGCCGATCGACATCACCAGAAATTCACAAGTTTTCGCTCCGCGGAAGTCCACCTCGGTGCCTTCCTGCTCTGTCACGATCTCCTCGCCGGCGACTGCGACACCGCAAAAACAAGGTGCCGGGTGTGCTCCAATCGGGACCGCAATGGAACGCGTGCCTCGGGGTGCACACCCGCGAGCCTGGACGGCGGTGTTCCACGAGATCAGACCCAGTTGCATCTGGGCGGTGCGTGCGACGGCAACCGTTCCGAAGAAGCGCCCGGACCGCAGCTGCATGTACTCCTT
>Ga0181523_10005413_pt1 | contig 10552 bp, 9 predicted proteins | sample PEATcosm2014_Bin_43_FD_119752 | JGI IMG/M metagenome (GOLD analysis project Ga0181523, IMG submission 119752) | Peatland microbial communities from MTU Mesocosm Facility, Houghton, MI, USA - PEATcosm2014_Bin05_30_metaG | ecosystem: Environmental > Terrestrial > Soil > Wetlands > Peat | place... | reverse complement strand
GTGGAGATTCAGGAGCGTTACAACACGCTCTCCAACATTCAAGCGGAGACGTACGAGTACGGCATCCCGCCGATTTACGCCGATCCGCAAGTGCTCGATTTCGACGCGCTGCAACAGCAGACCGCCGAGCCCGCCGCGCACTATCCAGCGCGGGCGAAACCCGGTCAGCCGCTGGCCGCGAGTTTCTTCCAGCCGGCCCCGGCGCAAGTCCCACCGGACATGCAGCGCCATCAGGCCGAGCTGATGGGGCCCATCTCGCAATTCTTGACGGGCCTATTTCCCGCGGTCTTCGGCGGCGAAATGGAATCGCAAAAGACGGCCACGGGCTATGCGATGGCGCGCGATCAGGCGCTCGGTCGTTTAGGTTTAGTGTGGCGCAGACTTAAATTATTTTATGCCGACATCATGCTGCTGGGCGTGGATTGCTTCCGCAAGAATCGCCCGGACGACGTGGAGATTCCGCTCTTGGGCGAGGACGGCGTGTTTCGCTCGAACTGGATTCGCCTGGCGGATTTGAAAGGCAACATCTTCGCGCACGCCGAGAGCGACGAATCGTTCCCGCGTTTGAAATCGCAGCAGCGCGCCGTGATTCAACAATTGATGGGCATGCCCGATCCGCTGATTCAACGCGCGCTCACGGATCCCGCGAATATCGGTTACGTGAAGAGCGTGCTGGGGCTGAGCGAACTGGTGGTCCCCGGCGAAGATTCGCGCACCAAGCAGATGCGCGAGATTCAGCAGTTGCTGGCGAGCGCGCCCATCGTGGTGCCGATCGTACACGCGCCCGCCAGTAGGACAGGCACTCCTGCCTGTCCTCCGCCCTCCGCGCCCGACGGTTCGGCCATTGACGCAGAGAAAACCTGGACAGGCAAGAGTGCCTGTCCTCCGCCCTCCGCGCCCGAGGGTCCGGCCATTGACGCAGAGAAAACCTGGACAGGCAAGAGTGCCTGTCCTACTGACCCCGACGCAGCGTCGCCGGACGACTCGGCGCCATCCTCGCCCATTCCCGCCGGAGAAATCGTCCTCCCCAGCGTGCCGGTGGACGATCTCCTCGACGATCACGCGACGGAGCTGGAAGAGATTCGCCGCTGGTCCGCCACAGAAACCGGGCAGGCCGCGCGCGTGGAAAATCCGTTGGGCTTCGCCAACGTGCGCGCCCACGCTCAAGCGCACCAGCGCGCATTGACGCAACAACAGGCTGCCGCGGCAATCACGGCCGCCGCGGCTGTAAAATCCCCGGCGCGCCGCAAATCCTAATCGCGAGCAGTAGCACAGCCGCTCCTGGCTGGGTGCTTTTTCTCCCGGCATCGAAAAGGCACACAGGCAAGAGTGGCTGTGCTACCAACCCCGCGGGCGGTTTGTGTCGCCCCTACGGGGCTTGAATGCCTCAATTCATGGACGATGTTTTTATGTATCGGCGCACCCAGGGCTTCCGCCCTGGGCTATGGCTTTATTTCGCCCCTACGGGGCTGGTTTGTCGCCGACGGGCGTGATGCGAGTATTTCGGATTTTCTTCGGTTGCGCTGACGCTGGCGGATGCTTGCTCGCACCGATTCGCGCGAAACAAAAATCCAGCGCCGGAGGCGCGGCGCAAGTTAGCCCAGGGCGGAAGCCCTGGGTTGCCATCGCAACAAACTAGCAGGAAGCAAATGATTAAGCCCCGTAGGGGCGGCACAAACCAAAAGCCCAGGGCGGAAGCCCTGGGTAGGCGTAGCAATCTAATTTCATTTCAGGAAAGCCCCGTAGGGACGACAGAGACCTCAGATTGAAGAAAATCCCCACACATAAAACCGACGTGTGGATCATACGCCGCTAATTTCCTCACGACCCAAAGGAGAAAATCGAAATGACGCCGCCGACAAACACTTTTACCGTCACGTTTGCGGACGCGCACTCGCACCAGGTGATTCAGAGCGCGAATCCTGCGAACTCCAAGATCGACGCCTTGCTGAATGTTTTGCAAGCCGCAGAGAACGAACCTGCCGCGTACGCTGCGCTCGTCACGACGGACACTTGGACCGTCACCGTCACGCAGCCGTAAGCGCGGCGGTGTTTCCCCCGTATTTGCTTTTTCCGAGGGTGCCCCAGACGCCGAACTTGCGTGTGGGGTTTTCTTCTCTTCTTCTCGTTCTTCTCGGGAATAACCACGGAGGAAGAAAAAATCCCCACACGTAACCCCGACGTGTGGGGCACCCAGGGATACGGCCCGCGCACTCGCGACCGGTTTGAGTAGGACAGGCACTCTTGCCTGTCCTCTTCTCTTCGGCTTAAAAAACCGCGCGGCCGAATAGAAAAGTTCCAAACGTAAATCTGGCGTGTGGGGCACACGCGCAGAAAAACCCTGGACAGGCAGGAGTGCCTGTCCTACTCAGTCGCAGGAGAATCTATGTCACAAGCAGCTGGCACGCTGAGCAGCACTTGGCTCAGCGACGAAGCTATTCTGGGCATTGAGCCGGACACCAGCGCCGGGCCGGCGCCGCAGCCGGCGTCAGCGGGCGGAGAGATTCCTCGCCCGGAAGACGGGCACGGAATGACTGCAAACGGTGGCGACCAGCAAAATGGCGACCACGCAAGCGCTGGCGCCGGAGGCTATGAAGATGCTGGACAGGCAAGAGCGCCTGTCCTACCACGCGACGCTGATCCCGATTCACGCGCTGCGCCGCGGGACACCAGCGTCACGATCCACGCGCTGCCTGCCGCTACGCTCGAGCAGCTTGACGCCGCGTACTATTCGCCGGAGCCTGCGGCGCGTGCGCAATTTGCGCAGACGCTTTTCGCCAGCGATCCCGCGGCGTTTCGCGCGATGTTCAACGAAGCCGCGCGATTGCTCGGCGTGCCGGTAGGACAGGCACTCTTGCCTGTCCAACCGCCGCCAGGTTCGGAATTAGCCGGCGCCAGCGCAAATTCCAGTGGCGAGAATTCTTCTCTTCATGTAGCGCCGGGCTTCGGCCCGGCAGCTGCGGGCGCGCCTGCAACTGCAGCCGCAGCTGCCAACGCGGAAAAACCTGGACAGGCAGGAGTGCCTGTCCTACCTGGCGCATTCCCCGCGGCGCAATATCGCGCCTTCGAGAGCGCCACGAATGATGCGTTGTCGCGCGATGTGCGCGGGGCGATATCTTCTACACTCGAACAAGTGTTACCCGAAGGCACGTCTGCAGGCGCGGCGCGTCGCATCGCGGACGACATCTACACCGACATCGGGAAGCAACTCGCCGCGGATGCACAACTCTCCTCGCAAGTCGGGGAAGTCCTGCGCGGCTGGCAGTTTGGCCCGGGCGAGCAGCAGCAAGTGAGTACGTTGCTCACTGTTCGGGCGAGACAATTGTTGCCATCCGCCGCGCGTAAGGTAATCGGCGAATGGAGTAGCAATGTACTCGCCACGGCGCGCACGCGGGCCGCACGCAGCGAGGCGTCGGCGAGCCGCGTGGATGTGGGCAACGCCGCTTCGCGCCCCGCAGCGAGCAGCGAGCCCGCGCGCGCGCTGAAGCCGCGTGAGATTGATTACGGGCGCACCAGCGACGACGACATTTTGGCGATGTAGTAGGACAGGCACTCTTGCCTGTCCTCTTCTCGTCCTCGGCGAAGAAAACCCTGGACAGGCAAGAGTGCCTGTCCTACTGGAACGCGCGCCGGACCAGGTTTGCGTCGCCCCTACGGGGCTCAGATGAATTCATTTTACTGGTGATGCTTACCCAGGGCTTCCGCCCTGGGCTATGGCTTTATGCCGCCCCTACGGGGCTGGTTGTTTGCCGGGTGCCCCACACGCCGTCGTTGCGTGTGGGGTTTGTTTTTTCCCACGTTGAAACAAACAATCACAACGGCAAGGAAAATCCCCACACGTAAAACCGACGTGTGGGGCACCCACGGACAAGCCCCCTGGACAGGCAGGAGTGCCTGTCCTACCAAACTCAGAATTTAATTTTTCTCCCGCACCGTGCCCTACGTTGGCTCGCCACACGCGCGCCGGCGTTGAGCCGCGGGACACTCCTCAATTCAACTTGAAAGGACACCACCATGGCTCAGATGCAGAATGCGCAAACCATCGCCCTCCAACTGGAAAAGGTGCGGGACAAAGTGCCGCTGCTCTACGAGCGGGACGATGTCCTCCTCACCATGATCCAGCAGCGCGGCGACGTCGAAAAAGTTTCCTCCCGCAACATGCGGCTCCCGCTGCAAGTGAATCCCGGCGGCAAAGCCGGCTCGTACAACGCCGACGGCGGCGATCTCGGCCGCGGCTCGGGCACTTCGTACGACGTCGCGCAAATCTCGCCGATCTTTTTCCGCTTCGCGATCGAAATCTCGAAGCTCGTCGAGTACGCCTCGAACGCGCGCGAGAAAGCGATCGAGAACGCCACCAAGCGCGAAGTCGCCAACGGCATGAAGCAATTCCGCGCCTTCCTCGATAAATTAATTCAGACCGGCGGCAACGGCGTGCTCGGCACAATCGGCTCGATCTCCGGCTCGACGTTCACGATGACCATCCCCACCGGCGCCGCGCTCGTGTACGTCGGCCAGACAATTCAGATTTACGATCCCACGCTCACCACGAATCGCAACGTCGCGGGCAGCGTCGTCACCACGGTGCTGGCCGCCGATCCCATCAACGCGCAAACGATCACCGTGGACAATGTTCCCAGCGGCACGTCCGCGAACGACGTCATCGTGCACGACGGGCTCACGGGCTCGCAGCCCGTGTCGCTCTTCGGCTTGAAATATCACCAGAACAACGCCACCACTGGCACCTGGCTCAACCTCAATCGCGCGACGTATCCGCAGCAGCTCGCCACTCCGCGCGTCAACGGCGGCAATTCGGCGCTGGTGCCCGGCTACGTGCGGCTCGCCATCAACAAAGTGCGCAAGGCGTTGGGCATCGCGCAACTCGGCAAATTGATTGCGTACACTTCCGTCGAGCAAGAACACGCCTGGGAAAATCTGGGCATCACCATCAGCCAAATCATCAAGGAGGGCGGTTCCGGCGGACGCACGAGCGATCTCGATCTGCTCTTCAGCGGACGCAAGACGATGTCCGGGATTCCGGTGAAAAGTTCCATCAACGCCGACCAGACGCGCGTGGATTTCCTCGATCTCTCGCACTGGGGACGCGCCGTGATGAAGGACATCGACTACTTCGAGATCGGCGGGCAGACCGTGTTCCCGATCTACGGCGCGAGCGGCGGAATCTCCGCGGCGTTCATCTTCTACTTCGACACCGGCTTCCAGGTGTGGAACGATTCTCCGCGCAGCGGCAGCTACGTGGATACGCTCGCGCGGCCGAGCGGGTACTAAACTAATGCGCGCGGTGGAGTAGGACAGGCACTCCTGCCTGTCCTCCCCTCCGCCTGTGACGCGGAACAAACCTGGACAGGCAAGAGTGCCTGTCCTACTCAGAAGGAGATCATATGTCCGTCACACTCAGCGTCACCGACGTCGATCTTGGCGTTGGACTGATTTATGTTTTCGGCACGGTCGCGTTCTCCGGGACTTATCCCACCGGCGGCGACACCGTGGATTGGACCAGCATCAAATCGCAAATTGGTTTCGAGGGGCAAATCGTCGCGTCCAGCATGGCGAATCCCGCGATCGGGCCAGTGCAGGCGGCGTTCACCGTGCAAGGCGGCACGCCGAACATTTACAATCTGCAACAGGGCGCGGGGCCCAGCGCGTGGAAACTTCGCGGCTACACCAGCGGCTCGACCGGAGCGGAATTCACCGGCGGCGCGGCGTATCCGAGTTCCGCGACCAGCGACACTGTGACGTTCAGCGCGGTGTTCCGGAAATTGACGTAGAAAATAATTCTCGTCTACAAGCGTTAAACTAAATCGCCTGTCATTCTGATGGCCGCGCGAAGCGTGGCCGGAGAATCTAGCGGTCCCGCGCGCCAGCTCGGTGCTGCCCATGCGCGTGACCACGAGATCCCTCGCTCCGCTCAGGATGACAACACTTTTCCGCCGGGTGCCCCACGCGCCGTAGTTGCGTGTGGGGGTTTTTCTTCTCTTCTCCTCACAACAGAACGACGGACGAAACCGAAAATCCCCACACGTAAAATCGACGTGTGGGGCACCCGCCGAGTAAACCACAGACGGGCGGAGGCAAGCTCCGCCCCTACAACTGCAAAAACCGTTCGCCCACTTATGATCCGCGTTCTTCGCGAAACGCACTCTACGCCTGACTGGGCGACGCGGGCGTTGCGTCTCGCGGGCGGCGTGAATCGCTTTGGACGAAACAACTATCGCGCCGTGTGGGGATGGAATCGCCTTACGTGGATCGGCGGCAAATGGCAGGACCGCAACGCCGCGGGCGATTTGCTGCGCGAAGTCGTGGAGCTGCGCGAGGAACCGAAATACGCGCCGCCCGATCGCTGGCACATCGAACGCTGGGTTCCGCCGGAAGCGTACGGTTCGCCGCGCGCGTGGCTGTCCAATACGATTGAAATCGAAAATGGCGTGAGCATCCCTGCGCTCGGGCCATTTCCGTCGCGCGGCGAATACGAGCACTGCTTCACGCTCGAAGGCCCCGGCGGCGAATTCGTGCAACTGACGCCGGAAATTGTGGCGCACGTGGCGCGGGCGATCGAATGGTCGCGCGGGCTGCCGGCATCGGCGCGTCGCGCCGCGCTTCTGCGCCGCGAAGAACGCGACGATCGCGCATACGATTCCTTTGCAGACGCCGTGCTCAGCGCCCAGTAGGACAGGCACTCTTGCCTGTCCATCTTCTTCCGCGGGGAAATAACCTGGACAGGCAAGAGTGCCTGTCCTACTCAGAAGGAGCAATCGATGTTTGCAGAAACAGCTGTCATCGCCAACGTCACTGAGAATACCTGGACGCTGCATCGCACTTACGGCACGTTTTTTATTCGCGGCATAGAGTTAGATGCCGGCGCCGGTAGGACAGGCACTCCTGCCTGTCCATCTTCTTCCGCGGAAGAAAAAACCTGGACAGGCAAGAGTGCCTGTCCTACTGGGCGCTTCGCGCTCACCGTGGTTACGCCGCGCAGCAGCGTGATGGACCTGGGCGACAAGCGCACGATGGATCTGCGCGTCAGCGCGCGCGAAATTGCCGACGACCTCTGCCGCGAAATCAATGGCGACGCCGGCGAAGAGAGTTTCCTGGGTGCGTTCGTCTGCGCGGGCGACGCGCCCACCGACGAAGAAATCGTCGCGGCCACGCGGCGGCTGGATGCGTTTTATCGCCGCAAAGTCGCCGAGGCCGATCGCGAGTGGGCGCGTTCGCACTCGCATTTATTTCTGGATGATTTGCAACGCCGAGCCGCGCGCGCCCTCGGCCTCGAACGCGAATGGAATTACGAGCTGCGCGAATCGCAGGAATGCCCCGGTTGCGGCGAACGCGTGAAACCCTACGTGGCCGTCTGCAAATCGTGCGGCGTGATTTTGAATCGCGCGAAGGCCGAGCAATTGGGATTGATCGCGAGCGCGCCAGTTCCGCCACCGGTGCCCGCGCCCGCCGCGCAACCCTCGCGTGCGCGGTAGGACAGGCACTCCTGCCTGTCCATCTTCATCCGCAGAGGAAAAAACCTGGACAGACAGGAGTGTCTGTCCTACTAACTCCGCGCAACCAAGATAATCTAAACGGACTCGCACAGCGTCCGCGAAACGGGAGTTCCTAAGCCCCGTAGGGGCGAAATAAAGCAGAAGCCCAGGGCGTAAGCCCTGGGTAGGGGACATGAAGCTACTCTTTCTAGAAATCTTTTTTGAGCCCCGTAGGGGCGGCATAAGCCAAACCTGGTCGGGGCATAGGTAATCGCGACGGCGGCCGAGGGTTTGTGTCGCCCCTACGGGGCTTAAAGATTATTTTGTCGAGAGACGATTTTGTTTTGCTTACCCAGGGCTTACGCCCTGGGCTATGGCCTTATTTCGCCCCTACGGGGCTTGTTTGGCGAGTTCGGCGCGTCGACCGATTTTGGCGCGGTCGAGAATGTCTCGCGCGCTCTGCTTTAACGCCATCTTTTGATCCGCACATCCTTATCGCCTCGCATTACACATCAGGAGATCATTATGACCACGACCCCGCAATCGCAGAAGATTGGTGAAATCGTCGAACTCGCCGGAGCCGCGGCGTTTATTACCGGCGGCATCCTCAGCATCCATCACTATCTCATCGCGGCGTTTTTTCTCGGCGGCGCCGCCGCGATTTACGTCGGACAGAAATTGCGCGGGCTTTAGTTCTGTTCGGTTTCGGTGGGCCGTTCTCGCGATAGGGTGAACAATCAAATTCGTTGCAATAGAAAACACCTGTCATTCTGAACGGAGCGATTTGCGCGGCTGGTGTTTGCCGCGCAGCGCAGTGAAGAATCTAGCGGTTCCGCGCGGCCGGCAACACGCGCCAATGGCATGCACCGAGCCATTCGGGCGTCACCGCTAGATTCCTCGCTGCGCTCGGAATGACAGTAATTGTGTTTCCGCTCAGTAGGACAGGCATTCTTGCCTGTCCAAGGGTTTACTTTGCCCGCGCGGAGAAGAGGACAGGCAAGAGTGCCTGTCCTACTCGGAGGATCCCATGCCGGTACTCGGCACAACTGCCTACAACACCGCCGGGCAGATTACTTCTCTCGTGCGTTCGCTGCTGAACGACGCCGCGGGCAATCTTTTCACCGACACGGTGCTGATCCCTTACACCAACGCGGCGTATCGCAAAGTGCAGCGTTCGCTGGCGAACATCGGCTCGGCGGGATTTCTCTCGGACGACGTGTTGCTCGTCGTGCCCTCGGTCGCGGCGGTGGATCCTTCGCTGCAAGTTTCGATCACGGATTCCACCGCGCCGCCGAACCAGTTGCCGAGCGATTTGATCGTGCCCACGAAATTATGGGAGCGCGCGAATTTGTCCAGCGACGATTTCGTCGAGATGGTGGACCTCACGGATCACGGCGGGTTGCCGTCGCAAGAGCAGGGAATCACGCTGGATGTTTGGGAATGGCGCGCGGATGGATTGTGGTTCCTCGGCGCGACGCAGGACACGCAGATTCGTCTGCGCTACCAGCAGGCGTATCCCGATTTGGTGGACGGCACGAGTCCGGTGCTGGTGCGCAACGCGCAGGAAGCGATCGCGTATTACACGGCGGCACTGGCGTCGGCGTCGCGCGGATCGCCGCTGGCGGAGCGTTGGGACGGCGCCGGAGACGACGCGCTGGAAGATTTGGTGGCGCGCGCCGTGCAACGCGAGCAGAACACGATTCGCCGGCGACGGCCGTATTCTTCGCGCAGCGGGTACGGGCTGATTGTGTAGTGAGTAGGACAGGCACTCTTGCCTGTCCAGGTTTCTTGTGGTGCAGCGAATGAAGATGGACAGGCAGGAGTGCCTGTCCTACTCAAGCCGCGCGATCGCGCACGATGTCTCCGCCCGTCTTCGCCGGGATATTTTCGCGATAGGGCGTGCGGTTAATTGCGTCGAAGAAAAAACCACCTGTCATTCTGAACGCAGCGGTTTGCGCGGCTGGTTTTGCCGCGCAGCGAAGTGAGGAATCTAGCGGTTTTGCCCGGCCGGCAACACGTGCCGATGGCAGGAATCAAGCCATTCGGGCATGACCACGAGATCCTTCGCTGCGCTCAGGGTGACAATAAATTCCCTTGTGCTCTCTAAACGGCATCCAGCCAATTGTGCGTAACCACTAGATCCTTCGTTTGCCGCGGCGGACTTAGGATGACGGTAAGTTGGTTGGGTCGCGATGTGGGATTTCCGGCTTCGATCGAAATTGTTGAGAAGTGCGGACGGGCGGAGGATAGCTCCGCCGCTACGACTGCAAAAACCTGGACAGGCAGGAGTGCCTGTCCTACTAAAGCCGCGCACGGGGTTTCCGCTGGTAGGACAGACACTCCTGTCTGTCCTTTTTTTCGTTGCGCTGAAAAAACCTGGACAGGCAGGAGTGCCTGTCCTACTGGATACCTATGAGCGTACTTGGCACAACTGACGTACCACTGGACTTGTTTGGCGGCATCGTCACCGACATGTCTGCGCCGGATCTGCCGTTCGGCGTTTCGCCCGATTGCCAGGACGTGGCGTTTCTGAATGGCGCGGTGAAGACGCGGCCCGGGCTGCTCTCCGTGTTTTCTGCGATCGCGGGGAATCCTACCGTCAATTATTTGAAGTCGTACATCGGGCCGAATCTCAGCGAGACTTTGCTGGCGCTCGATTCCGCCGGCTCGCTGTGGGGCGAAATATCTCCCGGCGTGCTTTCGCTTATCGCTTCGGGGAATGCGCCGGGCGCGCGCGGCGCGTCGTCCACTTTGTTCGGGCGCGAATACATCGCGTTTGGCGACGGCCGCTTCGGCATCGACGTGCCGCGGCAGTACGACGGCACGAATTACGATCGCGTCAGCCAGTGCGGCGTGGGCGGCTGGCCTGCGGGCGCGGCGGCGTCGGACGTGATCGCGAATATCTCTACGATCGCGCGCGCGTCGAATGTCGTCACTGTCGTCACGGCTACGCCGCATCAATTGCTGCCCGCGGACCAGCTCGTCATCGCGGGCGTCACGACGGCGACGCCCATCGCCATCGCGACGATCGAGCGCGCTAGCGGCACCGTCACGCTGACTACGAC
>Ga0181523_10005411_pt1 | contig 10554 bp, 7 predicted proteins | sample PEATcosm2014_Bin_43_FD_119752 | JGI IMG/M metagenome (GOLD analysis project Ga0181523, IMG submission 119752) | Peatland microbial communities from MTU Mesocosm Facility, Houghton, MI, USA - PEATcosm2014_Bin05_30_metaG | ecosystem: Environmental > Terrestrial > Soil > Wetlands > Peat | place... | reverse complement strand
CGATCGCAGATTTCGTCGAGGGTGAACGGGATCTCCGGGACGATGACCGCCTCGGCGCCACCACCGAGACCGACCGCGATTGCGATAAACCCCGAGTCCCGACCCATCACCTCGACACAAAAGACGCGTTCGTAGGCGAATGCCGTGTCCCGAATGCGGTCGATCGCATCGAGGGCGGTGTTAACCGCAGTATCGAACCCGATTGAGTAGTCGGTACCGGGGATGTCGTTGTCGATCGAGGCCGGGATGACGAAGACCGGAATGCCGGTCTCGCCGCCGAAGATCGTCGCGCCGATCATCGAGCCCTCGCCGCCGACGACGATGAGCGCGTCGATTTGGTGACGTTTCAAGTTGCGGGCCGCCAGCCCTCGGGCAGCTGGGGTGCGGAACTCGACCGAGCGCGAGGTCTCCAGGAAGGTCCCGCCGCGCTGGATCATGTTGGCGACGGAACGGGTGCTAAGCGGCTCGGCCAGGTCGCGGATGAGGCCCTCGTAGCCGCGTCTGAAACCGATCACCTCGATTCCGGCGACCGCCGCAGTGCGGACCACGGCGCGAATGGCGGCGTTCATCCCGGGAGCGTCGCCGCCGGCGGTGATAATTGCGACTCGGCGCGGGCGCGAGCCGGTCAGGTCGGAAGATTCGTTGTTGCCGTTCATGGAAATATGAAAATAAGGAGCGACACCCGCGTCGCTGCACTATCGAATCTACCGAGCGGGACAGGCAGAGCCAACCTGAGCCGGAACAGCGCTTATGCGAGCGGTGCTGGTCAGGGCAGCCGGGAGGCTTGCATGCGTTCGAGCGCAGCCCTGGCCTCTTCGGAGGCATCGCTGACGGTGGGGCCTTTGGTGTCTGCCGCTTTTCGGTAGTGGTTGATGGCGGCGCTTTGGTTGCCGAGCGCCTCGTAGGTGCGCGCGACGTTGACTTCGGCCCGGGCGTCATTGGGGCAGGCCGAGACCGCATCCTGGTAGTATCCCAGCGCCTTGCCGAAGTCGCCGGCGGCAAATCGGTCGCCGCCGCGCTGGTTGGCAGCCGTCTCCACGCCTTGGTCGCATCCGCCCGGAGAGGACGCGGCGCCGGCGGGCGTGTAGCTCCGGTTCTGATTCGCCGTGAGGGCTTCGATCTCCTGTTGCTGGTGCTCGAGCTGCTGCTGTTGCTGTTGAACCAACTGCTTGGTGGCAGCGACTTCATCGCCCATGCATCCCGCACCGACGAGCGCGAAGGCGCCAAGCGCGAGTGCAAACAGGATTCGGCTGGCAGGGTTTGTTACGGGTATGAAGATTCTATTGGTGCTGGATTTATGTCGCATCGCCACCAATACTGGCGAATAGCCGCGCCATGTCAATGCTGAAGCGCGCGGCGTCCGAAACCGTAAAACAGAGAGGGAGAAGCGATGGTGATTCGACGTAAGAAAATCCTGGTGAGTATGTCGATGCTGCTGGCGATTGCCGCGCTGTCGATCACTGCGACACGCGCGGTGATAGCCGCGGCCCACGAGCCTGCGGTCAGCGCCGGGCAGGCCCTCCAGCTGTTGCTCGACGGCAATCAACGTTTCGTGGCCGGCAAGCTGGAGCATCCCAATCAGACGCCGGCGCGGCGCGCCGAACTGGGCAAGGGACAGCATCCGTTCGCCGCAGTGCTGGCATGCTCGGATTCGCGGACGCCACCCGAGATTATTTTCGATCGCGGACTTGGCGATATATTCACCGTGCGGGTGGCGGGCAACGTCGCCGACCAGGTGGTAATCGAAAGCGTCGGCTACTCGGTCAAGCATCTCGGCGCGCGGCTGGTCATGGTCCTGGGGCATCGCCGATGCGGCGCGGTGACCGCGGCGGTTGAGGGTGCTGAAAAAGATAAAGAAGAGGTCCGCGAGATCGTCAAAGAGTTGGAACCCGCGGTGCGCGCCAGCCGTGGCATGCCCGGCGATCCGGTCGAAAATGCGGTGCGTGAGAACGTGAAGCTGGTGGTGAAAAAGCTTGCCGCTTCGGGGCAGCTGTCGGCGATGGTCAAATCGGGCGAGCTGAAGATTGTCGGCGGCGTTTACGATCTCGACACGGGCACAATCGAGATGCTCAAGGACTAGCGTGCGCGGCTTCGCGGCGCGGCTATTGGGGCGCCTGCGTCACGACTATGCCTGCGAACGATGACGCAGAATGGCCGTCCGCCGTGCTCGCAGTAACAGTGACGACGTAGCTGCCGGGCGCGGTGTAGGTGTGGAACAGCACGGTCGGCGGCAGCGCGGAGACCTGTCCGTCGCCGAAATTCCATATGAAGCTCTGGAGCACGGTATCCGGATCGGGGCTCCATAGCATGAAGCCGACAGTCAGCGGCGCCGGCCCATATCCGGGCACCGGCAAAAGCGCAATCCGCGGGATCGCAGGCAGCATCATGGGCGTGGGCGTCGCAGTTGGGCTCTCGTTCTGCGCCAACGCGGACGAACTCAACCCGCAGAGAATCAGCAATGCGACCGCGAGCGCCGACTTTGTCATTCTGAGCGAAAGCTGCTGAAGCGAAGAATGACACAAAAGAAGAACGACCCGCTTCGCGATCAAATTGTTACGAATCAATGTCGTTGGCCAGTCATTTGTCACTGCATCACGATACCGCCGTCGGGATGCAGAATCGATCCGATGTAGTAGCGGCCATCTTCGCTATGGTTCCCGTGCGGTTGTTAGCACGATGGAACGACGCGCTTCCAGCCAGCGAGCAACGAACACGGCGCCATCGCGCGCATGAAAATCTATGCTGGCGATCCGGCGTCGAATAGAATTGACGGCTATGGCACAACAGCAAGCGGCTACCGTGCTAACGGAGCCGACCCATCGGTACCTCGAGGTTGAAGGACGCAAGCTTCATTATCTGGACTGGGGCGGCGATCCGGACAAACGCACTTTCGTTCTGCTGCACGGCGGCGCGGCGCATGCGCATTGGTGGGACGGCGTCGCTCCGATGCTGACGCCATACGGGCGCGTGCTCGCGCTTGATTTTCGCGGTCACGGGCGCAGCCAGTGGGCGGATTCGAAGAACTACGGGCCGCCGGCGTATCTGCAAGACGTTCGCGGCCTGATCGACAGCCTCGGCACGCGCGTGGTGCTGGTTGGGCATTCGATGGGCGGGGTGGTCGCGCAGTGGGTGGCGGTCACGCATCCGGAGTTGCTCGACGCACTGGTCATCGTCGATTCGCCGCACGGAGGGCCGCCGCTGTTTCGCCGCCTGATGTGGCGATGGCGCCGGCGATCGCGCGGCGGCGCTCGCCCGGAGCTGCGCTCCGCCGCCGACATCATCAAAAAGTTTCGCCTGCAGCCGCCCCAGACGAATCTGACACGGCCGGAAATCGAGCGGCTCGCGATGCTCGGCGCCGAGCAGCTGCCCAGTGGCGGGTGGGCGTTTCGCTTCGATCCCCAAACGCGGGCCTGGCGCAAGCATAGCAACCGGATGAGCAGGCCGAAGCTCAGGAAGATCACGATGCCGACGCTGCTGCTGCGCGGCGATCAGAGCGGCATGGTGAGCCGGCCGCACGTTACCCGGATGCATCGGAAGATTCGCGGATCGGTGCTGAAGGAGATTCCACGCGCGTTTCATCACGTGCCGCTGGACAATCCCGGCGATACCGCGGCAGCGATTATCGAATTCGTGGAGAAGCTATAGTCCGCGGCGTCAGGTGCGGAGCAGAAAATCGCTGAGGTCCATCGCGTATTCCCCGTCGCTGAGGGTCATCGACTTGGGCGAGCGCTTGAGCATCAGGCGCGCGATGTCCCGATCCCTGGGGAGCAGGTACACGATATCCCCGGAACCCATCGAGAACACGCGCACGCGCTCTTCGCCGCGGCGTTCCTGTCCGGCAACATCGTAGGGGCTGACGTGAAATGCAAATCCGCGGACGCTCACCAGGTCGCCGTCGGTTTGCTCGACGACGCCCACGAAAATCCGGGTGTTGTCGTCCTTGAAGAGCCTGCGATCGATCAGGACGATCCGATCCCCCTCGCCCAATGCCGCCATCGTGCGTTCCTCCTGTGCTCCGCTGGTTAGCCCGGGCAGGATTCTAGTCGATCGCGAAGGTTAACACGAAGCGCCAGGATTCATAGCTGGGCAGTGGGCCAGTGACCCATTGCCCAGCTATCTTCATCCGATCTCAACCGCCCGCGTTGAACAACCCTCAAGCGCTCAACTGCGTCTCGCTTTGCGCAGCCCATCCCCGCACGACGTCGTTCAGTTCGCGAGCTCGAATCAGGTCGAGCCCGAAGCGAATCGGCAACGAACGCGGCAGCGCCTCGACGGCCTCGCGCCCACCGGGGCGCGACGCAAGCCGGTCGAGCAGCCGCGAGGTCACGGTCCGGCGCTGCCCGCGCAGGTATTGGTCGTTGTACATCTTGACGATCAACTCGGCCGCCAGCCGCAACGCATCCGACATGTTCATCGAATTGTCGGCAAACTGATCGAGCGCCTGCTTGAGCGGGAACTGATCGGGATTCCATACCGCGACCGAACCTGCGCGCATCAGCGTCTCAATACCCGGGGTGGCGAACGAGTAGCCCCATCCCGCCAGCTTGGTGCTGGCCGTAGCCAGCTCAGTGGGATCGAGATTGCCCGCCTGCGCGCGCGCCTGCAGCGCCGCCTCGGTCCAGACGCGGCGCACGCCGAACTCGGTCTTGGCGAGATCGGCGAGGATCATGTCGTCGGTCCACAGCACGTGCCCCGGCATCGAGGCGATCACGATGCTCTCTGCGCCATGGCGGCCGAAGAAATTAATCAGCCGCTCGCGGCGGTCATGATCGATCGCGGCAAGCACCACACCGTCGCGCACGCGGCACACCGACTGCAGCGCATCCGCCAGGCCCTTCAACTGAATGTCGGCGCGCTTGCCGTCATTGCCGTTGCTGGTGAGTGACGCGGAAAATCCGGGCGGCAGGCGCAGCAGGGTATCCTCGAACGCGAGGCGCCGGAGTTCGGCCAGCGTGGCCTGCGAAATGACGAACTGGCGCGGCCAGCTCGGCAGCAGGCTGAGCCGTCCGAGCATGCACAAGGTGGCGATCGCGGTCAGATCGAGGACCACCGCATTGGCGCGCTCGAAGGCTCCCAGAGCGGCCTCGAGTTCCTGGGGCGAGCCGGTGCAGCACTTTATCGGCGCCTCGGGGCGTTGCGCCAGCATGAACATGGTCTGCAGATCGTTCAGATTGATCCGTTCCGCGACCGCGTGGATCGGGACGGGCTTGTTGGCGTAGGTGAATTCGGCCTGTTTGATGAGCTCTTCACGCTTGCCATTGACGCCGGCATTTCCCTTCGCAATCCCGTTGCCATTGACGATACCGCTGCCATTGGCGATGCCGTTGCCGGTGGCAATACCCTTGCCCTTGCTTGCTTCGAACATCGCGTCGAAGCTGTCGGTCATTTCGCTCCACGGAATCGTGTCGGCGTGCACGTAGCTCACTTCGATTTCTGCCTGGCCGGGGAAGCGCGCCTGCCAGTTGACGAGACAATCCAGGTATCGGTAGGCGTACTTGCTGAGCATCTGCTTGACGGTCGCCTGGCGGCGGCTGAAGCGGCCTTCGGGCAGCTGAAACTTCTCGCCGGAGCGCTTGCCCTTGACGGCGCGCATCATCGGAGATTGCGAGCCGTACTCATCGAGCGCCTCGTCAGCGTCGTTGGCATCCTCGAGCAGGATCCAGCGTTCGGTGCTGGAATTCTCCTCGAGAAAACTCAGCGCGGCGCCGGGGCCGGCGACGTCGAAGTCGGGTATGTGCGGCATCGGGCCAACCGGTCCGAGCGCGCTCAGGTATGCGCGATGCGAATCGACGTTGTCACCCTGGTGGCGCAGCAATTCGTAAGCGTAGGCAAGCGCCTCGTTGGCGCGGCCACCGTCGCGCATGAATTGCACGGCCGCGCGGCCGAGCGCAGGCGGAATTTCCCGCGCCGAAGGCATCGCATTGGGATCGGCAACGACCAGATCGGCCTTGCCCAGACGAGCCGCGACGATCGAGCGCCGCAGTCGGAGCAGCCGGTCGTCGGGATGCTCGCGCAGCAGTTCCTCGAGTCCGGCCAACGCAGCTTCGGGATCGTTGCGTTCGAGCTTGTCGAGTTGAGTGGCGGATGTGGCGGCGTCGACCGTTTGTTCGGGATGCAACTGGCGCGAGATCTCGCTCACGATGTCTTCGCGGCCGAGCCGGCTTGCGCAATCCAGCAACCGGCGCGTGTCGATGCCGGTGCTGCCTGCGGGCGCGAGTGTCTGCCACAGCGGAAGCGCGTCGCGATAGCGCCCCAAATCATGGAGCAACGCGGCCAGCTTGCGCCGGCTGTCGGCGGCGGTGTCGGGCGTGAGCTCGGCCAGAGCCTCGTCGGCAAACTTGGTGGCCTGATCGAACTTGCCCTGGGCCAAACGCAGATTGGCGCGCAACGTCTGCCGCGTGACCTTGGGCAGGCGCTCCTCGGAAATCGACGCCAGCAGCGCGTCGGCCTCGTGATAACGCTCGAGCATGGCGAGCGCTTCGACCACGGAAGCGACCGCGAAGGGAAGATCGCCCGCGGGAATCGCCTCAGGCCGCGAGATCGAGCGTATCAGCAGCTCGGTGGCCTCCTGCATATCGCCGGGTTCATCGCGCTCGCGCAGCGTGACCGCGAGATGGTAATCGATGTCGTCGCGGCCGCCAATGGAGGCGGCGCGGCGCAGCACCTCGACAGCCTCGGTCAGGCTGCCGCGCGATCGCAGAACAATCCCGTACTCGCACAGGCCGTTGGCATCCTCGCGCTGCAAGCCATGCGCCAGTTCGATATCCTTGCCGGCGCCATCGGTGTCGCGCAGCGCGATTCGTGCCTGCGCGCGTCCCATCAACGCCTGCACTTCGCTGGACGCCAGATGTTCGGCCTGCGCCAGCGCGAGCGCCTGGGTGAAGCAGCTTTCGGCTTCGCGGACGCGGCTCCCGTCGTTTTGCGCCGGCGCCTCGGTCGAGGCAGCCCCGCCGGCTTCCAGTTCATTGAGTAGAATCGCCTGTCCCAGGACCAGCCACGGAACCGAATTATTCGGCAACGCGGTGCTGGCAAGGCGCGCATAGCGCTCGGCACGATCGAAGTGCGCGTCGAGCAGCGCGCGACGCGCCATCACGACCGCAACTTCCGGATCGGATGCGAGTTCCGGCGCGACGTTTTCTTCAAGCTCCCTGGCATCGAACGACTTGGGCGCATTGTTCAGCCACAGTGCAACCGCGCGGCCGCTCGAGGGAAACTGCATGCGCAGTTTGTCGGCCAGTGCGAATGCGCGTTCGCGCTCACCAAGCAGTTCGTGGGCAAGCGCCTCATTGGTGCAGGCGTTCTCCTCGTCGGGCTGCAACGATTTCGCCGCGATGAAAAGCATCGCCGATTTGCGCGGCTCGCCTTCCTTGAGCCACGCGGCGCCAAGATACGAAAGCACGCGGAACTTGTGGATGTTCGACAGCTGGCTCCACTTCTGCTCGCGCAGTCTGAGCAGGGCGAGCCGGGCCAGCTGATATTGGCGGCTCTCAAGAAGCGCCGCGGCGGCGGAGATCTCCTCTCCCAGGGCATCGGCAGGTACCGCCGCCGCGGGCTCGCATCGAGCCTCCAGATGAACCGCCGCATCGGCCCGCGTCAGCGCCTGGCGCTTGGCGGCGGTCCCAAAACCGGTGAGGATCTGAGGATATTCGTCGAGCAGTTCCTCGATGTCGTCCCAAGTCAGGACCTCGATCGCCGAGATACCGTCTTTGCGGTTCGCACGGTTGAGATCAAACAACGAACGCTGCAAGCCCTCGGGCTTGCCGGCCGTGGTCGCGATCACGAAGCGCCCGATTGGGAGCTTCAGGCTCGCGGCCCGGTCCACAGCGTCCTTGATCTCGGCGAGCGTCAGGTCGGTTCGCGAAGCGCTCAGTTCGCACTTGACGGCGGCCAGTCGCGGGCGTCCGCTGATCTCGATGAGGTTGATTCCCTTCTCGGCGCGTTTGGGGTCGCGGAAGCGCTCGAGCTGAGGAAGTTGCCAATGACGCCGCAGGAGCTTGAGACAGAGTCTTTCGAACTCGTCCGGGCTCCTGGGCACGGGATATTCGGGGGCGAACTTTGCCATAGTGTAACATTGCCTAACACAATGTCGGCCGCGCGGGAAGCCCCCTCAACGTAGTGGCGGGAGTCGCTTTCGGCGGACAAACGCCGCTGATAAGATGACTTTTTTACCATGCTTAGTCTCGACAACCTTTCCAAGTCCTACGGGGGACGCAAAATCCTCGACGGGGTGAGCTGGTCGATGGCCGACGACGGGCGGGTGGGCCTGGTCGGGCTTAACGGCGCGGGCAAATCGACGCTGCTCAAGCTGATCGCGGAAGTGCTCCCGCTGGATTCGGGCCGAATCACCCGTCCGCAGCGCACCCGGGTCGGATACCTGGCGCAGGACGCTCCAGAGATGAGCGGCAGGTCTGTGCTGCGCGAGACGCTGGCGGCGCTCGACAGGATGCAGGCGCTGGACCTGCGGCGCAAGGAAGTCGAGCAGATTCTCGCCCACGAGCATTCCGGGCCGGTGCACGATGCGGCGCTCGAGGAATTGGGCGAGGTGCTGACCGAGCTCGAACGGCACGACTTTTACAGCGCTGAAAGCCGCGCCACGTCGGTGTTGTTCGGGCTGGGCTTCAACGATGAAGATCTCGGCCGCGACGTCGCCGAATTTTCCGGCGGAATCCGGATGCGCATTGCGCTGGCGAAACTCCTGCTCGACGCGCCCGAGTTCATGATGCTCGACGAGCCGACCAACCACCTGGATATCGAGGCGCGCAACTGGCTCGAGGATTATCTGTGCGCATACCAGGGCGGCATCATCCTGGTCTCGCACGATCGCTATTTTCTGGACCGCGTCACCACCCGCACCGTCGAAGTGTCGCGCGGACGGCTCACCGAATACCTCGGCGGCTACTCGCGGTATCTCGTGGCGCGCGAGGAGCGCTTCGCGGCCGAGATGGCGGCGTACGAGAAACAGCGCCTCGAAATCGAGCACATGGAGAGTTTCATCAGCCGGTTCCGCTACCAGGCGAGCAAGGCGCGCCTGGTACAAAGCCGCATCAAGCAACTCGACAAGCTCGAACGCCTCGAGCCGCCGGAAGGAGCCCAGAAGCCGCCCGCCATTTCGTTTCCGAAATGCGAACGGAGTACCCGGCGGGTTTTCGAACTCAAGGGCGCCGTCAAACACTACGGCGCGCTGACGGTTTACGACGGCGTCGATCTGACCATCGAGCGCGGTGCGCGAATCGCGCTGGTCGGTCCCAACGGATCGGGAAAATCCACGATGATGAAGCTGCTGGCGGGCGTCGAACCGATGACCGGCGGCGAGCGAATCGTCGGCGCCAGCGTGCAGGCCGGATACTTCGCGCAGAATCTCGCCGAGTCGCTCTCATATGAAAAGACCGTGCTCGAAGAACTGAGCGACAGCGCTCAAGGCCGGACGACGGCGGAGATTCGTTCGATTCTCGGCGCGATGCTGTTCTCGGGCGACGACGTGTACAAGCGCGTCGAAGTGCTGTCGGGCGGCGAGCGCGCGCGCCTGGCGCTGGCGAAGGTGTTAGCGCGGCCGAGCAATTGCCTGCTGCTCGACGAGCCGACCAACAACCTCGACATCATCGCGAAGGACACGCTGCTCGACGCGCTCAGGCGATTTCCGGGCACCGTTATAATCGTCAGCCACGATCGTTTCATTCTCAATGAGCTTGTGACCGAGGTGCTCGAAGTCGGCCAGGGCCATGCGATTCGCTACCTCGGCAACTACGATGAATACCTCGAGAAGAAGGCGCAGACCGACGCCGTGGCGTCGCCATCGTCGCAGCCGATGCGGTCCGGGCCGGTGCAATTGCGCGATACGCGTGGCAACAACGGGAATGGATCGCGTGCAAAAAAAGCGGAACCGGCGAAGCCCGCTCAGCCGGTGAAGGCCGCGCATCCGGCAAATGACGATCGCGACGCGCTCCGCAAGCGCGAACGTATCGCCCGCCAGCGGACCCAGATCGAAGCCGGAATCGAGCAGCGCGAAACCCAGCGCGCGGCGCTCTCCGCCGAGATGAACGATCCCAACTTCTATCTTGCCCGAAAGGACGCCGACGATCTGATCGCGCGCTACGAACAACTCGGCCGCGAGATCGAAAAGCTCTACGCGGACCTGGTCAAGTTCGACGAAGCCGCGTCCGCTTGAGCGCGCCGCGCAAGCCCGCGTTCAGCTCAACTCAACTCCCGGTAAAATTCGCGAATGTCGGCGGCCAGCAGCTGCGGCTGCTCCATCGCGGCGAAATGCCCGCCGTTGGGCATCGCAGTCCATCGCCGCACGTTGTACGCGCGCTCGGCCCAATGCCGCGGCGGACGCACCAGCTCCGCCGGGAACATCGCGACTCCGGTAGGCGCCTCGATTCGCGTCCCGGGCTTGAGCCGCCACGGATGATGGCGCGCTTCGTAGCACAGCCGCGTCGAGGAATTGATCGTCTGCGTGACCCAGTAGATCATCACGTTGGTCAACAGTTGGTCGCGGGTGAAGCTCCGTTCGACGTCGCCATGACAATCGCTCCAGGTGCGGAATTTCTCGACGAT
>Ga0181523_10005409_pt1 | contig 10556 bp, 14 predicted proteins | sample PEATcosm2014_Bin_43_FD_119752 | JGI IMG/M metagenome (GOLD analysis project Ga0181523, IMG submission 119752) | Peatland microbial communities from MTU Mesocosm Facility, Houghton, MI, USA - PEATcosm2014_Bin05_30_metaG | ecosystem: Environmental > Terrestrial > Soil > Wetlands > Peat | place... | reverse complement strand
TCGTCGATTGTGCTGCTGCGCTTCGGCCTTTCCGGCACCACCGGCATGTTCTTCGTGATGGCGCTGGCCGGCATGGTGTGCACCGCGCTCTCGGTCTCCGGCCAGGCCATCACGGATTTCAAGGTGGGCTATTGGCTCGGTTCCACTCCGGCGGCGCAGGAGAAAGTGAAATTCCTGGGCGTGCTGGCCGCCTCGGTCGCCGTCGGCCTCACCATCGTGATGCTGGCGCGCGCGTTCCAGTTCGGCGAAGCGGTGCCGGGCGATCCGCGCGTGGTGCTGCCTTCGCCGCAAGCCTCCATCATGAAGGCGCTGGTTCAGGGGTTCATGAGCCGGCAGCCGGTGGCGTACCTTTTATTCGGCGCCGGCGCCGCGGTCGCGGTCTCGATGGAAATGCTCGGCATCCCGGCGCTGATCTTCGCGCTCGGCATGTACCTGCCGCTCGAGCTGAACACCCCGGCGCTGGTCGGCGGTTTCCTGGCCCACCTGGTTTCGAAGCGCGATGCCACCGCCCGTGAACGGGGCGTCGTAATCGCCAGCGGCCTGATGGCGGGCGGCGCGCTGGGCGGCGTGTTCGGCGCGGCATGCCGCCTCATCCCCGGCTTCACCGAAGCCTGGATCCGCACGCCGTTTTATGCGAACGATCTGATTTCGCAGTGCGTGTCCGGCCTCATGTTCCTGGGCCTGTGCGCTTATTTGTGGTTCAGCGCCGTGCGGCGGAAAAAGGAGAATGAAGTATGAGCGCGCCTCTGGAAACACTCGTCGGTAACGCCATTCTGGGCATCGATACGCTTTGGGGCGGCGACGTGATGTGCGCCTCCGGCACAGGCCGGTTCATTGCCGATTCCTGGTTCAGCGACGAACCGCTGCCGCTCGCCTACACCGTCGCCGAAGCTGCGCCGGTTCGGTCAACCGGCGGCGTTTCCGCCAAGACACCCGACGCGGCGGCTATCGACCGCTATCTTGCCCAAGTCGATATTCCCGGCGCGATTGAGGGATTGAAACGCGCTGGCGCGGAGTGCGGCGGCCTGCGCGGCGAGTATCTGGTCGGCCTGGCGCTGTGTTTCGAAGCCATGTGGGACTTGGCAATGGAGATTCTCGGCCGCGGCGCGCCGGTCCCTTATGAACGTTGCGTGGAAGCTTCGACCGGCCGGCCGCCGGAGCCGTCCGATCCGGCGCAAAAGCGCGAGCGAGTGGCGGAGCTGCTTGGTGCTTCGGGCGATCTGCTGGCAGCCGTGGATGCCTGGCGCGCCCGCCATCGCATCTCGATGGCATCCATCCGCCTGCTCGGTGCCGCCGTGATCGGCCACTTCGATCAATTGGCCGCCGCCAACGTCGTCCCTCATTTGCCGCCCGAGTTCGCCACTGTCCCGCGCGCCAACATCGAGTTCCTGCCGATCCAGGATGCCTGGTTCTCCGGCTCGATGAACTATCTCGGCCGCGCCCGCCGCCCGGATGGCGGTCCGGAATATGAGGCCACTTACGAGATCAACGCCTCGCTCGAAACCTCGCTGCCGGAGTTCCTGCAACTGGTGAGTCACGAGGTGGTGCCCGGTCACGTCACCACGTTTGCCTATCTGCAAAATCTCTACGCCCGCGGCGAGGTCGGTTTCGAAGCCACTGTGCTGACGATGAACACCCGCGCCGCCGCGTTGTTCGAAGGCATCGCCAACAACGCCATTCTGATGGCCTACGGCGTTACCGAGGTAGACCAATTACCCGACCCGGATTTGCAAATCGGCGTTTTGCTGGCCCTGTTGCAGGATGATGCCAAGAATCAATCGTCGTTTCTCACTTGGGGCGAAGGCGCCGCGCAGTCTGCCGTCGCCGAGACACTGCGCCGCGATTTCCTGGTATCGCCCGAGCGCGCCGATAAACTCTCCGGCGCCTGGGGCCGTCACCCGCTGCTGGGCCGCATGTATCTCCCCGCCTATCGCTCCGGCACCATGCGCATCGCCGACTTACGCCGCCGCTATCCCGCCTCGCGCATTCTGCCCGCGCTCTATGGCGCGCGGGGACTAGTCGATATCACGACGCTGGAGAGAGCGCTGTGAGTGAAGTGGGGCCAGTGAACTTAAGATGAGATCGTAACAGCCGCTTGCCTATGCCGCCAGATCTGAAGGAATGGGTGGACCGCGTTTTTGGCGGGGCGTTTCCGTATGACGCCGAGAGAAGTATCCGGCTGGATGAAATCCGCGGATCGGACCAGCCCACGCTGCTGCGGCTGACCGAAGTGTTCGAGAACGCCCCGACCTTACTCCAGCCTTACTCGGATGAAGAACTCAATCAGGCGATTTGGCACCTTGGCAGCGAAGCACTGGATGGCGTGGGAGACGAAAATATCGAATGGCCTGTGCGTCATCGACTAATCCAGTCCTTTGAGACTCTTTTTCGGGAGTTTTTCGCCGTGCGTTGCCGGCCTGTCTTGGGGCATCGCAACGAGGAGGGGACCCCGTTAAACTCGGCCTGCTATATGTGGTGGGATTTCAATTGCTGGCCGATGGCCCCTGATCCCCTTCACCGGAATCCGCTGGATTCGGCTTTTCTCTCATCGATGCGCTCGATCTTGACGATTGACCATGTGGCCTGTCAGGAAAGTGCTCTCCATGGGCTGGGCCATTGGCACTTGGTTCAAGATTTCGCGGTCGAGCGCATCGTCGACGAATTTCTGAAACGCGAGCGTCACCTTCCGGAACCCCTGCGGGAGTACGCTTCTTGGGCCCGCCGCGGCTATGTGCAGTGACGCTCTCGCCGTGTGGCGTATGCGTCACCTCGCCAATTCCTGCCGAGCCCTGAACAACGCTTCGCGCTTATCATACGTCAGTCAACGTGGCGCGGGCAGTCTTGCCTGATGTGTCGAGAGTCATCTCGACATTTCTTCTTTGATGCGCGCAACACTCTGCGCTTAGCTAAGAAACGTCGCCACGACTGGCGACGCTGCAGGCAAGACTGCCCGCGCCACGTCCGTCTCAGACTCGCTCAACCGCCTCTGTCAGCGCCTCCAGATCATACGGCCCGTCATGCCGCCTGCCGTTGATGAAGAATGTGGGCGTGCCATTCACTCCGCTGCGGACGCCGCTCATGAAATCCTCGCGTACGCGATCGCGAAACGTATGTGCCGCGAGTGCCTCACCGAGCTGTGCCGCATTGATCCTGAGGCGGCCCGCGTACTGCACCAGGTGTGCGGAATCGAGCGCATTCTGGTGCGTGAATAAGGCGTGGTGCATCTCCCAGAAGCGGCCCTGCGCGCCCGCGGCCTCCGCGGCCTCAGCCGCCATCTCTGCGTGCGCATGGACCTGCGTCAGCGGGAAATTGCGAAAGACAAACCGCAACCGATCGCCGAAATTCTGGCGGAGCGCCTCCACGATGGGGTAGGCGCGGCCGCAATGGGGACATTCATAGTCGCCATACTCAACCAAAGTGACCGCGGCTTCCGGCGACCCCTGAATGTGGTCCCGATCGGTCACGGGCAGAGTGAGCCTGGCCGAAGAAGGTGCTGTCATTTCTTCTTCTCCTTTGACGGGAGGGCCTCCAGCGCGGCAAGAATCCCGTCGGCTCCAGGGTTGACACCGACCGGCGAGACGTAGCTCCAACGAATGATTCCCTCGGCATCAATCACGAAAAGAGCACGTTCGCAGAAACCGTCCTGAAAGCGATAGACGCCGTACTGGCGAGCCACAGCCCCCTTCGGCTCAAAATCGGCCAGCAGAGGAAAGTGCAGCTTGCGGTCCTGCGCGAACGCCAGATGGCACCAGGCGCCGTCGACGGAGATGCCGATCAACTCCGCGTCAAAACGGTGAAACTCCGGCAGGAGCTCGTTGTATAGCGCGGTCTGATCGCCGCACACGGGGCTCCAATCCGCCGGGTAAAACACCAGGACCACTGGCTGGCCGCGGAACTCGTGCAGGGAAACGAGCTGATCGGGTGTGCTCGGCAATCGAAAATCCGGAGCGACTGTGCCGGGCGCAAGCGCGGCGGATGGCGCGGGGTCGGTATTCGAACTCATGGGTAACCCTCCTTATGACCGATTGGTAAAGGATATCATTGCCGGGAATGCTTTTGGTGCGGAAACCGGGATGGTACGGAGCCGCACACGGAGTGGTCAGGAGCGTTGTTCAATGGACTCTAAGAGGGCAACGATCGCGGCGGATTACTGCACCGTCCCGCATGTGCTACAATCGAATTAACTCAACAACACAGTGCTCGCCACGGATTTACCCCGGCGCCCTAATCGGCCCGGGGAAGTAACTTCGTCAAGGGGAACGGGTAATCCTATGTTATATGACAGCACGAAGGTTCTTCTACGCGGAATGGTGCGATCGCTTCAGAGCCCGGATAAGGATGGATGGGACGATCACGTAGAGTCGGGCGGCGAATGTCTGTATGAAATGCACCAAATGGCCCGTCCGCTATACAAGGGCTACCGGACGGACGCCTTGAATCGAGCGCCCGCGCTGGTGCCGGTTTACGAAAGGGCCGCGCGTGCGATACCGCATGTGAAGACCATGGTGAGGGCGATCCGGCGCAAGGACCAAGCAGCGGCCGTAGAGAGCGGCACCGCCGCACTTGCCGAGATGTGACACCGGTCGCGATCGAGCGTACTGGAAAGCACATACGCGCATCGCGCCCGCATGCTCTGCCAATCTCGCGGAATGCCGCGGCCGTAATTTAAATCGTACGATGGTGGCAGTTCCGTGCTATCATTGGTATGTAGTTTGACAGTTCCGCTAATTGAGGTCTCTCGCATAGTCCGGCACAACCGTCTATCCTGCCCGCGATTCGCTGCTCTGCAAATTTCAGAAAGAAGATCTTAATTGAAGAATATTTTCGTTGGAAACCTCAGCTTCGGGGCTACCGAAGATGCGGTTCGATCCATGTTTGAGGAATATGGCACGGTGGACCGTGTCAATGTCGTGACCGACCGGGAGACCGGACGTGCCAGGGGCTTTGGATTCGTGGAAATGAGTGTGGCGACCGAAGCCGATGCCGCGATTGCCGGTCTGAACGGCAGGGAGCTCGATGGCAGGGCGCTGAATGTCAACGAGGCCCGGCCGAAGGAAGACCGCGCCGGCGGCGGCGGTGGATACCGCGGCGGTGGCGGCGGCGGCAGGCAAAACAAACGCTGGTAAGGTAAAATCAGATGAGGGGCGGCGCTCGCAACCGCCGCCCTGGTTTTCTTCTCGCGCGGACTCGGTTCCGGTTTGTGCCGCTTCCGGGTCTCGCCGTAGTTCGTGCGCATTCGATGACGGCGGTTCGAGCCGAGTAGAAGAGCAGAAAAAGGAGACAGCCTATGGCCACCCGATCGCGTACTACCTTCCAGAAACGGCAGAAAGAAATGGCGCGCGCTGAGAAGCAGCGCGATAAGGCTGCCAAGCGGGCACAGAAGAAAGACCAGGAAAAGAGCGGTCCGGAAGAGATCACGCTCGAAGAGGCCGCGCTGCTGCGTTCGTAAACGGCACGGACTAACCTCGGACCAGCGGTGCGGCGGAAGGGTAGTGCGCCCCGCTGCGGCGCCCGTTTCTCCCTCATCGAAATTACTAAATTAGTCGTATTGCGTCCGTAGCGCGCTCAGGCGCCGGTGGCGTCAGCGTGCCGCTACGCTCAAAGCGAATCGCATGCGGGTGATTATCTTTGGCGCGACGGGAATGGTGGGGCAGGGCGTTCTGCGAGAATGCCTGCTCGATCCCGAGGTGGTGGCTATTCTCTCGCTTGTCCGCGGGCCGGCAGCACAGCGCCATGCGAAGCTGCGCGAAATCGTCCGTCAGGACCTTTCCGATCTCTCGGCCATTGAGGACCAGCTCTCCGGTTACGATGCCTGCTTCTTCTGCCTCGGCGTTTCGTCACTTGGCATGGCGGAAGCGGACTATCGCCGCGTAACGCGCGACCTCACGCTGTCGGTGGCCCGGACGCTCGCCGGCCAAAATCCAGGCATGACTTTCATCTATGTTTCGGGTACCGGAACCGACAGCTCCGAACGCGGCCGCAGCATGTGGGCGCGCGTCAAAGGCGAAACCGAGAACGCCTTGCTCGATCTGCCGTTCAAAGCGGCTTACATGTTCCGTCCGGGATTCATCCGGCCCATGCACGGCGTGACCCCGAAGACGAAGTGGCTGAGAAGAGTGTACGCGGTCATTGGGCCGCTTTACCCGGTCTTGAAGACGCTCGTCCCCAGGTATGTGACCACGACCGAGTGCGTGGGCCGCGCCATGATCAACGTCGCCAGGCATGGAGCGCCGAAACGCGTGCTCGAAAGCCAGGACATCAACGCGGCTTGCCGGGAAGAGTGATCCGGCCGGCGTGCATTCTCCATCACGCCGCGAACGGATTGCTGATTCGCACGCCGAGAATTTCCTGCCCGTCATTCAAGTCTTCGGTGTAGAGCACCGCCGCGCCGGTCCGCGCCGCCGCGACAACCACCAGCGCATCCCAGAAGGAGAGCTTGGCTTGGTCGGCCAACCCGGCGGCCGCTCGAATCGCCTGGTAATCGACCACCATCAGGGGCCAGGCCGTCAGATCCTCGAGGACTGCCAGCGCCTCTTTGATCGAGCAAGGCTGGCTTACTTTTCTGGTGAGCGTTACGAAAAGCTCCTGCAAGACCTGCGTGCTCACGCGCAGCAGGTCCTTCTCCATCAGCTCATTCATCAGCCGTTGCGCCGCCCGCTGCTTCGGCGAACCGCTCTTGTCGAATGCGTACACAAGCACGTTCGTGTCGACGAAACCGAGAGCCGTCTCACCGGTCATAGAGATCGTCACGGCTCCAGTTCCGGTCTCCGACATCGACGAGACCCGTCTCGAAGGCCGCAGTCAGCCTGGCTCGGGCTATCCGCCTCCGGCTGGGTTCCTCGACCAGCGCCGCGAGGTATTCCCGCACCAGTTGATTCACGCTGGTTCGCTGATCCAGCGCGACCTTTCTAGCCGCGAGGAGGAGATCCTCGTCGACAACCAGGGTGACATTCTGCCTTGTCTTCTCCATGAAACCAGTGTAGCACAGGATATGTGCTGCACGGAATATCGGACGGTTCCCCTTGTCGCCAAGCTCTAAGGCCTCAGCTTTCAAGATGCCGACGATAACCTGATTCCCAAGAAAAAAGCCGTCATAGGGAAATGGATAATTCCGACTCATCAACCATATGACCTGCATGAAGAAGACGGCTCTGCGATTCATAGCTACACCGTGGCCATTACACCCAAGGGTTCAGCTGTCTTCTACTACTGGACTGACGACGGAGTACAGTTCTTAGGTCGATACTTGGCCATCTGCTCCTGCCTTCATGCTGCCGCGGGTGACGGTAGAGTTAGATGGGCGGCACTAAAGGCAATCGAGGTCATCGGCGTGCCGATTGACGAATTGGATATCTAAACTGTGGAGAGCCATGACCGTGAAGAACGCCTATGAATGCAGGGAGGAGTATGGTAGGGACGGCAAGTGCCTCAAGAGAGAACGCGCGATTGGGCCTATTGTGGCGTGGATGATTGTCGCTCTTGTGGCGCTCATCGCTGGCAAAGCCTTAGGTCTTCCCACGGTCTTCTGGCAGGCGCTCAAGTAGTTCAAGATCGGCGGCAGACGGGCGTTCCCGAGCGGACCCGACGCCGGCAGCAGCTCTGCATCGCCCTATCTTCCAACCCAAGACGTGCCGATTGATGCGCCTCCGCGCGCCTATACTGTAATTTCATGCGGTACGGGTTTCGTCACGCGATGTGCAACGAGGCGTTTGAGAAGCGCGGGTTCGCGGAGACGGTGAAGGCGATCCGGCGCGCCGGGTATGCGGGGATCGAAATCGCTCCGTTCACGCTGGCGGAAAGGCCGGCGGATATTTCGGCGGTCGAGCGGCGCAACTATCGCGCAGTGATGGCTGCCGAGGGCCTCATCTTCGTCGGCCTGCACTGGCTGATGATGAGCCCGCCGGGACTGCACGTCACCACGCCCGACAATGTCCTGCGGCAGAAGAGCTGGGATCACATACGCCGGCTGATCGATCTCTGCGCCGACCTGGGACCGGACGGCGTGATGGTCTTCGGTTCGCCGCAGCAGCGTTCCTCGACGGGCGGGATCGGCCGCGAGGAGGCCACGCGCCACTTCGTCGATGGCCTCGCGTCGATCGCGCCGCACGCCAAAAGCCGCGCCGTGACGGTGCTGGTGGAGGCGCTGCCGATCGGGCAATCCGACGTGGTGCAGTCGCTCGAGGAAGCCGCCGGCATTGTGCGCCGGATTGCGAGCCCGGCTATCCGCACCATGTTCGACGTGCACAACGCGGTCGACGAGCGAGAGCCGCACGCCGCGCTGGTGGACCGTTACTTCGACCTGATCCGCCACGTCCACGTGAACGAGCTCGACGGGCGCCACTGCGGCACCGGCGGGTACGATTTCGCGCCCGTGCTGGAAGTGCTGGCGCGGCGCGGGTACGAGGGCTGGCTTTCGCTCGAAGCCTTCGATTTTTCTTACGGGGGCGAACGCATCGCCGCCGAATCGCTGCTCCATCTCAAATCCGTCATCGCGAAAATCTCATGAGCCACTACGTCGTCACAGGAGGAGCCGGGTTCATCGGCTCGCAAATCGTTCGCGCGCTCGCCGCCGCGGGCACCCGAAAGATCGTCGTCATCGATAACCTGCTCACCGGGCACGAGCGAAATCTCGAGGAAGTCCGCGCACGAATCGACTTCCAGCGCGCCGATATTAGGTGCTACGAGGAAATCGCGCCGCTCATCCGCGGCGCGGCGGTGGTGTTCCACGAGGCCGCTGTCCCGTCGGTGCCGCGTTCCATCGACGACCCGGTGCCGTCGCACGAAATCAATATCGATGGCACGTTCAACGTGCTGCGCGCGGCGCAGGAGGGCGGCGCCGGGCGAGTGGTTTACGCCGCGTCGTCGTCGGCGTATGGCGATACCGCGGTGCTGCCCAAGGTCGAATCCATGCTGCCGAATCCGAAGTCGCCCTACGCGCTGCAAAAGCTGGTGGGCGAGTATTATTGCGGCGTGTTTGCCGGCGTCTGGGGATTGGAGACGGTGGCGCTGCGCTATTTCAACGTGTATGGCCCGCGGCAGGACCCATCCAGCCCGTATTCGGGCGTGCTTTCCATCTTCCTGCGATGCGCCATCGAGCGGCGCGCGCCGGTCATCTTCGGCGATGGCGAGCAGTCGCGCGATTTCACCTTCGTGGAAGACGTGGCCGAGTTGAACCTCAAAGCAGCCAGCGCTAAGAATGTTTCGGGCAGGATGTACAACGCGGGCAACGGCGGCCGCATCACGCTCAACCAGGCATGGCGGCTGGTGCAGGAGCTGGAAGGCATCGGCATCGCGCCCGAATATGGGCCGCCGCGAGCCGGCGACGTGCACGACTCCCAGGCCGACGTCACGGCCGCCGTTCGCGACCTGGGCCACGCCCCGCAATTCTCCTTCGAGGAGGGAATGCGCCGGACGCTGGAGTGGTATCGGCAGCAGTGGGGATGAGCGGAATCAATGGTCACGCGAAAACAAGAAAAGCCGAGACGACTCTCGGCTCGGCAGGCCGGACGGCCCGAGCTCATTGGAGCCACGGATGAACACGGATAAAGACAGCATCTGCCACGGATGAACGCGGATGAACACAGATAAAAACCAAGAATCTTATCCGGGCTCAGCGATCAAACCGGCGCTCAGAGGCTGAATACTTCATGTGGGACCACAGATGAACACCGTTTTTTTGGGTTATTATCCGTGTTCATCTGTGTTCATCCGTGGCCCTCTTTTCTTGTTGGCGATTACTCGGCCCGCTGCAGGCCCTCGGCGATCAGCTTGGATAGGCCGAAGCCGCCTTGCTGGGCCATCACGGCTGCCAGTTGCTCCTGCGCAAAGCCGTTGGCGCAACTGGATGCGGAATCCTCTCCCGAGCCCAGCCAGCCGCCGTCCTGGCTCGCGGTTTCCAGGATCTGTCCGATCAGCAGAGCCTCAAACTGCTGGGCCGCATCCTGAATCTTGGCCGGATCGCTGTCCTTGGGGATGGCCGGAGTGGGCGGCGTCACCGCCGTTTGCGCGATCAGCATCGAAGCCATGCGTCAGATCACCTCCACATCGGCTTCCAGAGCGCCCGCCGCGCGCAGGGCTTGCAGAATCGCGATCACGTCGCGCGGCGTGGAGCCGATCGCCGCCAGCGCGCGCACCAGTTCTTCCACCGTGGCGCCCTGCTTGAGCACCACGTTGCGCGCTTTTTCTTCCTTGGCGCCGACCGTGTTCTGCGGGACCACCTGCGTGGCGCCCTGCGAGAACGGTTCCGGCTGCGAGACCGCCAGGTTGGTCTGGATTTCGACGCTCAGCTTGCCGTGCAGAATCGCCACCGGAGCGATGCGGACGTCCTTGCCGAGCACGATGGTGCCGGTGCGTTCGTTGATGACAACCCGCGCCGGGAGGTCGGCCTCGACGGAGAGGTTTTCCAGTTCGGCGAGGAACTCGGTGGAGCGCGCCGCGAATTCGGCCGGAATCGCCACCGCGACCAGGCCGGCGTTCTCGGTGTGGGCCAGCGCCGCCGGACCGGCGAATTTCTTGTTGACAGCCTCGACGATGCGCGCCGAGGTGGTGTAATCGTA